>Ga0194055_10000543_pt1 | contig 30596 bp, 26 predicted proteins | sample SepL449m_MetaG_FD_155482 | JGI IMG/M metagenome (GOLD analysis project Ga0194055, IMG submission 155482) | Anoxic zone freshwater microbial communities from boreal shield lake in IISD Experimental Lakes Area, Ontario, Canada - Sep2016-L442-9m | ecosystem: Environmental > Aquatic > Freshwater >... | reverse complement strand
TTGTAAGACGGTTAGGCATCATCGTTGTCACCCTGTTTGGCTCTAGTTTTATTCTCTATAACTTAGCGGCGCTTTCTGGTGATCCACTTGAAGCCCTACGAACATCGCAAGAACCAAATGTGAAACAACAAGTAATCGCGCTCACCCGACAATTGCAATTAGATGTGCCACCACCAATTCGTTACTTTTATTGGCTTAAAGGAATTCTGGGCGGGTTCGTAGGAAATATTGATTTTGGCATGACTCGTACTGGCCATCCAGTAGTAGACCAAATTGCCCTGGCAATCCCAACCACGCTTCGTTTGGTTTCCGGCGCAACAGTTTTGGCAATCGTGTTTGGCATCTCAATCGGCATCATTACTGCACTTCGCCAGTATTCACGCTTTGACTATGCAATGACATTCGTTTCATTCCTACTCTTCTCACTACCGATTTTCTGGGTCGCAGTGCTTCTTAAAGAATACTTAGCCATTCAATTTAATAATTTTCTGGGTGAGCCAACCATCACCCCGCAATGGATATTTTTTGCCAGCGTCTTTAGTGGAATTTTTTGGGCGGCGATTATCAGCGGGAGCCGAGCTCGCGTTTTTGCAATATTTGGAATCGCTGGAACCTCAACTGCGGCTCTCTTATCAATTTTATCTGCCACCAAATGGTTTATTAACCCCGGTTTTGGCCCAATCGTTCTATTCGGACTAGCGGTCGGAATTGCATTCGGTGTTACCTATCTTTCTACTGGGTTGGGCAATAGCGCTGCTTTGAAATCGGCGCTCGCGATGGCGGTATTGACATTAATTCTTTACTACCCAAATCAATGGTTATTTGGCGTTAGCAATAAGAAGTTAGTTTATTTACTTATGATAATTGCGTTATTTGTAGTATCTGGCTTAGTCCCAATGCTATTTTCGAAAATTGACCGTGGCCCAATTATTCGAACATCGATACTTTCAGCTTTTTTAATGGGCTTATTAACTGTTATAGATAAATTGATGCAAACTTGGAAGCCATATATGGAGACCGATGCCGTTTATTTCCGACCAGTCCCAACAATTGGCCAAGTTAATCCACTTTTAGAACCCGGGAATTTTTGGATTAATTTCCTAGATATTTTGGTGCATTTATTCTTGCCAACAACCGCTCTGCTCTTAATTTCATTTGCCGGCTATGTACGTTTTTCACGCGGAACGCTACTAGAAGTCTTAAATCAGGATTACATCCGGACTGCACGCGCTAAAGGATTAACCGAGCGAACCGTAATTATGCGCCATGCATTTCGAAATACCATGATTCCATTAACCACAATTATGGTCGTAGACATTATGTCGGTTATAGGTGGAGCGATTATTACTGAAAAAATTTTTGGCTGGATCGGAATGGGAACGTTATTCAATCAAGCGATTGGCTCTTTTGATTTAAATCTTTTAATGGGGGTATTTCTACTAACTGGCTTCCTTGGAGTTAGTGCAAACTTAGTTGCTGACTTACTTTATTCAACCCTGGATCCACGGGTTCGTTCTGGGGCAGGCAAGAAATGATATTCAAGCGAAAGCAGAAAGTGGTCGAGAATTTAGCTGAAGCTAATGAAAATGCGATTTTTAATAAAGAGACTGAGGGCTTGAGCCAAGGTCAAATTGTTTTCCGGCGTTTTGTTCGCCATAAAGCTGCGATGATTTCAGTCTTTGTATTATTTTCTTTGATTATGATTGTCTTTACTTCCTTAGGTGTAAAAATTGGCCCAATCAGCATTTCAGGCTGGTGGCCTTATAAATTTGATCAACTTCTAGATCTTCGGACCGAAGGGTGTCCACCCGGAGTCGTTGGTTGTCCAACTTTAGATATGGTTCCCTCGTTTATAGATGGCACCGGCATGGGCTTAGGGATGCATCCATTTGGCCAAGATGATATCGGTCATGATTACTTGTCGATGGTAATGCGAGGTGCCCAACGTTCTATCTATGTAATGGTTGTTATTGGGTTCCTTGGCGGCTCAATCGGAATTGTGGTTGGCTCAATATCTGGCTACTTCCGTGGCTGGATTGATGCGCTACTAATGAGATTGACTGACTTTGTTATTACTATCCCAACAATCATTATCGGCTCGGTGGTGGGTTACCATTTCGGAAATCTCGGCGTCGGGTTTTTAGCCTTTTATTTAGGTATTTTTGCTTGGACCGGGCTCGCTCGATTAGTGCGCGGTGAATTTCTAAAATTGCGTGAAATGGAATTCGTGGATGCGGCTCGGGTAGCTGGGGCAAGGAATCGCCGAATTATTTTCAAACATATTCTGCCGAATGCGGTTGGAATCATTATCGTCTCAGTAACTCTATTGATGTCCGGCGCAATTTTGCTTGAGACCGCCCTCTCGTATTTAGGCTTTGGTGTGGTTGCCCCAGATGTTTCGCTCGGCTCACTAATTAGCCAATTCCAAGATTCATTCACAATTCGACCATGGCTCTTCTGGTGGCCTGGCCTATTTATTATTACGATTGCGCTCTCGATTAACTTTATCGGTGATGGACTTAGAGATGCTTTTGATCCAAGACAACGCCGCCGATTAGGTAAGAAAGAAAAGGCAGCTTCACGCGATCAAGCCAAAATTGCGGCGGCGAGCAACTAATGCCTCTAAAATCGAAAAACAATAAGCAGCGCGCAAACCGCAAAGTTTGCAATCACGAACGCAATTCCGCTGGTGTTGCTAATTACTTGGCTCTCGATCCGCGCCGGGTTTCCGCTCTTATTGAAAGCTTCCAATCTAATCCGCGCGAGTTGAACCGCTACGCCAGAATAAGTACGCGGGGATTCGCCGGGACGGATATTAGTAACGCTATTAAGTTTGAGGCCGCGCAATTCGCTCGGATGGATCGATCTAGCGTGGTATCGGCCAGGAGTCTGCGCCGCCCAAGCATTAATACGCTTGGTGCCAACTTCGATATACATCGTATACATGGCATGAATTTCATCAATGAGATGCCAACCAACTGTGATTTCCTGATGGGGATTAGTGATTTTTATACCCTCGTCAAAAAAAGTAATTTTCGGGACCAGAAAAATCAAGCGCGCAAATTGAGCGATCAAGATTGCCCAAGCTATCGCAGTGATTTTGTTATGTACCGTGGCGCTCGAACTGAAAAAACTCGAAGCGGCCATGCCGAAACAGAGCGTATAAATACTGATCGCCATAAAAACATTACTTCTAGGTCGATAGATCTCCGGGTTGCTCACCTCGCAATGTTCTCACGAAAGGCTGCATGATGTCCGAGCCAATCCTAAAAGTTAAAGATTTCACTGTTGAATTCTGGGTAGATGGAGTTTGGTATCCAGCTGCGATAAATATGAATTTCCAAATCGCACCAGGTGAAGTTCTTGCCATCGTTGGCGAATCAGGTTCTGGTAAATCAACTACCGGTATGGGTTTAATGAGTCTCCTTGCCACGAATGCTCGAATGACAGGAAGTGTTCAAGTTAAGGGCCATGAAATGATTGGCGCGAAACCATCGGTTTTGCGTAAGTATCGCGGTAAAGAAGTTGCCTATATTTTTCAAGAGCCAATGACTGCGCTAAATCCGGTATACACAATCGGCTTCCAAATTGTAGAAACGCTCCGTACCCATTTTGATATGGGGCCACACCAAGCCAAAGATCGCGCGATCGAATTATTAACTTTGGTTGATATTCCAAACCCAGCTGGCTCTTTCAATAAGTATCCGCACCAACTCTCTGGCGGCCAACGTCAACGAGCGATGATTGCGCAGGCGCTCGCGTGCGACCCAGGGCTACTAGTAGCCGATGAACCGACTACCGCTCTAGATGTAACGGTACAAGCAGAAATTCTAGATTTGATGCGCGGTCTAAAAGATAAGTTGAATTCAGCGATTTTGCTCATCACTCACGATATGGGCGTTGTGGCAGATATGGCCGATGAGATATTGGTTATGAAAGATGGCTTAACTGTCGAACACGGCACCGCCGACCAAATCTTTAATCGACCATCGCATCCGTACACAAAAGAGCTATTGGGAGCAGTTCCAAAACTTGGTAGCAGTGTAAAACGAATCCTGAAGGCCGACCCAAGTAAGGGCAGCGCCCCGGTTTTAAATTTAGAGAACGTAACAATCGAATATCCAAAGCGCGGTCGCATTCCTGCGTTTACTGCGGTTAAAGAATTTAATCTCCAGATATTCCCAGGCGAAATTGTTGGCTTAGTAGGAGAGTCTGGTTCGGGTAAAACAACCGTAGGTCGCGCCGCGATTGGTTTGCTTCCGATCAAGGCCGGCAAAATTGAAATCGTCGGAACCGATATTTCGCATGCCACCCAGAAAGACCTTTTTGCGATTCGCCGCCATACTGGAATTGTTTTCCAAGATCCGGCGAGCTCATTAAATCCCCGCCTTCCAATTGGCGAAAGTATCGGCGAACCAATATTTTTGGCGGGAATAGCAAAAGGTGAAGCGTTAAATAAGAAGATAGAAGATTTACTCGATCAAGTAGAACTTCCACGCAGTTACCGCAATCGATACCCACACGAGCTCTCTGGCGGTCAGAGGCAGCGCATCGGTATTGCACGCGCGCTCGCGCTAACTCCAGACCTTTTAATCGCTGACGAGCCAACCTCAGCCCTTGATGTATCGGTTCAAGCCCGTTTCTTGGATTTATTGCAGGATTTACAAGATAAATTGAAGTTCGCTTGTCTATTTATTAGCCATGACTTAGCGGTAGTCGACATATTGACCCACCGAATTGCGGTTATGCAAGATGGTCGATTAGTTGAAGTGGGCGAACGAGATCAGATCTTGAAGCATGCAAAAGATCCATATACCCAAAGATTAATTGCAGCAGTACCGGTACCTAATCCAGCAGAACAGAAAATTCGACGCGAAGCTAGATTGGCCGCGATTAAAAAATAGTTGGTTCAACTTTCAACTAAATGGTTTCTGCTCTACCCTTGAGATATGGCAATCAAATCACCCAACCCACGTTGGTTAAATCCGCGCGAAATGAAGGCTTGGCGGTCATACATCATCGCTTCGCGCCGATTATTGGAGGCGCTCGATACAGATTTAGTTGGCCATGATTTATCTTTGGCAGATTACGAAGTACTCGCACAATTAAGTGATGCGCCAAATCGACGGATGCGAATGAGTGAGTTAGCTGAATTAGCGATGCTCTCTAAATCGCGACTTTCACATCGAATGAAAGTTATGGAAAAAGCTGGCTGGGTTCGCCGCGAACTATGTAGTGAAGATAAACGTGGTTCGTGGGCAACCATGACTGATAAAGGCTTTAAGGCGATTGCCGCTGCCGCGCCTTGCCATGTAGATAGCGTGCGCAAGCGATTTTTAGATCAGATATCAATTAAAGAGCAGGCCGAGCTAGCTGGAATATTTAGCCACTTAACGGAAGAGCTTCGCGAACAATATAAAACTGATAATTAATCTAGGCATTAAATAAAAAAAGACCCGGCGCTTTCGCGTCGGGTCTTTTTAGAAAGACGGGCTTACTTTGCAGCAGCCTTTTTACGACGACGACGCTTTGGGGCAGCCTTCTTAGCAGCAGCCTTTTTACGACGCTTTGGTGCTGCTTTCTTAGCAGCAGCCTTTTTACGACGCTTTGGTGCTGCTTTCTTAGCAGCAGCCTTTTTACGACGACGCTTTGGTGCTGCCTTAGCAACAGCCTTTTTACGACGACGCTTTGGTGCTGCTTTTTTAACAGCAGCTTTCTTACGACGCTTTGCAGCCACGTAGATCTCCTATCGGAATGGTTCGATCCGTCACCGAACCTGTTCAAGGCATAGCCTGACAGTATTTGGCAAAAGATTCCACTATTTTGCATAAATATTGCAGTGCGTGTCGCAATTGGTTTTTTTAAAATTTTGTGTATTTACAAGAAAATAAAGGCTAAAAATGTGATGTTTTTATGTGTAGAAAGTGAGTTTTTTCGAAAAAGTGAGTTTTTGGTTGAAAAAGTTACCTAATTTAACGCATCAGTAATATAAAAATATTTTTAATTATTTTCCCGATTTTGGCGAATTTTTGCCTCCTCGACCGCAAATTTGTTACTTCTTACATCGTATCGACGAAACGATGGCATCGCCGATGAAATTGAAAATACAAAGGCGATACATAACATGCCGCCACCAACAACCGATGTTCTTAAAGAAGTTGCGGCTGCCATTCCGCCGGCTCTTGCCTGTCCGCCAAGTGGTCCAACTGAGTAAGAAAGCAATTCAATTCCGGCCATTCGTCCGCGAAGTTCATCTGGAATGGATTGATTCCAGATGGCGGCCCGGAAAAGTGCGCTGACCATATCGGATGCTCCAGCTAAAATTAAAAAGAGTAAAACAATTGGAAGCGAATTCGTCACGCCCGCTAGCGTTATTGCGACCCCCCAACCGAGTGCTGCAATTGTGATTGCGCGACCATGATGCGGATAACTTCGGATCCAGCCACTAGTTAAAGTTACGAAAGTTGCACCTATAGTTCCCGCTGCATAGAAGAATCCGAGGGCCCAAGGAGCGCCAACTTGGTCCGCCCAAAACGGAAAGAGTGCATTTGGCATTGCAAAGAACATTGCCGCTAAATCGACCAGGTAGGTTCCGAGTAAATCTTTCCGGCTTACTGCATACCGAATGCCCTCTACCAAGCTAGCTAGTGACGGTGGTGCCGCATTATCCGATGGTGGGATATTTCGTACTTTAAATAAGAAAATTAGCGCAATCGCGAAGGTAATTACATCGATTAGGTAGCCATATGTCGCACCAAAGGAGGAAATCACGATTCCGGCGACCGCAGGGCCCACAATTACCCCGAATTGCCCGCGTAAACTCATCAAAGCGCTGGCGCTGGGGAGGTCATCGTGACTGACGATCCTGGGCAAGATTGCATCCATGCTGGGGCGTTGCAATCCATTAAGTGCGGCGAAAGTGCCGGCCACGATGTAGATGAGCACCAAATTCGGGTTCGGCAACATGGAATTACCAAGTAGAAGCAAAGTCATAATCAGCGCCGCAAACTCGGTTGCCCAAACCATTTTCTTTCGGTCAACTGCATCGGCTAAGACGCCACCGTAGAGTCCAAAAACGATTAACGGCACAAGTTCAACAGCGCCCATAAGCCCGACTGCTAAAAAGGAATGGGTTAACTCTTTGATTTGAAAGGGGAGCGTTACATAAGTAATCATCGAGCCAAAATGCGTGACTAGACCGGCGCTCCAAAGGTTTCGGAAATCACGATATTTCCTAAGTGGTGCAATATCTACCGCAAATTTTTTAATGAAAGGTTTCTTTCTCTCCCGGGAAGGTTCCTGATTCTACGTCCCCTATCCATTCTGCAACGGCTGCGCTCATATCTTCACGAAGATTTCGATATGCCCGGGCAAATCTAGGTGGGTTTACCGTGATCCCCATTAAGTCAGTCCAGACTAATACTTGCGCATCACAATCTTTGCCTGCGCCGATTCCGATAGTTGGAATCTTTAATTCGCTAGTAATTTGCGCCGCAAGTTCGCCCGGTATCAACTCAAGAACAATGGCAAAGCAACCTGCATCTTGGAGCGATTTTGCATCTGCAAGAATTTTTGCACCATCGCTATTCCGACCTTGCACTTTAAAACCACCGAGCGCATTTACCGATTGCGGGGTCATGCCTAGATGGCCCATGACTGGGATACCTGCTGCGACTAACGTTTTAATCTGTTCGCAAACTCGGGCACCGCCTTCAAGTTTTACGGCGTGAGCTTTTGCTTCCTTGAGAAATCTGATGGCGGTCGTTAGCGCCAATTCAGAGCTGGCTTCATAGGAACCGAAGGGCAGGTCAGCAACGACTAACGCTTTTTCTGAGCCACGAACTACAGCGCGTGCCAGTGGAATTAATTCATCGACAGTTACCGGAATCGTGTTCTCCTCACCGAGGAAATTATTTCCGGCGCTATCGCCAACTAATAGGACTGGGATACCAGCGCCATCAAAAATCGAAGCGGTCATAGATTCGTAAGAAGTGAGCATCGCCCATTTCTTCCCACCCTTTTTCCAGGCGGCTAAATCGGCAATCGTGTAACGGCTCATCAGAGATTCCCTTCATCCTCGAGGCCGATATGGTCCCCGGGTTTATGGAACGTGCGGATTAATTGTATCGAGATACTCTTGAACGGTGAATACCGCGATCGCCCCGATTCGAATTGGATTAGCCCAAGTTAACCCAACCGTTGGCGACCTATCGGGAAATCGCGAGTTAATTCTTAAATTCGCCCGTCATGCAAAAGCGGGTGGCGCGCATATTGTGCTCTTTCCAGAGATGGTCCTAACTGGATATCCAGTTGAAGATTTAGCGATGCGGCTCTCGTTCCGAGATGGTTCGCGCCGCGCAATTAATGAGTTAGCGCTCGCGCTAGCTGAGTCCGAATTTGAAGATTTAGTTTCAGTCGTTGGGTATTTAGATGAGAGCGAGAGCGGATCTCCGCAGAACGCGATAGCGATCATTTATCGCGGTGAGATCAAAGCTAGATATATAAAGCACCATCTGCCAAATTATGGCGTCTTTGATGAGTTTCGAAATTTCACGCCGGGCAACAAATCTTTAATCGCAAGAATTCATGGTATCGATGTTGGTTTTGCTATCTGTGAAGATATTTGGCAAGAGGGCGGCCCAGTTGTGGAATTAGCAAACCGAGGCGCTGGCTTATTGTTGGTGCCAAATGGCAGTCCTTTTGAAAAGGCTAAAGATGATAAAAGATTGGAACTAGCTAGCCAGCGCTCTCGAGAAGTTGGTGCGCCACTTGTTTATGTAAATATGGTTGGCGGCCAAGATGATTTAGTTTTCGATGGCGATTCAATTGTGGTTGACGCCAACGGCAAACTACTGGCACGGTCACCGCAATTTGTTGAGGGATTAATGTTGGTCGATATTGATGCTCGAATTGGTTCTGGAAGTCCGGATATTCTGATTTCCGATATTCCAATTGCAAAGTATGAAAAGTTAAAAGTTGGGAAAGTTGATCCGTTAGATCCTTTTGGAGAAATTTGGGAAGCTCTAGTTTTGGGTTTAAGAGATTACGTATCAAAAAATGGCTTTAAGAGCGTTGCACTTGGTCTCTCTGGCGGAATTGATTCTGCGTTAGTTGCAGCAATCGCAGTTGATGCACTTGGTCCGAAGGCTGTCCACGCGATCGCGTTACCGAGTCGTTATTCCTCAACGCACTCGCTAGAGGATGCGCTGGCGTTAGCGTTAAATACTGGGTTGAACTATCGAGTGATTTCGATTGAGCCAATGGTTGCTGCCTATTTGAATTCGATAAATCTTGATGGGTTAGCGGAAGAGAATTTGCAAGCGCGAGTTCGCGGCACCACCTTGATGGGGCTGTCGAATCAAGAGGGTCATTTAATTTTGGCAACCGGAAATAAATCTGAGTTGGCAGTTGGGTACTCAACTCTTTATGGCGATGCCGTTGGCGGTTTTGCGCCGATTAAAGATATTTTTAAAGTTGATGTATGGAACCTCGCTAAATGGCGAAATGATCAAGCGATTAAGCGCGGTGAAACACCACCTATTCCAGCTAACTCCATTTCTAAAGAACCGAGCGCTGAACTTCGTCCGGGACAGAAAGATTCTGATTCGCTCCCTGCATACCCAATCCTCGACCAAATTCTCGCAATCTATATTGAGAAAGCTGGCAGCGTTGATGCAATCGTTGCGGCTGGATTCGATCGAGCTTTAGCAGAGAAAGTAATCTTGATGGTCGATCGCGCAGAATTTAAACGGCGCCAATATCCACCTGGGCCAAAAGTTACTTCGTTAGCATTTGGAAAAGACCGCAGATTGCCGATGACTTCGCATTGGCGGGAATCTCGTTAACTTGCGAATCATTCGCAAGTTGCTGATCTCAAATCCTTCGCTAAAATTAAGCCATGTTGAAAATCGTTACGTGGTTCTTTACTCGCCGCATCGTGATCGATCTTCATCGCGCTAATTCTTGCGCTTGCTAATTTCTTAGATTTGCCTACCTACTGGTTGCGCACCGTTATCTCAAAGCTCTCTGCACACTTAAATTAAAATCCCAAAATCCTAAAATTCTAGAATTGGAAAATCATGAAGGTTTATAACGACATTACCGAAATTTATGGAAATACCCCACTAGTAAGAATCAATCGAATTATGGATGGAGCTGCAGCCACTGTTTATGCGAAGTTGGAATTTTATAATCCAACCAGCACTGTGAAAGATCGGCTTGCAATTGCGATGGTTGATGCTGCCGAAAAGAGCGGTGCGCTAAAGCCAGGCGGCACAATTGTTGAGGCGACATCCGGCAATACCGGAATAGCGCTAGCAATGGTCGGTGCAGCGCGTGGCTACAAAACCATTTTGACGATGCCAGATTCAATGTCGAAAGAGCGACGTACTTTGTTAAAAGCTTTCGGCGCGGAGTTGGTTTTAACGCCAGCAAAAGATGGAATGCGCGGTGCGGTCGCCAAATCGGAAGAACTTGGCGCAAACGGTGCTGTATTAGTAAGACAATTTGAGAACGAAGCTGGTCCAGAGATTCACCGAAAAACAACGGGCACTGAAATTTGGCGCGACCTTGATGGCAAGGTAGATGCGATTGTTGCTGGCATTGGAACTGGCGGCACCATAACTGGAGTTGGCCAATATCTACGGGAGAAAAATCCAGATATCAAAATATTCGCAGTTGAACCATTTGCTTCACCAATTTTAAATGGTGGTGAACCTGGCGGACATCCGATTCAAGGAATTGGACCTAACTTCATTCCGAAAGTATTAGATACCAAAATTTATAACGAAGTCTTAGATGTAACTGCTGATGATGCCGTGAAATATGCACGTCGCGCTGCAAGCGAAGAAGGAATTTTAGCTGGGATATCTTCGGGGGCTGCACTTTGGGCAACATCTGAAATTGCAAAACGTCCAGAATTTGCTGGTAAAACTATCGTGGTAATAATTCCATCATTTGGCGAGCGATATCTTTCAACAATTCTTTATCAAGATTTAATGGACGCTTAATGCGATTTCTTAAGAATGTTATTGAAGATATTGATGTTGCGTTAACTCGCGACCCGGCAGCGCGAAATCGAATAGAAGTGGCGCTTGCTTATCCCGGCGTGCATGCACTTTGGGCGTATCGCTTTTCACATTTTCTCTGGAACCACCGACTTAAATTAATCGCGCGCGTTCTATCTAATTGGTCAAGAAGTGCAACCGGAATTGAGATTCACCCTGGTGCAAAGATTGGGCGACGATTTTTTATTGATCATGGAATGGGTGTAGTCATTGGCGAGAGCGCAATTATTGGTGACGATGTCATGATTTATCACGACGTCACATTGGGGGCTAGAGGTTTTGATTTAGGAAAGCGCCACCCAACAATTGAAAACGATGTAATTATCGGAGCTGGGGCCAGAGTTCTTGGAAATATCACGATTGGTCAACGGGCCATTATTGGCGCCAATTCAGTAATTTTGAAAGATGTACCCGCACGAGGTGAACGGGATGCTTCCGAACTTTTCATGATTTAACATGGTTGTAACGCGGCTTTGGCAGTATGGCCGCCATGTCCCCAGCAGCTAGCCAACTCCAAAAGCAAGAAGAGTTTGTAATTAGAACTCTGGAAGAGCGCAACATTAGATTTGTCCGGCTTTGGTTTACCGATGTACTCGGTTTCTTGAAATCTGTTGCGATTGCGCCACCAGAGCTAGAGAATGCTTTTGCAGAAGGTATTGGATTTGATGGTTCCGCAATTGAAGGTTTTGCGCGAATTACGGAAGCGGATATGTTGGCAAAACCAGATTCTGCAACTTTCTCAATTCTGCCATGGCGAACTGAAGCACCGGGAGCAGCTCGAATGTTCTGCGATATCGCGATGCCAGATGGCACACCATCGCCGGCAGATCCACGTAATGTTTTACGCAGAACTTTAAATAAAGCAGCAGAAATGGGTTACACCTGTTACACCCATCCGGAAATTGAATTCTTCTTATTTAAATCTGCTCCCGTAAAAGGTGAAGCCCCAATTCCAGTAGATCAGGGTGGATATTTTGATCACACACCTGCTGTAGTTGGTCATGATTTCCGACGTCAAGCAATTACGTTGTTAGAAGAGATGGGAATTTCCGTTGAATTTAGCCATCACGAAGGCGGCCCTGGTCAACAGGAAATTGATTTGCGCGATGCCGATGCGCTAACAACTGCAGATAACATAATGACTTTCCGTCATGTAATTAAGGAAGTTGCGCTAGATCAAGATTTCTATGCATCATTTATTCCAAAGCCATTTACCGATCACCCTGGAAGTGGAATGCATACCCACGTCTCACTATTCCACGGCGAAGAGAATGCCTTTTACGATGCAAAAGCTGAATTCAACTTATCTAACGTTGGTCGCTCATTCATCGCAGGCATTTTGACACATGCTGCTGAAATCACCGCCGTTACAAATCAATGGGTGAATTCTTATAAGCGATTACATGGTGGCGGTGAAGCGCCGGCACTAGTTAATTGGGGTCCAAGTGATCGTGGTGCGCTAGTGCGGTTACCGATGTATAAACCTGGCAAAGAGAACTCAACTCGAATTGAATTTAGATCACCAGATTCAGCCTGCAATCCTTACCTTGCTTATGCCGTAATGATTGCCGCTGGCTTAAAAGGAATTGAGGGCAAGTACGAATTAAAAAGTTCTAGTGATTTAGTTTCACTCCCAACCAATTTAAATGAAGCGATCAAGGCGATGGAGAAGAGTGAATTGGTTCGAGAAACTTTAGGGGAGCACGTTTTTGAGTATTTCCTCCGCAATAAGCGGGCCGAATGGGCCGAGTATCGCCGCCAAGTAAGTGCGTACGAACTCGATCGCTATTTGCCAGTCCTCTAGTTGCAGCGATAACCTTTAGCCATGTTGCGCAGCGAGTTATTAATCGGATCCGTACTACTTCGCGGACTCCTCCTTCGCTGCCGCGACGGGGCCAAATAACCGGTCCCTCGTCGCGGGGTTTGGCTACGCCGGTAATAAACCCAACCCGCGAATGGAGCAAGAAATGAATTTTCCGCCACAAAGTCCAAGCTCAATGCCAGTAAATCGTTATTCAAGTTTTATCCCAGTTGATCTAAAAGATCGTACTTGGCCAACAAAACAGATGAAGCACGCACCGCAATGGTGTTCGGTTGATCTGCGCGATGGCAATCAAGCGTTAATTGATCCGATGGATGCCAGCCGTAAATTGGCGATGTTCACGCTGTTAGTGAAGATGGGTTACAAAGAGATTGAAGTTGGTTTTCCATCGGCAAGTCAGACTGATTTTGATTTTGTACGAAAAATTATTGATGATGGTCTAATTCCCGATGATGTAACGATTCAAGTATTAACCCAAGCTCGCGATCAATTAATTCGCCGTACCTATGAATCGATCAAAGGTGCTAAACAAGCGGTAGTTCATCTTTATAACTCAACTTCGACTTTGCAGCGCCGAGTAGTTTTTGGCCAAGATAAAGAAGGAATTAAGAAGATTGCAACTGATGGCGCAAAACTATGTCTTGATTTACGAAGTACTGTTCCAGGAACTTTGGTTTCCTTCGAATACTCACCAGAATCTTTTACTGGAACCGAGTTGGATTTTGCGCTCGAAGTTTGCAATGCGGTAAATGATATTTGGCAGCCCACGCCAACTTGGAAATCAATTATAAATTTACCTGCAACCGTCGAAATGGCTACCCCAAATGTTTACGCAGATTCAATCGAATGGATGCATCGAAACCTTAAATACCGCGACAGCATAGTTTTGAGTTTACATCCACATAATGATCGAGGCACTGGTGTTGCAGCCGCTGAACTTGGTTATCTAGCTGGTGCCGATCGGATAGAAGGTACGTTATTTGGAAACGGTGAGCGAACCGGAAATGTCTGCTTAGTAACGCTAGGTTTGAATTTAATGAGCCACGGCATTGATCCAATGATTGATTTCGCTAATATTCCAGAGATTCGGAGAACTGTTGAATATTGCAATCAACTGCGCGTGCCAGAGCGTCATCCTTACGGTGGCGATTTAGTTTTCACTGCGTTCTCCGGATCGCACCAAGATGCAATTAAAAAAGGTTTAGAACACCTAGAGGTTGATGCAACTAAAGCTGGTAAGAAAATTGATGAATTTACTTGGGCAGTTCCATATTTGCCAATTGATCCAAAAGATATTGGCAGAACTTATGAAGCCGTTATTAGAGTTAACAGCCAATCCGGCAAAGGCGGCGTTGCTTATTTGATGAAGAGCGAACACCTACTCGAGTTGCCACGACGATTACAAATTGAATTTAGCCAAGTTATCCAAGCCAAAACCGATAACGAAGGTGGCGAAGTTCTAGCTGATGAGATGTGGAATATTTTTGTAGATGAATATTTACCAAGTGAGGATAATCGTTGGGGAAGATTTAGAATCCAATCACTAACTCAAACTTCTTCACCAGAAAAAGGTAATGAGCTAACGGTAAATATTTTAGATTCTGGAAAGCCGTTGACGTTAACTGGTCAAGGCAATGGTCCGATCTCTGCCTTCTGTCATTTGATGCAGGCGCATGGCGTGGATGTCCAAGTTGCGGATTATTACGAACATGCAATGTCAGCAGGTGGCGATGCCAGCGCAGCTGCATACTTAGAATGCACTATTAGCGGCGGCACCTATTGGGGCGTTGGAATCGACCCAAGCACCACAACTGCTTCCCTAAAAGCCGTTGTGTCGGCGGTAAATCGCGCACTTCGCTAGCTCTAATCGTTACGGTGAGCCCGTGGCGCTATATCGAGATCATGCGGTTATTTTGCGCACGCAAAAATTAGGTGAAGCAGATCGAATCATCACGCTCTTTACTAAAGAGCATGGCCGTGTCCGAGCTGTCGCAAAAGGTGTGCGGCGCACAAAATCTAAATTTGGCGCTCGATTAGAGCCAGGTAGCCATATTGATATCCAGTTATATACCGGAAAAACTTTTGACATAGTTACCCAAGTTGAGAGCATTGAAAATTACGGCGACACCATTTCCCAGGATTATCAAAAGTGGACTATTGCATCTGCAATATTGGAGGCAGCCGAACGATTTACTAATAATGAGCATGAGCCAGCGCTGCAACAATTTCTTTTAGTAATTGGATCACTAAAAGCGTTGGCCCACGAATCACATGACGCGTCACTGATTCTTGATGCTTATCTACTGCGCTCGCTTTCAGTAGCGGGTTTTGCACCTTCAATGACAATATGTTCAAGATGCGAAGCACCTGGACCACATAAATATTTTTCATTAATTGGCGGCGGATCAGTATGTGTTGATTGCAAACCATCCGCATCGGCAACGCCAGCAGTTGAAACTTTAGAATTAATGTCTGATTTATTAACTGGTGAATGGGAGCGCGCTGATAAAAGCGAACTCAGATACCGCCGCGAAGCCTCTGGTTTAATCGCTGCATATTTGCAATGGCACTTGGAACGCGGCTTGCGAAGCCTGCCATTGGTTGAAAGAATTACTCCGTGAAGCCGCCTAAGTTACCAAAATCTGCAATTCCAAATCATGTTGCGTTGGTTATGGATGGCAACGGACGTTGGGCGAAAAAACGTGGGCTACCAAGAACTAAAGGGCATGAAGCCGGCGAATCCTCGTTATTTGATGTTGTGGAAGGCGCAATTCAAATCGGAGTTAAAGAGTTAAGTGCATATGCTTTCTCTACCGAGAATTGGCGGAGATCGCCTGATGAAGTTAAATTCTTAATGGGATTCAATCGCGAAGTCATCCGGCGCCGCCGCGACCAGATGAATGATTTAGGTGTGCGAATTCGTTGGGTTGGGCGCCCGCAACGACTTTGGAAAAGTGTGATGAATGAACTACTTGAAGCCGAGGAACTGACGAAGAAAAATAAAGTTCTCACGCTGAATATGTGCGTTAATTACGGTGGCCGAGCTGAAATTGCAGATGCTGCGCAAGCAATAGCTAAGGATGTTGCGAAACGGAAAATTAAACCTGAAGATGTAACTGAGAAATTATTTGCTAAATATTTAGATGAGCCGAAGATGTCAGATGTCGATCTCTTCTTAAGATCTTCCGGGGAGCAACGAACATCGAACTTCTTACCGTGGCAATCTGCTTATGCTGAGATGGTATTTATGGATGTTTTATGGCCAGATGTAACTAGAGCGACACTTTGGAAAGCGATTGAGATATATGCCGAACGTGAACGTAGGTTTGGTAAAGCTTAATTAGATTATGCAATTCCTATATTTGCTACAACAAGCCACATGATTATGACTCCAATAATAGTTGCCAACATTGTTAGCCTAGATGGATGACGAGAATGTGCTTCTGGCAAGATGTGTGAAGTTGCAAGATAGATAAGAAAGCCGGAAAAAACTGCTAGGTAGATAGCAAGAACTGGATCGCTAATAGTTACATAAGTTCCAAGTGCCGCACCGCTGATGCGAGCAATTGCGTCCAAGGCGAGTAACCAAGTGCCTCGTTTATCCCAGTGTCCACTTTTAATTAATAGCGAAACTGTATTTAAACCATCACTAAATGCATGCACTAAAATCGCAATAAAAACTGCAAATCCAAGTGGATTACTAACTTGAAATGCCAAGCCAAGTGCAACGCCATCCAAAAATACGTGGCCACCCATAGCGAGCGCACCGAGCGAGCCAGCAATATTTACTGCATGTTTATGATCATGCCCATAATCAGATTCGGCCGGTTCATGAGAGCCAAAAAATTGTTCTACGAAGTGCAACGCTAAAAAACCGCCAATTAACGCCATCGAAACTCCAGGAACGCCACCGATCGAGCTAGTTCCTAATTGAAAAACCTCAGGAAGTAAATCAAAGCCGACCAGACCCAGTAATAGTCCAGCAGATAAGCCCAAAACAAGATGCAATCGATCGCGCGAGCGGATAGCAAGCATGCCGCCAGCTGTGGTTGCAACCGCAGTTAGCGCTGCTAGGCCAATGGCTAAGTTCATGGATAGAGGGTAGCAAGTGGCGATAAACTCTCACACCTGCGCCCAGTTACATCCAGTAATTGCGAAAGGTGCGCACCGCCGACAACCAGCCGGATGGAGAGCACCATGGCCCAAGATCGATTAGAAGTAATTGTTAGCCTCGCGAAACGTCGCGGATTTGTTTATCCCTCATCTGAAATTTATGGTGGACTTCGCGCATCTTGGGATTACGGCCCGCTTGGTGTCGAATTAAAAAACAATGTAAAACGCCAATGGTGGAAATCAATGGTTACCGGGCGTGAAGATGTTGTCGGTTTAGATTCTTGCGTAATTTTGGCGAAAGAAGTTTGGGAAGCATCTGGACATGTAGAAACTTTTAGCGATCCACTAACTGAATGTACTGAATGCCATAAGCGTTATCGAGCAGATCATTTAGAAGAAGCCTATGAAGCTAAAAACAAGAAGAAGCCAGATTCACTTTCTGATATTAATTGCCCAAATTGTGGCAACAAAGGAAAATTCACAACACCGCGCCAATTTTCTGGGTTATTAAAAACATTCCTGGGACCGGTCGAAGATGAATCTGGTCTTGCTTATATGCGTCCAGAGACCGCGCAAGGAATTTTCATTAACTTTGAAAATGTTGCCACCACATCGAGAAAGAAACCACCTTTTGGAATTGGCCAAATTGGAAAGTCTTTCCGCAACGAAATTACTCCCGGAAACTTTATTTTCCGAACTCGAGAATTCGAACAGATGGAAATGGAATTTTTTGTCATACCCGGCACTGATGAAGAGTGGCACCAAAAGTGGATTGATACTCGTTTTGCTTGGTATGTTGATTTAGGTATTAATCCAGAACGGTTACGGTTATTTGAACATCCGAAAGAGAAGTTGTCACATTATTCAAAACGTACTGTAGATATTGAATATAAATTTGAATTTACTGGAACCGAATGGGGCGAACTAGAAGGCGTCGCTAATAGAACTGATTTTGATTTGAAAGCTCACTCAGAAAAATCTGGAAAAGATCTCTCTTGGTTTGACCAAGAGAAAAACGAGCGGTGGTTCCCGTTTGTTATCGAACCGGCGGCTGGTGTGGATCGATGCGCACTTACCTTCTTGATGGATGCCTATACCGAAGATGAAGCGCCAAATTCTAAAGGCGAGATGGAAAAACGCACAGTGTTAAAGCTGGATCACCGGTTAGCTCCGATCAAGGTAGCGGTGTTGCCACTATCTAGAAATGCGGACTTATCGCCGAAGGCGCGCGATCTTGCTATCCAACTTCGAAAACATTGGAACGTTGATTTCGATGATGCAGGTGCGATCGGCCGAAGGTATCGTCGACAAGATGAAATTGGCACCCCATTTTGTATCACTATCGATTTTGAATCTTTAGAAGATAACGCAGTCACAATTCGAGAGCGTGACACCATGAAACAAGATCGAATTTCAATCGATCAAGTCGAAGCTTGGTTAGCACCGCGCTTACTTGGTTGTTAATAAAATTTTGTTAACCAAGAAAATCGCACCGCTCCATCTGCCAATCTCAAATGGCGGGTTTCCTAGTGGCGGGGTAACAATTGATCCGCCGGTAGTGCTTGCACCGATGGCTGGTATTACAAATGCAGCGTTTCGCATGCTCTGTCGTGAACAAGGGGCTGGGCTATTTGTTTCCGAGATGATAACGGCTAGAGCACTTACTGAGCGAAATGCTGAAACGCTAAGGATGATCGTTCCCGGGAAAGGCGAAAGCCCAAGATCTGTGCAACTTTATTCAACTAAGCCACTTGATATTAAAAATGCGGTGCAAATGATTGGCGATGAGAATTTAGCTGATCACATTGATCTGAACTTTGGTTGCCCGGTACCAAAAGTTACGCGCAATGGTGGTGGCGCAGCACTTCCTTATAAAAGAAATCTATTCGCAGCGATTGTAGAAGCCGCGGTAAATAATGCAAAACCATTTGGAATCCCAGTAACAGTAAAGATGCGAGTTGGAATTGACGACGAACATAAAACTTATTTAGAAGCAGGGATGAGTGCTGCGCAAATTGGAGTTGCTTGGGTCGCGCTCCATGCTCGTACTGCTGCACAGTTCTATGAAGGAAAATCCGATTGGTCCACGATTACTCGATTGGTAGAACATCTAGCGCCTACCGGCGTTCCAGTTTTGGGAAATGGCGATATTTGGTCGGGAAATGATGGCTTAGCAATGATCGAAGAAACCGGTTGCGCCGGAATCGTGGTTGGGCGTGGTTGTTTAGGTAGACCATGGCTTTTCGCTGATTTGGTTCGGGCATTTAACGGCGAAACTGAGCGACCACTACCGAGTCTTTTTGAAGTACGCGAAGTTTTATTTCGCCATGCCGAGTTGCTAACCGAATATTTTGAAAGTGAAGATCGGGCATGTAGAGATCTGCGAAAGCACACTGCTTGGTATCTAAAAGGCTTTAGAGTTGAAGGAGATTTGCGAGCTCGCTTTGGCATGGTTTCTTCGCTAGTCGAACTCCGTTTCTTATTGGATCAACTAGTAGATGCTCCTTATCCAGAAGCAATTGGCGATGCACCTCGTGGTCGCACCAGCAGATCTAGATCGGTCTCGTTGCCACAAGGTTGGCTCAATGATCCAGATGAGTTTGCTGAAGTTAGCGAAGTCAATGCTGGGTCGGGTGGCTGAGATGTTCGGCTTTAAAATAATACGTAAATTGCTTTCATTTATCATTTTATTAATTTTAGTTGCATTACTTTGGCCAGTTGGTCAAGTCTGGTATGCCGCACATAATCCAACTATTAGAAAAGCTGATGTCATCGTGGTATTGGGTGCTGCACAACTTGATGGTCGACCTGGTGAAGTTCTACAAGCCAGATTAGAACAAGCTAAACGAATTTATGATTTAGGTTTAGCCCCAAAAATAATTACCGTTGGTTCTGGCGCGCCAGGCGATAGAACTACCGAAGCAGCTTCAAGTAAGAATTGGTTGATTAGCCATGGAATTCCGAGTAAATCAATCGCTGCACTAGCAATCGGTCGCGACACTTATGCAAGCACAATTAGCTTTACCGATGAAATGAAAGCTCGAAAGAAACGCGATGCCATTATCGTTACTGATCCATATCACTGTTATCGAGCGATGACTATGGCAAATGATCAAGGCATTATTAGCACTTGTTCGCCCGCAACAACTGGTCCATCATCAATTAAGAACGCTGGATATCGCTATTTAATAAGGGAAACTGGCGCTTATTTAGCTTATATAACGCTGGGCCGCCACGGCATTCATATCAGCGACCGAAATCAATAGGCTAACGACTATGGCGCTCCGACCTGCGATAGAACATTCTGCTTACGACGCAGACGCGCGCGAAAGATTTCTTGACGAACCAGCAAAACGTCCAGGTCGTACCGAATTTTCGCGAGATCGCGCTCGAATCATTCATTCCTTTGCCTTACGAAGACTTGCTGCAAAAACCCAAGTTGCAGTTCCGTGGGCTAGTGATTTTCCAAGAACTCGACTTTCACATTCTTTAGAGTGTGCGCAAGTTGGTCGTGAACTTGGCGCAGCTCTTGGCGCTGACCCAGATTTAATGGAAGGTGCATGTTTAGCGCACGATATTGGACATCCACCCTTTGGTCACAATGGCGAAGATGCCCTCGCTGAGATTGCAAAAAGTTGTGGCGGATTTGAAGGAAATGCCCAGAGCTTTAGATTGTTAACTCGAATAGAAGCAAAGACGGTTGACGAAAATGGAATCTCTGTTGGTCTAAATTTAACGCGCGCTTCTTTAGATGCCGCAACAAAATACCCATGGAGCAATTTAGCGAATTCAAAGAAATTTGGAGTTTACCAAGATGATCAACTTATATTTGATTGGATGCGCAAAGGTGCTCCGTTAGGAAAGACCAGCATGGAAGCGCAGATTATGGATTGGTCTGATGACGTTGCTTACTCAGTTCATGATTTAGAAGATGGGCTAGTTACTGGGCAAGTTGTAATTGAGAATATTGAAAGAGATTTACCGGAACTTTTCAAAGTAGCACAAGAGAGTTATCTATCGGATATTTCGGTCGCAGAGGCGGAGAGTGCGATGAATTCACTTAAGAGTCTTTCTTGCTGGCCAACAACTTTTGATAGAAGTCATAGACATTTAGCGCGATTGAAAGATTTAACCAGTCAATTAGTTGGTCGTTATGCCCTAGCTGCTGAACGTGAAACGCGTGCAAAATATGGTGATGCTGATTTAGTCAGATATAACGCTGATTTAGTTGTGCCGCGGCCGCATCGCGTAGAGGTAGCAATTTTGAAATCGATGGCGGGTTTTTACATTATCCAAGCAGAAGATTCGCAAGATCGATATGCCAAGCAACGAACCACAATTCATCGACTTGTAGAAGTTGTGAGACAAGGTGCACCTGGCACTCTGGAGAGCTTCTTTTTACAAGAGTGGGAGCGAGCTACAAATGAGAGCGAAAAATTGCGCGTAGTTATAGATCAAGTCGCATCGCTTACCGATATGGGCGCATATTTATTGCACGATAAATTGACCAAAGTAGGATAAGCGCCATGTCCGGACGAATTAGAGATGAAGATGTTTCATATGTTCGCGACCGTTCACCGATTGATGAAGTTGTTGGCGAATACGTTCAACTTAAAAGCGCTGGTGGCGGTCAGAAAAAAGGTTTATGTCCTTTTCATGACGAGAAATCACCTTCATTTCACGTAACGCCAAGCAAGGGCTATTTCCATTGTTTTGGTTGCCAAACCGGAGGCGATGTCATCGCCTTTATAATGAAAATGGAACATCTAACTTTTACCGAAACTATAGAACGGTTAGCAGAACGAATTGGTTACCAATTAACTTTCGATCAATCTTCCGGCACCAGAGCACCGGCTGGACAACGTTCTCGCTTGGTTGCTGCGAATTTAGCAGCAGCGATTTTCTATCAAGAACAATTGCAATTACCGGAAGCTGCGCATGGTCGAGAATTCTTGCAAAAGCGCGGTTTCGATAGAGAAGCTTCTGCAAGCTTCGGAGTTGGTTTCGCTCCTGATGAATGGGATTCTTTAACAAAATATTTACAAGGTAAAAGTTTTACAATCGAAGAAATTATGTTGGCTGGATTATCGAAAGATGGAACTCGCGGGCCCATAGATCGTTTCAGAAACCGTTTAACTTGGCCGATTCGAGATCTATCTGGCGATGTTGTTGGATTCGGTGCTCGTAAACTTGCAACAGATGAAGCGGATCAAGGACCAAAGTATTTAAATACACCGGAAACTCCGATTTACAAGAAATCTCAAGTTTTGTACGGGCTAGATGTAGCCAAAAAGGAGATTGCCAAGAAACGTCAAGCGGTGATTGTTGAGGGGTATACCGATGTGATGGCTGCACATCTGGCAGGGATTACAACAGCAGTCGCAACTTGCGGAACTGCATTTGGTGATGACCACATACGAATTCTCCGTCGATTATTAATGGATGACGATGCATTCCGCGGCGAAGTTATTTTTACATTTGATGGCGATGCAGCAGGTCAGAAAGCTGCGCTTCGGGCATTTACAGATGATCAGAAATTTGTGGCGCAAACTTTCGTAGCTGTAGAACCAAACGGGAAAGATCCTTGTGAACTCCGCCAAGATTCGGGAGATGCAGCGGTACGCGATTTAATTGCTAGACGAGTTCCGCTTTTTGAGTTCGCAATAAAGAGCGCAATCGCGCAATATGATTTAGCGACTCCAGAAGGTCGAGTTAGTGCCCTAAATATTGCGGCGCCATTAATTGGGAAAATTCGGGACACTTCTTTACGTCCCGAGTACGCCCGTTCGTTAGCTGGATGGCTCGGTATGGAAGTTGAAATTGTTAGCACCGCGGTTAAGCGCGGTATCTCGAATGTCGCCCGTACTGAAAACATTGAAGTGGAAACTGCGCAAGCTTGGCGGCCAGACCCTTCCGAGCCAAGATTAATTTTAGAACGCGAAGTTTTGAAAGCGCGGTTACAAATGCCGGCGTTATGTAGAGGATGGAAAGATATTGAAGGCAGTGCATTTACTCATCCTGCATATCAAAAGCTCCGTGATTTTATTTTGACTCAACCCGAATATGAATCGGTATCAATCGATCGCGCCGAGTCGGAAGATTTACGTTCTTTTATAACTGAGTTAACCGTGGAACCAATTAGAACTGATGGTGAAGTTTCAGATCGTTATGTTTCGAGCATTATCGCAAGGCTAAGAGAGGTCACAATTAGTCGAGCTATCGCAGAAATTAAATCCACTTTGCAACGGATAAACCCAGTTGAAAATGAGGCTGAATACAACCGAATGTTTGGTGATTTAGTAGCAATGGAGACGACTCGCAGAAGCCAGCACGAGTTGGGTTTAGGTGAGATTTAGAGCCTTTCCGGTTTTCAGATAGAGTTTGCACTTAGCAATCCCTGATAGCTCAATTGGCAGAGCAGCCGGCTGTTAACCGGCAGGTTCTTGGTTCGAGTCCAAGTCAGGGAGCCATTTCTCAGGTTTATTGTGGATAATGTGGAAATGATGAATCTGATGCAACGATCATGGCGCTCCCATCCGCTCCCTATCTCAATTCTTCGCCTTTGGCTCGGCGCTACTTGGGTTTATGCCGGTTGGTATAAAGCAACCGATTCTGGTTTCTTAACTAAAGGCGCGAGTGGGTATATCGGATCGCAATTAGCCGCAATTTCAACAACATCACCGATTCACTTTGCCGTTCAAAAAATGGTGGAACATGCAAATCTGCTTGGACTACTTGCAATGGTTTCAGAATTCGCTATTGGATTAGCAACACTTACCGGCTTCATGTTGGTCTACGCCGCAGTTGGTGGACTTTTAATGTCGTTAACGCTTTGGTTAACGCTATCTTGGACAGTATCGCCATATTTCTTAGGCAGTGATAGCGCTTATGTAATTATGTGGGCAGTCTTACTCGGCTCAATATTTAAGAAATCTGGGAGGTTGCGTCTACCGGATTTCTCTGAACGACGTGAAGTCTTAGCGCTCGCAATAGTTGGCGGGCTTTCAATTATTGGTGTGATTGCTGGTAAGAATTTCAAACGCGAAGCTAAAAAATTATCAAATGCTGGCTCTTCAAATGCAATTGCGAAAGTCAGCGAAATCGCAATCGGAACCTCAATAAATATTGTCGATAACTTTGGCGCACCAGCCATTATTTTCCGCACAAAATCAGGCGTATTTGCTTATTCAGCCGTTTGTACCCACCAAGGGTGCACTGTGGAGTTAGATAAAAATAGTAAACATTTAATTTGCCCTTGCCATGGCGCAGAATATGATCCTGCAAATAGTGCAAAAGTACTTGGTGGGCCAACTAATGTCCCGTTGCCAAAAGTTAAAATTTCAGTAAAAGGTGATGAGATATTTCTTATTTAAGAGATAAGCCTTTACAATACTGATATGGCAATCTTTCGAGTTCAAATTGCGTTACCAGATCGTCCTGGCTCATTAGGGGCAGTTGCTTCGGCAATTGGGTTTGCTGGTGGCGATATTCGGGGACTTGTAGTTCTTAGAAGTGAAGATGGGCGTGGCATAGATGACATCACAATTGCGATCCCTGGCAGTGATTCAACTGATTTATTAAACGTTCTCAATGCTATTGGCGGAGTAGAAGTGCTCTCAATCAGCCCAGTTAATTAATAAGAGTTGCACCATCACTCGGTAGTGAGGTAAAAAATCGAGGCGGTTTATAGCCTGCATTTGCAAACGCTTGTTCGACCGCAATTGAAATTTTTCCAGTCTCTGCTCGATCAATTAATGCGATCACACTGCCACCAAAACCACCACCAACCATCCGTGCACCGAGCGCACCGTTTGCATTTGCGGTATTCACGACTAAATCTGATTCTGGACATGAAACCGTGTAATCATCTCGGAGCGAACGGTGAGATTCATTTAAAATCTTACCAACTGTCAGGTAATCCGATTCTCGCAATTTTGTTACCGTTTCTAAAACTCTTGCAATTTCAGTAACTGCATGTCGCGCCCGCATAAATTCTGAATTAGTCAAATTCTTTTGATTATTTTCAAGAAGTGCAGCAGAGAGTTGCCGCATTGATGCAACCCCAATCTTGGCTGCTGCGCTCTCACATGAGGCTCGTCGCTCCGCATATCCGCCATCGACAAGTGCGTGATGCACTCCGGTATCAATAATTAGAAGTTGCAGATCTGCTCTAGTTAAATCTAGTGGGACTAGCGTGGTGCTTAAATCACTACAGTCAATCAATAGCGCAAAACCAGACTTTCCCATCAATGAAATAGATTGATCCATAATCCCGCAGGGGACGCCTACATAATCATTTTCAGCTTTTTGGGTTAACAATGCTAGTTCTTTCAAAGTTTTACCAAGCGAAAATAATTCGTTTAACACAAAAGCAATACTGCATTCAAGTGCAGCTGATGATGAGAGACCAGCACCGGATGGAACTTTTCCATCGATAAAAATATCAACCCCTTCAGATATTCCCAGCGCCCAGAGAACTCCGAGTGGATATTTAGTCCAACCATTTCCGTAGCCTGGTTTAATTTCTGACACATCGAAGGATTCAAATTGCTGTTTCCGTTGCGAAGATGCAATTCTTACGATGCCATCATTTCGTTTACGAATGGCGGCCGATGTATATAAATCAATAGCGAATGGCAATACAAATCCTTGGCTGTAATCAATGTGCTCGCCAATCAGATTTACTCGTCCAGGTGCCTGTGCCATTAAATCTGGTTGCACACCGAATGTTGTTGAAAATTTTTCGGCGAGCGGGTGCGTCACTACAGTTTAACCTCGCGAAGTTGTTGTGCGGATTGTTCTGGCTTCATATCCATAATAAAAGCGCCCATCGCAGACTCCGAACCAGCGAGATATTTTAGTTTATTAGGTTGGCGCCGCACGCTACATATTTGGAGATGCAATCTGAGCACATCACGTCCAACACGAACTGGAGCTTGGTGCCAGGCCGCGATATAGGCCATTTCAATTCCAAAGACACCATCTAATCGGCGGAATACTTCTTGCGAAATAGTTGTGAATGAATCAGCTTGTGAATCCGAAAGTTCAGCCATGTCAGCAACTGACTTTAGGGGAGCTAAATGAATTTCAAATGGATAACGACTGGCGTATGGCACATATGCAATCCAATCGATATTGCGCGCCACAATTCTAACTTCGTCTTTTATTTCTCGAGCAATGACATCATCAAGCAAAACTCGACCAGTTCTTGTTTTATGCGCATTGGCAACCGCAAGCATTTTTTCAACTCGAGGAGTTAAGTATGAATATGCATAAATTTGGCCATGGGGGTGGCTGAGTGTTACACCAACTTCTTCACCGCGGTTTTCAAAAGGAAATATATGGGCAATGAACTCAGATTTTGAAAGCTCTTTTACTCGATCACGCCAAGCCTCAATAACAGTACGAATTTGGTTGACAGTTAGATCTTTAAAAGATTTTCCATGATCTGATGTGTAACAAACAACTTCACATTTACCCGCTGCTGGAACAATCGGAGTATCAAAATTTAACTCGTTTGGAATCGCGAACTCTGAAAGTGGTGGTCGAAGTGATGGCGATCTGTTATCAAAAACGGCTACTTCATAATCGTTATCTGGAACTTCAGTTAGGCGGTCGTCTTTAGTTGGACAGAGCGGACACAATTCTTTAGGCGGTAGGAAAATTCGACCTTGCCGATGCGCGGCCATTGCTACCCATTCATTTACCAATGGATCTAATCGGAGTTCGCCGATACCTGGTTGCGCTTCGACAGGTCGTTGGTCTTTAGCACTTCTAGATTGATTATTGCTGTCGTAATACCTAATAGTTCGGCCGTCCGACATTGGTAAATCGGTACGGATAACGCCAGCGCTAAGTGATATCTGCGGAGAGGTCATAATGAGCGTTACTCTACCCGCATGAAAGAGCAGGCGCACTTATCTCGCGGTGGCGTTGACCTCGTCCTGGCAATCGTAGATGGCGCGATAGTTATAGAGCATTGGGGTGCGCCGCTTGGAAAATTAAATGGTTCACTCTCTACTACTAGGGAACGTTCCATAGCTAATAGCGCATTTGATAGCCGTCAATTTTCCGGCGTGATGCGCGAACAATCCCGCGGTTGGTTAGGAAATCCAACGTTATCCGGGCATCGAAACGGTAAAAATTGGTCCACAAAATTTAGCGTATCTTCACTGAACGAAACTGGAAATAAAATAACGGTAAATTTAAATGATACTAGCGTTTTAATTGAAGTAAATATCGAATTTTCTCTTGATGAACATGGCATCTTAATTCAGCAAAACAGTATTAAGAATATCGGAAATGATAATTACACCTTAAATGATTTTGCTTATTGGTTGCCGTTACCAGATCGAGCTTCGCAGACTTTAGATTTTGCAGGGCGTTGGTCAAATGAAAGAAATCCGCAACGACGCGATATTGCAACTGGAGTTTGGGTACGCGATTCTTACGAAGGTAGAAGTGGCCACAATTTCACAATATCTGAAATTGCGCTAACTGAAAGTACAAATTTTTCATCTGGTGAAGCTTGGGCGATCTCATTAGCCTGGAGTGGAAATTCAAAATTTATGGTTGAACGAATTTGGGATCGAACGCAATCAATTGGAGCTTCAGAAATTTTGTTACCAGGTGAAGTTATATTGAAACCTGGTGAGAGCTATCAAGCTCCAGCGTTGCTTGCTGCATACTCGAGCGCTGGATTAGATGGAGTTTCAGAGAGGTTCCATTCTCATATTCGCGGAAGAACTTTGCATCCAAAGCGAGCTAGACCGCTAACTTTAAATATGTGGGAAGCAATATATTTCGATCATGATGCAACTAAAATTAAAGCGATCGCAGAAGTCGCCGCTGAAATTGGTGTGGAGCGATTAGTACTTGATGATGGCTGGTTTGGCGCTCGGCGTAGCGATCATGCGGGGCTCGGAGATTGGATTGTTAATAAGAAGGTTTGGCCAAATGGTTTTACCGCAATAATTTCCGATATTCATGAGAGAGGAATGGAATTTGGCCTCTGGTTTGAAGGTGAAATGGTCAATCCAGATTCAGATCTTTATCGCGCCCACCCAGATTGGGTTTTAAATACCGGAGGGCATAGCGAGAACAACTGGCGCCATGAGTTAGTTTTAGATTTAACAAATGCCGCGGCTTTTAGCCATGTACTCGAGCAAGTTAGCGCAGTATTAACTGAATTTCCGATTGATTATATAAAGTGGGATCACAACCGCGTCGTAGTTGATGCTTCTAATAATTTACAAGCTGCGGTAAGAAATCAAACTCTTGCCATTTACCGATTATTTTCAGAGTTAAAAAAGCGCCACCCAAAGTTAGAGATTGAATCTTGCGCTTCTGGTGGCGGCCGCGTTGACTTAGGAGTTATTGATTACGTAGATCGTTTTTGGGTTAGCGATAACAACGACGCATTGGAACGACAACGAAATCAACGCTGGACTGGCCAAATAATTCCGCCAGAACTTTTGGGAACCCATATTGGACCAACGCCAAGTCACCAAACCGGACGTTCGCTCTCATTATCTTTTAGAGCGACAACCGCGCTCTTTGGCCATGCTGGAATTGAATGGGATATTTCAAAAATTAGTAATTCAGATAAGGCTGCGTTGAAAACTTGGGCCGCTTATTACAAAGCTAACCGCGACCTATTGCACACTGGAAAATCGATACGAATTGATTATGCAGACGAGAACGCTTATCTTTACGGAGTAATTGATAAGAAGAGAGAGCGTGCGATATTTTCATTTGCACAATTAGCGCCAACAACTGCAGTACATCCAGCCCAATTAACTTTTAGAGATTTAAATCCGGATAAAAATTACCAAGTCAAAGCCGTTTATCCAGCCGGTGCGCCGCTCTATATGTTGATCGAACCACCAACATGGCTAACTGGAGTAACTTTAAGTGGCGCAGTACTTATGGAAATTGGATTGCCGGCTCCAATATTGGCGCCAGAGAATGCGTTGTTAATCGAAATCAATCAATCCAATTAAGGGTTCGCTCAATCGCTTTTTTCCAAGTTGTAAAGCCAGTTGTTGCAAGTTCGCTAGTTGAACTCGGGTGCCATCTGCGCGACTGCTGCCATTGTTCTTTAAGTTCTTTAGTGTCACTCCAAAATTTCACTGCTAACCCAGCAGCATAAGCAGCGCCAAGTGCTGTGGTCTCAGCAATCATTGGTCTAGTAATTTCAATCTGCATAACGTCGGCTTGCATCTGCATGCACAAATTGTTGGCAGTAATTCCACCATCAACTCGCATTTCCGTTAATTTAACGCCACTGTCTGCGCTCATCGCATCGAGTACTTCTCTAGTTTGATAACAGATCGCTTCTAGCGCTGCGCGCGCTAAATGCGCTTTAGTCGCGGCGCGCGTAAGTCCAACAATTACACCACGAGCATCGTTTCGCCAATATGGCGCAAATAAACCAGAGAATGCCGGTACGAAATAAACACCGCCATTATCAGCAACCGTTTCAGCTAGCGCCTCAATCTCGGACGCGCTTGAAATAATTTGGAGTTGATCTCGCAGCCATTGAATTGCCGAACCAGTGACTGCAACCGAACCTTCAAGTGCAAAATATGCAGGCTCATCCCCAAATTTGAAACAAACTGTCGTCAATAAACCATTCTTACTTCTTACAATTTCGGTTCCAGTATTTAATAGCGCAAAATTGCCAGTGCCATAAGTTGTTTTAGATTCGCCGCGATCAAAACAAACCTGTCCGACCATGGCAGCTTGTTGATCGCCAAGAATTCCTGCAATTGGGATTGAAGTACCAAATGGACCGGCTGGATCGGTATACGCGTAAATTTCAGATGATGATCTAATTTCCGGAAGTATTTCGATTGGCACGCTAAAAATTTTGAGTAATTCTTCATCCCAGCTCAATGTTTCTAAATTCATTAATAGCGTTCGGCTAGCGTTTGTTACATCTGTGGCATGTACGCCACCGCGTACACCTCCAGATAAATTCCAAAGCAGCCATGAATCAATGGTTCCGACGAGTGCCCGCCCATCGATAATTGCACTTTGTATAGCCGGAACATTATTGATCAGCCAATTAATTTTGCTCCCGGAAAAATAGGGCGCAATCGCAAGTCCAGTTTTGAAGGTGATCGTTTTACATTGCGCTGGCGTAAGTGCCGATAGAAAATCACCGGTTCGGGTGTCTTGCCAAACTATTGCATTTGATAGCGGATGCCCCGTTTTCTTATCCCAAATGACTGTGGTTTCGCGTTGGTTGGTAATTCCGATTCCTACTAAATCTGAGCCAAGGAGATCGGCTTGCTTTAACGCTCCAGTTATTACTTCTTGCGCGCGTTGCCAAATTTCAAAGGCATCATGTTCAACCCAACCAGCTACAGGCAAAATTTGACGGTGTTCTAATTGATGTTGACCAACCACTCGACCAGCTTTATCGAAAATCATGAAACGAGTGCTGGAGGTACCTTGATCTAGTGAGCCGATATAACTCATGTCGCGTATCCTAATGCTGTGACGCTTTTTTCAGCAGCCCTAAGCCCAGCCCAACATGAGCGGGCTCTCACTGCTCTTGCCGAAAAAACCTTCGATTTATTAGTAATAGG
>Ga0194055_10000542_pt1 | contig 30613 bp, 22 predicted proteins | sample SepL449m_MetaG_FD_155482 | JGI IMG/M metagenome (GOLD analysis project Ga0194055, IMG submission 155482) | Anoxic zone freshwater microbial communities from boreal shield lake in IISD Experimental Lakes Area, Ontario, Canada - Sep2016-L442-9m | ecosystem: Environmental > Aquatic > Freshwater >... | reverse complement strand
TGGTCAGGTTGGCGCCTGTCAGGTTGGCGCCGGGACCCATCAGGACGCCGCCCTGCAGGATCCATCCAGTCTGCAGTGCCAGCGGGGTGCCAGCGATTCCCGCTGACGCCGCACCGGCTAGCGCGATGTTCGTCAAGTTGGCGTTGGTCAGAGTCGCGCCAGTCAGGTTGACGTTGGACAGGTTCGAGCCGGACAAATTGACGCCGGTCAGGTTGGCGCCGGGTCCGATCAAGTAGCCGTCAACGAGGATGAATCCAGTTGGCAGCGAGGCTGGAGTGCCAACGATCCCGCCCGAGATAACACCGGTCAGCGTGGTGTTCGTCAAGTTGACGTTAGTCAGGTTGGCTCCGGTAAACCTGACCCCGGTGAGATTGACTCCGGTGAGGTTGAAGTTGGTCAGATTGGCGCCCGTCAGGTTGGCGCCGGGACCAATGAGGTAACCACTCGTGAGCCGCCAGCCGGTAGGAACAGAGAAGGTACCAACGATCCCACCTGAGGTAACTCCAGTCAGGGTGGCACCGACCAAGCTGACCCCAGTCAGGTTCGCACCGGTCAGGTTGGCATTGGTCAGGTTCGCCCCTGGGCCAGTGAGATACCCGTTGGCAAGTCGCCAGGTGCCCGGCAAGGACGCCGGCGTCCCGGTGACACTGCCGGACGTCACCCCACTCAGGGTTGCGCCCGCCAGGATGACATTAGACAGATTGGTGCTTGTGAGAATGGCGTTGGTGAGGTTGACGTTGGTGAAGTTGGCGTTGGTGAGGTTGGCCCCGGAGCCGATCAAGTAGCCGCCGGCGACGATCCATCCAGCCGGCAGAGAAGCCGGGGTACCAATGACAGTCCCTGACGTCACCCCACTCAGGATTGCGCCCGCCAAAATGGCATTAGACAGATTGGCGCCTGTGAGGTGTGCGCCTGTGAGGTGGGCGTTCGTAAGGTCGGCCCAGCTCAGGTCGGCGTTGGTCAGAACAGCGGTGTTCAGGTCCGCCCCAGACAGGATGGCGCTGGTCAAGGTGGCCCCGGTCAGGTTGGCTCCCGGGCCAATGAGATAACCGTTGACCAGCCGCCAGTTAGTCGGCAACGAGGCCGGGATTCCAGTGACACTCCCCGACGTCACTCCATGCAGGTGAGCGCCCACAAGGATCGCGTTGGACACATTCGCGCCTAAGAGGTGGGCATTCCTGAGCAGCGCGTTGGTCATGTTCGCGCCGGCCAGGTTCGCGTTCGTCAGAATGGCGTTGTTCAGATCGTCTCCGATCAGGTTAGCCCCCGAAAGGTTGGCTCCGGTCAGGTTGGCCCCTGGGCCAATGAGATACCCGTTGACGAGCCGCCAGTTAGTCGGCAATGAGGCCGGCGTTCCGGTGATGCTCCCCGACGTCACCCCGTGCAGGTTTGCGCCCACAAGGATCGCGTTGGACACATTCGCGCCGGCAAGGTGAGCGTTCCGCAGGAGCGCGTTGGTCAGGTCCGTGCCGGTCAGGTTGGCCCCGGTCAGGTTGGCACCCGTGAGGTTGACCCCTGACAGGTTGGCCCCGGACAGGTCGCAGCCGGACAGGTCCGCGGCTGGTACATGATCAGTACAGACGACTGCAGCGGAGGAGATAGCCGGTAAGACCACGGCGTTTCCGATCCCGACAGTTGCAGTCAGCAACGTCACCGCGAAAAGGATACGTGTGAGTTTCATTGCGCCCCTCGAGCCTGCTGCACCATGCGTGCCACGTTCGGTTAGGCAGCCTGAGTGACCGCGCCCATCATGGTGGACGCGAATCCGAAGGGGGTCAATCAAACAAGAGCAAAACTTTACTTACTGGGAAGGATCTGCCACTTAGCACCAGTGGCCTCCCACATACGGTCATGACAGGTCCGTTCGATCCAGACGACGACGTCAATGCCTCACACAAACGACAACGCTCCGTCGCCGAGATCACCGCACGCCATGCGTAGAGGTGGCGACATGCCTCGCCGACGCCGCAGGCCGCCAAGACGATTTGCCGAGCGGGTCGCATGCTGACCAAGCCCGCGAGCAAGTTCGGTCTCAGACCAAACACCTCAAAACCACGCTGACAAAGCCCGCACACCGGCGTCCAAAGCCAGAACGGGCGAGGTGCTTTACTTATGCACCTAACCATCACCGGAAAACGGGCATACCCACCCGCAATACAGTGGACATTAGAGTCGAGGGCTCCGTCGATTAACGAGTGGAACCCCCGGGCTGTTAGCTCAATTGGCAGAGCAGCGGACTTTTAATCCGCGGGTTGTGGGTTCGAGTCCCACACGGCCCACCCGTTTGACCAGCGGCGGTAGGGAGTTACGCCGCTGCACGATATCCAGAAGCGATCCCGTGCCCTCCGCGCCTCCTCAATACGTCGGGCGAGGGGGAGCGGCGAGCCGGTGGCCTGGGGTCTCCGGCGGGCAGGATGTGCACATGGATGAGCAAGATCGTCACCCAGACCCCGGATCTCCAGCACCACGCATAGTGGATAGGCCCGGTGACCGCTCGGGCAATGCGGTCGGGAACCCGCCTCTCCGTCTGTGTTGATCTGCACGCCACCAATGCAGATACGGCAGCACACGAACCAGTGATCGTGGCCGTCGACAACGACAGCACCGCCACCATCGACGAGGTACGCCTAGGCTGAGGGCGTGACCCACCTCTCCGTGCTCGATCTGTCCCCCATCGCCGTGGGCTCGAACGCCGGGCAGGCACTACGCGCGAGCCGGGATCTAGCGGCGCACGCCGAACGCCTGGGGTACCTGCGCTTCTGGATGGCTGAGCACCACAACATGTCCGGCGTGGCCAGTGCCGCAGTGGCCGTCGCGCTCGCCTTCGTGGCCGAGGGCACGAGCACGATCCGCCTGGGCGCAGGCGGGATCATGCTTCCCAATCACGCACCCCTAGTGGTTGCCGAGCAGTTCGGCACGCTCGCGAGCCTCTACCCCGGACGCATCGATCTCGGGATCGGCCGCGCACCGGGCTCGGACCAGATCACCGCGGGAGCGCTTCGTCGCACACTCGCGGGCAACATCGATGACTTCCCCCAAGACGTCCTCGAGCTCATCACCTACCTCGGCGACCCAACGCCCGGCCAGCAGGTTCATGCCGTCCCCGGCGAGGGCACCCGGGTGCCCGTCTACATCCTGGGCTCATCCACCTACGGCGCCCAGCTCGCTGCCGCATTCGGCCTGCCGTATGCGTTCGCGTCGCATTTCGCCCCCACTGATCTTGACGTCGCACTTCGCTTGTACCGCAACGGTTTCCGGCCTTCGGCTCATCTGCAGGAGCCCTACGTGATCGTTGGGCTGAACGTCACGGCCGCACCCACCGACGATGAAGCGCTACGGCTTTTCAGCTCCTCGCAGCAGTCGTTCGTCAACCTGCGGACCGGTCGCGCGGGGCCCCTGCCTGCACCGCTCGACGACATCAAAACGCACTACCCGCCGCAGCTCCACAGCATGCTCGACGAGATCGTCGAACGCTCTGTCGTGGGGTCGCCAAGCACGGTCGCAGCAGGGCTTGCTGCATTTGCCGCCCGCACACAGGCCGACGAGATCATCGTCGCCAGCCAGTTCTTCGAGCCAGCCCACCGGGTGCGTTCACTGGAGATAGTGGCTGAGGCCGGGCGCGCCTTGAGGGCAAGTGGCGGCACAACCGTCGAACTGGCCAATACACAGGGCTCGTTGACATAGTCCAAGACCGCCGAGCAGTTGTCGCAGTCGTCGTGAAGGGATACCCGCAACCCAGCACGCTTGTGAATTACAGCGTCAACGGCGCCTAGCACGGTTGACCGCTGCAGCCGATGCACCGGCACGCACTGAATCTGGTTGTCGGACAGCTCTCAACTTTGGCTGATTGCCACGCTAAGCGCGGGTGGTGTGTTCAGAGTCTGAAACACCACGCAGTACCGCTCGGTGAGTTTTAGTAGCGTCGCGAGTTGATCGGGCTCGGCATCAGTGTCGAGGTCAAACGTCAGCCTGATCGTCGAAAACCCAACAGGTGCTTGACGATCAACGCCCAGGGTTCCGCGGAAATCAAGATCTCCCTCAGCTCTCACGACACCAGACCGCAGGGTGATGCCTAGCGAGGTCGACACGGCCTTTAGCGTCACTCCAGCACAAGCGACGAGGGCTTCAAGGAGCATGTCGCCCGAGCACAACTCAGCGCCAGAACCACCGGTCGCCGGATGAAGTCCAGCTATCGCCAGGGCCTTTCCCGTCTCGACCTTGCACGTCAGCGAGCCCTCATCAAGGGATCCACGAGCTGTCAATGTGACGAGCGCCGTCCCAGGCTCGGATCGGTACGAGTCCTTGATCGGTGCCTGGATCGAGCGCAATGTATCGGCGTCCATGATGAGCAACTTTCCTCGGTGATTGGTTCACGAAGAATCTACCTCGCGCGCAAACGACCAACCGCCTGAAACGGGAAAGCTGGGAGTCAGCGAGCGTCGCGGGACTGCAGATACTGCTGGTTAAACTGCCAGACGTACTCGTCCTTCTCGGGATAGACGCCACCGTCGGCAAACGACCTAGACGTGACACCGCGCTGCGCGCGTTCGCATACGGAGTTGTCCTGGTTGGTGACCATATCGCTGAATGCGATGAGGGTCGATGCATCGAAGTCGGGAGCTGCAATCGAGTTGGGGTGGAACATGTACATCGACGAGATACGAGTCGATGTCGCGCTCACTGGCATGACCTGGCTGATCACAACACCAGTGGCCGCAATGTCGATGAAGCAGTTGGGGAAGATAGTGCCGCCATATACAGAGTTGGCGTCGTCCTCTGAAACCGTTGGCATCAAAGCGATATTCGCGGCAGTTGCCGGACCGTAGTTGCGGCTGGTGCTGTTCACTCCACCGTCATCACGTGCTGGATCAAAGACCCATCCGGTCTTGTACGCAGGAATAAGTTCGACGAGCTCGGGGTGCACGCTCGGGCAGTGCAAGCACTCGCAGTAGTTCTCGATAACGATCTTCCAGTTGGCCTCGACAACAAACTCACTCTTAGATGTCATGCGGAGTGAACCCATGTCGTAACGCTCATAAGTCAGCATGTCTGGGTTGACGTTGCCGATCCATTCGCGCAAGGACACCGGAGTCTCACGGTCGAGGTTGACGAACACGCAGCCTTGCCACTCATCCAGGTGCACTGGACGAAGACCATGCGCATCACGATTGATCTCGTCCTTCTCAACCCTCGGGGTCGCCACCAAAGCGCCTTCGAACGAGTAGCACCAGTCGTGATACGGACACGCAAGTGCGCCGTTCTCGGTACCGCTCTCTTCCTCACGCAATCGAGATCCACGGTGTCGGCAGACGTTGTAGAACCCGCGAAGCTTCATGTCCTGACCGCGCATGATCAGGATCGATTCGCCAACGACGTCGACCCGAAACCACTGCCCCGGCTTCTCGGCCTGCTCAGAGAGTCCAACCATCACCCAGGAACGAAAGAAGATCTGCTCGCGATCGAGTTCGAAGATCGCGGGATCGAAATAGTCCGGACCCGGCAGAGTACGACGCTCCACAGAATTGCCCTTCGCACGATGGAAATCGAAGCAGGAACACCACGATCCTGAACGGCTGTTCAGATTCACAGTACCGCTCCAGCACTCCCCGGACAACGGTGACGACACATGTCCGCTCTCTCGCCGAAAGAATTACAGCGGCAGACCCGGGGCTAAACAGTTCACATTCGGTACAAATCAAACTTCCTGGGCGCTGCGTAAAAGGCGCGAGCCACACCCCCAGTTCAAGGCACAGCCGTTCGGTCATTGTTCGCGCATTCCCCTACCTCCAAGCCCCGCCATGCACTCAGATGAGAGGAACGCAGCTCGGAATCAGTGAGGGAAGGCAAGTACGGTGGCAGGTCGCGAAGTGCCGGAAGTGCGGGAAGTGCCGGAAGTGCGGGAAGTGCCGAGCCAATTCGTCCCCGGTCTACCGACCGAAAACCTCGACCCCACCGCGGACTTGAGTGTCGATGCGACGGCGCCAATCCAAGCTCTGCTCCGCGAACTTCGAAGTCACCAACGCGGGCTCTCTGACCGAGAAGCAGCCCGTCGGCTGGTGTCGTTCGGCCCGAACGAGTTGAAGCGGACATCTCGACGGCACCCACTCCGCGAACTGATTGATCAACTCACCCACCCGCTCGCTCTCCTGCTATGGGTCGCGGCTGGGCTGGCGCTAATCACGCGCACGCCGGTGCTGTGCATCGCGATCGTCCTGGTGATCTGGCTCAATGCCCTATTCGCGTTCGCCCAGGAACGGCAAGGCGAACGCGCGGTCGAAGCCCTCAGCCATTACCTGCCTCAGCAGGCCGTCGTCTTCCGCGACGGACAGCGACGCGACATCGAAGCGAGCACGCTGGTCCCCGGCGACGTCATCCTCGTCAGCGAGGGCGACCGTGTCTGTGCGGATGCTCGACTCCTCGGTGGCTCACTCGAGATTGATACTTCGACCCTGACCGGTGAAGCCCTACCCGTCCTGCGCTCCGCCGAGTCATCCGATCCAGGCGTGCCCTATCTACAGTCGCCGAACGTCATTTTCAGCGGGACGTCCTGCACTGGTGGCGAAGCTCGCGCTCTTGTCTTTCGCACCGGGATGCAGACCGAGCTTGGTCGCATCGCAGCATTAACCCAGGGCGTGCAACGCGAGCCGAGCCGGCTCGAGCTTGAGGTGCGCAGAGTTGCCCGGCTGATTTCCCTAGTGGCTGTTGGCGCAGCGCTCGCCTTTATCCCGCTGGGCGCGTGGGTCGCGGGCCTATCGCTCGGCGACTCAATCAATTTTGCTATCGGTCTCATCGTGGCGAATGTGCCCGAAGGGCTGCTCCCAATCATCACCCTCGCCTTGGCCGTCGCGGTACGAGAACTCGCGCGCAAAGGTGCACTCGTCAAACGGCTCAGTGCGGTGGAAACCCTTGGTTCCACCAGCGTGATCTGCACCGACAAGACTGGGACTCTCACTCAGAACCGGATGGCTGCCGTACTCGCGTGGACGGCCGACGGAGAGACCCGACTCGACGGCGACCCGCGGATCGCTGCTTCGACAACCCTGAGTTCGCAGATGGCCGAAGCTTTGTCACGCTGCAACACCGCAGAACTCGACGGCGCACGCAGTAAGCCTGGCCTCAGCGAAGGTACCGGTGACCCCACTGACTTGGCACTGCTCGATGTTGCGCGAACGCTCGGTGCCAACATCGATCCCACTGAGCGAACTGCACGCAGACTTCGGATGTTCCATTTCGACCCACAGTTGCGACTCATGACGACCGTCGACTCAGAGACACGTGGCACCGTCGTCCACACCAAAGGTGCACCTGAAGAGGTCCTCGCTCGAAGCACCAGCATCTTCGAGGCCGACGGCATCGCGGAGCCGTTGGACGATGCGCGGTTGGCTCGAGTCGCAGCCGCAATCGCGACCTACGCCGCACAGGGCCTACGCCTACTCGCAGTAGCCACAAGGGAAGTCGCGCCACGGGCAACCGCCCAGGATGGTGGACGTGACGATGACTTTGCCGGCGAAGGGCTCCACCAACTACCCCGCGAACAGGTCGAGTGTGATCTCACTTTTGTCGGTTTCGCAGCGCTTCTCGATCCAGCACGACCTGAGGTGCGCGGGGCCGTGGCTGCGTGCCACACCGCGGGTGTGCGAATCATCGTGCTTACCGGCGATCATCGGCTCACCGCGCAGTCGATAGCTCGTCAGGTTGGTATCGGCGGCGACAATCCAGTCACGATCAACGCCGACGATCTCAACGCGCTTACGGAAAAGGAGTTCGACGACTACCTCGCGAGTAGCGGTGAACTCGTCTTGGCACGTACGTCGCCCGAAACCAAAATGCGAGTGACCGACGCACTCCAAGATGCCGGAAATGTCGTCGCGATGACCGGTGACGGAGTGAACGATGCACCAGCATTGCGACGCGCTGACATCGGCGTCGCAATGGGGCTCAAGGGCACAGACGTCGCGCGCGAGGCAGCGACGATGGTGCTCACCGACGACGACTTCAAGACGATTGTCGACGCGGTGCAAGCGGGACGCCGGGTGTACGACAACGTCAGAAAGTTCATTCTCTACATATTCGCGCACGCGACTCCGGAGGTGATTCCGTTTCTCATCTTCGCTTTGTCCGGCGGCCGAGTTCCCTTGCCTATCACGGTGATTCAGATCCTTGCCATCGACATCGGCACTGAGACACTGCCCGCGCTCGCGTTAGGACGCGAGCCTGCCGAGCCCGGTCTCATGTCACGTCCACCTCGACCGAGCGAGGAACGACTCATTCGAGGCGCGCTGCTCATCCGCGCCTGGCTGACCCTCGGAGGTGTGTCGGCCGCCTTGGTGGTCGGCGGATTCTTCTGGGTGCTACACCAGGGGGGATGGACCCTCGGCGCCGAAGTCGGCGACGGGAGCCCCCTGCATCACACCTACCTGCAGGCGACAACCATGACGTTCCTCGGCATCGTCGCCTGCCAAGTAGGCACAGCGTTCGCAGCGCGAACCGAAAGCTCGTCGCTCCTGTCGATCGGAGTCTTCAGCAACCCGCTGTTGCTGTGGGGAATTGCATTCGAGCTCGTATTCTCCGCTGCCATCGTCACGCTACCCGGCCTCGCGTCGGCGCTCGGGATGGCGCTACCCCCGGTGGCGGCCTTGGGAGTCCTGCCGCTCTTTGCCGTGGTTGTCTGGGGAGTCGATGAGTCAGTGCGAGCGATAGGGCGCACGCTGCAGCGCAGGGCTAGCGGAGCGAATGGACCCGGCGGGGCGAGTCGACCCAGCGGGGCGAGTTCTGGGCCCGGATCCGCGTAAAGCGTTGTGCTGATTGCGAAAACAGATACAAGCGAAATCAGGATTGCGATTTGGCCGACGGCCATAGCGCCGCAAATGCAACGACGAGGGCCGCAGCGATGAGTGTGTCGATCACTCGATACGGCAGCGTGGACGTGACCGGATCACCGATCGCTGCGAACAACGCCATGACCAGCACCGTGACACCGGCTACTGCCGAGGCGTAATTCGCCGTAATGAAGGCAAAGACCAGGAGCGCCCCGGCTCCCAAGAGGCCGGCAATCATCACATGGGAGACCGGCACGAATGTAAAGACAATCTCAACCAGAGCCACACCAGCGAACGTGCCAGCCACTCTGGCAGCAACGCGGTTGACCGTGCCGTCGCTGTTCGGCATGGAAACCCAGGCGACCGTCATCGGAATCCAGTATTGATGTGGCCAAGGCAGTGCCTGAGACAAGGCGGTGCCCACCATCATCGCGCCGGCCAGCCGGACACCGTGTCGGACGTAGTCATCGCGAGAGTGCGGATGCGAGCGGAGTCGCTCTCGCATCGATAGCGGTTCGAGCACCCACACGGACTCGTGTGATCGCGACGTCATGAGGTCCAAGAGATTGTCAATCACTAGGGCGATGAGTCCGCCAAGCCCTAACAAAGCACAGGTCTGGACTGCAAGAAGTGGTGTGTCGGGGCTGCCCATGAAGATGGCAAACGTGACCAGTAGGAGCATCCCCGAAAGCCGCGAGTTACGGCCCACGGCACCCGCGAAACCGCCTGCGAAAGCCAACAATCCGGTGATCAGAATGCCGATCGTGACGACGACGATTCGACCGTCGACAACCAAGGCGCCTAAAAGCGTTCCTAGCATCAGCCAGGCCAGCGTCCATGCCTGAGTGATGATTCGTCGGGGGCGCGGTTCACCCGATCCGGCCAGCGGCACGAAGAGCGCGCCAAGCACCAGCGGCACCGCATGGGCTGGTCGCCCGTTCGACATACAAATGACTAGTACAACCACCGTGACCAAAGTTGCAATCACTGAACGGCGCCACGACACCTTGCTGAGATCGAATGTGACCGTGCCCAAAAGGACCTTGCGCACGGCCGACGACGCGCCCGTTGGCACGTCGGCTGGCACGTCGGCTGAAACATCTGATGACACCTCCGCATTGTGCCCGACGTCGCAGCTGTACCCACGTGCCTACGCATCCGACTGATCCGCGTCGCACCGGGCGCTAGTTGCCTTCGAGCACAAACGTGAGCGTGAAGACCTCAAGGTACGGTCCGCTCCGTGTCGATAGTTGTTCCGCCAGAGCTGGCCCCCGTCCTCGTTGCCGGACTTCTGGGTGTCGCCGAAGTTGACGGTGGCCCCACTGACGAGCAGTTAGTTGTGATCAACTCGATTGCCTTGCATCTATGGCGGCTAGATCCCACGATCTGCGAGGCTGCAGAGCCCAGCGTGATCGCAGCGGCAGTGGCCGATCCGTCCATCCGTCGTCGGTTCGTTCAGCTCGCAATTGTCGTGTCCTTCTGCCGGCACCCTAATGTCCCTGAACAGGTCGCACGGTTGCAAAGTTTTGCCGCCGCACTAGACATTCACGGTGATGAGCTTGATGTGTTGCATTCGTGGTGCAGCAAAGCGGCCGAAGAGGCGAGCGCGGACTTTATCCGTTCGTACGACCGCTACATCCCCCTACTCTCGGAAGCAGTGGCCCCACCAAGTGGGTCGGGAGAAATCCTGCCCGAGCTAGAGGCCCTGAGCGCAATGCCAGAAGGGACACTGGGTTGGGCCTTCTTAGCGTTCTATGAGCGACACGGATTTCACATTCCGGGCCCGCACACACCGGAACCTGCGTATTACGTCAGTCACGATATGAACCATGTGATCGCCGGCTATGAGCCAACAGGTCCAGGCGAGATTTCACTCGGAGCGTTCAAGCTTGCGATGAGTGACACTGACGCCAACTGGATGGCGTTCTTGGCGAATATGTTGATTCATGAGGCCGGGCTTCTTAGGCACGGCTCGACGTCGCAGTTCATTCCTCACAGTGGCGATATCTACCCAGATTCGCAAGGACAAGGCGCCATGCACTTACCTGGAGCTGCCGACATGTTCGGTGAAGCGCTTGAACGCGGAGCTGCAACGACGAAAGACTTCAGCCACATCGACCATCTCGCCATCGCCCATCGGCAACTGTCCGACATCAGAGCAGAGTATGGAGTGATCGCTCGCGCGGATGGCATCGACGGCGGCCTCGGCATCGCCCTCGTCTAGTTGAGTGATCCGACGTGGTTCAGTGCTCTGAAGCCGAGTTTGAGCAGTAGTTCCAGGTACTGCCACAGGGTGGCATCGCATGTATGCCGAGTTGCCTTCCTCTGTCGTAGTGAACGTCGGCATACGCAAGCTGCGGCTAGTTGAATACTTCTTCATGTGTAAAGATGGTGCTCTAACGAGAAGGTCCACATGGCTATCCCGCTGTACCAAGCAAAGGCTGAGTTCTTCCGCACGCTCGGACACCCCGCTCGGATCCGCATTCTCGAGCTGCTGGCTGAGCGCGACCACGCCGTGTACGAGTTGCTCCTCGCAATCGACATCGAGGCAAGCAATCTCTCACAGCAGTTGGCAGTACTACGTCGCGCCGGACTCGTCATGCAGCGTCGTGAGTCCGGTGACGTCGTCTACAGCGTCAATCGGCCCGAGGTACGCGATCTGCTTCTCGCAGCTCGCGTCATTCTGAGGCACCTCATCGACGACCAGGATCAACTCCGCGAAGACCTAAAAGCCAGCGGATGAGCTTGCTACAGCGCCTCGAACTCGCTCCGCGGATGCGGGCCGAGCGGGCGTGGTCGCGCTTCATCTACCTACTACCCGGCCGACCCGAACTCGCCACGATTCGACGTGATCCTAAACGCGATCTCATTGCCGGCATCACGGTGGCGATCGTCGCACTGCCCCTTGCCTTGGCATTCGGGATCACGTCCGGGCTCGGGGCAGGCGCCGGAATTGTCACGGCAGTAATTGCTGGGGCGGTCGCGGCAACATTCGGCGGCAGCAACCTTCAGGTGTCCGGACCTACCGGAGCAATGACAGTCGTGCTCGTTCCCATCGTCGCCAAATTCGGCGGCTCAGTGGTCTTGGTAGTCGGCCTTCTTGCCGGCTTGATCCTCCTCGGTCTCGCATGGTCGGGGGCGGGACGCTACATGCGTTACTTGCCTCTGCCGGTGGTCGAAGGCTTCACGATCGGGATCGCACTGGTCATCGCACTTCAGCAAGTTCCGTCCGCGCTAGGAGTTGCTGGCACAGGAGACAAGGTGGCCCTAGTCGCCATCAGCGCAGGCGGCGCCTGGCTCGCGCATCCACAGTGGGCCGAGCCCCTGATCGCACTCGCCGTTGCTGGAACGATGCTTCTCGCGGTTCGTTGGCGACCGACGTGGCCGGTATCCCTTGCTGCCGTTATCTTTGCGGCGATCGGCGTCGCCGCATTCCACCTTGCCGTTCCTGTTATCGGTGCGATTCCGGCTGGCCTGCCGGCACCGGCCCTGCCACACATCGAGTGGTCTTCACTGTCGAATCTCATTTTTCCGGCGGTGGCGGTAGCTGCTCTCGGGGCACTTGAAAGTCTGCTCTCCGCAACGGTCGCCGACGGCATGAGTGTCGACGAGCATCACAACGCCGATAAGGAACTCTTCGGACAGGGGCTAGCAAATCTCGTCGTGCCATTCTTCGGTGGAATCCCAGCCACAGCCGCGATCGCTCGCACCGCAGTGAATGTGCGTTCGGGGGCCCGCTCGCGGCTTTCCGCACTCACTCACGCCATCGTGCTGCTCGTTGTGGTCATGGCACTCGCCCCAGTGGTAGCTCGCATACCCCTTGCAGCACTTGCTGGCGTGCTACTCGCCACTGCCTTCCTCATGGCAGAGGCCTCGAATGTCCATGCGCTCCTGCGCTCGACCCGCGGCGATGCCGCTGTACTGATCCTCACTGCTGCGGCGACCGTCGTCCTTGATCTCGTCACAGCCGTCGTACTCGGACTTGTCCTAGCCGGCTTTTTCGCTCTCCAGCAGGTGGTTCGCGCCACTAGCCTGGACGTCGAACACATCGATCACGCAAGCGAAGTCGATGACGCCGCAGAGGCTGCGCTGCTTGCCGAGAACATCGTCGCCTATCGGCTCGAAGGGTCACTGTTCTTCGGTGCAGCGCATACCTTTCTGCTCGATCTCTCAGATGTCTCCAACGTCCAAGTGGTGATCCTGCGAATGTCGAGAGTTGCTGCTCTCGACGCAACCGGCGCAGCCGTCCTAGCCGACACAATCGCCGGTCTCGAATCACGCGGCGTCACTGTCCTACTTTCAGGCGTGCGGCCGCAGCACGAGCAGGTGCTCAGCAGGCTCGGGGTGTACGCCGAGTTGGCACATGAGTTACACGTGTTCCCTTCGACACCCGACGCCATCGCGCATGCCCGTAGGCACGTGCATGGAATCGCGCATAACTCGCCCATCGAACGAGCAGCCGAATAGACGGCGGGTGGCGCGCCCGCTGGGGTGGTTAGCCAGCGCTGGCCACTGCCGAGAGCGAGACCACCCGAGCGACCGATTCGCGGAGTAGGCGCTGCACGCGAATCTCGCGGGCCACCATCTCAGCGAAGCGCGTAAGGACAGTCCGCTGGATATTCGTGAGTGGTTCTCGAGGATGTGAATCGATGATGCACATGCTGCCAAGGGCCATCCCGTCATAGACGATGGGGGCTCCGGCGTAGTAGCGGATGTATGGCGGGCCGGTGACCAGAGCGTTGTCGTAGAAGTCACGATGTATCGATGCATCACACACTTCGAAGACCTCGTCCCCGAGGATCGTGTAATTGCAGAAGGCCACATCGCGTTCGGTCTCGCAGACGTCAAGGCCCACCACACTCTTGAACCACTGACGGTCCTTGTCAACCAAGGAGATCAAGCAGGTTTCCACGTCGAAGACATCTCTGCATTGCAGCACGATTCGATCCAAGGACGCATCTGGATGAGTGTCGAGGATCGCGAGTTCGTTCAGGAACGTGACCCGCCGAGCGTCATCGATTGATATTGGATAGATCATGCCACCGACTCCATTTCTCTGGCCTCAGTGAGCAGGTTCTCAACCGAGGATGGCCGGTCGAATAGGAACCCCTGAAAGGTGTTGAAACCTGCTTCGGCCAACATCTCCAGAACTTCCTTGCTCTCAACGCCCTCTACGACATGGTCTTTACCGAGCACAGTCAGAATCTGACGCACGAGGAGCAAGGTTTTGTACTTCTCGACCCGAGTGTCGATATCGCAGATCAGCGTGCGATCGATCTTGACAACGTCGAAGTCGTAATCGGTCAACAACGACATGCCCGTAAGGCCAATGCCAAAGTCATCCAGGGCGGATTGGTGACCGAGTTCTCGCAGGTCGCGCATCAACCGATTGGACACTCCGACCGGAGGCATCGGATAGGTCTCGGTGAACTCGAAAACAGTTGGCGCCGGATAGTCCGCCACGATCTGAAGGAACCGATCACGGTGGGCCACTGACTCGACAACGCTGTTATGGATGTTGATGGTTGTCGACATGCCAACGGCAGCGGCCAGGCGTTCCTTGACTTGGAGTTGGAAGGTCAACAAGTCAAGGTGCTGGTCGGTGCTCAAGCCGGCGAGGAAGTCCTCAACACCTAACCCACCCGACGGGCGAGAGAGCAACTCGCACTGCAGCCGAGCCGGCTCCTTGGAAAAGACGAACCGCTGGAAGTGCATCCCCACGTCCAAACCAGCCACGGTGCATTGTGCTAAGCCAAGCATTCGTCCCCCCCGGGTTAGCCCATCGCGTCAAGCCAATCGTGACGCCGAGCAGTAGATCTCTGCCCATGCTAGGCACACTCATCGCCAAGTTGCGCGCTAGATCAACTTCTTACCTTCGCGCATGGGTAGTGGTGACCGGTTTGCCTCACAACGTCCCAAACGCGGAACTGCCCACGGATACTCGATCCGTGGGCAGTTCCAATTCAAGCCAGTCCAGCGCAGTTCAGTTCAGTTCAGTTCAGTTCAGTGCCGTGCAGTGACGCACTGGCCAGCTCTTGCACTGGCCAGCTCTTGCACTGGCCAGCTCTTGCACTGGCCAGCTCTTGCACTGGCCAGTTAGGCCAGCCCGAGCACCTGCTGAATTGGATCGACAGCGAAATAGATGATGAACGCTACGGCGATCGCCCACATGAGCGGCTGAACTTCGCGGGACTTGCCACATGCCGCCTTGATCACCACGTACGACACAAACCCGGCGCCAATTCCGTTCGTGATCGAGTAGGTGAACGGCATCAGGGTGAGGGTCAAGAAGGCCGGGATGGCGATCTCGTAGTCGGTGAAGTCGATGCGACGAATCTGCGTCATCATCAAGAACCCGACAACCACCAGGGCAGGTGTAGCAGCCTCGTGGGGCACCATCGTGACAAGCGGCGAGAAGAACATCGCGACGAGGAACAGCGCCCCTGTCATGAGGGATGCGATACCGGTGCGTGCACCGTCACCTACGCCGGATGCCGACTCGATGTAGCTCGTGTTGCTTGACACGCTCGCGATACCACCAGCAGCGGCCGCGACGGAGTCGACCATCAGGATCGAGCCAAGGTGCGGAACTGAGCCATCTTCGTTGAGGATTTCGCCCTCATGGGCAAGGCCGAAGACGGTACCCATCGTGTCGAAGAAGTCACTCAACATGAGCGAGAACACCGCAAGTGAGGCCGCGACGAAACCGATCGCCTGGAAGCCGCCGAAGAGGTTGAACTGACCAAGCAGCCCAAAGTCCGGGCTAGCAACTACCTGTGATGGCCAGATCGGAACATTGAGGCTCCAGCCGTCTGGGTTGGCGACTTTGCCGTCCTGGCCGATGTGCGGGCCAACATGTCCGATGGCTTCGATCAACAGCGAGAGTGCGGTCGAGGCGACGATCCCGATGAGGATCGCACCGCGCACCTTGCGAGCAACCAGCACCGAGGTAAGCAGCAGGCCGAAGACGAAGACGAAGGTCGGCCAGCCACGCAGGGCGCCGTTGTCGCCGAAGGTGATCAGCGGAATACCAGGCCGAGCAATGCCCGAATCAACGAGCCCGATGATCGTGATGAACAGCCCGATGCCAACGCCGATCGCGTACTTCAATTGCTCGGGAACCGCGTTGAAGACGGCGGTGCGCACACCGGTCACAACGAGCAGACCGATGACGATACCTTCGATGACGACCAGGCCCATCGCGTCGGCCCAAGTCATGTGCGGCGCGAGCGAGAACGCAACCACGCCGTTGATGCCAAGACCTGCAGCCAGCGCCACAGGGAAGCGACCGATCGCACCCATCAGGATCGTGACGACACCCGCACAGAGCGCTGTGGCCGCGGTGACCATCGCAATCGCCTTGAGCACATCGGTTCCCCCACCGACGAAGTTGCCGTTGACGTCCTTGGCAGTGCCGATGATCAAGGGGTTGAGAACCACGATGTAGGCCATCGTGAAGAACGTGACCAGACCACCACGTAACTCGCGTTCATTAGTGGATCCGCGAGCAGAGAGGTGGAACCAGCGGTCCCAAGACGACGTCTCGGTCGCCGGGGGACTTGCGGGGGGCGTATCAACAGCCATCGTGTGCCTTTCGGGCTTGGGGGGATCGAACACCGCGACATTAGCGACTTATCAGCGGATGTAAAGCAAACTGACCAATGCAATCGCCGCTAGTGTTTTCGCCGACGAGGCACGACGTCGGGGCACGCGATAGATGACCAACTTTAGAACGCAGTTGCGGCGCGATTAATACCCGTGAGTAACCCAGACGAACAGAGAGCGCCCGGCTCGGCAAGGGCCTTGGGCTCACACCGCTTGAGGTGACTTACGAGAAACCGGGCCTAGCCCAACCACGACATCACGTGCACGCCAGCCGCCACCGCGGCAATCACGGCGATGAGTCCAAGGTAAGCCAGCACAAGTCGAACATCACCGAGGTAGCACCGGCTACGGGTGAGCCCGGCTTGGTGCGCACGCCAGTACCCCGCGAGTCCAAGGATCGCAAAACCCAGAACCGCGAACGGTCCAAGAATCCAAGCGATCAGCGCGACCGTCGTGTAGATGCACAATCGCAACGGATCGAACGGCGCATCAGCTGTCGCTTTCGACGAGTCCGCCTGTGGCGGCACTGCTGGCACTGGACGTTCCGGGATGCCCGCTGGAGTTGTCATGGCCGCGCCCCTAACGTGAGATCGACCCCGGCTCGACGATGTGCTGTCGACAGTCGTTGATCAGACAACTGCGGCCACGCCTGCACCGCGCAGAACGGTGCACACTGATCCTGCGATTCACTTCGAGTGCCCACGTGCACGCAGCACTGGGTGAGCCGCTCTTCGATCATGGTGTGCCGGTCCATGAATGGCTTGACCGTGATTCGGACGACGCGTTCGCCCAGCATGCGGCGAAGCTTCTCACGTCCTCCCGGAAGCCCAACTGCCGCAGTGAGTTTCATCAATGATCCGATGCCGAGATCACATGCTTCGCAGACGTCTTTCCACAAAGCCATCACCTCCGGATGGGTCAGGCTGCTCTGATCGCTGAGTAGCCCCATCAGCGACTGCTGCACAGCGATCCGAAGGTCGCGCGGAAGTTCGCGATCAGCGACGCGGTTGGCGATCAAGCCCAGATGTTCCTTGAGTCGCTCCACCCCGACGATGCCAACCAGTGAGCGCCACTCGCCGTCGTCATTGCGCAACATGTAGCCGACGCTGGCGCAGTGCGGATGCGAACAGGGCAGAGCAGTGAGATCGCGCCAACTGACCACACCGCCGGTCTGCGGACCGAAACGAGCCAGTGCACCCGTATGCGTGAGTCGGTTCATGGGGTCAAGCGGTTGTGAACGACCGGAGCCGAAGACTGGTTGAATCACCACGCCACCGACATAGGGCGTCTCAAGCGCAGTGAGAATCACATCACCGATCTCGTCATCATTGACCCCGAGCGCGGCAGTCATGGTGAGAGTGGTGAAGATCCCCGCCTGCGAGAGTCGGGCTACTGCAAGCTGCTTGGTCGCGGTCAGATCGCCGCCTCGATGATGCTTGGACGACTCGGCGCGCAATCCATCGAACTGCAGGTAGACCTCGACTCGATCACGATGACGCTGTAAAAGTTCGACCAGGGAGTCATCACGCGCGATGAGCACCCCGTTGGTATTCAACAGGGTGCGCACGATGTTTCGAGCTGCCAATTCATCAAGCAGGTCAGGCAGTTGCGGATGCAGAGTCGGCTCCCCACCGCTGAGCATCACGACATCCAGGCGGCCATTCTCACGCGCTAGCCGCTGATCGATGTTGGCCAGGATCTGCTCGATCGGGACGACTCCCGACAGGTTCGGCGACGATGAGGTGAAGCAGGTAGGGCAGCGAAGGTTGCAGGCTTCGATGATGTCCTCGAGCAGGATGCAGGTGTGCTGAGTCTGCATCTCGCCGAGTCCACGCAAGTAGGCCTGCGGGATTGGGTCGTAGTTGCCGGGCGAGTCGGGCACGTGCCACTTCGTCGGCGCTGTCCACTGCTCGAGGTAGGTCAAGATCTCGGGGCTCTCGTCGTACATCGTGCGTTGGAAGCCATGAGTCGGGCAGCCTCGTTCAAGCCACACCCGGTCATCGCGCTCGACCAGCCAGCCGGAGAGTCGACGAACCTCGGCCAGTGGCTGTTGCACGTCGGCGGCATGACATTCGGGGCAGAAAGCATTGACGTAGCGGCGCACTCGGTCGCCGCGCAACGGCATACCCGCACCCCAGGTAAGGGTGGTTGAGGTCAGCGGGTCAGTGTGCGGCGCGGCCCTCTCGTTCGGCGCTACGACGCCGGTGGGTGCGGCATTTTCCGTCGCGCTGTTCTGGAGTGCCGTCATGTTCACCCCCCGCTGGTCGAGTTGAGCGACGACAGGGCCGCGATGCACACGCCTGCACCAACAATCGCCGCTATCCCAACGCCGATGAACATGCCAAGAACGACGCTACGTGGATTGGGATCTTCGCTCTTGCGCATCGCCATGAGCACAAAAGGTGAGACGAGCAGCACGGCAACGTCAAGAAGAAGCACGAAAGTGATGAGCCCAGGTAAGAATCCGAGGGCGATAGAAGCCACGATGAGGAGCACCGCTGACAAGGCGACGCGCTTTCCGTTGTAACGGCGAATCTGGCCCGCATGTTGTGAGTCCTGCGGATCCCTCGGCATCGGGGGCTGCGCGTCCTGCTGCGCTGCGGCAGCGTTATCGGCGGGCGGTGGCGGCTCGAAGATCGGGTATGGAATCGAGCCCGGTTCGGCCGAAGGTTCTGCGCCGGAATTGGGGCCGGCCGGCTGAGGCAGGGCCGGTGGCTCTGGTGGCTTTGGTGGCTCTGGTGGCTTTGGTGGCTCGGGCGGCTCAGGTGGTAGCGAACTCATCACGTGCTCCTTTGGTCTCGAGTCGTCGAGCTTTGTTGCCGTACGGAAGATTTGCATAGACCCCAGCACGAGCCGACCTGACAATGCGCCAGGCGAGCAGCGGGGAAACGGCGACTAAGAACAGTTGCGATCGAGTCATGCCCCACAGGTCCGGTGGATTCGCACGCGTGAATTCGACCCCGAAGCGAAAGACCGCGTAAGCCGCGAGAAACACGACGAACAACTCGCCAGGAGCGGTGATACGACTGCGAAGCCGCTCGAGCACCACGAAGGCAAGTAGCAAGAATGCGATCTCGTACAGGAACGACGGGTGCATGGCAGCTCCAGCCAGACAGCCGGGACATTCGGGGATGCTTGCCGCGATCGACGGGTCAACGGTGATACCCCACGGCAACGACGTCGGTCGCCCCGGTGCTTCGGCGAGGAAGCAGCCGATGCGGCCAACTGCGAGTCCGACCGCCACAGCGGGAGCGAATAGATCCCCAGTGCGTCCGGGGTAGCCGCCAGCCCGCTTGCCAATCAGTGCGCCCAGGTAGGCGCCTGACAGGCCGCCCAGGATGCTGCGGCCCCCCTGGACCCAGGCCCAAGCCATCGCGTTGAGACCGTCGTGAGTGGCTGCGTCGAGCATGCCGGCCAGCCGGCCACCGACAGCCCCGCCGACGATGATGCCCGCGATGATCGGTATGAGCCGCTCATCCCACATGCGTCGACGACGAGTCTCGCGAAAGAAGATCAAGCCGCCAGTGAGCAAACCCAGCGCCACGAAGAACTCGTGACTCGGGATGGCGCGGCCAGCAACCCAGAAAAGGGTCGGGTGCATGCAACCCCCCAACTGAGGCCGACGCCCGCCCTAGCAGCGGTGCGATCCGGTGCTGCCAAGGTAACCAAAAGCTACCGATGAGTGGGGGAAATCGCGAAGTTTTCGGATTTACCAAGGTGCCAAATCACGACGCCCGCAACGAGGCGCCCCGGCGAAGGCACCTGCTACGCAACCTCGCGGCGCGCCGTATCGCGATTCACTGCGGGAGTTCTGGAACAATGGGAAGAGGCCCCTCGAAGTATGAGTTCGAGGGGCCTCTTCATTGTGGTCGACGCACCCCATCTGGGTAAACCCAGAAGAGATACGACCCGCAAGTGCCGCTGCGGCCACACTCACATCACCTGGCGAACCAAGCGACCTTCGTGTAGTTGACCGCCCGATTGGTTCTCGTGATCCGCCGCGCCGACACGCGCGCCCGTCGAAGTTTCCTTCTCCGGAATGGTTCCCGTTCTCCGCTCGAGCCCTCCTGCTTCCGACGCTGCCACTGCGTTACCGCAGTTCCTTCGTCGTCCACGAGGACGTAGGAGATGTCTAGCCCCGATTGCTCAAGTCCCGCAAGTACTTTCAGCGAAGTATTTTCGTCCACACCTCAGTGCACAGCCTCGTCCACACCTGCGCGTGCTCAAGATCCAGTTCGTGCACACCCCTGTGTAAAACATTCGTGGATAACTCTCGTTGACACTGGTACGCGAGACGCTGTTCAGGGGATGAGCAAGGTCCGCAAACTACTTCCAGTGGCGAGTACGTCTAACGCATCGGCCGCATCTTCAAGTGAGCGTCGCGACGACACCAACGAGTCGAGGCGCAACCGGCCCTCCATCACAAGATCAACAAGGTGCGGGATGTCACGATGCGGCCGGATGCTGCCGTAGTTGCAACCTAGGATTCTGCGCTCAGCCTCGGCAAGAGCCAACGGGTCGAACTTGGCCGAACTACCAGTGGCTGGCAGGCCAACCACCACGGCCGCGCCACCGATGCCAAGCATGTCGATCGCTGCCTCCGTGGTACTGACATGTCCGATTGCATCGAACGCGTAGTCGACACCATCGACGAGCAGATCCAACAGAAGTTTGGCGGCATCGCCGCGACCAGCAAGCACGACGTCGGTGGCGCCTAAGGTGCGGGCAACGTCCAACTTCGTGCCCACCACGTCGACAGCGATAATGCGTGAAGCACCAGCCAAAACTGCGCCTTGGATAATGCTCAAACCCACTCCGCCGCAACCGATAACGGCCACGGTGCTGCCTGGCTCGACCGCCGCAGTGTTGAGCACCGCACCAACACCGGTAGCAACCGCGCAACCGACGAGAGCAATGTCTTCGAGCGGTGCATCGCTACGCACCTTGATCACGCCACTGGCAGGCAGCACCGCGCGCTCTGCGAACGACGAGACACCCAAGTAGTGAAAGGCCTGTTCGCCACCGATCGACATCCGCGACGTGCCGTCCGCCAATGTGCCGCTTGCCGCGATGGTTGATCCCCACGTCGAACAACGCGCTTCCCGCCCCGCCAAGCAGTACCGACACACACCGCAGGGTGCAACCCATGACAGCACTACGTGGTCGCCAACTGCGAGCCCCTCAACAGCCGCGCCAACCTCGAGGATCCTGCCCGAGCCCTCGTGTCCGAGGATCACTGGCAATGGGTGCGGCCAATCGCCACGAACCAGGTGTAGGTCGGTGTGACACACCCCCGCGGCAGCTATCTCGACGAGCACTTCGTCTCGCCCAGGGGGAGCGAGCTCAACCTCCTCGACCCTGACCCGGGCGGACGGGTCGCGCAAGACCACAGCCTTCATCGGCTTACCTCCAGAGCGCCACAATGCTTGTTAGTAAAGCTCTTTCGCGTTCTACAGCCTTCAGAATACGGTTGGTTACGCGCGTGGTACTGAGAATTCGTCATACCCAGGTGCCGTTCGCGGCCATGGGTAGGCGACTTCCCACTTCGCAGCCAAATCGAAGAGCAGATCATCGCGCCAGCGAGGAGCAGTGACCTGCAGCCCGAATGGAAAACCACTGGGATAGCAGCCGGCTGGCAGTGACATTGCCGGGTGGCCGGTGATGTTTTGCATCGGAGTCGAGTACACGTCTGGAGCGAGCATCTCGACCTCCTCGGTGCCAAGGAGTCGGCCATCAGCAAGGAGTCCTTCGACCCCGAGAATCGGCGTGAGAAGCACGGTGTCAGAGCCGAGCAAGCGATCCATGATTCGCGTGTATGCCGGTCGACGACGACGCGAGGCTAGATAGTCGTCGATAGTGACCGACAACCCTTGCTCCATGAAACCGGCGGCAGCCGGATGCATCTCACTGAGTCGAGCCTGCACAACATCGCGACCAATAGCCGCTGCATGCTCGGCCGTGGCGAGTGTGAACCAGTCGACGTCAGGATCGCCGATATCAACGAAGAGTTGACCACCGTCGATCACCTCAGCCTCGAGGCCGAGCATCGCCGCGAAGCGTTGCGCCGCATCAAGAAAAGCCGGCCCTACTGGATCAGGCAACGGCCCCCACGGCGAGGTGCGCTCGGCCACGATGACGCGAGTGCAGCGCTGGTCGGTACCGAACTGGAGTGCAGGGGTCGACGACGGGTCGCCGTCGACACGGCCGGTCATCAGCGAGAACAGCAGCGCAAGGTCCTCAGTGGTTGTCGCCAGTGGCCCATAAGTAGTGAGGTCAAGCCAATCGGCGGCCGGCCAACGGCCGACCGCGCCGAAGGTTGGCTTGAGTCCGAGCAGGCCACACAGGCCAGCAGGAATCCGTACCGAGCCACCGCCGTCGGTGGCGGTCGCGATGGGGACGATGCCAGCGGCCAAAGCCGCACCAGCGCCACCGCTGGATCCGCCTGGAGACATCCGCAGATCCCACGGGTTATGGGTGGGTCCATCGAGCAGGTTGTCGGAGAAACCCTCGGTAGCGAACTCAGGCAAATTGGTCTTACCGACGATCACCGCACCCGCCGCCCGGAGTCGGGCCGGAATGGTCTCGTCCTCGGTAGCAGGCGGGGCATCAGCGAAGAGCCGCGATCCCTTTCGGGTCGGCATTCCTTCGACATCTTCGAGATCCTTCACGAGCACCGGCACACCATGAAGTGGTCCGCGCACTACGCCGTCGCGATCGAGTGCGACATCGAGCTCTCGTGCCTCGTGCAGCGCCTCCTCCGCGCGAAGTGCGACGACTGAATGCAGAGCACCATCGCGCTCGTCAATGCGACGCAGGCACTCGCGCACCGCAGCTTCGGCCGTAACCTCTCCTGCCGCAATGGATCTCGCGGTCGCAACAATCGCACCCGAGGTCACGCGGATTCTCCAGATTTCCTTGACTCAAGCGCCATCAGACCAAGCAGTTCGTAGACCAGATTCGCAGCCGCAATGGTGGTGAGCTCTGCGTGGTCATAGGCGGGCGCGACTTCAACCACATCGGCGCCCACCAGATTCAGATCAGTGAGACCACGCAGAATCTGTTGGGTCTCACGGAAAGTCAGTCCGCCGGGCTCTGGTGTTCCAGTGCCGGGTGCGTGCGCCGGATCAAGAACGTCGATATCGATTGAAATGTAGACAGGACGATCACCCACGCGGCTGCGAACACGATCGATTGCCTCGTCGACGCCGCGACGAGCGACCTCCATCGTGCTGACGATTGCGAAGCCCAACGCTCGATCTTCGACCAGATCCTTGCGGTCGTAGATCGGCCCACGAATCCCGACATGCGACGAGACATCAAGATCGAGCACGCCCTCTTCTGAGGCCCGCCGGAACGGGGTGCCATGGGTATAGGGGGCACCAAAGTAGGTGTGCCACGTGTCGAGGTGGGCATCGAAGTGCACGAGGGCAATCGGGCCGTGCCGTTCGGCCATCACCCGGAGCAGCGGCAGGGCAATCGTGTGGTCGCCACCAATTGTGATCAGGCGATCCGCGTTCTGCAGCACCTGACGGGCAGCCACCTCAACCTGTCCGACTGCGGCAAGCAGGTCGAACGGATTAGGCGCGATGTCACCGGCGTCAGCAACTTGGGCAATTCCCCAGGGATCCACGTCGAGTTCGGGGTGATACGGACGTAGCAGCTTCGAGCCCGCCCGGATCCCGCTCGGTCCGAAACGCGCCCCTGGCCGGTACGACACCCCAGCGTCAAACGGAACACCGAGAATGGCAACGCCAGCTCGGTCCACCTGATCGAGCCGGGGCAGCCGAGCGAAGGTCTCTGGGCCGGCGAAGCGCGGAACCACCACACCACTGGGCGGCCCGATCGGCTCGGCAGCCTGCTGGGGATCGCCTGCGGCCGGCCCCGAATCCGAACTAGCCATGAACGACAACTCCCACTGGTGCATAAGGCGGATGGTGCCCACCTTAGATCGCTGACGTGCCTAGAGCGTGACTGCCTCGGGTGCGATATCGATGAGCAGTGAGCGAACAAGATCAATGACCGCCGGCTCAGCTCCCATTGCCATGTGCGAGGACTCAACCTCCACGTGCCGCGCGGCTGGGTCGAGGCAAGCACGCCAGTCGATGACGGCATCGGTCATCGAGAAGGCCGAGACGTACGGGACGTCTTTCGGGAAGTCCGCGTCGAGCCATTCGAGCACCTGTGCGGCGCAATCACCATTGAGGCAGTCATCGCCGAGCAGCCCTGGGACCCCGAGTGCCGTAAGACGAGTAAGCACCTGAAGTTGGAGAGCAAGGGTTGGGTTTATCGCGAGGGGGTCAGTGTTCGGAGTACCGAGAGTGATGAGGGCAGACACAAGTTCGGGCCGGCGAATAGCGATGATTTTCCCGAGCGTGCCCCCGCGGCTCCAGCCGACGATCGCCACTCGTCGACCCGTGGTCTGCGCGGCAGCGACAAGCGTGCCCTCGAGGAGATCAGCAAGTACCCGCGTGCAGCCAATGTTGGGTGCGATGCCCGATGGTGAGGTCCAGTGGCCGACGCGGCGCAATGCATCGCTCATGGGAGCCATGGCGAAGTCGCCTGAAAGAAACCCGGGAACCAACAGCACGGGGACTCGATCTGGATCAAGAGCCACTGAAGAAAATGGCCGTGGAAGCAATGCGCCCGCATAGCGCAATACCGACAGGTTCTCCCGCAACTGGCTAGCAACCGACGGCCGGAAGTCCGTGAACTGACGGGTGAAATCAACACCCTGTTCACGTCCACGGTCCATGGCTGCGGTCACATCATCAGTGTGCGCCACAAATCCCGGTTTGGCAGGGAAGGGCATCCGGGTGATCGCCAGCCCGTGAATATCGTCAACGGCCAGTTCAGGGAATACTGCCCTCATGCCCATCTCGACGTCCCCAGCCCTGAGCGGGCCACGGCGACGTACCGCCTCGGGGCTGCTCGCGGTCGTGATTGCCACGTCGGCCGGCCTAACGGCCTGCGGAGGGCAACAAGCGGTAGTTGCGCCTCCCACACCGTTGGCGCTTGAGAACACCTGGCGCGCTGGACTATTCGTCACCGGCTACGGGCCGCAAGGGCTCGGCCCGGTTGTCGCCTCGACCGCTATCCCATCCATCGCAGCCAGCCCGGATCCGAGCGCTAACCCGACAGTCGGAAGTGCTCCTTCGGGTGCAGACCAAGAGGTACTGGGCGCCCTTGGAATGGTCGAGTCAGACTTCGCGACGGGCTACAAGGTGCAGCTCATCGACAACGGCGACTCCCTGTCCTCGCCCACGCTCGACTTCTGCAATGCCACCTACCCGAGCGAGACACAGCGCACCGCGCGACGCCAGGTGGTGCTCATCGACCCCACGGCAGCACCGATGGGGGTCATGACCGAAGCAGTCATGTACGAGACTCCCGCCGCCGCAGAGCTAGCACTCACGGAACTGCGAGCCGCTGAGCTGACTTGCGATCCGCAGGCTCCCGTTACTTTCGGCACGCACTCTGTGCATGTCACTCAACGGCCCACCGACACCCTCGACGCCAGCGGCCTGACCTCGCCGGCTCATCGGTTGACGATCGCCGTGACCCTCACCGATATTGATTCCGGAGCCGTGGCAGAAGTTCTCTCCGTCTGGCAGGTGCAGGGCCGGGTGTTGGTCGCCCTGTACTTCAATCACGGGGGCGGCAATTCGTTTACCGCCGCTGATCTGACGAATTTCCACGCACTGGCCGCGACGCTTTCGGGTCGGCTTCTGGCCCTTCCCACCAACGTCACCCACGCCTCCTGAAGCGTTCGCCAAGCCCGTTACCTCACGCTGCGCTCACGATTCGGGCCATGCGTCCCCCAGAAAGTCGAATAGGCACGTAGAAGGGGTGCCGAGGAGCGCGAGGATCGGCACAATCAACCCCATGACGAGCCGCGCTGCCGGCGAATGGGACATCGTCGCCGCGCTCTTTAGCGCGCGCGGCTATGTCGACCATGTCCTAGTGGCGGCGGCCGAATCACTTGGCGTCGGTCTGATTACCGTCACTTATGACGGAGCAGTCGCGTGGTCTGACCTCACCTACGAACTCCACGGTCGACCTCGCATCGACGAAGTCCGGTCCATCGACGACGTCGCCCGAGGGGTGCATCCCGACGATATTCCACGCCTACGGGCGGCCTACTGGCTCGCATCGGACACACCAGAAGTCCAGCTGAGATTTCGCCTCGCCCAATCAGGCAACTCCAGCCGCACCCTGGCTTTTCGTCCGCTGGGCCCCGGTGTCGTGGGGGTTTATCAAGACGATGCAGCAGACAGCGACGCAGAGCGCGAGACTCCGCCGACCCGAGGCTCGGCTCGGAGGCTGGACGGCGGCCGAGCAGAGGCAGCGGATTCGGAGCGGTCGTCGCAAGGGCAATTTGGCGCAGACCCCACCCGTGGCAGCCGATCGGCTCCCGCACTCCGATCACTGCCGCTGGCTAGCGCAAGTGACCTAAGCCGCGCATCAAGCACGAGCAGCACAGGGAAGACCTCCGCGCGGCTTGACCCAGAGCCGGAATCTGAATTCGGTGTGCTCAACGTCGATCTTCGCGATGCCTCACGTACCCCTACCGCACTAGGCGCCGAACCGACAAGCGCCAAGCGCGCAAGCGGTCCGCTTATGCCAGCACGGCCCGGAATTACTCAACCGCCCCCGCAGATCCCGACAACGCAGCGCGGCGCATCGGAGCCCACCGGCAGCAATATGCAGCCCGATGAGCAACAGTTCGACAACGACGAAGCCTTACGGATCCTGGCTAGCTCGCCTGACATCCTCATCGTGTGCGACCTTGCCACCCGACTGATCAGTGCAGTGCACGGCGGAGCCGCTGTATCTCCCGCTGTCGCTGAGAACCTGCATGTGGGTTCCTCACTCAATGACCTCGACGTCCACCTCGCGGATGAGTTAGAACTGCGTCGGTGGGTCGACGAACTGGTGAGTCTTGGTTCCGACGAGGTACGCCATTTCGAAGTTCGGCTGATGATCGATGGCGCATGGTTGTGGCGCGATTTGCGCGCCAGCGCCTTCTCGTACACCTCAGCCGGTGCTGTTGGCGAAGTGATCATGGTGATCCACGATCAACACGAACGAGTTGAGGAACTGCAGCGACTTGGGCGCAGTGAGCGTGCCTTGCGAGTTGTCTTCTACTCGAGCCCAGTAGGTCTCAGCGTGGTCAACCGGCATGGCGACTTCTCGGCCGTCAATGACGCATTCTGTCTCGCAGTAGGGATGTCGCGTGACGATGTCCTCACCACCACCATCGACACGATCCTCGGCACAGAGAGCCCGACAGACGGAGCCCTTCGCGACCTGAGCCGGACCGACGGTGGGTTCGTGCACGGCAAGGAACGGCAAATCACCCGGGTAAACGGCACGACGGCCTGGGTGCGCCTTCGTTCACGAGACATCGAGTACAACGACGAGCCGCACACGCTGATCACTCTCGAGGACATCACCTCAGCCAAGGCCGCCGAAGACCAACTTCGTCATGCCGCACTGCACAACGCACTCTCTGGGCTCCCCAACCGCGAGTTCTTCTCGACCGCGCTGTCACACGCGCTACCCCGAGCCCGGCGCGCTGGCACCCAACTCGCCGTAATGTTCCTCGACCTCGATGGCCTCAAGACGATGAACGACACCCTCGGTCATCAAGCAGGCGACGAACTCATCAGGACCACAGCCAACCGGCTCCGGCTTACCTTCCGTACCTCCGACCTTGTCGCGCACCGAGGCGGCGATGAGTTCCTGATCCTGTGCGAGGACGTAGGCGATGCCGAAACGGCGGTCAGTCTCGCAGAGCGAATGATCACAGTGCTCCGTGAGCCGGTGACCATCGGCGATCAATACGTGCCTATCAGCGCCAGCCTCGGCCTTGTGCTCTACGTCCCCGGGGATCACTCGGCGGCCGACCTAGAAAGACTTGCTGACGCCGCCATGTTTGACGCCAAGGCGCTAGGTGGCGGCCGAGTCGTCCTCGCGAAGCCGAGTGGAGAAGCGCCGGCTCCGATGCTCGACCTAGCCAGCGCCCACCTTCGGGGCGAATTGCGCGTGCACTACCGGCCAGTGGTCACACTGGCGACGAATTCAGTGGCCGGGTTCGAGGCGGTACTTCACTGGCGTCGAGGCCAGGAAGTCGTTCCGTCAGCTGAGATTCGGGCGGCACTCGACGAGCCAACGGCAACCACGGTCGTGCACTGGCTGCTCGATCAGGCTGTGCAAGACGTACGCCACGTCGCACCCGCTCGAGCCCACGAACTGAGCATGTGGGTTCCCACATCACGCAATGCTCTTGAGCCAGGCACAGCAAAGGCTGCTGCCGCTGCGTTGAACGGGCTCGATGGTGAGCACGCCAGTCGCCCGGCACCACTTTTGATCCTCGCGCTGGCCGAAAGCGAAGTCGATCGAGTAGGTAAGCCGAGTCGTATCCAGCGCCGGCTCAGCGACCTGATTGCCGAAGGCCCGATCGCACTGGGCGTCACGCATTACACGACCGAGCTGCTTTCCATGGGCTTACTGCGCAGGCTCCCGGCCACGTCGGTCACCCTTGACCCCGAGGTACTTCTCGACACGTTGAATTCACCCGACTACGAGGACCTAGTTCGAGGCATGGTCGCAGCCGCGAACGCCGTGCGGATCGTCACGATTGCCGCTGGCGTCGACACCCCCGAACTCCTTGAGCAGGCTCGCCGCATCGGTGTCGCAGCGGCGCAGGGAGACCTGTTTGGCAAGCCGTATCCACTCGAGGTGTACGCGAACACAGTCTCGCTGGACGAGGGCGCCTTGGCGGGGCCAGCGTCCTGGACCGGGCTCATGCCATCCTCAGCAGCACCCGGCGCTCCTGCCATTGAGGTCGCAGCGAGCGAGGGGCTAACGCGGCCGCAAGAGCCATTGTCGTCCGAAGAAGCACCGTCGTCCGAAGAAGCACCGTCGTGGGTCGACAACGACAGCGAGTGGGCCGGCGCGGTCGATAAGTCCACGATCGAGTTCACCAGCGGTGAGCTCACCCCAGCGACGCCCAGCTACCGGCCCGGTACAGGCATCGGCGACAGCCTCGCTTTGGAGTGGGGCTTCCTGCTGCCCGAAGATGCATCACCCGTCCGGCCGTATTTTGACGCCACCGATCAGCCGTCGAATCAATCCGGCGACTAGCGTCCAGCCACACAGGATCAGCCGCTGCTTACGACTTCCAACTCAGTCGGCTCAGTCGGCTCAGCCGTAGCCGAGTTCGTGCAAACGTTCATCGTCGATGCCGAAGTGGTGTGCGATCTCGTGCACAACGGTGATGTGCACCTCATCGATCACGTCTTCTGTCGTGTCGCAGATCGCCAGAATTTGCTTGCGGTACAAGGTAATCCGGTCGGGCATGACACCCGCGTAGTAATTACCTCGCTGAGTGAGCGGAATCCCCTCGTACAGCCCGAGAAGCGGCCGATCACCATGCGGTACGTCGTCCTCGACCACGATGACGACGTTGTCGACAAGGCGGGCGAGTTGATCGGGAATCTCATCCAGTGCGGCGGCCACAAGATCCTCGAAATCGGCAAACGGTACCTCGAGCATGCACCCATAGTGCCCGAGCCGATAGGCTCCTGGGGCACCGTTCGAGTGGTCGTCCGTTTTGGCCTCTACCCGGATAGTCACGTATGCTCTCCGCGTCCCCTGACAGGTGACGTCGGAGGTCTGTACCAGGCCCCCATCGTCTAGTGGCCCAGGACGCCGCCCTTTCACGGCGGTAGCACGGGTTCGAATCCCGTTGGGGGTACAGCACGACTCAAGGCTCGGTTTCGGCTGAGCTACGAGGCCCCGTAGCGCAGTTGGTTAGCGCGCCGCCCTGTCACGGCGGAGGTCGCCGGTTCGAGCCCGGTCGGGGTCGCACAGTACGTAGCAGCACTTAGTAGGGCGCTACGAAGTGGGATGCACGTTGCAAGGCCAGCCGATAGGTCGCGGTCATCGGCCCTCGTGCCCACCACGGCACACTCGGTTGAGTGGTCGCGATGAAGGCACGTGCGGCCCGATGTTGGGGCAGTAGCCACCGCTCCGATATGCTCACCCAGCACGAACGGCCAGGTAGCTCAGTTGGTACGAGCGTCCGACTGAAAATCGGAAGGTCGACAGTTCGATCCTGTCCCTGGCCACAGAATCAGCGCAGTTCAGAGGCCTGATGAGCGTTGTGAGGCCCGGGTCATGGACCT
>Ga0194055_10000540_pt1 | contig 30711 bp, 21 predicted proteins | sample SepL449m_MetaG_FD_155482 | JGI IMG/M metagenome (GOLD analysis project Ga0194055, IMG submission 155482) | Anoxic zone freshwater microbial communities from boreal shield lake in IISD Experimental Lakes Area, Ontario, Canada - Sep2016-L442-9m | ecosystem: Environmental > Aquatic > Freshwater >... | reverse complement strand
GGTGGAGGATATTTCCGTTCCCCCGGAAGCTCTCGAAGAATTCATCGTGCGAATGCGGCGGATCCTGCAGCGGCACGAAGTCACAGCTTCGTTGTACTCGCACGCGGCCGTCGGGCAGCTTCACATCCGACCATTTCTGCCATTGCCGACGGCTCACGATTCATCGCGTCTGGAAGCCCTCGCACGTGATCTGTATCACGCGGCACTTTCTCTGGGGGGATCGATCAGCGGCGAGCACGGGTTGGGGCTTTCCCGCACGGCATTCCTGCGCTCTCAATATGGCGAACTCTATCGAGTTTTCCAGGAGGTTAAAGACCTTTTTGATCCGCAAAACCTGTTGAATCCCGGCAAAGTGCTGACCGACGATCCTCATTTGACCGTCCATTATCTGCGGCCTGTTGTGACGCCGCAGCCTCAACTATATGAGCTTCAATTGCTGTGGACTCCTTCCGAGATGAGCGATGCGGCCACGGCCTGTCATGGCTGCGGCGCCTGTCGGACGCAGGAGCCGGAACAGCGGATGTGTCCCTTCTTTCGAACGGAACCGGCCGAGGAAAATTCGCCCCGCGCCAAGGCCAATGCGGTACGGGCTGTGTTTGACGGGCGCATCCCGACTCATACCCTGGCATCGACAGACATGCGAAAACTCGCCGGGCGCTGTTTCAACTGTAAGCAATGCGAAATCGACTGCCCGAATCATGTCGACATTTCGCATTTGATGATCGAGGCGAAGGCTCAGCATCTCGCCACGAACGGCCCGATGACGTCAGAATGGTTTCTCTCGCGAGTCCATTCGTGGGGCGATTTTCTTTGCCGAATTTCGTGGCTGGTGAATCCCTTGCTGAACAACGCGACCGCGCGGTGGGTTCTGGAGCGGACACTGGGGGTTGCTGCGGAGCGTCGCCTGCCGCCGTTTGCCCGTCGCCCCTTCTTAAAGACCGCTCGCCGCGAATGGACTGCGGCACCCGCTAACATTCGTAACGGTCAACCTGTCGTTTATTTTGTCGATCACTTCGCGAACTATCACGATACGGAACTGGCCACAGCCTTTGCACGAATCCTTGAGCATCACGGTCAGAAGGTCCACGTTCCGCCACGCCAATTGCCGTCGGGAATGGGATTGATCTCGATGGGGGACCTGGATACGGCTCGCCCGATCGCGGAAAATAATGTGCGGATTTTGGCGGACTTCGCGCGCGAGGGGAGTCCTATTGTCGTAACGGAACCGGCGGCGGCGGTCTGTTTAAAATATGAATACCCCAAACTGGTCCCGCATCCCGACGCTCAAGTCGTCGCGGACCGTGTTGTTGAAGCGGGCGCATTTCTCGCGGGACTCAGGCGACAAGGCGATTTGCGGACAGATTTCGCCGAGCTTCCATTGGTGGCGACATACCATACGCCTTGCCATCTGAAGTCATTGGGAACGACAACGCCACTCTTGGATCTGTGCAATCTGATACCCAAATTCTCGGGTCGAAACGAAGAGAATGGGTGCTCGGGATTCGCTGGAACTTTTGGACTCACACGAGAGAATTTCCAGGAATCACTGGTGATTGGCGGAGAGTTGATCGAACGGATGCGTCGTGATGATCATCAACTCGGACTGACCGAATGCAGCAGTTGTCGCCTGCAGATGGAACAGCGGACGCCAACTCCTACTCTGCACCCTCTCAAAGTTCTGGCTCTCGCCTGGGGACTGATGCCGGAAATCCATCGGCGGCTGCGACCAAACACTCGCAGGCGAATGACATCCTGAACGGATTGACCTTGCATCATTCGAGATTTTGCGAGATGACAGCTTTTCAGTGGTAGACAACTCCAGCCTCGTTGTGTATAGATTTGCGTCATCCAGTTTGATTCACAGCGGCGTGCCGCGCATCGCAGTCGCGCTGCTTGTTGTTTTTGCATCATCAATCTGTCTGACTCAGATTAATTCACCGCAGGTGAGGCGTTACCATGTCCGGCGTGAACACGGAAGAGCTTCTGATGGTGGCGAACGACAGCCCGTCTGCAGACCGATCGGCCCCATTATGTGAGCCACTGGAATTTGAGCCTTACCTGCGACCACAGGTCTGGGGAGGCGATGCCCTCGGCCGACTCCTCGGCAAAGAACTCTCGCCCAACACGCCCGTGGGTGAGGCATGGGAAATCTGTGGTCTGCCTCAAAGCCCCAGTGTTGTGACCGACGGTACGTTTGCAGGTGAGTTCCTTCCCGACCTTTGGAAGCGTCGTTTCGCGGAAATGGCTGGCGGTAAAGTCTCAGGGACAACGTTTCCACTGTTCGTGAAGTGGCTCGATTGTCGTGAACTCCTCTCGGTTCAGGTACACCCCGACGATGCACGAGCAATGGAATTGTTGGGCGAGTCATCCGGAAAGACGGAGGCATGGGTGGTTGTCGATGCCGAGCCAACATCGCGGGTGTATGCGGGGCTGAAGCCAGGGATTTCGCGAGAAGAATTCCTGGAGCATTTGAAGCTGGGAACGGTTGCGGACTGCCTGCACTCGTTTACCCCCAAGGTTGGTGACTGTATTTCGCTTCCGGCAGGGACGATCCATGCAGCTGGAGGAGGCGTTGTATTCGCCGAAGTCCAGCAGCCGAGCGATGCAACGTTCCGATTGTTTGACTGGAATCGACTTGGTCTGGATGGCCGGCCGCGTGCGCTCCATCTCGATCTGGCCATGCGTTGCCTGGCTTGGCCACAAACCCCGGTGAATCCGGTGGTTCCGGTACCAATTAAAACAGGCTCAGGTGCTGATGGGGAATCGCTTCTGAAGACTTCGGTTTTCGAGTTGGACAGATTCCATATTCGGGGCCCCTGGCGCCAGCCCTATACGGGGGAAATGTCGATCTGGATGGTACTGGACGGCGTGGCGATATTGACTGCCACAGGAACGCCAAGAGTTTTGCAGCGAGGATCAACGATTCTTCTCCCCGCAGGCGTGGCGAACGCCTCATGGGCTGCGGAGAATCCAGAGATTCCTTGCCAGTTGCTTTGTATCCGACTTCCATCGGCGGATTCGTCGAGATCAGGCGGAACTTGTTAGTGGGTAACAATTAGGGGGTCGGGCCTGCGACATTTCGATTTTGGCCGGACAAAGTGTCTCTAATAACCACGCCTTCTCCCGGCCAAAACCGAAATATCGCAGGCCCGACCCCGGCTCTCACCCCCAATACAGCACCACAAATCCTGGCAATGGTCGCTTACCTTGCAGTTTCGTGGATCTTTCTCTAACTTCGGGGGCCACTACAACCGAATTAACCGGCAAAGTCACAGAAGTGGCGAGGCTTTGGGCGTCGGTTGTCGAACGCAGGCTTCGGAAAGGATCGCCTCGCCGCGAACCAATCTGAGATGCCCTTCACTTTAGATTACACAACTGCCGCAATCATAAGAGGTTCCGGAGATCGCCCTGTGCGGTGAATCGCCTTCTTCTTGGTTTGTGTCCCGATACAGTGATTTTACTGACCGTCGAAAACACTCTTGTACAAGGAACGCAATGGCTGATTTGATTCCTCCACATGGTGGATTGTCTGAACCGGTTTGCCGAACGGTCGGCGCCAACGACATTGCCGCATTCAAGGCTGAAGCTGCGACTCTGCCGAAAGTTCCCGTTTCTGCTGCGGATCTGTCGACGGTTTACCGTCTCGGTGACGGGACGCTGAGCCCACTGACCGGGCCGATGAACAGCGAGGCCTATCATCGAGTGCTCGACGAAAGCGTCGTGATTCAGGACGGTAAGAAGTACGCATGGACGATTCCGCTGGCGTTCCCTGTCACCGGTGAGATTGCCAAGACCCTGAAGAGTGGTCAGAAGGTGGCGCTCGTTGGACCCGATGGTGAAGTCGCCGCGACGCTCGACATCACCGATGTCTATCCCTGGCCAAAGCTGAAGTATCTTCAGAGCGTTTATTTGACGGATCGGATTGACCATCCAGGTGCGAACATTGTCATTGATGGGGAAAAGGCAAATTCCCACCTGATCGGTGGTGAAATCAAGGTCTTGCCACAACCGAAGAACGCCAAGTTTGGCAAGTATGTTCTGACCCCACGTGAAGTCCGTAAAGTGCTGGCCGAAAAGGGCTGCGATGCGGCCGTCGCATTCCAGACTCGTAATCCACTGCACCGAGCTCATGAATACGCCCTCGTTTACGGCCTGGAAACCCTGGTTCGCGAAGGCAAGAACGCCCTGGCGGTCTTGAATCCGCTGATTGGTGAAACCAAGGGAGATGACGTGAATGCGGAAATCCGCATGGCCACGTACGAAGCCCTGATTGCCCAGCGTCAGTTGGGTGATGGCGACAGCGATCAGTCGCTGTGGGGACCACGCAACGAATCGGTACCAGATCGGGTTGTTCTGCTTGGCTTGGACATCAAGATGTTCTACGGCGGGCCGAAGGAAGCCGTGATGCACGCGATTTACCGTCAGAATATGGGGTATACGCACATCATCATCGGTCGTAAACATGCCGATGCACCGTATGCCAACGGCGAGAACATCTGGGGTGACTTCGATGCTCACCAGATCTTCGACAAGCTGAATGGCGACCTGCAGATCAAGCCACTGAAGGTCGGCTTCGCCGCCTACTACGATTCTGTGGGCCGTGTCGATTTGACGGAACGTCATCAGGGCGAAAAGCCTGTGTCGATCTCGGGAAAAGACATCCGAGCCACACTGCTGAAGGGCGAGCAAGTTGATCCCCGGATCATGCGCCCCAGCACCAGTCAGATTCTCGGCGCGGCGATGAAAACCGCGTGATTTGAGCTTCTTCGATCTACGGCCCCTTGCTTCACACTGCTGGAGCGAGGGGCTTTTTTTAATCCACGTCACTCATGCAGGGCAATCGGCTTTTTCAATGTAGGGTGGGACCAGCTCGCTTCGAGCGCCGGCCCACCATAAGGAAACGTTGAGAATTGATGGTGGGCCGGCGCGGCGAAGCGCCACTGGTCCCACCCTACATCCTGACCAGCTTCAAAAAGACATTGGACCTGGTCACTCATGGCACCTGCGGCAGCGTTCCTTGACGATTGTGAAGCGAATCTGAAATTGGCATCCATGGATGTGTTGCTAATGGCAACTCCCTCTGGTGATCCGTATGATGCTTTTTGACGTTGGCATCATCACGGGTGACCGCCACAGTGATTTGCAGGGAGTTCTCATGGCCGCAAAAGTTTCGATCCAGTGTCCCGGGTGTCTGGCAAAACTGAATCTTGCTGACAGCAGCAAGCTCGGAAAAAAGATCAAATGCCCCAAGTGTTCCGACATTTTTGTGGCGAAAGCAAACGACGACGAGGACCTGGACGACATTGAGGACGACGATGCTCCCGCGAAGTCGAAAGGTAGCAACAAGCGTGCTGCTCCCGCGAAAAGAGGGGGGAAGAAGGGTGGCTCCAGCAGCAGCGGCCCGAATGTTCCACTGATTGCAGGCGGTTCCGTAGCGGTCATCGCATTGATCGGTGCAGGGTTGTTTTTCTCTGGGTTCTTTGGCGGAGCAAAGCCGCTTCCGGCACCCCCGGTCGAACCGGTTCCGGCCCCTGTCGCAGTAGCCCCTGCACCCGTACCAGCCCCGCCTGCTCAACCTGCGATCCCCCCAATCACAGCGACCGAAAAAACTTTGGGATTGCGCTGGATGCCCGCTCAGACCGAGTTGGTCGTCCACCTCAAAGTCGCCGACTTGATGCAAGCGGCTCTATTAAAGCAGGCGTTTGAAAATCCTATGGCCGCGATGGCCATGGCGGAAATGAAAAAGAACACCGGTGTCGCCGCGACAGATATCGAGAGCGTCACGATTGGTCTGCTGGAACTCCCGACTCCGCAGTCATTAACCAGCATGGGAATGGCGGCACAAATGGGAATGCCTGGGGGACCAAAGCCACCTCAAGTGACCGCCATCGTTCGAACAAAACGAACGATCACACTGGACGAGATTCTTGCAGCGTCGACTGAAGTGGCTGGCGCTGAATACAAAACGAAAAAGTACTTTGAGTCCAAGAATGGTGAAACGAAAATCGGCGGTTGGCTGGCTGACTCGTCAACGCTGATTATTGCCCCATCGACCGAACTGCACGCCATCATGGATCGCGGCGAAACCGTCATTCCGCGGAAGGAACTCGCATACGTTGATGCCAAGCCTCATTTCCTGGTCGTTGCGGCACCGAAGGACCCGAAGGCGTTTGCACAGAATGCAAATGCAGTCCCACCTGGAACTCCTCCTGAAGTTGCGGCGGTTTTCGAAGCAATGAAAGAAGCGTCTGGTTCGAGCCTGGGGGTCAGTATTCGAGGTGGTTTTGATGTGCAGTTGAGCTGGATGCTGAGCAGCGCTGACGTCGCTGGAAAACTCAAAACATCGATCGATACCGCGTTGGTCGAAGGCAAGAAGCAATACGAAGCTTTGAAATCGAATGGCTTGCAACTGGTTGCAGATCTGGGCGACCTGTTGCTCAATAATTTGAAGGTCGACTCGGCATCGCAGGTTGTGACGATGACAACCGGGGTTCCTGATTCTGAACAGCAGAAGATCGAATTGCTGGCTCAAATGGGAATAGCGATGGCCAGCGGATTTGGCGCCGGCGGGAATCCCTTTGGGGGACCAATGCCGGGTGGGCCTGCAGTAAGTCCCGGGGGACCTGGCGGTGCAGGTGGACCACCCCCATTCCGGCCGAGTTTCGGCACGCCCGGACAGACGGAGTCAGTAGCGTCAGAAAAGGCAGACGGACTTCCTGATGGAACAACGCTTGAGGCGAGTGCATCGTGGAGTGCATTTCCCAGCGTGACGCCGGATGGAAAGTCATCGACCCCCTTGCAGATTTTGCTGGATCTCAAGGGTGACGGGATCGGACAAGTCTGTGGCTACGGAATGGTGGCGATCAAGCCCGCCGTGCTGCAAGGGGGTGGGACATTGCGGACTTCCAAGACAGAGACTCCGGGATTGCCAAATCTCACCAAGGCCATGTCCGGATTCGACCCTGCCAGTCTTGATGCGATTGAACACCCCGAGGGAACGTTACGCATCGTCGTCTCGGTTGATCCACCTGCCGCGGAAGGAAAATCGCTTGAAGCTCTCGAAGGGACTTTCAAGTACGTGACGTTTAGTGATTCGGAAGAGTTCACCATTGAGGAAGCATCCAAGGCGGCCAAACGCCCCCTGATGGACGCAAGTTTAAAAGCTGCAGGGGTCAAACTGCTGGTCTCCCGAGGACCAGTCGGTGAAATATTGACGTTGTCGTGTGGTAAGGGATTCTTTCTCGGAAAGGCTACGGGCGTCGTACCAGATGCTCCCAATGGATTAACACATTCTTTCGTACCAGACACCGATAAGGGCCAACCCGTACAAAAGCTTAACTCGATTGATCAGTCCGGGAAGTTTCCAGAGACCATGCAGATTCAATTCAAGGTTTTTCGGGAAACGAAAGAGCACACGGCGACATTCAAATTCGGAAAAATGCCGTTGCCCGCGTTTGCTTCAAAGCCATCGGGGGCTTCAGCGTTACCGGGACAGCCACAATTCCCCGGACAGCCGATGCCAGTTCCCGGCCAACCCATGCCAATTCCGGGTCAGCCGATGCCGGTGCCGGCTCAACCAATGCCACAGCCCCAGCCGAAACCATAGGCAAACACTGGCGTCCCAAGGCTGCCACCACCCAATTCCCAAGACGTCTGCCGCTGCAGTGGACGACATCGGCCCAACGGCAGCGAACGGAAGAATGCGGCCCAGATGCTGGACGATCTTCACCGCAATTCTCGGTTGATCGGCGACACGGAATACGTCAGCAATCATTTGTGGTCCAAGATCCACAATCCGGGTCGGTCGTTCCCTTCGGCGACGTTTGGTGTACCGAAGTGTCGAATGGCGGAAGCATCGAGATTTCCCTTCGCCGAAGCGGTTTGACGTAGGTATGTTCACCACGGCTGCAACTTCGGAAATCTTCGTAGCGCTGAATTTTCGCCGTCTTTGACATTTATGAGGTGTTCCATGTTCCGTTGCACGCTTGCCGTGTTTGTTTGGTATCTGTCAACCGCTGTGGCGGCGGCGGCGATCATTGGCGACCATCAACAAGTGATCGACTTCACTCAGCCCGATCAGGCGGCCAAGTTGGCCACCTGGTCCGATCCCGAGCACCTTGGCTGTACAAAGGAAGGCTTCGGTTGGAATGGCGACAAGCTTTCATCCCGCGATGGGTGGATCGAAACCGTACCGCTCGCGATTGGCACGAGTTGGAGACCGACAAAGAGCGCGGGAATTCGGATTACGTTGCAGACCAATGATCCTGGAGTTGTCGCTACTGGACCGCACTCGAAAGCGTTCAACACTCCCAACATTTTTGTACGCTACAGCGCCGACCGAATCCACTGGTCCGACTGGCAGCCTACTGACCTGAATAAAGATCCACGAGCCGCAGGGGCGGTTCTCTACACCGCCCGCGTGGACGTTCCCAGACGAGTGTCCCAAGCATACCGTTCTAAGCTACAAGAGTGGTCCCGTCGCGATGATATCGCCTGGGGCAGTGATGAAGACGAGTTCTGCCGCTGGCTGGTGAAACAACAACCGGACTACTTTTCTAAGGAACGCCCGTTTGTCGGCTACGTCAAGTTCCTGCTGGAGTCTTCCTTTATGGGGAGCCAGCGGTTAACTCGCTTTCAAGCCGACGTGAGCTGGATTGTCGGCGGGATACATCAGCCAGCCAGAGATCCTGCTGCACAAAAGCGTCAGGAGAAGTGGAATGCCTGGGATTTTCGCGGCCCGGAAGTTCGATCTCACCGTAAAGATTGACGATCCACAGAATGTCTGTTCTGCTGTTTTAATCGGTGAGTTTGTAGATCATGCGCGACATCACCGAGAACATCCCGCGTTCCTTCGCATTGGCTTACGAAGTCTTCGCTTCGGAGGCAGACGATGCTGCGGGCGGATTGCTATCATCGGATTCACGCGAGTCGTATTCGTCCATCAGGACCGAGGGGCATGTTTCGACGTGTCCACATTGACGGCAGACGATGCGTATCAAGTCCGATCCACCGAGTCTTAAGTCGTGTTGTTCGCAGAGAACGTACAGTTCCTTCAAGTGGGTACAGACCATTTTCACTCTCCTTAGAGCACACGGATTGACAGGATTACGCTCCAAGAATATCGCCGAGGCGACTCAAATGCTCTACTGGCAGGCGATTTCTCTGTTTTTTCTGTACTGCGCTTCATTGAATGTGAGTGCTGGTACCGTTTGTTTGGCCGACAAATGATCGGCTACAATCCGGCGGCCGATTTCCAATGCAATCCCTCTGCCACACAAGGATCGTCGACATGAAAGCCACTGTTGGTTCGCACGTGCAAAGGCGCCGATTCGGGATCTTCGCGTTTGCCATTGTCTATTGGATTTTCGTCGTCGGTTCGCCGGTCGGGGCCGAACCCCCGGCAAACTTTGTGGCTCTCTTCAATGGTAAGGACCTGTCGGGCTGGCAGGGCGGAAGCACATTCGATCCTGAGAAGTTGGCATCAATGCCCGACGTCGATCGAGCGGCGCAGATCGCCAAATGGACGGCCACCATGAAAGATCACTGGCGTGTGGAAGGAGGCGAGTTGATCAATGATGGCAAGGGAGATTACGCCACAACGGTGAACGATTACGGGAACTTCGAATTGAGAATTGAATACAAGACAGTAGCCGGGGCTGATTCGGGGATTTATTTGCGAGGCTGCCCGCAGGTTCAGATCTGGGATATCAACCCGCCCAGCCTGGCGAGTAATCCACATCGCAACCCCAACAAGGGATCAGGCGGCCTGTTCAACAACCGGCCACTTACCCCAGGTCGTGATCCGCTCGTCGTGGCCGACAAGCCGTTTGGCGAATGGAATCAGTTTCGGATCATCATGGTTGATACTCAGGTTTCCGTCTGGCTCAATGACAAACTGGTCGTCGATCATGCCGTGATGGAAAACTATTTCGATTCAGAACGAAAACGTCCCGTCCCGAAGAAGGGGTCAATCCAGTTGCAGACGCACGGTGGAGAAATCCGCTGGCGCAACATCTGGCTGAGAGAAATTCCCGCCGACGAAGCCGTGAAAATTCTCAGTGAAAAACCAGCAACTGCGGCTCAATAGGCGATTTGACAGGTAAAACAACAGGCGTGACGAGCGAGTTTGAAAACGAATGAGCAGGGAAAAAGGGTTGTGTAATGGGGTTGGATGAAATCTGGAATTCGGTAGTCACGGCCGTTCGCGAGCATGCCGTCAAAGTGGCAGCCGGGTTCGTACTGATGCTGGTTGGATGGTTCTTCGGCAAATGGCGAGCGAGGTCGCACTGGAAAAAGCAAGAGTTTCTCGACCGACTAAATGTCTCGCTCAATGCGATCGACGGGGGTGTGCTGAAGATTCGGACGCTGAGTGAAAAGCATTGCGAAGAGGTCTTTCTGAACTCTTCGGCGTCGGACGCCGTTCAAGTTGCGGCCCGAAAGACGACGGCGCAAAACTCGTTGCTTCCACTCCCGGTGAACGATACGTGGTTCTATTTGAATGCCGTGCTGAACGACCTGTCTGAACAATTCGCGTATGGAGTGATGAAACGCGACATGGAGCTCGCAGGAACGTCAGCAATTTATCTGATCGCGTTGACGTGCGAATTGTCGGGCGAAATGCGGACTCGCAAGATTCGCGCAATGGTCATCAAAAAGTCGGTACTGACCAATCTGCCCGCCGAAATGCCCAAACTCGAATCCCCCAATCATTCCAAACGCTGGGAGACGCTACAGCAACTCGCACTCGAGTACGCACGCGAGCCCAAGCGATTCCTGGAGATTGAGCTTTGTGTTTGAGGTTCTACGTCGACCGCCGTGTGCGCGATGTTATCGCAATGGTCTCGCGCACTCACGTCAACTGAGAATCTTTGACAGCACGTTGCCCGCGACATCTGTCAGTCGATAACTGCGGCCATTGTGGGGGAACGTCAGCCGCTTGTGGTCCAGTCCGAGCAAATGCAGCATTGTTGCATGCAGATCATGGACGGTGGCGGGATCGACGACCGCGCGATAGCCAATATCGTCTGTTTCACCGTGGCTGGTTCCTCCCTTGATGCCGGCACCGGCCATCCACGCAATGAATCCCTGCGGGTTGTGATCGCGTCCATCCTTGCCTTGCGACACAGGCATCCGACCGAATTCGCCGCCCCAGATCACCAGCGTGGAATCCAGTAACCCTCGCTGCTTCAAATCGGTCAGCAGTCCATCGATCGGAACATCCGTTGCCAGGCAGTGACCGCTGTGGTTGGCCGTCAGATTGCTGTGCGCGTCCCATTCGCCATCACTATAGACCTGGACAAATCTCACCCCCCGCTCGACCAATCGACGAGCCAGCAGGCACTTCGAGCCATACGATTTGGTTTCTTTACGATCCAGACCATACATCTGATGTGTCGCGGCCGATTCTTCTTTGAAATCGACCAGGCTGATCGCTTCGGTCTGCATTCGGTACGCCAGCTCAAACGACTGAATTCGGCCTAACAGTTCCGCTTCGCCCGGTCGCCCCTCCAGATGTTCGGCATTGAGACTGGCGAGCAGATCCAGTTGACGGCGCTGGTCATTGCGCGTCACATCGTTCGGCCGATTGAGATTGAGAATGGGATTCCCTTCAGGCCGAAACAGTGTTCCTTGATAAGTCGAAGGCAGAAAGCCGGAGTGCCAGTTGAGTGGCCCCCCTTTGATTCCCTGGTTGTTGCCGAGTACGACGTAACCCGGAAGATTTTGATTCTCACTTCCCAGGCCATAATTCACCCAGGCGCCGGCCGCGGGAAAACCCGGTCGTGCAATCCCCGTGTTGATCTGGTACAGGGCCGGAACATGATCATTGGACTCGCTGTGCAATGATTTGATGAAGGCGAAGTCATCCACGTGCTTGGCGACATTGGGATATTTGTCACAAACCCACGCACCACTTTCTCCGAATTGCTTGAACGCAAACGGGGATTTCATGAGTGGACCAGGATTGCCATTGAAGACATCGATCTGAATCTTCTGCCCGTCCCGCTTCGTGAGTTCCGGCTTGGGGTCGAACGTATCTACGGCACTCGGTGCCCCTTCCATGAAGAGCCAGATCACCGATTTTGCTTTTGCGGGGAAGTGTCCGTCGCGCGAGGTCAGTGGAATAGCAGATGTCGATTCTGCACCAAGCAGCCCCTGCGATGCCAGCAGATGAGTCAGCGCGACGCTGCCAAACCCGGCTCCTGCCCGTTCCAGAAAATGTCGTCGATTGATGATCCGCTCGAAGCGGCCACAGTGGGGCTTGTTTGTGTTCTGCATGTTTTTCCCGGGTCAATCGACGTAGACAAATTCATTGAGGCTGAAGATCGTCTGGCACAAGTCCGCCAGCGCCGCGCGTCGAATTTCTTCGACTGATGTCTGAGGTGAGCGTTCCTTTCGCTCCTGAAGCTGCCCCTGAATGAACGCAAGAGCGGCAGTTCGCTCCCGCTCGCTGGGTGCGCGAGACAACGCCAGTTGATAGCCGCGTTCGATCCATTGTGTCGGGTCGTCGCCTGATTCTTTCAGCAGTCGGCTCGCGAAATCGAGTGACACGCGCCGGACAAACGGGTCATTCAGCAGGGCGAGTGCCTGCGGGGCCACCGTGGTATTGTCCCGCCGACCGCAGCTTTGCTGTGCGTCCGGCTTATCAAAAGCTTGCAGCAGTGGATATGGGACGACTCGCTTGTGAAACAAGTAGACCGACCGCCGACGCGTTGTCGCATCATCTTCAACTTTGCCGGGATACGGATCTTTCACATTGCGTGCCACCATTGCTTCAGCGGCAATTGGCGGCTTCACCGCCGGACCATACGTTGCCGGATTCAGAGTTCCGCTGACTGCCAACAGTGAGTCGCGCAGGATTTCGCCTTCCAGGCGCTGCAGTGGCATTTTCCACAGCAATCGGTTGTCGGGGTCGGCAGCAGGAGTTGTGGCAACCGTGCTCGATTGCTGGAACACAGCACTGAGCAGGATCTGCTGCTGCAGTCGCTTGATCCGCCAGCCGTTCTGGACAAAGTCGTTTGCGAGCCACTCGAGCAGTTCCGGATGCGTCGGTGGTTCGGAGCGAACGCCAAAGTCACCGACGGTGCGGACCAGTCCTTGCCCGAAATGATGCTGCCAGATCCGGTTGACGATCACGCGGGCAACGAGTCCCCCGGCTCCCTGTTGAACGTCCGTGATCCATTCGGCGACGGCTCGTCGCTGATTCGTGCTGTTACTGGCCGTGCTTTGTTCCCGTGCGACCGACCAATACTCGTCCGGAGATTTACTACCTGTCAGGATCGAAATGAATCCCAACTGAACCGGTTGTGATCGGTCGTAGTAATCGCCACGGTGGAACAGCCATGTCGGTTTGGGAGTGGAACCGAAATCTCGATAGCCAAGAGTTTTTTCATTTGACGATCCCAGCGGCACTTCACCACGTTGTCCGCTATTCAGGGCGGACATCAAACGGTAGTAGTCGCGACTTGGAACGGCATCGTATTTGTGATCATGACAACGGCAGCACCCGAGTGTCAGCCCAAGGAATCCGGTACCAATCGTGGAGAGAATATCATCCATTTCGTTGTACTTGGTTCTCAGCCGTTCGTCTTCCATTAAATTGTCTGGGAGGGCGGCAAAGGGGCCAGCAGCCAGGAACCCTGTGGCGGCGACAGCCTGGGAATTCTGTGGCTCATATTCGTCCCCCGCGAGTTGCCAACGGACGAACCGGTCAAACGGCAAATCATCATGAAAAGCACGAATGACAAAGTCCCGGTAGTGATACGCGTTCGGACGGTCGCGATCACTTTCCTGCCCGTCACTGTCTGCATAGCGAGCCACATCCAGCCAATGCCGTCCCCACCGTTCCCCATAATGCGGACTCTTCAGGAGTCGATCGACGAGCGTTGATAACGCCTCGTGTGGATTCCGTTCAAATGCAATAGTGAATTCGCGATCCTCTTCCGGCGTCGGTGGCAGCCCGATTAAGTCAAAGTTAACTCGTCGAAGCAGTTGCCTCGCCGCCGCCCGGTTCTGCGGACGCAGTTGTTTTGCTTCGAGGCTCGCGAGAATAAAACGGTCAATTGGCGTTTGTGGCCACATTGAGTCCTGGACCTTTGGCTCGGCAACCGGACGCAACGGCTGAAACGCCCAATGTGTTTTTGCCCGTTCCGCTCGTGGGTCAAGCACGTCCGCACCGTTCGGCCACCCAGCCCCTTGGTCAATCCAGGCTCGCAGCAGTCCGACGTCCTCTTTGCTGATCCGCGGGCCCTCAGGAGGCATCACATGCTTGGGATTGATGGCGGCGATAAGGTGAATCAGGAGGCTGTTCGCGCTGTCCCCTTTGACCAGGAACGGGCCGTGTGTTCCACCCTCCAGTACGCGCTGCCGAATTCCGAGGTTGACTCCCCCCTCCTCATTCCCCGCAGCATGGCATTCGAAGCAATGTTTGCGGAGTATTGGTTGGATATCTGCGACGAAATCAATCGTCTTGGTACTGGCCGGTGGAAGTAATGCCGCGTAATTCACTGCGACCGGTGCCCCCGCAGAGAAATTGCGAGCAACTTCTTCCGCCGTAAGTGCCCGGCCATAGATCGCAACGAGTGACAATTCCCCTGACCATGGTCTGTCTCCGGTCAATTCATTCGCGAGCGACAGACGATAATCGTCGTTCCAATTGTCGAGTGAACCCGCGACAGTTTTGGTCGCGACTTCTTTCCCATCGAGATAGATCCGCGCAGTCCCTTCTGGCGCGCGAGTGAAAACGACATGCGTCTGCTGCGCCTGTAAACTCCCTTCCGGGCTGCGTATCGACGGAACCCCATTGCCATCTGTCGAAGTTGTGCGTAACCGCACATCAAACTGCCCTGCGTCCTGCCCCAGTGTGAAGTTCCGTTGCCCCGGGTCAGCCGAAAGCGACACGATGCGGGCCGGTCCCGACTGTTGAGCGTCCTGGGGCTTGATCCAAGCTTCGATCGACACCGCCTTCGATTGCTTGATGGCGGTCACGATCTTGCGGGCAGGTTCAACTGACGAGATTCTTGCGGACGAAGTCACGATCAGCCGTCCATCGCGAACGGTGGTTCCTGGCGACTTCTCGATTCGCAGATTTAACGGCTGACCGAATCCTGACCGATCACGCAGAACGCCCTCTGTTGGGGTCTCGAACGTGTAGAGCACCAGCAGGCCATCTCCGACTCGCTCCGCCGATTGAGCGCAATTCACTGGCGATAGTTCGAAAATCGCGAAAAAGGCGGACATAACGATCCACCAGGAGATCCGCGCGGCAGAGCGGTCAAAAAACCTCAAAGTGCATCTCCTCATCCCGCAATCCCACCTTTTTCAAATGGAACATTTCTGGTTTCTCATCCAAAATCTAGAAACCGAGAGCGTGCTCCGTCGTACTCGAACGTAATCATCGTCCGAAATGACATTTCCTGCAATTCGATGACGGCGATTACCACGAACCTCGTCGTCCGACATCATCAATTCGACTGTTGCTGCTTTTCGGGAACTGCTATGTTTTCCAGAGTGGGTGAGGTTGACGAGTTTTCATAAAACGATCGTTCGAAGAGTCGAACGGGATCATCGGCGGGGTTTGTTTTCGAATCGTGGTGAGATTCACCAGGAGCGAGCGCAACCGGTCGGGGGGCTTGAAGCTGACGTGGCATTAAATTTACGCAAAATCCAGGGGAATGGATCAGATGACGATTGATATCGCTGTTGTACCAGTGGCCGGTCATGGGACGCGATTGCTTCCAGCGACCAAGAGTCAGCCGAAAGAAATGCTTCCCGTCGGGCGGCGGCCTGTGGTGCAGTACGTTGTCGATGAACTCGCTCAATCAGGCATTCATCGATTGCTATTCATCACCGGACCGGGCAAAACATCGATCGAAAACCATTTTGATATTAATCCGGACCTGATTTCCTTCCTGCGTGAAACAGGGCGTGAAGAGCAGCTTCAGGAACTGCAGTTTGAACGCCAACAGATGGAATATTTCTATACGCGACAGCGCAGGCAACTGGGACTCGGGCATGCGGTCCTGTGTGCTCGGCCATTCATCGGTGAACAGTCCTTCGTTGTGGCTCTCGGAGATTCGATCCTGGGGGTCAACGCAAAGTCGAATGTCGTACAACGGATGGTGGAGCAGTTTGAAACGTCCAAGGCGGATGTTGTCGTTGCGTTTGAAGAGGTTCCGCGTGAGGATGTCGTTCATTACGGCGTGGCGCTGCCTCGACATCCCGTTGGAGATGTTTTCGAATTGCAGGATGTTGTCGAGAAGCCGAGTGTCGCCGAAGCGCCCAGCAACCTGGCGGTCGCGGCCCGCTATGTCTTTTCGTCGTCCATATTCGACGCACTGGCCAAGACAGAACCTGGCAAGGGGGGCGAGATTCAGTTGACGGATGCCATTCGTCGAGTACTGCGAGAAGGGGGCAAGGGGATCGGAATCCGGTTGAAGCACGAGGAACGCCGGTTTGACATCGGGAATTTTGAAAGCTATTACCGCGCCTTCATCGAGTTTGCATTGGCCGACCCTGATTACGGAACCGACCTGCGTGGGTTCGTGAAAGATCTGCTCAACGGACCGGCTGGCACGTAGTCGAGGAAGGACCATCGAACTCACCGCAGTGAGTTGTACCGTGGTCAAAATGCGGATTTGTGGAAGCGAAATGGAGTTTCATCATGCAATTACTGCGACGCCGCGCTTATGCCCGCGCGGGCCTCGTCGGTAATCCCTCAGACGGATACAACGGCCGCACGGTCTCGTTCATCATCCGAAACCTGTGGGCGGAAGTCGTTCTGTATGAATGGGACGAAATTGAAATCTTGTGGAGTTTGGAAGATCAAAGCCGATTTCAGTCGATTCATGATCTGGCAACCGACGTTCGACTGCACGGATACTACGGTGGCGTCCGTCTGGTGAAGGCGACGATCAAGCGGTTTGTCGAGTATTGCGATGCTCAGAGGATCACGCTGCATGGGCGGAACTTCTCAATCAGGTACCAGAGCAACATTCCACGCAACGTCGGACTGGCGGGTTCCAGCGCCATTATCGTTTCGACCCTGCGGGCGCTCATGGATTTCTACGAAGTTCAAATCCCGCTGCAGATCCAACCATCCCTGGCCTTGAGCGTAGAGACTCGCGAACTGGGCATTACCGGGGGATTGCAAGACCGCGTCATCCAGTGTTACGAAGGTCTCGTCTCGATGGATTTTTCACGCGACAAGATGACGTCGCAGCACGGTTACGAATGTGGCGTCTACGAACGTCTCGATCCCTCCCTGCTGAAGAATGTCTACGTGGCCTACTGTGATGAACTGGGTGAGCCCACGGAGATTTTTCATAACAATCTGCGTCAGCGATATGATCGCGGGGATGCAGATGTTGTGGGTGCGATGCGGACGTTTGCCGATCTGGCTCGTGATGCTCGCGAAGCTCTTTTGGCACACGACACCGCAACGTTGTCGCGGCTGATCGACACGAACTTTGACACGCGGCGTTCGATCTGTCAGTTGCTGCCTGGCCACATTGAAATGATCGAACGAGCACGCAGCGTCGGAGCCTCTGCCAAATTTGCCGGGTCGGGAGGGGCAATCGTCGGTACGTACGCCGACGAGGCCATGTTTGCGTCGTTGCAACGAGAGCTGGGAACAATCCGGTGCGTCGTTTTCAAGCCCACCATTGAACCACAGGCTGGTTAAACCCAACGTCAATAAAGACGTCGCCGTGGCGTAGCAACAGCGTCAAGCTGTAAATGACGACCACCGAGATCAAGGCCGTTGCTCCCAGTAGCAGGGCACGCGCCGCCTGAGGCCGCTGACGTACGATGACTTGTGCCAGAAAACAGACGAATGCAACGGTTGCGAACTTGAAGTAGACCATCCCCTTCGGGCCCCACTCCTGAATGAAGAAGCGGGCGATCGGGTTACTTTCGACAAATTGTCCACCGCTGTGACTGAGTAGAATGTACGTCATGAAGACGTCGAGGGCACTGACCAGCACAAACAGGACGGACTCTCTCTGCAACATTGCTGTTCCAAAGATCGAGCGAAATGTGGCTGGTTTGCTGTTTGACTGCAGAGCCACGCTGAGGTCCTTATCGCAGGTCGTGCTTCATTCCCTGGAATAGCCGACGTTCATCTCTGGTAGATCGGCAGGTATTCGTATTCAACGCTTAATGCCAGAACGGCCATCGCCGTGCAATAGATACGTCCCCAGGGGCCTTCGTTCGGATTTCCAGACTGCCAACTGCCATCAGGTAACTGGTTGATCATCAATTCTTGAAACAGCAGTGGACGTGCGTTCTTCCAGTCGTCACCACCTCGTTTGTACATTCCAACCGAGGTGTAGTAGACACCGTAAAAATACCACGGCTCACGGTACCTCAAGGGACGTAATGCCAGGTATTCCGCTGCGCGATGAACCTCGGCACAATCTTCCTGCCCGCAGACCTGCAGTGCCAGCAGTCCAGTTCCGGTTAAGACGGTCGTCGGTGATGTTCCGGGTTGGTAAGCAAACCCGCGTCCATTGGGCGGAGAACACCGTTTGACGTAGTCGACGGCCAGATCGATGTTTTCTGCGGGGACATCGCAACCGATATCCTTCGCGGCACGCAGGGCAAGGAGCTGCCACGCCGTAACGCTCAGGTCACTGTCAGCACTGACGGGATTATAACGCCAGCCCCCGCGTTGATTTGCAGGCTTTGGAATCAATTGAGAGGCCAGAATCAGTCGTATCGCTTTCTCGAGCGATTTACGTACCTGAACAGTTTGTCGTTCCGGCACCATCCCACTCACCTCGGCCAGCATCAGCGTACTGATTCCGTGATCGTAGAATGGACCATGTCCCCGTCGACTGACGAGTAGACCGTTTTGTTCCTGACGATCAATGACAAACTGGACACCGCGATTGATCGCCTCGCCATAGGGACCTTCTCCGGGCGTATGACCTGCCGCGAGGAACGACATGACCGCCAGCGACGTCGCGGAAGTGGCTTCACCACCGAAGGCATCCACATTCCAGCCACCGGCCGGTTGCTGGTGTTGAGCCAGATAGCGCAAGGCGCGGACAATGGCGTCGTCGACTTCATTTTCGGTCGGACCGGGAGCGGCGGACAACGAGCCAACTGCCAGGCAGACGACCAGACAGGCCGATACGAGAAATCTCAGCATCCAGCCTGTCATGGAGCCGTTTCCTTGATAGCAGGTTTCGAGATCTCTTCAAAATACGACTTGATCTGCTTCGCGTATTCAGGGCGCGGCTTCTTGGTCGCTCCCTGAAGAATTTCTGTTTTGAGTTGACCGGGCAAGCGTCCCCAGTTCCTTTGTCCCTGCTTCTTCAAATCGGCGTCCAGTTGTTTCAAATCCGCATCTGTGAGAGCGCCGTTTCCGCCAGCGCTGCCGCCACTTCCCGGTTCACCGGACTTGTTTGGCTGATTTGCTTCCAAGGAATCGCCACTTGGCTGACCTGATTCGCCGGGGCCTTTGCCATCAGGTTCACCTGGTTGATTGTCAGGCTTGCCTTGTCCAGGCATTTTAGAACCTTTGCCTTTAGCAGTCGGTTCCTGGCCCATCCCCGGCTTACCGTTGCCATCTCCCTGAGCTGATTGAATTGCCATGCGCATTGCCGCCGCAGCCTTACGGTATTGATCAGCGGATTGCGCCAATTCACTTGGCTGTCCTTGTCCCGGCTGACCTGGTGTGGGCTGACCTGGTGTGGGCTGCGATTCTTCTTTTGGCTTTGAAAGGGCTTCGAGTTGCTCTTGTGCCTTGCGTAATTGTTGTGCGGCCTGGGCTACGTTTGTTCCCAGTTGCTCAGGGACCGACTCCCCTCCCTTGGGAGTTTCGGGAGCGTTCTGTGCCTCGCTTGCGGCTTCTTTCAACTTCTCAGCCGCTGCGGAGGCCTTTTCCTGTGCGGCCTGGGAGTCATTTCCCTGGGATGCTTCCAACGCCTGCTTCATTGCCTCAGTGGCTTGTTTCGCAGCCTGCTGCGCTTTTTGAGCAGCCTGGGCTCCTGCTTTTGAATCTAATGGAGCGGCCTCCAGATTCTTCGCGGTCTGATCCAGGCGTTTTGAGAGTGCTTCTGTGGCATCAGCCAGTTGCTGCTGTCCCTGTTGACGAGCTCCTTGTTGCGCCTGCTTGTCTTTGGAGATTTGACCGAGTTCGTCAGCGAGTTTTTCCTGGCGATCTGCCAATTGAGTCGCTTGCTCCGATTGCTTCGTGGAGGGCTGGCCTTCGGGGGCCAACTCGTTTGCCGCTTTTCTCGCTGACTCAGCCGCGGCCTGCCCCTGCTCAGCCGCCTGATCCAGATTACCGGTCTCAGCTTTCCGCGCGGCATCGATCGCTCGCTTGGCAAATTCGACTGCGGCCTGTGTCGCTGGGGATTCCGCACCTTCACGTTGTGCCAGTTCTTGAGCCTGACGGGTCGCTTCCTGAGCCAGCTTTCGCTGCTCCTTGACTCCTTCGGCACCTGCATTCATGGGTGATGGTTGTTCCGGAGTTCCCTGCGGATTCGCCCCCTCCGGGGACTTTGGTTGACCGGCGGACGTTTCAGGCGATTCGTTCTTGTTGAGTTGTGCAGGATCGTCGGCCGCTTTCTCGAACGCGGCAGCCAGTTGCTCTTGTGGCTTTGCCAGTTGAGCCGCCTGTTCGGCCAGTTTTTCCAATCGTTGCAGTTGATCCCGGCGAGCGGCGTCGAGCAGTTCGGGATGCTTCTTCAGCAATTGTTCAAATTCATCGTTCAGCTTCTGGCTTTCCGCCTGCAATGCTTTCCGCTCCGCTTCTGCTGCGGCGAGCTGCTCTGCTTTTGCTGCGGGGTCATTCGTAGATTGATCCGTCTTCTCACTGGTGGCAGCGTTGTCACCATTTTTCCCGTCAGTTTTCGGCTGAGCCTCGGCCTGGGGGTTGGCTTTCGCCTGTGACGAGTCATTGGATGCAACCTGGTCATTCGGCTTCTTGGGAGATTGCGCGTCCGGCACGTCAGTTTTAGCTTCGAGTTCTGCGTCGCGAGTCTGCTTTTCGAGTTGGTCGAGTTTCTCGGCCAGGCGATCTGTGTTGCGAGCGAGTTGTTCGAGCTGGGCCAGATCCTGTTGCAGTCGCCCCAATTCCGCCAATTGCTGATCGAGTCCCTTCAGCGTTCGATCGATCGCTCCCAATCGGTCAATGGCTTCGCTGAGCGGTTGCAACTGATCACGTGATTCTCCCTGTTTCGCTTGCTCCAGACGCTGCTGTGCTTCGGCCAGCTCCTGTTCCGCCAGCTTCTGAACTTGCTCAGCCAGCTTTCCTGTGAGGGGACTGTCAGCGAGTTCCGCGGCGAGCTTTTGCAGACGTTCGTTGAGTTCCGCCTGCTCTTTCTGAAGTTTTGCAAGGGCTTCTGACTTGTCACTGTTTTTCCCCTTGAGTGATTCGTCTTCTGTCTGACGATGCAATCGCTCCAGGGCTTCACGGTTTTCCGCGATATCCTGCCGCAACTCGCTGATTTCGTCCTTCAGACTTTGCTCCTGCTGAGCCAGTTCTTTTTCAGGTGCCGTCTGCGACTTCAGGTCAATCATCAACGTTCGCGGCTTAGTCCACGTTTCTTGCGGTCCCGGAATTGGTCGATTGTCGACGGCACGGATGCGATAGGTGATGGCTTGGCCCGGCTTGACCTCGAAGTCGGCGACATCGATGGAAAACTCATGCTCAAACGCCCGATTGCGGACAACATCGACCGGTACGGTATCGATTCGTTTTTTACCTTCTGATGACTCAAGGTGCAGTTCCACGATCGTCAGTCCGTAATCATCTCGCACTTGAGCGGTGACCAGGTGTCGATCATTCGGGCGAACCGAAACAGGTTGTTCATCACCATTCAACGAGATGGCCGGTGGCAGGTCAGGATCGACGATAATCGAACGTGCAGGCTCCTCGTTTTTCAGGCCAAAACCATTTTTCAGATTCAGTCGGAACGCCCCTGAACTTACCGCGAGGGCCTCGACAGTAGCTGATCGTTTATCGTCAGAGAGCCGGGCCGTGATCATTCGTTCTGTCACAGGCTTTTCACCGACACCAACATCTTCGGGAAGGATCGGCCAGACAAGTTCCGCAGCAGCAACCGGTTCATCGAATTCCAGTTTCATGACGACCCGACTTCGTTCTGCCGCGTGAATTTCACCCTGGGCACCATCGAGCGCCCGTGCAGGAAGTCCAGTGTATGCAGGAGGCTCAATGTCGAGTTGCAGGCGCGTTATCACAGGCGGATTGGCAACGTCGATCCGGTGAGTTTCCGATTTCGCATCATTCGTGACAGCATAGAAGTCCAACGCTTTTGCGACATGGGGAAGTGTTGTGGCGAAACGATGGTTCTCGGCATCCCAGTCCATGCGTCGAGAATCCCGCACGCCCGTGACATCCGTCCAGTGCAGCCAGACAATGGTTTGATCGGGGCTGACAGAAGTTCGAACCGCAGGAACTTTCAGTTCCACGTCAATGGGAGCGTCGCTCCCTTTGGCAACGACCCGGTTACCGCCAACGATGACCAGTTCCGTTGCGCCCCAGTGGAAATTCCCCCATGGTGCGAACAAGCGAGCCCACAGCAAACGGTACTCATCCGACCGGAATGCAAATGGCGCGAATAACAGCAAGCAGGCGACGACCGCCAGCATTGCCGTACGGGGTGAACGAATTGCCGGTGCCGCATCCGAAAGATCGAGTTTATCGATCGCTTTCGCAGTCTGCCTGGCCAGCAGATCCTGCATCAACGGTGAAGCCCCTGGGGCATCATGGTGCTGCAGTTCTACCAGCGTCGTCAGCCGTTCCTTCAATTCTGGATGTTGTCGTTCGACGAGCGCAGCGAGTTCAGTGAACGAGGCTGGCCGCCAGGCAGGTCGCAAAATCCAGGACCAGACAGCGTAGGCAGACAGCAACAGGCTCGCCGCCAGCATCACGAGTCGAATTCCGCCGCTCAATCCCAGAGACCAATCGACCGCCAGACAGATTCCGATCAGAACCGGAATAAAAACACCCACACGGCTGATTCCGCGACTGAAAGTGGCGTCGCGCACCTGCCGGTCCAGCACCAGTAATTGACGCTCAACATTTTCAGGAAGCACTCTATCCGAAAGAACTGCTGTTGCCATTCGGCACCTCATGCGGCATCGCACCGCGTGTTGAACTCAAGTCCGATTGGAAGAGAATCGTCAGATTGGAATCGTATGAAAATCTCAAAAACCACGGCAGCGGTCAGAAGTCAGCGATCAGCGGTCAGAAAACAGAAGGACAAACGGGTCGCGTGAAGTGTCCGGTACAGTCGACTTCTCCGTAAATATTATGCAGTTATCGAGTTGCTGATGCAATTGGAAACGGCAAACCCCGAATTTCAGAGTCTGCCGGTGGCAGTTCTACTGAATTCATTCGCAGTTTTTTTACCAAATGTCGATCCTGTCTCTTTCTAATCGACTCTATGGTGAACGATTCCCGTTTCCTGTTTTCCAACTTTCCAGGATTTCTGAAATGTCTACTCTCGCTTCAGAGCCGATTCCCGAAGGAATGCGATCCCTGACGCCCCATCTGGTTTGTGCAGATGCGATCCAGGCCATTGAATTTTACAAGCAGGCGTTTGGTGCGGTAGAAGTGATGAAAATGCTTGCTCCCAATGGACAATTGGTGCACGCGGGTCTGCGGATCGGCGATTCGATGTTGATGCTGGCAGAAGAATGTCCTGAATGGGGCAGCCTGGGGCCAAAGTCGCTCAAGGGTTCGCCGGTGGTGATTCACTTGATGGTTCCAGACGTTGACGCCACGGTTGCACAAGCGGTCGCTGCCGGGGCCACCGTCACAATGCCGATCGCTGACATGTTCTGGGGGGATCGCTACGGCCAGTTACTCGATCCATTCGGGCATCGCTGGTCGATCGCGACTCATCTGCGAGATCTAAGTCCAGAAGAAATGCATGAGACGATGCTGAAAGCAATGCCCGCGACGTGAAATCGTACGGAAGCTTTGTTCGGCGCGGTCTCCCGACCCCGCCGAAATCGACGACCGAAGGGCTCCGATAAAGGTTCTTGGTTATTTGTTCTTCGTGCTTGGTTGTGCTGTCGTCGCTCAGGGGCCTCCCCCCAACCAAGAACTAAGAACCAAGAACCGTGCCGGGCTCATGTTCCTCATTTCGCAAAATTTAAAGGACGTAAACCACGATGATTCATCAGAAAATTAAGACGTTTCTGTGGTACGACAACAAAGCCGAAGAGGCTGCAGAACTCTATTGTTCGCTGTTTCCGAACTCAAGAATCATCAGCGTTTCACGATATCCTGAAGGAAGCCCTGCTCCCGCTGGAACCGCAATGACGGTTGAGTTCGAGCTTGCCGGGACGAAATTCGTTGCCTTGAATGGCGGCCCGCTCTTTCATTTTACGGAAGCGATTTCGTTGACGGTCGATTGCGAGGATCAGGACGAAGTGGATCGCCTCTGGGAGAAGCTGACAGAGGGTGGAACGCCGAGTCATTGTGGCTGGTTGAAAGATCGCTACGGACTCTCGTGGCAGATCGTCCCTCGAATCCTGCCGCAATTGCTGTCGAGTCCCGATGCCGGTGTGTCGCAACGGGTCATGACGGCAATGTTGCAGATGGCAAAAATCGACATTGCCAAGCTTCAGCAAGCGGCCAAAGATTGATCATCCACCGAATTCGCAAATGAACAAGAGATTCAGGAACACCGTATGAAGTATATGCTTCTCGTTTACAGCCCGGAAGAAGACTGGACCGAAGAGGAGCGGGCACGCTGCATGGTTGACTCGACCGCCGTGTGCCACGAATTGAACGAGAAAGGCCAGTTCCGAGCCGCATCGCCATACATCCGGTCAAGACTGCTGCCAGTGTGCGAGTGCGGAACGGACAACAACTGGTGACGAGTGGTCCGTTTGCCGAGACGAAAGAACAGCTCGGTGGCTACTTCATCATTGATGTTCCGAACCTTGACGAGGCGATTGCGACCGCGAGTCGCCTTCCCTCTGTCAAAAAGGGAACGATCGAAGTCCGGCCGATTTTTCCGCTTGATGGACTTCCGCCAGACCAATTTGGACGGCTGTCATCGCGCACCGACCACGGTAGTCTCCCTTACATGTTCCTTTGCTACGACGACGCTCAGGCCTGGGATGAGGCTGGCCCTGCGGCTCTGCAGGCAGCCATGCAGGAAGCAGTGCAGTTAACGCACAAACTGGACTCCCGCGGCCAGTATGTGAGTGCTTCGCCACTTCATCCCGTGTCGACGGCAACCAGCGTTCGCATCCGCGAAGGTCGGCGGCAGGTGACAGACGGACCGTTTGCTGAAACTCGCGAGTTTCTGAGGGGCTATTATGTGATCCTGGCAAAGGATCTGAACGAGGCCGTCGCGATCGCTGCTCAACATTCCGGAGCACGGGTTGGAACCGTCGAAGTTCGACCGATTTTCGAATTGCCGAACATTCCCGAGCACAACGCCAACGATGTCGTCGAACTGCAGCGGTAATCGAGAGCCACGAACTCCGAATCTTTTTCGATAGTAGGAAACTGCGATGAAAGTTGTTGTGTTCGTTAAAGCGACGAAAGAATCGGAAGCTGGCGTACTTCCCGACGAGAAACTGCTGACCGACATGGGGAAGTACAACGAAGAACTCGTGAAGGCAGGAATCATGCTCTCGGGCGAAGGTCTGAAGCCGAGTTCAAATGGAGTACGAGTCCGTTTTTCCGGGGCGACCCGTACGGTCATTGATGGACCATTCGCCGAAACGAATGAGCTTGTCGCCGGGTTCTGGTTATGGCGTGTGAAATCCATTGAGGAAGCCGTTGAGTGGGTCAAGCGGTGTCCGAACCCGATGATCACTGATTCCGAGATCGAGATTCGTCCGCTCTACGAAGCCGAGGATTTTGGCGATGCCATGACTCCGGAATTGCGCGAGCAGGAAGCCGCACTCCGGGCGCAGACTCTGGGGTTTGGCGAAATCCGTTATGAAACGGGGCGACTGCTACGACTTGCCGGGCTCGTCGGACACTTTACCATGAGTAATCGCGGTGAGATCCCCGCTTTGTGGGGACGATTTGTCCCGCATATCGGCAGTACTCCCGGTCAAATCGGTGGAATGGTCACTAATGGTGTTTGCCTGAATTCCAATGACAATTGCGAGTTCGACTACATGGCAGGTGTTGAAGTGGCCGCAGAGGCTTCACTGCCCCCCGAACTGACCGCGATTGAGATTCCGGTTCAGCGCTATGCTGTCTTCACACACGCGGGCGCGGTTGGTTCGATTCCGACGACCATTGATAAAATCTGGAGCCACTGGGTACCAGACTGCGGACTCGAAATTGCCGAAGCCCCCTGTTTTGAGCGATATACAGAAGAATTTGATCCGCTCACGGGCATGGGAGGAATTGAGATCTGGATTCCACTGAAATCACGCCAATGACCGATCTGCATGTGTCTGAAGTACGGGGAAACCTTCACACCAATATTCAGAATACCGGTGTGAAGGCCTCGTTTTTGCCCCAACCGCAAAAGCACTCGTCAGATCATTCATACATCATCAGCAGATCGCCAGCCGCCACCTGAGTTCCTCGCTTGACGAGGATTTGACCGATTTTGCCATCGCGTTCTGCGGTCAGATTGGTTTCCATTTTCATGGCTTCCAGGCTGAACAGCTTCTGGCCCTTCTTCACGTTGTCACCCGGTTGAACGGCAACTGTGACCACCATCCCTGGCATACTCGCCCCAAGGTGCTTGGAATTGGCGGGGTCAGCCTTGATGTTGGATGTTGCAGCGGGTTCCAGTGACTTGTCGACAACGGTGACGTCGCGAGGTTGTCCGTTGAGTTCGAAGAAGATCGTCCGCTGGCCATCGGCATGCGGATCACCGATTGTCAGGAACCGTACGATCAACCGCTTACCGGGTTCGATGTCGACCGCAATTTCTTCACCGGGTGCCTGCCCATAGAAGAAGACCGGAGTCGGCAGTCCGCTGGTATCAGAGTATTTTTCAACGTGGGCCACGAACTCTTCGAAGACTTTCGGATAGAGCAGCCATGTGACAACATCGCGATTGGATGGTTCACGCTTCAGGATCACTCGAACCTTGTCCGCAGCAACTTTGAAATCAGCCGGCGGAAGACTTTCACCAGGTCGACCCGTGACGACAGGCTTGCCACGTAGAATGCGCGACTGCACCGCTGCCGGGAACCCTCCAGGGGGTTGCCCCATCTTGCCGCTGATCAGGTCGATCACCGATTCCGGGAATGACAGATCTTTGTTCTCGTCCAGAATGTCAGCCGCTGTCAATTCGTTGGCAACCATGAACAATGCCATGTCGCCGACACTCTTGGAACTCGGCGTAACCTTGACGATGTCGCCAAACAACTGGTTCACATCTGCATACAACCGGCAGATATCAGGCCAGCGATCAGCCAGTCCCAGGGCCTTGGCCTGCTGGTAGAGATTCGTGTACTGGCCACCTGGCATTTCGTGCTGATACAGATCGGCGGTGGCTGGAAGCATCACGGTTTCGAACGGGAGATAGTACTGACGGACCACTTCCCAGTAGCGAGCCAGCGAATCGAGGTTCTCGGTCTTCAACCCCGGATTCCTGTCCGAGAACCTCAGAGCTTCGACGAGTGCATTGAGGTTCGGTTGCGAGGTGCCGCCAGACATCGGCGCAAGTGCTGCGTCGGCAACGTCCAAGCCGACATCGCTTCCCATCAGGATCGATGCCGCCTGAATTCCCGCGGTGTCGTGCGTGTGGAAGTGAATCGGAATTCCGATTTCCTGCTTCAGAGTCTTGATCAGTGTTGCGGCCGCGGCGGGCTTGCAAAGGCCTGCCATGTCCTTGATGGCGAGCATATGAGCCCCCATCTTTTCCAGTTGTTTTGCCAGGTTGACGTAGTACTTGAGGTCGTACTTCGGTCGGCCTGGATTGAGGATGTCACCGGTGTAACAGATGGCCGCTTCACAGATCATGCCGGAATCGACGACGGCATCCATCGCGACCTTCATGTTCGGCGCCCAGTTCAGGGAATCAAACACGCGGAACACATCCATACCGGCTTGAGCCGCTTCCTTCACGAACTCGACCACAATGTTGTCGGGATAGTTCGTATAGCCGACCGCGTTTGACGCCCGCAGCAACATCTGGAACAGAATATTGGGAATCTTTTCCCGCAGTTGCGACAGTCGATCCCACGGGCATTCCTTGTTGAACCGCATGGCGGTATCAAACGTGGCTCCGCCCCACATTTCCAGCGAAAAGAACTGAGGACAGAGGCGAGCGTACGCGTCAGCGATTTCCAGCAGATCATGTGTACGGAATCGTGTCGCCAGCAGTGACTGGTGAGCATCACGCATCGTGGTGTCAGTGATCATCAGCGGTTTCTGATCACGAACCCAGTCTGCAAATTTCTTCGGCCCCAGTTCCTGCAGCTTATTGCGAGTGCCAGGGGGAATTGGAGCATTCAGATCGAGGTCCGGCAACGGGGCCTGAGCCCGGTTGATCCGAGCTGCCGTCGCCGCATGCGTCTTGCCCGAATTCAGGATCGTATCCGCCAGATATGTCAGCACCTTGGTCGCGCGGTCTTTGCGGGTCGCAAACCGGAACAGCTCAGGTGTTTCGTCGATGAATCGAGTGGTAATCTCACCGCGAATGAACAGCGGATGAGTCATCACCTTGATCAGGAACGGGATGTTGGTTTTGACACCGCGGATCCGGAATTCCTGCAGACAACGTTCCATGCGTGCGGCCGCATCCTGAAAACGTCGCCCTCGTGCCGAAACTTTGACCAGCAGTGAATCATAGAACGGATTGACCACGGCTCCGGAAAATGCACTGCCCGCGTCCAGCCGAATCCCCATCCCGCTCGCAGATCGGTAGTGCGAGACGCGACCGTAATCGGGCATGAAATTGTTGGCAGGGTCTTCCGTTGTCACGCGGCACTGGATTGCAAACCCGGTTGTCCGGATGTCTTCCTGCTTTCCCAGTCCAATATCGGGATCGGAGAGCAGTGCTCCCTGAGCGACCAGAATTTGCGACTTCACGATGTCGATCCCGGTGACTTCTTCGGTCACTGTGTGCTCGACCTGAATCCGCGGATTGACTTCAATGAAGTAGAACTTGTTGTGATCCGTGTCGAACAGGAATTCGACCGTTCCGGCATTCTGATAGCCGACCGCTCGCCCGATCTTGATGGCCGATTCGCAGATGGCGTCGCGGATCTTTGAATCGAGAAACGGCGCCGGCGCGATCTCAACCACTTTCTGGTGGCGACGCTGGACAGAACAGTCGCGTTCAAACAGGTGGACCAGGTTCCCGTGCTTGTCGCCGAGCAGTTGAACTTCGATATGGCGTGGTCGCGGGATGAATTTCTCAACGAAGATGTCTGGCGATCCAAACGCCGACATCGATTCACGCTGTGCTTGTTCAAACAAACCAGCCAGATCTTCGGGCTTGAGGACCACTCGCATCCCGCGGCCGCCACCACCCTTGGCCGCCTTGAGAATCACAGGGTAACCGAGTGATTCTGCGAGCGCCTGGCCATCGGCAACGCTGGCAATCGGCTCGGAGCTTCCTCCCAGGACCGGGACACCCGCCGATTTCGCGATTTCGCGAGCTGTAATCTTATCGCCGAGTTGTTCCAGGATCTTTTGAGTCGGGCCTACAAACTGGATGCCCGCGGCATCACAAGCCTTTGCAAGTTCAGGGTTTTCAGAGAGGAATCCATAGCCCGGATGAATCGCGTCCACGCCTGCGGCCTTGGCGATCCGAATGATGGCCGGGATATCGAGATACGCCCGAATTGGTTCGCCGGGATGGCCGATCTGGTACGCCTCGTCGGCCTTAAACCGATGCAGGGCATAGCGATCTTCATGCGTATAGATTGCAACGGTGCGAATATCCAATTCGTGAGCGCTGCGGAAAACTCGAATGGCGATTTCGCTGCGGTTGGCAACCAGCAGTTTCTGAATAGGCTTCATGCGAAGAGCGTCTTTTGAATGAAGGATCGTTGTTCCAACGGTCCCACAGGATACTTCACCAGTCACCCGCGTGGCAATTCAGCGCCCGTACAAACTCGGCAATGCGTTTCATAGAGTCTGGGAAATGGAGGTCCGACAGAGAGGCATTGTTTTCGTGGAAATGAAAACCGCCCGAACGCAATGCACGCCGGGCGGTGGCTGATTTTTATCCAGAACCAGAAGTCATCGATCAAACTACTGTGAGAAATGGCAAATGGTCAGATCAGTTCCCTGATAACACCTTTTTCGACAAGTGGTTGCGGCCGCCCTGCCTGATCGACGATCGGCTTCGATCCGGGGTTAATTCCGAGGTTATGATAGAGTGTCGCGACGACTTCCTGGAAATCGACGGGACGCTGCTCAGCAACTTCACCCAACCGGTTAGTTGCTCCGATCACTTGCCCCGTGGACATTCCGCCACCTGCCAGAAATGCGCAACTCACCTTTGGCCAGTGATCGCGTCCGGCATCCTTGTTAATCTGCGGAGTTCGACCGAACTCGCCCCACGCGATGACTGTTACGTCGTCGAGCATCCCTCGGACGTACAGATCATCGATCAGGGCACTCAGGCATTGGTCGAGTTTTGCTCCGTGATCTCGGACCAATGCAAAGTTCTGTCCGTGGCTGTCCCAGCGCCCGTAACTTAACGTGACGCATCGAACCCCCGCCTCGACCAGCCGACGAGCCATCAACAATTGTTCGTTGACGGTCGGCGCACCGTCGTACTGGAA
>Ga0194055_10000539_pt1 | contig 30718 bp, 22 predicted proteins | sample SepL449m_MetaG_FD_155482 | JGI IMG/M metagenome (GOLD analysis project Ga0194055, IMG submission 155482) | Anoxic zone freshwater microbial communities from boreal shield lake in IISD Experimental Lakes Area, Ontario, Canada - Sep2016-L442-9m | ecosystem: Environmental > Aquatic > Freshwater >... | reverse complement strand
CCCCGATATATTCAACTGAATACCCGCACCACCCGCACCGCCCGTAGTAGTATCGCTTATCGTCCCGTTATTACCGACAGCACCCGCACCTCCGCCGCCACCTGATTGAAACGTGCCTGTATTCAATATACCATTCCCGCCGACATTTCCGAATACAATAGCGGTTGCCAAGATAGCCCCCTTCGTGGATGTTGATTTCGCACCACCGCTACCAATCATACCCGTTCTGCTCGATTTACCGCCACCACCGCTACCACCCGCATTTCCGTCTGCGATGCCCGGGCTACCCATTGTATCGATTGCGATATTCTTCGCACCTCCGCCACCCACACATACCGCATTAAATCCCTCGGTGTTATAGCCGTTTTGCCCTGTTCCGTTGCCTCCGTTGCCTACTTTGAGCGTATAGCCCCCTGCGGGTATGATAAGATTCGAACCATATAGCACAGCACCTCCGCCACCTCCGCCACCGAAATCGCCTCCGCCTCCTCCGCCGCCTCCGACCATTAGCACGTCATAACTGTAATTTTCGGGCAATGTGATATCGTATTGCGTTTGCCCCGTTCCAGTGTTGTCGCTCGTATATGTGAAAACCATATATCTATCAATCGTCCCTTCAATAACCGCAGGGGATACGCTTGGGACGGATAGAATATCCGAGATGTTCGATGAAAAAACATTGGATGTATTCGATTCCTGAATTACGATTTTCGAACTCGCGTTCCTATTAACAGTCGTATTATTACTACTATAAATATGTAAATTATGTAAAGGACGCTCTGTGCCTATCCCGACGTTCCCCGCATTGTAAAAGATTGTAGGCTTCGCTATATCCGCAGGATTCGCCGTAGTCTCCCATTGACTGCGAACAATCGCGATAGCGTGTAGCCTCTCCGTATAATTGCTTCCCCACGCACCAACCCTATCCGTATAATTGCTTCCCCACACGCCAACCCTATCCCTCGCATAATTGCTTCCGAACCCAACTTCCAGCACCACCCGATTCACCAAAAGATTACTTGCCGACATCACATAATTACTCATATTCCCATCCATCCGCACAAGATAATTGCTCCCGAAACCCACTTCATCCATCACCCGACGCACCAATAGATTGCTCGACACAAAAATATAATTGCTGACATTCGTATCCATACGCACAAGATAATTGCTACCGAACCCCACCTCGCCCATCACCCGATTCACCAAAAGATTACTCGCAGTCATCACATAATTACTCATATTCCCATCCATCCGCACAAGATAATTGCTACCGAACCCTACCTCACCCACCACCCGATTCACCAAAAGATTACTTGCCGTCATCACGTAATTACTCATATTCCCATCCATCCGCATAAGATAATTGCTCCCAAACCGAACTTCGTCCATCACCCGATTCACCAAAAGATTACTTGCCGTCATCACGTAATTACTCATATTCGCATCCATCCGCACCAGATAATTGCTTCCGAACCGAACCTCGTCCATCACCCGATTCACCAAAAGATTACTTGCCGACATAATATAATTACTCACATTCCCATCCAACCGACGCACATAATTGCTTCCGAAGCCAACTTCTAATAGCACACGATTTACGAGGTTATTGCTTGTCGTCGTAATAAGCCCACTTGAAGTGCTGTCTAAACTCGAAACAACCGTTGTTAAACTGCCGATTTGCTCGGCGATACGTTGCACAAGAATATTACTTGTCGAAAATACGAGGTTGCTCGAGTTCGTATCCAACCTACGCAAATAATTGCTTCCGAAGCCCACCTCAGTAATAATCCTATCCACAAGGAGATTACTCGCCGTCATTATATAATTACTCATATTCCCATCCAACCTACGCAAATAATTGCTTCCAAACCCCACCTCGTCCAGCACTCGACGCACCAGAAGATTACTTGCCGACATCACATAATTACTCATATTCCCATCCATTCGCACAAGATAATTGCTTCCATACCCGACTTCTTCCAATATGCGATTTACGAGGAGATTGCTGGACGCGAAGGTATAGTTGCTACTGCGTAAGGTTTCCATAATCACGCGATTTATCAGAGCGTTGCTGGTGCTGTCGATTCGCAAGGTTAATTCGTTGCTGGTTCGAAACGTGTAATTGCTTCCGTATCGTATCTCTTCCAACGTTCGATTTACCAAACGATTGCTTGTGTCGGAGACATTTAATATGACGTCGCTTGTTGTGCCTGAAAGCCCTGCTAAGGTTGTGCGTAGGGTTGTAACGCCGTCAATAGGGATTTCGGTGATAAGCGTTCCTTTGCCTTGGAATCCTTCGCCAGTCGATACGATTCGCCCTGATGCCTTTATATTCCCTGCGACTTCGAGGGGGACGCTTGGCGAACCTACGCCGATGCCGACATTGCCACTATCCATCACTATCATTCGGTCTAAACTTTTTGTTCGAAATACGAGATTGCTTGTGTCGGATAATAAAATTGAATTGGTATAAGTTAAGTCGAAATCAATATTACTATTATTAAGAGTAATCATTATTATATTATGTATATATAAAAAAAAGTATAATCTGGCTACGTCCGCATTAATTCAATGCCTCCACATAGACTGCTTCGGTCAATCCGGGGTTCGCCAGACTTTGTAAATCCCGAACCTTGTCGTAGGTTATGTAGTTCCCTTCGTTGCCACTTCCGAATATCGAAATGAAGGTTTTGTTTGGCAACAACTGCGGGTTTCCCACTGGAAGTAGCCCCTTGTAGTCGATGCTTTTGATGGCGTTCGACAACGTATTCAGGTTTGCGATTACGGTGCTACCTTGAATCTCGTTTGTCAATCTCGCACCTTCGCCGTCAATATTAACTTGTTCCGCATTGCGACGCCTTGTCAGAATGCGGATGCCGAAATAATCGATGCTGTCGGTGTCGATATAGGTTGCCAAGTTCTGGAAACTCTTGTAACTCTTGTGGTCGTCATTCGCATAACTTATCGTCGAGAAAACATTCGCAACCGCAGCGGTGCGATACCCCGTATTCATATTCGCCCCGTTGAATAAATACGTATTCATTGGCGTATTGATGTTGTTGATGGCATTCGGGCTAAACAAGGTATCGTCATTTGCGGAGTTCAATGATACGGTTGTGGTATTAACTTTCACCTCGCCGGGGTTTGGCGTATTCTTAAATAACGCGTCGGCTTCACTCGCCGTCAAAGCCTTGTTGAACAACATAAAATCGCTGATATCCATATTGTAGTTATAATACTGTTCGCCCCACGTCGGCAACTGTCCGATGTATAATTTGCCTTGCCCGTTATACAAGGGACGTCCTCGGTCTTCGGCGATTAAAGCACCATTACGATACATTCTTCTCCCGCAACTTGCTCGGTTGAGTGCGACATCCACAACAAACACCATATGAACCCATTGATTTGCGTCTTCGGGGTAGGCACGTCCGCCCGACGAATTGTGTTCGAGGTCATTTCCCCAAAAGCCGATTAAATACTGTCCACTGCCTCGGTGTCCGATGTGTAAATAGCCATTGGTATAATACCGATACTCGTCGTAATATTGCTTTCCTTGGCAAATGAAATAGCAATGCCCGTTGTCTTTTGTTCGCATCCATACGGAGATACTGAACGACTTTCCTGCCAAATCGATATTATTTATCGTTTTAAATGCCCCATTCACTCCCGCGATGCTCGTATTCACATAACTTTTTTCTTGAAATGTATCGTCTGGATAATTCGGCAGCCGATTCTTTGTTTCTACCAAGTGATACTTGGGTAGCGTGGTGCTTGGATTGATGTCGTCGATACTGCCGTCAAAACGATACCACGCGATTAAATCGCTCGGCGTCGAACCCTCTAAACTCTCGGGGGCGGATGCCATATATTTATAATACAGTTTGAAATCCTCGTTTTTATTACCCGTGGTGTTGTTGATATAATAATAGGAATACGCGAGTTTATAGAACTTATTTTTAGGAATATCCACGTATTGCCTTAAATAGGAAGGGCGATACCGATTATTATAGAGGTTGTATTTGAACACCTTCTTACAGTTGTATTGAGCCCCAGAGAGGTTGCTCTCGTCATAGATAACCAGTTCCGCATAGACGATATTCGGGTTCGCCTTTCCCATATTCCCGAGGTCTGCTCTGAACCTATAAAAGCCTTTTTGTAAATATACAAAGGACGTTAGGATGTTCGATTGAATACGTAGCGGAGGCATCGTTATCGTGGATACGGGCGACTCGTTGTAATACCCTTCGAAGGAGTTTGTAATCGCCATAATCTGTATTTTCTTTTTGATTCTCAAAATAACGACACCTGAACCGCCGTCTCCGCCCTTGGCGTGATAGTCGCTCCCCCAATACCACCACCAACGCCCACCTCCGCCTCCGCCACCACTATTCGCCTTTCCGTCCATCGCATTATAACCTACATCCACCCAATCCATACCGCCATTGCCACCACCACCTAATAACCCGTCGCCACCGTTTCCATATCCTGCCCTTCCTGCGTTATTATAGGTATTGCCACCACCGCCGCCACCGAAAAACCCTTTATCGCCTATATTTTTCCCGAACGTGCCTGAAAAATCGATTCCTCGTCCGCCATCGCCACCGCCTGTTTCGTATGAGAAATCGCCTCCGCGTCCTCCCGCACCACCACCACCACCTGATGCGTGGGAAGGCTCACCCGCCCAATAGCAACCTTCATTATTGCTATTACAACGATAATACGACGGTTTCCCTTTTCCTCCTGCGTTTCCGTAGGAATCCCATCCACTATATGAGTTTTTATTACTATTACCACCCATACCTTGGCTGGATGGTTCATTCGAATGCGAACCGCCACCACCGCTACCTCCGTCGAAGCCTTTGCGTCCGTAAGCCCTCCCATCACGCGTTCCTCCGCCACCTCCGCCATTCGCATAGATACCTGTGTTATTCACTCCCACCGCACTATACAACCCGTTTATCGTGCCTTCGCCTGTATCATAATTGCGGTTATACCCTGGTGGCACACCTTTTCCACCTTTTCCTACGACGGCTACAAAATACCCTTTCACTTTCACGTCTTTGCGAAATAATACTTGTCCGCCACCGCCGCCACCACCGAAATGCCCTCCGCCTCCTCCGCCACCGACGACTAATATATCGCATTCATACTCGTCCCCTTCTGGCACTGTGAATTGATACACTCTTGTGTCGTTCCCCGTATTGTTCTTGAATATCATACAGATATCGGAGTTATCCATAAAAATCACTTCTGTTCCCTGAGGGATGGCGATATCATTCAGGCGATTATTTTTATATCCTGATGCATAGTCGAATATCCGATATCCACTTCGGTTGTATAAGTTCAATACGTTTAAGAATGTGTTGTCGGGGACTGCGAAATTGTTTTTTTCGTTATACTTGGCGGTTATATCGTTATTTATCGAGTTTATCGTCGAATTATATCCTGTTTTGCGGGTTTCCGACGCACCTTTTAAAGTCCCGATTTCGGTTTGACGCCGTCCTTCCAAGTCGTCTAAAATCTGCTTCTTATAGTCGATATAACTGCCTGATGCCGTCCTCCCTTTGTAAGAATCTTTGTTCGTTAGGAGGGACGTGTCGATGCCCGTAATCACCTTTTCCTTTACGGCATTTTGTGCTACTGCACCAAATTGTAAGAAGTCGGTAATCCTCAAATTAACGGGAAGCATCGCATATTGCTTTATTTGCGAGTTGCTGCATAGATTCGCGACATATGTGAATTTAAATACGTTCATATTGGCGTTAATCGCCGCTTCGTTGATAAAGATTTGTAAATTGCCGTTCTCGTCAAAGCGAAGCCCGTGCGACCCTAAAATCGCAAAATCATTTATCGCTATCGCATTCACCCGATTAAACCCTGATTGGTCGTCCATCAATGATAATTTATCGATAGACTCTATGACGCGTCCGTCGCCGCTGCCACGCAATATGAACTTGTAGAACGTCTTGCCGTTTAGCACCTGTATCTTGTTATACTTCACGGAGCAGATGCTGTCGATAACATTCGTGAGGTTATCTTGGGGGCTTTCGCCATTCATAAACTGTATGGACGTGTATTTTTTGCCACCGAATATATTGGTGTCAATCTCGGTATTGTCCCTGACGCCCTTGGAATCGAACTTTACAAGGCGGTTCTCTTTGAACTCGAACCTCTTTGCTCCGCCTTTACCTGCGTTGTCAAACTCCTTGAAGCATTTGCTTGTGAAATGGGCGTTGATTAGTTCGCTCGTGTTCGAAGCATTCGGCTTGTATTTTTTGATAGGATAGGTGAGGGTATTTTCGTTATTGTCGGTGTAGGTGTCGAACTCCTGCCAACCGTCAAACTTATAACTGCACGTCTTCGTCGAACTCTCGGCTTGTTCGTCGCATCCCCTTATATCGTCGGTGAAATATACTTTACAATCTCGCATTTTGTATATATCGGTGGTTCGCGGTGGGGGCGGGGTTGCCCTTGAAACGGATACGCTAGATGGTCCGACGCCACCTGTGGAAGCCGTTCGTTGTCCGTTGCCAATTAACTCGTAGTTTGCCCCAGGGTACTTGTCTTCGGGGAAGGTGCTGCGGTTTCCTCGGTCGGTTGCTTGTTTGTATTCGAGCGTCGATGTGTCGATATTACCCGTTGTGTTGATGTTGTAATATTTCTCGGTTATCTCGTTGTGCCTTCCTTGTAAATAAAAGACGACGACGACGACAAGAATGAATGCCATAAATAGCAAACCAAAGAATTGCATATATTGATTATAGCCATTCAAGGAACATTTTGGAATCATTCTATAAATTTTATTCTTCTCCTATTATTATTTATTATATATTATTATAATGGTTAAAAGTGGATGTGAATTATCTTAAAAAAATGATATGTGGATATTCTACGGAATATTCTTTGCAAGGTATGTCAAATCATAAGGGGATACCGACAATAGGAGCGAGAGGTATTCAGTTTCGAAGTAGAATTGAAGCACAATGGGCGAATATCTTTGAAACGTTAGAATGGGATTGGGATTACGAACCGATAGATTTACAAGGATATATCCCTGATTTTATTATCAAGTTTGATGGTGATAATGAGATATTGATAGAAATAAAAGGAGATGTGAATATATGGAAAGAGGATGTTTATACGCCTCACAAAGACAAAATCATCAAATCAGGAAAGGACAGTTTGGGATATTAGGAGGTGCGTATAAAGAAGGTTCTGTCGAATCTTGGATAAATATTGGAAAGACATTTTATGTAATAGACGGAGGATGGTGTCAAGATGATTTAGTTGTAAGAAAAAACAATAAAACGCATAAATGGAGTTTATGTTGTGATAAGGATAGCGTTCAAGAGACATATCAATATCATACTATACAAATGGAGTTTTCGAAATTATGGGTTGAAGCAAAGAATAAGGTTCAATGGAAAGGGATACAAAATAAAGAGGAGCGAAGAGTGCAACCTGACCACAAGGAACAGCAACCCAATATACTGGTTGATGAAGATGTTCCACATCAACTTATTTGTAAGAATTGTAATAAGAATTATAAAACGAAAAAGAGTTTAATGGAACACGAATTAAACTGTATCGGTGTTGATGTATTAACGTGTCCAACGTGTATGATTCATTTTACAACACGTCAAGCAAAATCAAAACATATCGCAAATAATAAATGCGAACCACGAAGTACCTTTCATGCAAACCCTCCGAATATAGCAAGTATAACTACTCAGAACAATATAACTACTCAGAACAATATAACTACTCAGAACAATATAACTACTCAGAACAATATAGGAACTTATATAACTACTCAGAACAATAATACGTTTAAATAATGGATTACCTCGATAATGATATGATGCTTCAAATATTAAAATACCCACTATACCAAGTATGCTAACAAAATATATTCATTTTAACAAAGAGATGCTGTTGGCGTATATAAAGGATATGATAAAAAATAGTAATCCTTCGCATCCTTAACCCTTGTTATGGATTTACGAAACAGTTATGTGTGTGTATTGTATCCTAAGTATCTCCCACGTATCACGACGCAACTTCGCGGTTTATAAGATACCTGATAGTTCCCATCTCATTCATCCACGAGTTTCAATTTACTAAGTAATATATATATCTTGTTAATTTTACAGTATTTGCCACGACCTTTCGCCTTCGTATATACGCATCTTTTAAGTTTCTTATTGTTATATACTATATGGACGTGTTCTCCTGTTGATTTATACTTTACGACGCCACGGCTACCGCCTATCGCTTTGTGATTGCTGATAATGAATGGAGTCGCATTAAGCGGAACAGCACCGTCAGGTAATACATCCACTATCATTCCCTCTGGCGAATGTTCTTTCATTAATCGAAGTATCTCTTCGAAAAACAGGATTTTAAATTGAGGGTTCATCTTATTAGTTCTAAAATATCTCTTAATTTGCTCCATAATAGAATCCATAGAATCATCTTTTTCGTTAAAATTATGAATTAACAAGTGATAATCATTAAATATAGATGTGCTATTATATGATACTGTATAATCTTCCGTTCTTAATTTTTTTGAATCTCCAAAATCATATAAGCAAATATGGTAAGGACATCGTTTGAGATAAAAAGACGTATCTCCTAATGTGTAGTGATAATAGCCTTTAATGTCTTCATTATTTGTTTGATATAAGAAGTTGCCATTGTGTGTGTCGTTATGCGTATAACCAATCATATTATGAAATATAGCAAGTGATATGACACATTGAAATAGTATATTATAGAAGGTATCCTTATTCCTTTTTATAGTATCATCTGATAGAAGACTTCTTATTTCGCCATCGCAAAGTTCGTTGAAAATTACTAATCTGCGTGATTTTTCTACCTTACTATCTTCACAAAAAGTCGATTTATACATAATAACGAAATGTTTTGATAATTCCGTAATAATAAGTTCTTTTGTGATTCTTTCCATTAATGCTGCTTCATCCTGATTAAAGTTCTCTTGAATGTCTCCATTCATTACTTTCGATGCTATCCAAAAATCTCGTCCATCCTTATTAAAGAAGGTTCTATATATTGCCGTCCCTTTTATTTGCGAAGTATCACTGCGAGAACCAAACTGTTCCTTTAAATCGACAATATCTCGTATAGTATATCCCACTTTATCACCAAACATTTTTTCTGTTAAACAGTCATTGGGTTTAAGATGGTAATCTAAATATGATTTTATAAACCTATAAGTTAGAATACGATTGCTTAACTTATACTTGTCTTTTTCTTCAAAGGTTGGTTGTGGTAAGGGTTTTGATTTAAACAAATCTAAAAAGCCCCCCCCCCTCATATCGAGATGCTCTCGCTGCTATCGCGGGTCTCGCGACTATCGGTGTATTACGCATATATATACCTATATTTTATAATAATATTATTAAAAAGGATTATGGGATGGATTGTGTGCGTATATGTGTTAATATGTTTATGATACCATTATGATAATAAGAAAAAAGGGTATATCATTAAAGTCAGTGAATACGGCGAAGCGACGAATACACAGTAATTTACTTACGGTTTTTGAGGAATTGGAGGAATTACAGGTTCTAATTTTATTCGTTCAGAAACACCCGTATTATCGGCATTATTATAATATCTAATATAAATATTGCATAATTCGATTACTATGTTAATGAATTCAAAATTATGAAATCGTTTGTCCTTTTCACTTTTGTCAACAAGCCCTGGTTCATTATATTTAAGTGCATCTTTCAATTCGTCTGTAAAAGAATTATTATCAGTACCATTTGAAGCAAACATACGATTTAAAAACATTTTTACAGTATCCTTATCAAAATCCAAACCATTTAATAATGTTATAGTGTCATCCTTGTATTTTAAAATTCCTTTGCCATGCTGTCCCCCCGCAGCATAAACATCTTCTATCCGTTTGATTATTCTATCGCGAATTTTTTTAGTATTTAGAAAAGTTAATATCAGGGTTAGTATTTGGTCTATGTCTGCTTTTTTATACCCACCCGTCATCTTCTTTCCCTTCTTAGGAACATCGCGGATAATCAACATAATTAGTTTATTGAAATTAAACTTCGCAGCCTTCGCCCCCGTAGGTTTCTTCAAAGCAGGTTTCTTCGCTACCGCTTTCGCAGGTTTCACAGCCTTAGCCACAGCAGGTTTCTTCACAACCACAGGTTTCTTCGCCGCTTTCACTACCGCCTTTCCAGCCATCCTTTTATTATCTATTATATACGAATATAATTTAAAATTTTGAAGCAATTATACTTGTCAATATCCATATAAATAAAGTGAATAAAGACAATGCCTTGGATAACTTCGTTCGTTCCTCCAAGGACAAGAGTTTAACTTCGTCCTCATCGTCTTCATTTAGCGTATCCCGTGCCTTTGTGTTCTTGATATTTAGTAGGATAGGGATGACGATGATGACGAGTATCAACAAAGAGTGTATGGCTAACCGCGAAATCCCATTCGTTCCCATATAAAAGTAATAGAACACGGAGCGGATATAAATCGCCAAGTTATTCACATCGATGTAATCGACGGTATAATTATTGTCAATATTGATAAAAAGCACAATGAACCAAAAGAGCAGGATGTAGATGACTCCGTAGTATATAAATCCTTCGTAGAACGTCTTCACCAGATTACTATCGATGCCTCGCTGTATTATCGAAACCGCGACATATCGAATAAAGAATGTCGCGATAATGAATACGAGCCTGTCTTCGAACTTTATCTCAAATGCTTCGATGGGATTATTGATGTCGTTTTCAAAATCATTTATTTTCTTTATCATATCGCTACCGCCGCTACCGCCACCAGTCTGCGGATAGTTAAACTTATCAATCTCGGCGTCCATTCTGGCGATTGCCCCGGGCTTCGGGCGGAACTTATTACGCACTTGCTCTGCGTGATACTCTCGTATCGCTTTTAAATCGATATCCTTCACCTCCTTAAATAGCCCAGGGTCTAAATAATTACCTTTCACATATTGTTCGTCGATATGCCTCTTAACCTTCACAGGTGGTTCTGGCGTTGGTTCTGTTGATTCTGGTGTTGGTTCTGTTGGTTCGGTGTCGTCGACTTGAACTGTTGGAGTTGCTTTTCTTTTTGATAAAGGAATTGCCTTCCCTACACCGATTGCTACACCTACGCTATTATCGACATCGCTCTTCAATACTTCGAGTGCTTCGTCGTCCTCTCGTTGTTTGACAGCATCATCTATCGCGTTCCCTACGTCGATTGCTACACCTACGCTATTATCGACATCGCTCTTCAATACTTCGAGTTCTTCCTCGTCCTCTCGTTGTTTGACAGTATCATCTATCGCGTTCCCTACGTCGATTGCTACACCTACGCTATTATCGACATCGCTCTTCAATACTTCGAGTGCTTCGTCGTCCTCTCGTTGTTTGACAGCATCATCTATCGCGTTCCCTACGTCGATTGCTACACCTACGCTATTATCGACATCGCTCTTCAATACTTCGAGTTCTTCCTCGTCCTCTCGTTGTTTGACAGCATCATCTATTGCGTTCCCTACGTCGATTGCTACACCTACGCTTTTATCGACATCACCCTTCAATACTTCGAGTGCTTCCTCGTCCTCTCGTTGTTTGACAGTATCATCTATCGCGTTCCCTACGTCGATTGCTACACCTACGCTATTATCGACATCGCTCTTCAATACTTCGAGTGCTTCGTCGTCCTCTCGTTGTTTGACAGCATCATCTATCGCGTTCCCTACGTCGATTGCTACACCTACGCTATTATCGACATCGCTCTTCAATACTTCGAGTTCTTCCTCGTCCTCTCGTTGTTTGACAGCATCATCTATTGCGTTCCCTACGTCGATTGCTACACCTACGCTTTTATCGACATCACCCTTCAATACTTCGAGTGCTTCATCGTTCTCTCGTTGTTTGACAGCATCATCTATTGCGTTCCCTACGTTGATTGCTACACCTACGCTTTTATCGACATCACCCTTCAATACTTCGAGTTCTTCATCGTCCTCTCGTTGTTTGACAGCATCATCTATCGCGTTCCCTACGTCGATTGCTACACCTACGCTTTTATCGACATCACCCTTCAATACTTCGAGTTCTTCTCCATTCATTATTAATCCAATATTTTTTGTTAATCCATTTAAAAATATGTTAGGAGGACTAATTTTATCTAACAATAATTTAATTTCCTCTAATAGGGCGTTTGCTTCTTCATTTTTTTTCTTCACATCAACCGCAATAACATTCGCATCGCTTAATCTTTTTTTAATACCCTTTATATTTTCTTCTTCACCTTGTTTATTGATAGCATCATCTATCGCATCTGCTACGCCGATTGCTACATCTACGCTATCATCATACACAACAGAAAGATATGCCTTTTTTTTAGCATCATTTGCTAATACGAATATTGTTTTAATAAATGCCTTTAACTCTGTTAATTTCGTGTCAATATTTGTTATATTTTCATTACATTTTGCTATTTCAACTGTTCTTTCCTCTCTTATAGAACCTAAATCATATTCTAAATTTTGTAATTTTTCTAATTTTTCATATCGTCCAAATAACTCTTCTTCACGTTCAAGATCATCTTTTGCTATTCTTATAGCATTATCTATTTTAGCATCAATAGCATTTATTTTACCATTCGTCGTTTCTGTAAGTTGATAAGCCGCTATCGCTTCTTCTCTTGCGTTCGCAAGTAATGCGAACATTCTTATTTTTTCCTCTTGTGCTTTCGTTTCGTCACTCTTTATATATCTGATTAAATTAAGATATCTCGCTATTTTATCAGCATTTTCTTTAATTGTTTCAAGTGTGGACGGCTTGGCATTGTCTCTTTTATACGACTCTATGAAAGCATAAATATCAACTCTCGCCTTCTTATATATTATAGATGATATAGCCTTCTTTCCTGTGTCTTTTTTGTCGATGAATGTTTGTTCGTCCATAAAGTCTTCACCTAAACAGCACTTTTTTAATGCGTCGAATGTTAAATCACTAATTTTTATCTCATCTACGATGGTTATCAACGCGGTATATATACTTGAAATATCACTATTTTTATAACCACCCTTCACCTTCTTTAATTTGTCGATAATTAACTCCATAACTTGATAATAGGTCAAATTCGATGGGTCTTTTGGTTCCACAACGTATATATATTCAAGACTTTTCGTATCATAGTCGCTTGGACTTCTGGTATCTGATAATAAAACATTAGGCTTATCTACAATTTCCTTATATATCTTACTTATCTTCCTTTCTATTTCAATTATCGCATTTATAATACCATTCATAGCATTTTTTTCGCTCTGAGTCTTTCCTTCTTTCTTCGCTTCGAATAATAAATAAATCTGGTGATTCATTACTATTTTTATTTGGGCGGTAAGCATATTTAATACATCTTCGTGTTTCGCATCATCATATTTGATATCGTATTTTTTACAAGTCGCGTTATATTTTTTTATCAACTCGACATAATCGCTTAGTTTCTTTTTGTAAATATCAGTTTCAGCATCTATTGTTCGGTTAAATGTTATTTCGATATATTTACAGAAACAACAAAATAACAATTCATTAAACGTATATACAGCATTGCGAAGGTCTTCCCCAGTGGTTTCCTTCCTCTTTTCTATTTCGTCTTTATTTTTCTCAGCAGTATTCTTCACCGCCAGAGCATCGTCCCTTTTAGTTCTATTTTCTTTACTATTCCTATCTTTTAAATATTCATTGTTAGCCTTCGTATATATAGCCTTAGCATTCACAAATGCTTCGTCTTTCGCTTTATATTCCTCGCATACTTCTGTATATTTTTTTAATTCCTGTGTATAATTAACGTAGGCATCTGAATATTCTTTGCTTACAGCATTATATTTTTTTAACATTGTATCATTTTCAAACTTTACAACATCAGTTGTCATAGCATTTATACTTTCATTATAATCCCCGCACTTTAATAGATATTGCCGTTCATATTCAATTATATTATTTGTTAAATCGAATAAATATGTGTAATCCTTAAATATCTCAATTATATCGTGGTTTAGTGTTGTATATTGATAATCCGTCATAGGAGCAGTCATATCAATTTTACTAAACTTTATGTATCGGTTATCAAAAATATACCTAATTTTCGCATCACAATTAGGCTTATCCGTACCTATATCGTGTTTTAATATGATATAATAATATATGATGTTGTTAATCAGGTATATCAGAAATGCCTTTCTTATTCGAAGGTCTTCCTCTTTGGTTATGCCAAAATATATTTTAGTATCATCGATAAAGAAATCATCAACATATCCTTTTACACCAGTTAATTCTGAATACTGTGGGTTTATCTTATGTATAATCTTATTTATATAGGAATAATAGGCTGATAACGCAGAACCCTCTATTATTTTTCTAACCTTGTCTATTTCTATATTTATTTTTAACCTATTATCTGCTTTGTTGTCTGTTGTGCCATATAGTATATTATTTAATTGTGTATCTGAAAGTTTATATATTGCTTTATCTTTTTTATCACTTAATATACGTGAAATCAATTCTTTTATCGCGATGTCGATTTCCTCCCTCATTTTTTCTGTTTGTTTAGTTTCTTTTGATATAACATCATGTGCTTCTTCAATTTTTTTTAATATATTCTTATTCTGTCTTTTAAAATCTTCCAACTTTGCCTCATTCTTTTTTTTAAAATCTTCCAAATCTTTTTCTAATCTTTTCAACTCTGCTTCATTCTGTTTTTTCTTCTTATTCTGCTCTCCCTTTTTTTTCAAAACTTCCAATTTTTCTTTTAGTTTTTTTTCAGTAGTAGGATTATTCAAATCATTTAGTCTTTCTGTTATATTTGTAGTATTAAAATCATTTAAAAAGGTTTCTGCGTCTATTAATTTATGAAACTTTTGTAATTTATCCTTATAAGGGTTATTTATTTCTTTTATTAGGTGTATTTCGTCTTCATTCAAGGTTCCCCCTCCCTCTTCATTTTCATAATAATTACTTATCCTATGAACGAATAATAAGAAATATAACTTATATATTTTTAAAAATGCATTTCTTTCCACTCCTAATGTTTTTATCCCTCCTATCTTTTTGCACAATTCATATAGATATTTTTTTAGATTTGTTAGTTCCGCATTATCATCCATATATATTATCTTCTTAATAATACTAACTAATATTTTTAACGAGACTTATACAATCCTTAATGTCCTCGCAATTCTATATATCGTTTCGATAACCGTCTTCTGTATCGACGTATTTGACACGAATAGCAGTGCGAATATCGCTATACACAGCAGGGTATAGAAGGTGATGATAAGAATAAAATAAGTTGCTATCATCGATTTCATCGTATTCAACCTTTTTTCAAACTCTCTGTGTAATGTATAGATTCTCGCTTCGTTCGCGTCGCTTCCTTCGATTAATCCCACTAAATAGAACTTCTGGTAATTATCGGCATTCCGTCCCAGAAGTTCAAAGTATTCATCGATATAGTTTATATATTCTCTGGTATATTGTTGAACCTCCCGCTTCACCTGCTCCGCATCCGCCACATTCTTAATTTTTTTGTTACGATTATTTTTGTATATAAGGAAAATGGAAGCGATATCGATATCAATCGCAATCTTCCCATTTGCAACTATATATTTATGCGTATCATAATTGGTCGCATCAAATCCGCTGCCGCCATATAGGTTCTGTTGTATTGTTTTTTTAATCGCTTGTAATGCTTCTTTTTTATATTGGATGATATCCTTGTTGTCTTTTCTATATGTATTGAAGATGTCATCGGGGACGCACGAATTATTTGCGATTTGTGTATAATAGGCACTTGTGAATATGACATAAAATACGAAATAGATGATTGCCACGATGATGTAGGTGATGGGATGGGTTGATAATACGGTGTCGCAATATTTTTTGAAATCTGCTTTTTCTTTTTCTTCCGCATTGGATAAAACGATAGCGTGGAGTATTAATAGCCCTATCGCCCCTCCGATGATACTTGTGATTGCGATAAACAACTTGGAATCCTTGTTCATAATGAAGGTATCGAGAAACATAAAGTTATTTGTTTTCAAAGCGTCGAATATCGGAAGGTCTTTCAGTTTTTTATTATCGGACTGCTGCGACTGCTGCGTCTGCGTCTTGTGAAAATGAATACACGCATTCACGAACAGGAGCGTCGCCAATATGAATACTACATACGCCATAAATTGTAAGAGCATCACAATCAGTTTGAATGTATCCAGACGGAACATTTTCTTGATGATTTTCCACGCATACTTGCCACCTTCTTTAAATACCTCAGCACTCGCACCAACTGGCGACGCGATTGAACCCATTTTTAATATATTCGACATATTCGCCTTTTTATCTAACGAACCCTTCATCATCGATTCCATATTTTCAAACTGCCCCGTAGGGTTCGCCGACTTCGCAACATTCGTAGCATTCGCAGCATACTTCGCGAAATGGTTCATAATATTCTTATTTTATAGAAAGATAACAATACCCGTATAAATAGATATAAGAAGCATCTACGCATATATAACTATTAGCCCTCGATGATGATAGAGTATAGCATAGAAGACTTGAAATATTATTATAGTAAATACCACGACGCCACGCATCCACCCATCGAGTATTTGACGGGCGATGTAGAAAAGATTCGATACTTGGAGGATAAGGTATCTGATTTGATTGATGACGAATACACGAAGAATAGCATTTATCACATCTTTCCGATGGTAGCGGTAGCAGCGACGGTAGCGGTAGCAACAGCGTTCGCAATGGCTCCTACGCTCCTGCTTGGATAATTAAAAAGAATAAGAAACTTATTTAATAAGGAAACTTATTTAAACTTAAAACATTTATTTTTTATAAGGATGGCGAATAGTATAACACCTGCGGGGACATCGAGGAGTCTTTTCGGCGTAGCGACGGGTGATATCGTTACGGGCGGAAGCATCACAGGTGCGTCTTTTATCGGCGTAGGGAATACCATCACCAATCTTAATGCGAACAATATAACTTCGGGGAAACTCAGTATCGCGAGAGGCGGGACAGGAAACAGCAGTTTTATAAATAACGCCATTCTATTCAATCGCGACAATCAACTCGTGAGCGACAACAATCTATTGTGGGAGAATAGCATTCTCACCATCAACAATCGAGATTTTCTGAGCGACACGAGCAATTACATAAGTAGCGAGACAAATAAATTAGAGGAACGCATCACGAATACGGATAGCGTCATTTCCGAAATCATCACGACGAATTTGAAAGACACGAATGCGAATGTCAGCAATTACATCGTATCCACGAGCAACATCTTAATCGAGTATATAAAAACCGAACAGGCGAACAATCTCATAAATCCTGCGACGACGAGAACGTTAGGCGGTGTTCAGATTGGCAGTGGTATCTATGTGAATGCTACGGGGGTGATTAGTTTGACACCTGAGATTATCTATATTATTCCGCCAGTCATCGAGAATAACGTATTGTCATTCACGTCCGTTCCAAGCACCGATTACTACGTATGTAAATTCACGTATAATTCCTCGATAGGCACAACGTTTGACAGAGGGAACGCGAGTAGTGCGATATTACCCGTATGGTGTAAATTTACGGAGGATAGCAACAATCTATTGATGGGCTACAACATCACAATCACGAGCAACATCAACAATAGCAACATTCCCGTCGTCATAAACGATGGTATTCGTAGGATAAAGAATAGCGGATATATGGGAAATCTCTTGACAAACTTAGAATTGTATGGCGATACGAATATTCGCCCTCTCACATATTTACGAAACATCGAGTATATGCCATTGGATACCACGTATTTAGAGTTCAATTATATAGTCCCTACGGCAACGGTGCCACCGATTACTGTCCCACCTACGCTACCCGTGCCTCCTGTGTTGCCACCAGCGTCGTTTGGCAAGTTCGAGAGCGAGTTTGATATCAATAGTATATTCAAGACGTATAGTGATTGGGCTTTAACAATGAGTCTATGGGTCAAAGTCAAGTTGTATGGCGGCGGCAGCGAGATAATCATTGTCGAGTTTAGCAATAATGATAGTATCAATTCGCGTAAATTGAATATCAATTATGCGGACAATAAACTCACGTTTTATATGGATAAAATCAAAGAGCCTGTCAGCACGATAACAAACATATTAATGAATACGTGGTATCATATTTCGTGGTCGATTGAACGACGCGAGACGACGATTGAGATTATCGTGTATATCAATGGTGTTTTGAGGGATTTACAGAATGTCGCAAACAGTTATATCGCAACCCTCGGTTTCAATAAATACATCAAGAACACCTTGTCTTCTGAGGCGAATACGACGACTTACAACTTTTGCGTATCCGATTTCAAAATCTACAATTATGCGTTGGCGGACGACGAGAGGAAGGAGTTGTATAGTATGAATGAATACACGAAATATATCATCGATTTCAAGGATACTACGCGAACAATCTGTGATATTATGGCGTATGGTGGCGGTGGCGGCGGTTGCGGAGGGAACTCGAATTATGGCGGCGGAGCAGGTAAATTGGTATATGTGAATGACGCCTATATAGGCAGTGGGGAGAAAACAATCAAGGTCGGGCGAGGCGGCAGTGCCTTTTATTCGAACTCGAATCAATTTGCGACGCGAGGCAACGACACGTCGTTTGAGAACTTGGTTGCCGACGGCGGCGGAGCGGTAATGAATAAAATATTCGACTATCAGGTATCATCGAACATCCTCTATGTGTCGAATTATACACTATATCAAGCGTCCGCCCCTACCATACCGATAAATAAGATATTTGTGTCGAATTATATCCTTACGACTACCTACACGTGTAATATGGCGTCCAATGTCATCGGCGGTTGCGGGTCGGGCAACTTTGCTCCCGCAAGTCTCGTGGGGATTTCAGACGACGTTCGGAGATTGGTGGGAAACACGAGCAACATCTATTTCCGCGGAAATGCGGGAGGCGAGTATGGCGGAGGCGGCATTGGGACGGCGGGAACGCAGGTGAATGGCGGCGAAGGATTGTTTGGATTGAACCTCGCCAACATCAATCTGGATACGGACAGATATTTTAATTATAGTGCGTATATCAATTTCAAAGACGACTTCAATATGACGGACAACTTGGTTGGCGGTCAAGCGTATATCGGTTGTGGCGGTGCGGGTTCGAACTTAACGACAAGCGTAGGGGGGGTATCACGCATCGGGTATAACGCGATACATAGCGGGTGCGGGGGTAATTATGGGGAGAACGGGAAACACGGTGCGTTGCTTTTGCGATATTTGGCGAAGATAGATAAGAAGATTGTGCCGGGGTTTGTGGGTGAAACGTCGAATTACGTCCAGTCGTCGAGCAACAACCTCATCTTGTATGTGAATAGTTTGATGGGTATGAGCGGTGCGTTGTTATGGGCGAAGGAGACGAGCAATATTTATTATAACTTGGGGAATGTAGGGATTGGCGTAGAGCCGAATCAGTTTAAATTGGAGGTTGCGGGAGGGAACGGGGCAACGCCAGAGGACGCGACTTTAACTTTTGGCATTCACACGTCAAACTATTCGAACATTGATGTCGTTCAGAACATCACGAATACGGATATTTGTGCGAAGTTCAATTCGAGTATATGGACGACTGGCAATGTGATTTCGAGCAGTGATGAGCGAATTAAAACGAATATAGGCGACGTTCAGGACGACAACGCTCTGCGAATGATATTGAATATTGAGCCGAAAACCTACAACTACATTGACGAGCGAGAGCGTCGCGGACGCGGCGGACGTCGTAATAACGTAAATAACAACGAAGTTAATAACGAAGTTAATAACGAAGTTAATAATAAGGTATATGGTTTTATCGCACAGCAGATACGAGAGGTCATACCAGATGCCGTCAAGATACAGACAGAGTTCATACCGAATATCTTCGTGGTTGCCGAATATAACCCTGATGAAGGCATAATCACATTGCCAGACGCCGCTCCGCTAACGCCGCTAACGCATCGAATAAAATGCTATGATATGCGGGACGCGTCCGCTAACACGATAATCGTCGAGGTTGTCGAGGTCATCAGTCCCATACCCCCAGTATCTTTTAAGATTAAGCCGATTAAATATGGGGATACGAGGATATTTGTGTATGGGACGGAGGTGAATGACTTTCACGCGTTAAACAAGGAATATATCAATACGCTAAATGTGTGTGCCGTCCAAGAACTACATCGAAAGATAGAATCACAGCAGGGCGAAATAAGGGAACTGAATGAGAAGGTGAATGTCCTCTTGAATTACATTGATATGAGCAGGATGTCGGCATTACAAGACGAAATCAACGAATTGAAGTCCCGCTATGACTTAATCATCAACTATATCAATTTAAGCAATTAAAAATATCAACATTAAACAAATACTATATAAGGAGATGGCGACAGCAAACATTTTAAGTAAGATGGAATATGCGAACGATTCGGCGGATGCGAATAAATTGAATGCGATTTATGCGGCGAATCCGTCGCTACTCAACCTACCTGCGGGTGCGGTGGATGCAGCGAATGCTAATGCCCGAAATTGCGATTCCAGTTCCGCAGTTGATTTTTTATATCTCTCTACTATTAGAGGTGGTCGTAAAAAAATGAGCGGCGAAAGCGGCGTTAGCAGTGTGAGCGGCGATGCTTTGTATGGCGGCGGTTGTGGATGCGGTATGAAAGGCGGAGGCTACGGCTACGGCGACGGATATACGGGCGGATGCTTTACGTGTCCGAAAGGAAAGAAAAATATGGCGTATATATATAGCACGATTCACATTGTGATTCCTCCCTTATATAAGAAATATAAAGCCACAAAGAAAGCCGCTAAAAAAGCCAAGAGTCGTTAAGACGGGACGAGTCCGTTTAAGGCTACCAGCCCATTAGGGCAGGACGAGTTCTTTATTTTTCTCATAAGGCATATATTTATCATTATTTACATATACTTTCTTTTGCCCGATTCTCGCGTAATTCGTGATAACCGTGAGCATTTGCTTTGTTTTGCTACGGAAGTCGCTAAGCGATTTGTCGATTTCGGTCTGCGGGTCAAAGCCATAGATGTGCTTAAACTGGTTTGGCACGACGAATATCAGGGAATAGAAGATTTCGAGAACATTGTTTTTGATATCTGTGAATATCGGCAAATAGGTATTGACGTTGTAGCGGTCTGCTAATATATAAATATAGATTTTCATTAATTTATCGAGATTCACAATCATATTCGAATACCTCGTTTTGTCGAATCGTTTTATGAAGCGGATGTTAAATAGGATATCCATAAACTCTTTGTTTTTCACAAGATACTTGATGTCCTTGTTGCTCTTATGAATATAAAAGTTGTCCGTGGATATTTCGACGACATCCTTCACTTCGTGGCGTATCTTGTCCTCCTTCTTACTGCTGTCCGCCTTGAATTGTGCCTCGTTCTCCGCCCGATACGTATTGTAATAATAATATAGGATGATGATGATGATTATCGATAATAGAATTGGTGTTTGGCGTTTGCTCAGTATCGCATAGAGAAACGCGAATAGAATGATGATGTAATAGTAATGATTGAATAACATCATCTTTAATATCTATATTACTATATATCATATTAAAAAATAAAAAGAATATCGAGGCAGTGCCGCCGCTATATCGAGACGCCGTCAATAAAATAGACGATGAAGGATAGCACGAGAAGCATTATGCCCACGTAAATCTTTCGGTCATCCTTTGTAAAAATATTCATTAATATATAGATATAATTGTTGTTATTAACGTAATCCTTCTTGCTATACACATCGACGATGTCGGTGATAATGTCGATTAACGATTGTAGCGTCTTCTTGTAAATCTCTTTAATGGTTAGGTTATATATCGGTTTTATATTCAGGTCGTTCGGCACTTTGGCTGGTAATGTTTCCAAGAGGCTATTCAATTTAATCTCAATCTGTTTCTCGATATACTTCTCGATGTCGGACGACTCCTTAGAAACTGGAACAGAAACAGAAACTGGAACAGAATTCTTGCTTTTCTTTTTAATATCGCCGCTCACGCCGCTCATTTGCAATATATACTTAATCTTAATCGTATATAATATATTTATTATATAATGTTCATCATATCGATATTTGCGATTAAATTACGCCTACAACAGTATCGATTTAATCCCAGTTGGTCTAAAATGTGTCCTGTGTGTATCTTCTCAAAGTTTTTATAGATGGTATCCACATCGTTTGTATCGTCAATCTTGTTCTTCTCCTTCTCGTAATAATCGGCAATGTCCGCCATAACCTTCCCACAAGTAAAGCATCGAATAGGTATAATCATTGCGTATATTCTATATAATGAGTATATAATCATTTTTTATATAATTATGCGTTGTTCATATTCCTATAATTATTATATTATAATAGTATAGAATGTCATACGCTCCTATATACTCTAAACTCCGCGAACTTGAAGAAAGATTAGCAGTCGTCGAAACCACCAAAGTCGTATCCGCTACGCAACCTACAGTCGCTACCGCTGTTACCACCGATTTTGATATTTCTGGTATCCGTAAAGAAATTGATGATTTATTAAAATTAGTTTCGACTTTTGCTACCAAGGCGGAACTCCCTGACGTCTCTGCTTTTGCTACTAATACTACAAATAATGATGTATCCTCACTTGCAACCTTTGCTACCAAGGAGGAACTCCCTGACGTCTCTGCTTTTGCTACCAAGGCAGAACTCCCTGACGTCTCTGCTTTTGCTACCAAGGCAGAACTCCCTGACGTCTCTGCTTTTGCTACCAAGGCAGAACTCCCTGACGTCTCTGGATTTGCTACTCTCGATACTCTCGCTGGATTTGCCACTAAGGATGAACTTGTCGCTTACGCCGAATTGTCCGCAAAGTTCGATAATCTGCTAAATGTCGTATCTCATTTGAATAATAAAATAACTGAGGCGAATGAGAAGATAGCCGAGTTAGAAGCACGTCCTTAAATGCTTTTTTGTTTTATTTATTTCTATGCTCCTGACACAATATGTCCAGATTTCACTCTTAGATTACAAAAAATGATTTTGATAATTATAATATTGTAGCAGAGACAAACACGAACACGAACGAACACGAACGAACACGAACGAAGCAACAAATGAACAGCAAAGTCATCGCAAGTAAGAAACGCGTATATCACACCAACGCAAACGCTGAATTCACTGGATTTTACGAAGGGATGACGTATCCCACGCAAATCACGAGTGCTATCTTCGACTATCACCTTTTCATCAAATATGGAGACAAGGACAAGGTCTATATGGAGGTGAAAGGAGTCGGTGAGGTCGTGATACCCTTTGAGGCACTCAAAAAAAACAAGTATTGGAAGCACTATTACGACTTGTCGATTCTGCTCTCCAACGACGATACCGCAGTCGTCGAAGAACTGAAATATGGTAGCGACTATGAAGATATCCAGATTTACGACGAACCGAGGTTCTGGTCGATTGACACTGCGTTTATAGAGTATAGCGTGGAAACCGAAACAAGCAAGGTTAATAAAGTGAGCCGCGAGAGCCGCGAGAGCCACGTGTGCTATTACAAGATAAACCCATTTGATTTGGAGAATATGGACTACACGACACCAGAGGAATTGGATATCTTTATGAGGAATTATATGAAGAGAAGCGAGATTATAAACAAGGTGTTTGACACAAAGTCAAGCATCTATAAAAAACTTGTGATTGATTACGCCCTACAAATTGTGATTGATTACGGTAATAGCATATGACAACCGAAACCGAAACCGAAACCGAAACTATTATGTGGATGAAGCGGCTGCGTGAAGACTTCCTCTACTTAAAGGAAATGTAGGTTTGTATATTCTATTTTATATTTTTTATCTTTACGACGAAGAGAGTACCAAATTAAACAAAACAAACGCCTTTTATTATGAACGATATTACACACCTCGCGAACATTCAGGAGGACGACGATACATAAAATCAAATCGCGTTATGAAATACATTAAGGAATTGAAGGAATTGTGTAAAGCAAACCAAATTAAACTTTCAAGAATTATAGACGGTAAGCGTGTTGTTTATAAGAAGGCTGAACTTATAACAAAATTAAAAAGAAGATAAAGATACCAATTCGCTACACTAAGAATACTAAGAATACTTCGGTTTAACAGCGAGGCATTCTTTTAGCATATCTTGTTCGTATTTATATACATTGATAGTATTATTTAAGAGTTCGTTATTTTTCATAATCGAATACCCTTTACATTTCTTTAAATTATTTAGAGAAAGGTTCATATATTCCTTCGCCTTCTTGTAATCCTTGTAATTGAGATAGATGGTTCCCATCAACCCTTGGATATCGATAGAAGGTATATTTTGCGAATCAGCGTATATTTTCTCGGCATTCCGTATATCCTCGTCGGTTAATTCCTTTTTCTCGGATAATTGTTTAAGAGTAATATAATTATTATTTAAAAAAAGGTAGTTGTTCGGATTCACAGAGGACGGATACAAGCCCAACTTTGAGCCTTCAATAAACGTTATCTTGTTATAGGACATCGCCGTGTAATTGTTGTCTTTCAGAAACTTCGACAATGTTATTTTAATATTCATTTTAAATGTATTCGTCGCATCGTATAACTTCTCACACATATCGGCGTTCTTAATGATATAGCACGATTTCGATATAATGATATTATAGAGTTGGTTGATATTTATAAACTTCTCGGGGCTATTGACGACATTTAAGCAATTAAACAAGATGTCCCAATCGTCCGCTGCGTCAGCATTTAGGTCGTCTATTAGTTCGCTAATATTACTGATATGATCCTTTAAAAGAATAACATCATCCTCCATAATCAGATGAAACTCTTTGATGGTAGCGGCGTCGGCATCGGCGGCTTTCGCATTATTATCCCGAATCAACTTATAGATATAGCGATGCTTCTCAAAGTTCGAAATCTGACAGGCGTTCAAGGGCATTATTAGATTGTTGTAGATGGAAGCGGTGTCCGCGAACTTGTCGTAATTGACGCGACTATTAAATGCGGTGATATGCGTATTGACGTAGTCCTTGTTCGGCTCAGTGATGACGTGTAGTTTCATCTCTATGTTTTTTTCTTGACAGATGTCTTTGACAAGCGACACCACGCTATTAATGGTAGTCCGTCGATTCTCTAATTCTTCGCTATACACAAGATATATATTAAGCCGTATCATTGGGTTGTTTATTGTTATTTAGTATAAATGTATTTTTTATATGTAAATGCTATCTAACGTTTCGACGAATTATTTATCTGGCTAATTTCCTGAGGTGTTAATCCTAACAACTTATAAAACTCTGCTTCTGTTATATCCGCAATTCCTAACTTACGAATGTCGGGTATATAACAGAAGGCATCGTTATCTAAAAAGTCTTGTCCGTATTTTGTATAATGCCCTATTATATTGATAATTTGAAAACTCAGAAACCTTTTAATGAGTTCTAAATTATCTCCCATAATGTAAAACTTGTGATTTCCAGTCAATCCCAGTTTCCCTTCATCAATAAACGCACCAGTAAAACTTGCTTTATTAGAAATAATAAGTTTGCGTTTGTTTGCATCAGGGTGTTGTTCGGTTGCTTTTTTTACCATTAATCCTTCTTTTATAGTATATGTATCAACCGCCCACATATCTTTTAATGTATATTCGGATGGTATTTTTGCCTTTGTTCCAGATGATTTTATAGCCTTGGTCTTGTATTCCAATTTTAGTTTTCTCAATTCAATAAAATCGATAAGTTTATTGAAAATGCTATGGAACGCCAATGGAATAGAATATTTTGGATTGAGATATTCAGTTGATGTGGTTGTTAGACATCGCCGTTTTAATATTGACGTTATCTCTGTCTTCTTATTGTTAGTGTTAAGAGTATTTTGTAATATATATAACGATATAGGGATATCGGCATTTATCATTCCTTTCGATTGCGAATTATCCCATAATTTCAACCAAACAATATGTTTCTCCAACATCACGTTATGTAGCGAATGACTTTTCTTCAACCAACTCAGAGGATTAATGAACGCTAAAAACCCGTCTGGTTTCAACCACGTTAGAGATTTTTCAATAAACTTCGTCCAAATGGTTTCGTTCTTATCTCCCAACTGCTTACCAGTATGCGAACGAATACCTCCTTTATTGTATGGCGGATTACCAATAACCACGTCGAAACTGTTGAGAGCAACTCCCCATTCACTAACAACATTTAACGCTAATGTGTCGCCTTCATACAGATTTAATTTATATTGATTATTCACATTAAATATTTGACGACAGATGAACACGTTTTTCTTGTTTATTTCGCTCATATACAACATATTTTCAATAATGTGTTTTTTGCGTTCTTCATCATCTGGGATACACGTCTTTAAACCTTCCATTAATTTCAAATACACCGCGACTGTGAAGTTCCCCATACCAGACGCAGGGTCAAACCACTTGAAATCTTTTTCCGTAAATATGCCGCATCCGCTATGGTGTTTGTCTAAATTATCCAACATTTCAAATATCAATGCCATAGGCGTAAATACCTCACCGTTTTCTTGCTTCTCTTTTTGCTTAGGTTTCAAACAACTATCGATTAGTTCCAACAGTTCCTTTGGTCTATCTATTAAACTATGTAAAGACATCTTAAATTGAAATGACTGATTGTAAGGAAATAATCACTTTTTATTCTTTGGCATTTTATTGGGATAACAAAACTGCTACTCAACAAATTAAATCAACCTATAAACCGCTTCTGCCGACAATAAAGTATCCTTTTGTCTTTTGTATTATAAAATTATATATAAAATTATATATATAAAATAATATATAAACATTATGATTAACGACGATATCATCTACGAGTATGAATGTTGCCACGAGAAGAACCGTATCGTCATCATCGGGGATATACACGGGGATATAAGGCGGTTTAAGGATATCCTTATCGACGCCAAGGTTATCAACAATAATATCGAGTGGATTGCCGAGCCTAAGAATACGATTGTCGTCCAAATGGGAGACCAAGTAGATAGCATTAACCGCGACCCGTCCCTCGAAGAATGGGAAGTGTTGCCCGACGTCGAGATGATTTATTTTACGAATCTGCTTCATAAAATCGCCTTGTCGAAGGGCGGACGCGTCATATCCCTCATAGGAAACCACGAACTGATGAATAGCATCGGCAATTATTCTTATGTATCGTCGAAAAGTTTAAACAACGACGATAGCAAACGCCACGATTTATTTAAGCCAGGCGGGGGCTTATCCGCCATATTATCGCAACGCCCGATTGTTGCGAAGATAGGCAAGTTGCTATTCTGCCACGCGGGATTAACGATGGAACATCTATCTCTACTAACAAAACACGGCAAGGACATTTCGTATATCAATTCCATTTGGAAGAACTTCATTAAGAATGGTGCGGTTCTCTTGGAAGACAAAGAGATATTCGATACAATCATTCTGGGGAACGACGGGATACTCTGGGCGAGGGATTTAAACAACACAGGGGATGTAGCGAAGATGCTCGATAGCATCGGATGCCATTATATGTTTGTGGGGCATACGGTAGTCGATAGAGTGAAGATACTAAACGAACGCATCTGGTACACCGATACGGGGATTTCGAGGGCATTCGGGAATACCAGTTTTCAATATATAGATATCTATGAGAATCAAGTTAGTATTCGAGAAATAAAGATATGATATATATGATATATGATATAAAAATATGATACGTTATACGGGTTATACGGGTTATACGGTTATACGTTCGTTCATATAATGGATACTTATACGTTTGATGTGTTGATGGATGCGAAAACGAGGGAACTCTTGGAAATCTATGAAGAGAAGAAGAACAAGACCATGAAAAATAAAAAAGTGATTAGCGACCCTTCGACATTGGACTTTCACAGTAAGAAGTTAATCCGTCAGATAAATGCCACACTTGACAAGAAACTTAAAGGCTCAGCCGCTTATAAGAAAAAATGCGAAAAGGAATTGTCAAACGACACACCAGAATCGTAAGAAGAAAGAATATAAAGCATATAAATATAAAGTATGTAAATATTATATATATAACGATAGATACAAGATGTCTATGAATCACGAGATTGATATGTGTATCTTGAAACACATTGATACCATTGATGGAGACATCGATATCTACGGCAACGAAGATGTGAAGAAACGGGCATTGGAGATTAAGCAATATCGCAAGGAGTTGAAGGTATTGCTTCAATTACCGCTTATGAAGCAACGTACCGAAGAATGGTATGAAGCGAGGAAAACGAGGCTAACTGCGAGTGATTTGTATGACGCGATAAAGGGTGGTAATGGTAGTATCAAGTTGGCGAAGAAAAAGGCGAATATTGTGGTGGATACCATTAATTACAATGGGATTCCTGCGTTAAAATGGGGAACAATGTTTGAACCGATGGCGACACGATGCTATTCACAGAAGATGAATGATATAGTGATTCACGACTTTGGGCTTGTATGCGATACGGAGAACGAGCATTTTGGGGCATCGCCAGATGGTATCAATGAACTCGGGATAATGCTCGAAATCAAATGTCCTTACTCGCGAAAAATCGAGGATGGTGTGATACCCGAGAAATATAAGATGCAAATACAAGGGCAACTTGCGGTGTGCAAACTGAAAGAATGCGATTATATCGAATGTGTGTTTAAATCGCTTGATGGCGTGGATGAATACTTGGCGTTGGACGAAAGCCACGGTAGCAACCACGGCATCATTGCGGAGTATTATAATCCAAGGGGCGAATATGTCTATTATTATAGCGAACCGCATCGAACGCCCCAAGAATGCGTGGATGATATTTGTGATACCAGCGATAGCAGCGATAGCCGCGATAGCGAACGCGATGTTAGAATTCACGAAGAAAAATTAAAGTTTAGCAAATATACGTATTGGAGATTGGACGAGATGATTATTCAGCGTGTAGTATTTAATGCGAAGGCGTGGGAGACGATTGTGCCGAAAATCAATACATTTTGGGAGAGCGTAGAAGAATATAAGTTGCTTCCGATAGAGAATAGTATTAAGAAATTCTCGTTTGTAGATGACGATGCATAGCGACGATGACGCATAGCGACGATGACGCAATTAAAACGCAAGTGTAGGGGTAGGACGGGACTTCTCGCCTTCTAAGAGTGCTTCTCTCGGGTCTCTTATTCCCGCAGGGGCGGCAGGTATCGTTGTAATAGGCATTGGGTATGATTTAGACTTCTCAGCCCAAGCGATTTCTGGCTCAGGGTCTTCGATGATATTTGAATCGCCATAACTGCCCGAATATGGATTGACATAATACATCATTGTAAAATCGCCAACATTGTTTCTTTGCGTATGGTCTATACATTTCGACGTATAGGAGGGCATATCTCGCGATTCGTTAAACGGGAACTCCTTCGAATTATTGTAGGTATATAAAGGGGTATCGGGCGATTGGCTTGTTCGCGTCAAACAACCGCAATTGAGCGTCGATGATTTATTACATTTGATAAAGCACAACTCGTTATCCGTATAATAACGACGCATCGTATTTTCTAAAAAGTCGGTGGTTAGGGCGACTTGCTCGGCTTTTGTCTCTTTTTTTAGCGTCATATTCTTATCATACAATGGATATACAATCAATATGTGGCAATAGAGCGATGATATGATTTCGGGGTCTGCCTTGCCGTCATTCGTTTGCGTTATGAAACTCTGTTTGCCGACGGTGCTTATTGTTTCTAAATAATAGGGGTTCTTGTTATTTAGGATGTCGATACGTGCGTCTAAGAATGTTTTAAAAGGCGTATTGTTATTGTCGGAATATTCGGAGTTGTATCGCAAATAAGGCGATTGCGATATACATACATATACGGGTCCGACGATTTTAGCACCGTCAAGCATGTTCTTTTGTGCTTGTATTTTTGCCAATAGATAACTATACAGACTGCTTTCGTTATAGATATAGATATAATCGAGCGTGGATGCGATATTTACATTGGGGTTTTCGAATACCGCTCTCATATTTATAGGCGACTGGTTGAGGCAACGATACGCGAGTAAGTCATTGTAATTCATAACGTCGCAATATTTTCGATACGGATGTGTGGTGTTTCGAAGATTGCTTCTGGTATATTGCGAAGGGTCGTCGAAGCGATTGTATTTATTGGCGAGAAAGTCCGACTTCCGATTTCGCAACTCGACATTGGTGTTTAAATCTCCGCTACACGTGTTCCCTTCGCCGTATTTCCACGAATATGGGTCGCCCTCGAAGTATTCCCTACAACGTATATCTCTAAATATATAGATTAGAAATATGGCACTTAATAGAATGAACAACAAGGTGAAAATTATATTTAAATAAACGGATTTGTTTCTCATATTACTATAATATATTATTATTATTAATCTTGTAATATAAAAAGAAATTGGGGGTGTATAAAGGTATTTTATATAACGTTTCAAGTGCCTCCTGTTGTGCCTCCTGTTGTGCCTCCTGTTCCTGTTGTGCCTCCTGTTGTGCCTCCTGTCGTGCCTCCTGTCGTGCCTCCTGTTGTGCCTCCTGTTGTGCCTCCTGTTG
>Ga0194055_10000536_pt1 | contig 30773 bp, 25 predicted proteins | sample SepL449m_MetaG_FD_155482 | JGI IMG/M metagenome (GOLD analysis project Ga0194055, IMG submission 155482) | Anoxic zone freshwater microbial communities from boreal shield lake in IISD Experimental Lakes Area, Ontario, Canada - Sep2016-L442-9m | ecosystem: Environmental > Aquatic > Freshwater >... | reverse complement strand
TCCGTACGGCAGAAGTGGCAAAACTAGCCTTAATGCACAACCTCGGTCGCCTACCAGAACCGAAATCCACCCATAGATTCTGCTAACGAGGCAGAAATAATTCATGGGGGGCTTTCGAACAGTCACAGGGGAGTGTTCACGCTCGGAATCATGAACAGATCGAACAGAGAAGTCCATCGGCGCAGCATTTACCAAGTCTCAAACGATTACCAAAGTCCCAAGGAGCATTGAGCTCTCGAATTCATCTGAATCTGGATGCGCAAGAGCTTCCCGTACAAATTTCATTTTTGAACTCCGGACCCCTTCTGCCCGCCGGGCGGGGTCGGTAGGATGCCAGCGTTCTTGAAATCTTCATATTCCCTTCCTTCGCATGGGGAGATGGCAAGCAGATGAGCGATTCAGTGTCACAGGGCGAGATCGAAGCTTCGATCGCCAAACTCGGCCAGGCCTACAAGGCAATTCGCGAACAGATGGCGAAGGTCATCGTCGGGCAGGATGACGTGATCGAGCAACTGCTGATCGCGCTCTTCAGTCGCGGGCATTGCCTGCTCGAAGGGGTTCCGGGCCTCGCCAAAACGCTGATGATCAGCACGCTGGCCCGTTGTCTTTCCATGACATTCGCCCGCATCCAGTTCACCCCCGACCTGATGCCTGCCGATATCACCGGAACGGACGTGCTTCAGGAGAATCGCGAAACAGGTCGCCGTGAGCCTCAGTTCATCGCCGGCCCGCTGTTCCACAACGTGATCCTGGCAGACGAAATCAACCGCACGCCGCCCAAGACACAGGCCTCGCTGCTGGAAGCGATGCAGGAACGGCAAGTCACTGTCGGACAGAACCGACACATGCTCGCAGACCCGTTCTTCGTTCTTGCAACTCAGAACCCGATCGAACAGGAAGGGACTTATTCACTTCCAGAAGCGCAGCAGGACCGATTCATGTTCAAAGTTTTTGTTCGCTACCCCAGCTTCGATGAAGAACGGCAGATCGCCAAGCGAACGACATCCATCCAGAGTGACGATATCAAGAAGGTGCTGGATGCGGCGGAAATCCTCGCCCTGCAAAAACTCGTTCGTCAGGTCCCTGCCAGCGACCATGTCGTCGACTATGCCCTGGCGCTGGTCCGTCAGACTCGCGTTGGCGAGCCTGGTGTTCCGAAGTTTGTCGAAGATCAACTGAGCTGGGGAGCTGGTCCGCGAGCAGTGCAGTTCCTGTTGCTGGGAGCCAAGGCACGTGCCCTGTTAAACGGGCGGACGTATGTCTCGACCGAGGACATCCAGGCCCTGGCAGCACCCGTCTTGCGACATCGTATCGTGGTCAGTTTCGCGGCCGAGAGCGAAGGGATCACGTCAGACAAAATCGTCGCCCAGTTGATTCAGTCCACACCGTCGAAAGAAGGCGAATTGACCCGTGACCCAAACCTCGCGAAGATTTTTGCCGCCTGAAGCCATCGCTCGCATTTCACGGCTGGAAGTTCTGGCGCGAAGTGTGGTCGAAGGTTTTCTGTCCGGTCTTCATCGCAGCCCCTACTTCGGTCAGTCGGTCGAATTCGCGCAGCATCGCGAATACGCACCGGGTGATGATATCCGGCGTATCGACTGGAAAGTCTGGTCCAAGACGGATCGCTACTACATCAAACAGTACGAAGAGGAAACCAATCTTCGGACGACACTGCTTGTCGATCTGTCAGAATCGATGCAGTTCGGTTCACATACACTTTCCAAATACGAATACGCCTGCCGGATTGCAGCTTCGTTGTCATACCTGCTGCTTCGGCAGCAGGATTCTGTCGGAATGGTGACGTTTGACAATGTCGTCCGTTCAACAGTCCCCCCCAGCAGCAAGCAGAACCACCTGCAGGCGATCCTGACGTCGCTCGATATTCAAAAGCCAGCCAAGAAAACGGATCTGCAGACTCTGCTCGCCCAGGTTGCAGACCAGCAGACTCGGCGCGGGCTGATTGTGCTGGTTTCAGACCTGTTCGTGGATCGAGCGGGCTTGTTCAAAGGATTGAAGCTGCTGCGCACCCGCGGCCATGACGTCATGGTCTTCCATGTGATGGACGACGAAGAACTGGACTTCACCTATGCCGGAACAACAAAGTTCGAAGGCATGGAAGAAATGGGCGACCTGATCTGCGATCCACGATCACTGCGAGAAGGCTACACAGCAGCAGTGAATGCATTCGTGGATGATATTCGACGCAACTGCACAAAGCAGATGATCGACTACCAGACGATTCGAACCAGCGAACACCTGGATGCGGTACTGGCCCACTACATGACTCATCGCGTTGGCATGCGTCAATCCGTGAGAAAATGATCTGCGTCGGAACACTAATTTGCCGGAAAAGCAAAAGAGGTTCCTCATTCAGATGGGCCAGGCTGGCAAATGGGAGTGCAGGTAGAACTGCTGGCCCGTCGGGCAACGCTGTGAAGCATTTTTGCAGGCTAAAATCGGGATTTCCATAAGTGGAGCGGCGACGGCGACGCCTATGTTCTCTACTGTTCGTAGTACTTGATATGCCGAGATCTGGCATTGATCGCTGTTGTCAATGTATTCAACTCCAACGGAGTTGCGTCTTAAAGCCCAGGGTTGCTCACGAAGTGAGCTAACCTGGGTCTGGACGATCCCCCCCTGTACCCCAACGGGGTTCCGTCATCATTCTTGACGTAACCCATTCTGGGTAAGTGAGTCTCCTGCACGCATTCCCAGGGTAGCCGCGAAACGCGGCAACCCTGGGCTATATGACGTAACTCCTTCGGAGTATTTGTGACGACAAGCTCCCCGAAATCAGTCCCATTGGCCTGACACCAACGGGCCGATCGTTCGAGAATGGGAATCCGACACATTTTTCAGTGCGCCCACGACGTATACAGCAACAGAGTCGTGGAGATCGGCAATCCAGTCAACATGAGTCACGAGATCACGCACCAACCACCATGCCATGATTCTCGTGTCAAATAAAAATCAGATGGAATGGCCGGCCCGTTGGTCCAAAGGCCAAAGGGCTGCAAACCAACGGGAAGCCCCGGATGAACGTTGATCGACATTTGTCGCAAACTTCCCAGTGGATAACAACGTCCCGATGGATAGCAGTGACGGTTCCTACAGATCGTCGTCACCTTCGTCGCTATCATCTTCATCACCAGCTTCGTCGTCCGGCGATTCCCCTTCGCGGTAGCCTTGCCAGACGACCCCAGCCTTGTCGGCATATTCTTCGCCATCCCCCTCGACCTCCATAACTTCTGCGGGAAGTGGATAGCAGCGGCTTTGGAATTCCAGGACCATCGATTCCGCTTCTGCTTCGTCGTGGGCGAGAACTCCCCAGGGAATGTCATAACTCGTCCAGCCTTCGTCAGCGGCGAGGCGACCGGGAAAAGATTCCCAGCGATCGTCGAGCGGTTGATGGACGACACAGCGGAAGAACTGAACCTTGTCCCCTTCCACAACCGGCTGGCGCTCGCGCCGTGCGATGAAAACTTCGTTGGGTGCCAGACCGAGTTCCAGTAATCGCGTTTCGAGCTGAACCACAGCCGGATCATCGAAGGCAACGCATTCTGCAGTCGACTGCCAGAGCCTTGTGAACAGGCGCTGCAAACCGTTTGGCGTCAGGTAATCGACACTGGCCGCAGGGATCGCCAGAACTTTTTCTAACTGGACGCGGAACTCGTCGTCCTTTTTCAATGCCCCCAGGCTACTGGCTCGCTGCACTTCAACGTGATAGGTCAGTTCCGGGTTGAGTTCCTGTTCGCGATCCAGGGCTGTCAGTGCTTCTGCCGGGCGACTGAGTTCCAGCAGTGAGCAGGCGCGATAGTGATTACTCCAAGGTTCGTCAGGACGCAGTTCGTCGAACCGATCGAGATACGTCAGAGCGGCATCGTATTGTTCGACACGGACAGCCGTCAGCGCGGCTTCCCACGCGACATCCGGATCGTCACAGCCTTCGCGCAGTGCCATATCGAGTACGGCCACGGCATCACGTGGTCGATCTGTACGAGAATAGACTTCGGCGAGTTTCAGAGCCAATTGCCCCGAGGTCCGCATCAGACGGAACCCCCGCGCCAGGCAGCGTTCGGCTTCTCCATAGTTCTCCTGATCGAGATAGTAGGAACCCGCGCGGGCGAAGTTGTCGCCTTTGTGAGGATCGAGATCCATCGACTGGCGAAACTGGTTTTCCAATCGTTCGTGAGTGATCACCTCATTCAGGCTGTCGTCACCCAGATCGAGCAGATGTGCGGCAAGCGCGGCCTGCATACTGAGGATTGTGGCGTGCTGCAGATGACGCTGTACGAAGGCGTTCGACCAGTTCCAGATGGCGTTGGCATGATCGGGATCAATGCCAACAAACCGGGCGATGTGCATCAGTCGGCTGGCATCTTCGGGATCAGTCGCAACTTCAGGAGTGATGGCAAGAACATCCATCAGGATCTCTGTCAGCACATCAGGATCACCCTGGCTCTCCATCATACGCATGTAAAACGTACTGACCGTTTCAGCCAGCGGTGTTGAAAGGGTGTCATCGGCCTCTTCATCATCGGTCGTGGCAACAGATGACGACACTTCGTCGGCACCAGCGGTCGGATCGGGAATCGTCTTATCCGCGTAGGGGCCGATGGTGACTGGCCCCGCGAGTGCCAATGGGGTGGCCGGGATCGATTCGTCGAGCAATCGTTCCAGTCGTCGTAGCGTGAGGAAGTCTCGAGCGTGCTTGGCCGCTTCCTCCAGAGGCTTGGCGAGTGCCACAGCTCGCGACATCTTGCCGGTCAATCGAGCATTGGCGACAAGTCGCAACCGGACTTCGAACCAGCGCGTCAGGGATTTCTGCTCACGCAACAGGACATCCCACGGCTGAAGCAACGCGGCAGCCGTGTCATAGTTACCCTTGCAACTGGCGACCACGGAATTCGCGAGTTCCCGATCCAGGAAATGAGCTGGAAACTCATCTCGAATCGGCTCAACGAGAACGGCGTCATCCGGACCATCGTACACGTCGTCTTCTTCTTGTGTCAGAATCTTGGGGAACTTGTCCAGCCGTTCGGGGCAGCCGGCCAGATAGTAAAGTTCGACCGCGCGGGAATAAGTGTCAAGCTTTCCCGCATACGGGCTGTGATAGACATCACTCAATTTCCAGGCCAGGTCCAGCATTTCCATGGCGGGTTCGAGTTGCCCGAGCAGAACAAGGATGCGGACACTATCCTTCGCTCCGACGTGACGACGGTCATGCGGCCCGGGATCGGTGTTGTTAATGCCAACCCGCGCGTGATGCAGGGCCATGTCGAGATCGTCCGCGGCAATGTAGACATCCGTCCCATATTCGCGGAAACAAGCGATGCACTGCAGTTTTCCTGTGCGGCGACAGACCTGGATTCCGTCAGTGATGCACTGGTGCATTCCGTCGGAGTTATAGCCATTCGATTCCGCCGTGTTGACCGCAAGGTTGTCGTAGGCACACGCGGTCATCCACCACTTGGTCCGTTCGTACTCTTCTTCGGGAAGATTCGGCTGGAACTGACGGGCGCTGTCTTCGCTTTCCAAGAGCGTGATCAACTCGATAGCGGCTTCACGACCCGGAACCGGTTGCAAAACATTGCGGGAATCGTTCATCAAGTGAAACCCCGCCATCAGGTAGGGAATCAGCTTCTGTTCAACACGAGCCAGTCGCCGTGCTTCATGAGCGACTCGCAACATCGTGCGGTACCGACATTGTTCGCTGAGAGCAGAAATCTCCCGGCTGAGGTCTTCGAGCTTATCGTCGATATCTTCAAATTCGGCGTCGGACATGTTTTACGCCCTTTGTTTTAGGTCAGACTTTTAGGCCTGACTGTGAAATTTCGAGACGTTCCTGAGAATTGATTTCGACTGCAAAAGACGGACTACAGAACGGCCCTATGATGGCGATTGGCCTTCGCGTTGTCCCTGCCAGACAACTCCCGGCAAATCCTGATAAATTTCTTCGCCAGTTTCCACTTCCACGACTTCAGCAGGAAGTGCAAAACAGCGATGCTGCCATTCGAGAACTCGCTGACGAGCGTCCGCCTCATCGATGGCGAGCACTCCCCACATGATGGTATAGGACGCCCAGTTCTCTTCACCCACCAGACAACTCGTCGATTGACCCCAGCGTTCATCGAGCGGTTGGCGGACGTGAATTCGAAAGAATTTGATATTAACGGGTTCTGCCTCTTTGGGCTCGGCGTCTGCATCAGCGGTGCTCGATGGCCTCGCCGATCGGCGCAGCGAATCAAAGAAGGAATCGGCCGCCAAGCCGGTCGAGACCAGATGGTCCTGGAACCGCCGAGATAACGGGTCATCAACCGGAAGCAGACTGGACGATTCCCACAACCGCTGCAGGATGCGGTGAAGTCCACTGGGAGAGAACACCGTGACCGTCGACAACGGAATATTCAGGACATCGGTCAAGTGCTGACGGAATTCATCGACGCGATTCAATTGCGCCAATGCACTCGCACGCTGGACCTGAACATGGTAGTCCGTGTCCTTGTTCAGATCCGCTTCGTATGCCAGAGCATCGAGTGCCTCCTGCGGCCTCTGCAGTTCGAGGAACGCGAACGCGCGATAGTGATTCGTCCAGGGACGTTCCGGGACGAGTTTGTAGACCCGGTCAAGATACGTCAGCGCCGCTTCATACTGTTCCAGGCCGATTGCCTGCAGTGAGGCCTGCCAGGCGACTTGTGGATCGTTGCAGCCATCGCGCAGTGCCATATCCAGCACGGCGAGTGCATCACGCGGGCGTTCTGTCGACGAATAGACTTCTGCCAGGCTCAGTGCAATCAGCGACTCCGTCCGATCGAGTCGGAAACTGCGTGAAAGACACCGTTCGGCGTCACCGTAATTGGCCTGTCCCAGGTAAAACAGCCCTGCTCTCCCATAGTTCTTGGAGGACTTGGGATCGAGATCCAGTGATTGCCGAAAGAGTTGCTCGATCCGAGTGATAGTGAGACTACCCTGCAATTCGTCTTCGGCTCGTTCGATCAAGATGACACCCAATGTTCCGACGACACTGAGAACGTCGGGATGAGTCGGGAACTTCGCAAGGATTCCTTCCGACCATTGGAAAATGCTGGTGGCCGTTGTCGGAGTGACAGCAATCCGCCCGAGTTTGATCAGCAGTTCGGCATCAGCAGGACGATCGATCCGATCAGCAGAAAGGAGAACTAACTTGGCACAGAATGCCTCCAGAGAATCAGGGGTTCCGTCGCACTGCTGCAATTCTTCGTGCAGAGAATTGATGGCTGGCCAGAGAGGGGATTCGGTGAAGGTCTTCATCATCGCGTCGGAGGACTGCGTGCCAGATCCATCCTCAGTTTCTGCTGGTGTCTCTTGCGCGGCGGTCAATTGCGGTTTTGCGAAGGGGCCGCAATCGGGATCACCAATCATCGGTACGGGTGTTGCGGGAATCGATTCGTCCAACAGCCGCTCCAGTTGATGAAGCGTCAACCAGTCATGAGCCTTGCGCGCCGCCTCTTCCAGCGGACCGACAAGGGCGCGCGCACGATCCATGCGCCCGGAAAGTCTGTAAGCAGCGATGATGCGGCAGCGGACGTTGAACCAACGAGTCATGCACTGCTGTTGATGAAGCTGCCGATCCCAGGGCTGAAGCAGTTGGATTGCCTGTTCATAGTCACCGCGACAGGCCGCTTCGATGGCCAGCGACTGATCTCGCAAAAACTTGAAGTAAGGACATTCGTCCTCGGTCGGAATCCTCAGAATCTGGTCTTCAGGAAGATCGGTCGATTCTTCAGCACAGATAATCTTGGGCAATTGACCAAGCACATCGGTACGACCGGCAAGAGAGGCGATTTCACGAGCCAGCGGCAGGAAATTCAGCTTCGCCAGGAATGGATTGTGAAATTCCAGGCAGTACTGCCAGCCGAGTTGGACCATCTCCACCGCCGCAGTGAGATTCCCTTGAAGTCGCAGCAGTGACGCGATGTCATCGGCACTGGCGACTTTCCGATTGGAATCATCCGGGGTCTGCAGCTGCAGGCTTCCGCGAGCGAAGTGCAACGCCATGTCGATATCATCGGCCGCTCGATAGACCTCAACCGCGAATTCACGAAAATGAAGCGTGTCTCGCATATTTCCGATGCGGCGACAGACTGTCATTCCGTCGGCAATGCACTGGTGCATCCCTTCAGAATTGTAGCCTTGAGAATGACCGGTCAGGGTTGCCAAGGTCTTGTAAGCAAATCCGGTATGCCACCACTTCGAGTACTCATACTCTTCCATCGGCAGGTCAGCCTGGAACTGACGGGCTCGATCTTCATCCTCCAGCAGCGCGATCATTTCCACGGCAACGTCGCACCCATCTTTCATCACCTGCACATCGGCCGCATGATTGATCAGATGGAAACTGAATGACAGGTAAGGAATCAGACGATGCTCCTGCCGAGCAATCCGGCGCCCTTCCTTGGAAAGGCGAATCACCGTGCGATCATGACAGGAATCACCGGCGACATTGATCCGAGATTCCAGTTCCGCCAAGCGGCGATCGACGTCGTCGAATTCATCTTCAGACATGAGTAAGTTTCCGCAGGGATGTGTCTCCGCCGGGAGTGTAGCGGCACAGGACGCCAAAATCACGGGTGTCGACACGTTGTATCGTACAGGATGTGCCACTGCTTCGGAGTCCTCGCAGTTCGCGACGAGGCAATCTTGAGGACGCAACCACAAGGCCGCAGATGGTTAACCGGAATTGAAGTGTCTTCGCATATGCCCGGTTCACAGAAAGCAGGCATCCGATCGCAATTAGGAGGGAAAAACTTTTGATGTCCTTGTCGGGCTCGACACGCCGAGAGGCATTCATCAAGTAACACATGACATAACCATGCTCCCTCTCGTGGCGGCGACGCTCGCACACGAAAGGTCAGAACACAGGCATTTTTGGAAATAGCATTCATGCGCAATCACACCTCTGCAACGAAGCGGTCGCGACGCGACTTTCTTTGTATTGGCGCTGCAGCCGCGACATCGCAGCTAGTGTCAGCATGGCAGAGACGGTGCCTGTCCGCTGCAGAACCGCCACCCGAATTGTTCCGAGCTTCGGCTCATCAACTTGCCATTTTGATTCTACGGAAAAAAGCTTCGTCGCTCGAAGTCGTCAACGCCTGTCTTGAGCAAATAGAGCGAGTCAATCCGAGAATTAACGCCGTCGTGACACTGATCGCGCAAGAAGCCCGTGCCACGGCACGCCTCGCTGATCAGGCACTGGCACGAGGTGATGTCATTGGCCCATTGCATGGCGTTCCAATGACCATCAAGGATTCACTCGACACAGCGGGTGTTGTCACGACGGCTGGAACATCAGGGCGTAAGACCTGCGTTCCAAAACAGGACGCAACCGTCGTGAAGCGACTGAAGGCAGCCGGAGCAATCCTGCTTGGAAAGACCAATACACCTGAGCTCACATGGGCATTCGAGACCAACAATCCGGTCTTCGGTGTGACGAATAATCCATATAACAGCAAATTCTCACCGGGTGGTTCAAGTGGTGGCGCTGCAGCCATCGTGGCAGCATGTGGCGTCCCGTTCGACATTGGTAGTGACACCGGCGGCAGTATTCGCGTTCCCTCGCATTTCTGCGGCGTCACCGGAATCAAGCCGACATCGGGTCGAGTCCCGCGCACCGGACATGTGATTTCTGCGGAGGGATACATGCAGTCATTGACGCAGCTTGGGCCGATCGCCCGTTGCGTTGATGATCTTTCGTACATTCTTCCCATTCTTGTGGGACCTGACGGACGGGATGCATCCGTCGTACCACAGCCACTGGCGGATCACGCGCGAATTGAATTCAAGCGTCTCAGAATTGCTGTCCATACTGACAACGGAATCGTGAGCCCTCACCACGAAGTGGCTCAGGTAGTCACAAATGCGGCCAAGGTGCTGGAACAGATTGGAGCTCAGATTGAACAGGAGAAACCCGTCGCGTTGGATGACGTCCTGAGATTGGATGATGATCTTTATCGTGCGGATGGAGCGGCATCGCTACGCCGGTTGCTCGCGCAAACGGGAACAATGCGGCCAGGGCCCGATATTGTTGCGGCACTCGATAAAAGGCCAATGTCGAGTGGTGAAATGGCGGAATTCATCGAGCGTTGGGATGCTTGGCGTGGTCGGATGCTGCAATTCTTCGACCGATTCGACGCTATTCTCTGTCCTCCCTGCGCATTTGCTGATCTCCCGCACGGAACGTCAACCACTGCCCAAGCCAACGCCGCTTTCAGCTATACGTTTGCGTACAACATGACAGGTTGGCCGGCGGCTGTTGTCCGGGCGGGGACATCCTCGAAAGGGCTACCAATAGGCATCCAGGTCATTGGAAAGCCCTGGCGTGAAGACATCGTCTTGGCGATTGCAAACGAGATCGAACAAAGCCTTGGTGGTTACCACGCTCCATCAGACTGAGACAGGCTCAGGCTTTCTTTTTCTATGACACACTCTCAGAAGGGAACGACATGTTTTTTAGACGGTCACAGTGTTTGTGTATTTGTAGCCTTGTTGCCTGCCTTGCATTCGCTCTGCCGTTGCATGCACAGCACAACCACCACGAACACGCGGGATCGATGCCCGTCGGATATCACGAATTCCGCTTTTTCGGTGGCGATGGAAAGTTTTACATTTCGCACTTTCCGATGTTTTCCAGCATTCACGCCTTTCAGTACATCGTGGAAGTCGATCTGGATGATGAGTCAAAGCGGAACTTCACGCGTGAAGACAAAGACGATTTCAAACGCGAGCGTCGTTACCAGTTGAGTCCATATTTAAAAGGCAAGATATCGGCTGATCGTGCAGAAGATGAAGCCGACTGGGTACTGCCAGATACGTTAAAGGTCAGCAAGAATTTCACTGGCGATATCTTCTACCTGCGAGAAAAGGACCGACGCGTCGTCTGTCAGAATGCGACGGTGACAATCAAAGAGATCGTGTGGAAGCAGGAGTTGAACCCCAGGTTCCCGCGCCCAACTGCATTGACCTATGTGCTGTTTGGAACTACCAAAAGCGCCTTTCTCGCTCATCAAATCAGCGCTCCCCCGAAGCCCGGGAAAAAGGAAACAGACTTCGATCAGGTACTGTCAGTCGAGATCGTGTCTTCGTCCAAGTCACTGTCACCCGTCTCGGTCGGAAAGCCAGTCGTTGCGATCGGCCAAGACAACGTCGAGTCGAACAAGTTGCAGCCCGGTCAGCGAATTTCATTGAGCCAACTCGACAAGAATTCGGAAGTGATCGAAGTCGTCATTAAGGACGAACTTCAAATGATGCGATTGCCGACACAGCGGTAACCCCACGCACGAGTGGGGTCACCGAAGGTGGCATTCAATCGGAACGACGTTTATCGCTATTTCAAAAGGGCCTGGAACATGAGTGAATCGAGCGAGATGGGTCGAAGTTCGCGTCGAGAGTTTATAAAGCTCAGCGCATTTGGAATTACATCCTTGATGGCTGGTACAACGGGAACACCCGCGTTGGGAGCTTCATCAACGCCACTGATTGAGGGGGTTTCAGCCGTATGCCGTCGACTGGCCCCGTTGGGGTGGCGAGAACTCCTGCTGGATGCGACCGATGGCGAATTCGATCTCCTTGCGGCGGACCTGTCGCTTGAACTTGGCAAGCCGCTTTCCAGGATTGATCGCACGTGTCGGGGGTTCGGTGATTTCGCACGGCATGGCGATCGAGTGATTTCGCCAGGCGAACCAGACCGAAGCCTGCTGTATCACGCTCTCGCAGCCCCAAGTGTGGTCGCGAGTAGCGATGGACAGAAGCTGCGAGGTTTTCCAACATTGGCCGAGATCGAGACGGTTGAGAACTACATCTACGCGGCACGTAAAGCGACACTTGACGAACTCAAGAAGGGCTTGGAACGCGATGAAGTTTCAATCGTCGTGTTCGCGCTCCATTATCGCAACGCACCGATGTCCGCGAACGAGCGTCATGCACAATTGTGCTTTTCGCGGACAGGCATCGCGCATCTTGGGACCATCGAGCCACTCTATGATGCACGGTTGCGTTCCTTCGCCAATATTGACGAGTCGCGACCATACGACTTCCGTGTGACTCCACGGCGGTTCGCTCCCTTCCTGGCGCGACGAGTCATCGGCTTCAATGGAAGTTTTGGTCTCCAGGACCCGCAGGACGGAGACAATACTCGCACTTTTTGGGTTCCAATACACAAGTTGTTTAACGGCAAAGAGTGCATCGCAGACATGGATCTGCAAATCGAGTTGAGCAGCGGAATGCGGAACGATGAGATCGCCAGTTTCCATCGCATCGTTCAGGGACAGGGACTGACGACTTCATGGACTGGCAACGATCTGGAGCAGTTTCCGTTCGTCATAAAGGATGAACGAATTGCATCGCTGTCACAGCGAGAAGATGACGGCGAGGGATTACTTGTTCCGAAGCCTGCGCCCCTCATTCAGAGGGCTGAGTACAAAGGAGAGCTGTTGACATTTCCGGTCCACAATGCACTTTCTCGATTCTCCAAAAACATCCAGATCTCCTCGTTGTTCGTCATGCCGGCAGCAGCCGCTCCCAACGAACCGGGCTATTATCTGGATGCCGATCAAGATTCTCCCAGGACAGCACCCGAGTACATCAATATTCGGCATCGGGTCAAAAACGGAAAGGTAGAGACCCTTAACTCACGCCCAGATTTGATGGAAGTAATTCGCAAAGGCGGCTACGACGCGCTGCACTACACCGACTCCAGTGGCGATGGCTGGATCGCAGCCACCTGCCAACAGTTGCATGATCGAGGCGTGACCAATAGCCGAGCTGGATTCTGCTTGGTAGGTCTGCCTGACTTCCTGCCGAAAATCAACCAGCGTGATCTGATGCGATGGTGGCAGAATGAAGTTCCCAAACCGCTGCGAGCGACTCTATGGACTGTCCCTCCCCTGGCATTGTCGCACGCGAGAATCGCGGCCAACGTCGAATTACCGATAGGATTCAACCTGCACGATACGACTGTTACCGCCATCGTTTCGCAAATTTCACCTGCAGGATGCGACCAGCAGACGCTCCCTGTCCAGAAGCCGAATGGGCCTCTGAATTTTGAAAAGGTTGGCTTGCCTGATGGTTCACCGGGACTTTTCGATCCGGGGTGGGATGTAAGTATCGGCGTTCGATCCACCAATGGCGGCAAGGACATCCACAAGTACCTGGTTGGCCACGGACTCGGTTCGCCGTTCATTGAAGATGCCAAACTGTGTGCGGCCCTGGGCGCATACTGGCCCGGCCTGGCACCCGATGCCACGCGGCAATACCAGCCGGAAAAGTGGCTGGATGGTATCCCTTATCCTTGGCCATCTATTGTGCCTCTGACGGACGAAGAGTTGGGAATGGTCCCCACCTCCAACGGCAAACGGATTCCCTGGGATGGTGTTCGTGGGCCACAGCGGCGCACCGAGGGGGATCGCGACGTAGTGGCCTATCAGGACATGGAACATGTGGACTACATCGACATTCTCGGGACGATGACCGCGGTTCTCACCGTACGGACCGAACCCGCCGACTACAAAGCAAGGACGCTCGCCATGGCGGCAGTCTATTGGAGCCTGGGTATTCGTGAGGGAAACCCGACCCGTCCCGATAACTACCGTCGGCTCATGCGCGAGAAATCGGACTGGGCAGTGTTGTCGTTCAAGATCGTTTCCACCAGCGACACGGAACTTCGGGCAGCTACGGCATCCCTCAAGCACTCATTCGCTGGCTCACACATCTACCGATTCGAAATCTTCCGCTGGGGCGATCAACGAGAGGATCCTGCGGACCCTAAGATCGCTCTGGTCGACATTCTGCAGGAGGTAATAGCTTATTCGGACGGAAAGTCTGTGATCAAGAAGGCAGGCGAATCATGGACGCTGGACACTTCGATTCCGACGTAATTGTGATTGGGGGCGGCCCCGGCGGAAGCGCAGCAGCGATCACCTGTGCCTCGCTGGGACTAAGAGTTCGACTCTTGGAAAGTGATCCAAGGCCTTCCTGCCGGCCTGGTGAAACACTTCATCCGGGAGTCGCAACCGTCCTCGCTCAATTGGGAGTCGCAGACCGACTTGCCAGCGCCGTCGGCTCACGGCATACAGGCATTCGAATTAAATGGGGAAGCGAGACTCGCTTTGATCCTTATGGTCAAGACAATTCTGGAGTGTGGCTTGGATACCAGGTACGGCGGTCCGAGTTCGATGCCCTGTTGCTGAATCGTGCTCGTGAATTGGGAGTCGATATCCATCGTCCCTGCTCTGCCCGAAAGGTGGCCGTCTCGGACGGAGTCGTCTCTGGAGTGATGACAACTGAAGGTACGATGACCGCTCCGATGGTGGTCGATGCGTCCGGCCGTTCGCATTGGCTGGGAACAGAATTGGCAATCGAGCGACATACATACTCGATGCCTCTCGTCGCTCGATATGGTTACGCCGAAGGCTTATTGCCCTTCCACGACGAGGCTCCGCAACTGATTGGAGATGCATCCGGCTGGTTGTGGACCGCGATGATTCATCCAGGGCTTTACCAATGGACCCGTGTCGCGCTGGACGGAACCAAAATCCCTGCCGGCTGGTATCCCGATGAGTTTCAGTTACTGACTCCGGTTGGTCCTCCGCGTGGGACCGATGTAACGTGGCGGCTGTCGAAGTCCGTAGCCGGCCCTGGATGGTTTTCCGTAGGTGATGCCGCCGCACTCCTCGATCCGACGGCGGCGAAGGGGATTCTCAAAGCTCTGCTTTCGGGAATCACTGCCGGAAAACTGATCGCGGGCGTCTTGAATGGACATTCATCGGCAACCGAAGCGGCAAGCGTCTATAACTCTTGGCTATCGGATTGGTTCCTCAACGACGCCAAGAAATTGATTCATTTTTATTCGGAATTGGATGTGGCAGGATTTTCTGACGCTGCCACACATCGCTTGGCGGCAACCAAATTGACTTGAATAAGCGGTGTTCTCTCGAAAACGATGTGTTTACGACGACACATGTTCCAGAAGATTAACGCAACTCATTATGAACATCCCGAAAAGCTGGCAAACTCTCAGGGACGACCATGCGAGTACATCAATCGAAACGTGAGCAAAGATGACCATGCAAGGTGTTATGTATTATCCCGTCTGTTTGGCATACAGGTGTCGAAGCCCAGAAAACAGTCTGACGAGCTTCCCGATCGACAATGGAAAAACGCTGATGGTAGCGATTCAGCACAGAGGCGGTCCTTGCGAATGACAACGCGACGACCCACAGACGCCAACTCGCAGTCGGCTTTCTTCACGCAGGAGCGTGAAGGCTACTTTGGCAAACCATTGACTCGGCCTGCGCGCTCCAAGCCGCTTGCAACTCATTTTTCCATTCCGCGTAATGGTTTCGCACGGCGTCGCGGTTGGTCTCCAGGTTCTCCAGCGTCCAGGTCTTGGTGTCGATCAGTGGGCCAATATGAACGACGATTTCGCCGGGGCGCACGTCCAGGTCCTTGTTTTGACTCCAGGGGCCAGGGTCAACATCGGTCGGGATTTCGATATAAATCGGCTGGATTGGTACTCCCAGGCTCGTCGCCAGATGAAACGCTCCTTTATTGAAGTGGCCAATTTTCTGGCCCTCCGGGGTCAGAAACACGGATTCTCCTGAGCGTCGCAGAGTTCGTTCGGCTCGCTGAAACAGCAACGCCCTTCTTTCCGGAAACTGCTGCGACATCGTCCAGAAGACGCCGATCGAATGTCCAATCAAACCGAGTGGCAGGATCTTCTGCAGAAATCCACTCAGAAAATAGCGAGTTCGCGGTAATCCGAGCGACGTTATCACGAGCATGTCCAGCGACGACGAGTGATTGGAGATATAGACATACTGTCCTTCACCACGAGGTAACTCTCCGCGGACACTGTATCTAACGCCGAGACAAACCAAGCCAGCTCGCGACATCGTTCGGACAACAACCTCGGTCAGAAATCGCCGGGCTTGAAACAGTGTCAGACAACCGAGAGCAAACACGATCAGCGAGCCGACGACAAGAATGAAAAATGCCACTGTGAGCCCACCCAGAATGCGCAGCCGCAGCCAGAATGCTGTCTTGCCGCGAATTTCCCGTAAATTGCTTTGATCTGTCATGCGTATGCTTTTCAACAGAGAATCGAACGGTTCCGACAGGATCGTGGACATTGGTGAGCGGCCCCGGTTCGCCCGGGTCAACTCTCTGGGGCATCAGACCTGCGACCGATTGTTCTGCGATTCCGACGGCTCTCGTTTGCGACAGACCACAGTTTGCATGGCGATATTCAAATAGCGTTCGAACACCAGCAATGGCCACAGCAGAATTTGCCCGAGAAAATAGGGAAGAATCGCTCGTTTCAAATCGATTCCCCGGCCCTTCCTGAACTTGAATGCGACGCCTGCAAACAGATAGAAGTAGGCTGGAAACGCGCCGTAGGGAAGATGTTCAACCAACTCCAGGCCCGATCTTTCGATGAACTTCAGCAGCGTCTCACTGGAATACAGTACGGTATGCTGCGGTGCCTGCAGTCCGGGCCAGCGTTCTTTGAAGAGGCGATTCGAAAGTGAGTCCAGTCGCGGGACTTCGATCACTAGATGACCTCCCGGTTTTAATACGCGGCGAGCGGTTTCCAGAGTTTTGACCGGATCATAATCATGCTCCAGAAAGTGCCACATGGTCACGAGATCATAAGACGATTCAGGCAGATTCTGCTCATAGAATAAACCCTGGTGAAACGTCACCTGATCAAAAAAAGGAAGATGCGTCAGGTTCTTGAAATCGACCCCGCTGGCATCGACCTGATACTTCTGACGCAGTCGCTGCAGAAAGGACCCTGACCCGCAGCCAACATCGAGAACGCGCGAACTTGAATTCAGCTTGAGATAACGACTGACCAACTTGTCCTTTTCGCGATCATGCTTGTTCATGGCCGACTGATAGAACGGCGTCAATATGCCCCAATTCGTCGTTTTTCGATGGGCGATGTAATCGTCGTCGTAGTAGGCTCCAATGTGCTCCAGACGCAGTCGAGGCGACTGGTATGCCAAACCGCAGGAATCGCAGGTGACAAACTGAAAGTTCCCCGGTTTACCGGTCAGGTCGTCCTGTCCGATCACCAGATCATGCGTCGCCGTGGCACCGCACAAGTAGCAGGCAACCGATTCAAACATGTCCTGGCCTGGAGGTGCGTTGACGGTTGAACTCATTGGAAATTCTCTTCAAGGATGACAACCAAGCGTTGATCAAAGACGGACGATCGCTCAACAGAATTTTGTGATTGCAACTGACTTCGAACACTGAGCGCGAGGATGGCCAGCATGATGACAGCTTCAGCCGCAGCGATGAGGCGTGCCTGAGGAATTGCTCGAAGCTGGCTGTCATGCCAGACTTCGTACACGCACAAGGCCAGATATGTGCATACCATCGCTGATAACAGGTTCCACGAAGTCGCTACAGGGTCGACGAGCATGAAAATGAACGCAGGATATTTCAGCAGCACGACATGAGAATTCAGCAACTTTCCCTGCGATCGCTGTGGCATTCGGTACCACACCAGAAGCACGAGATTCAAAGCCATCAATGCAAAGACCGCTTGAACTGATCTCAGCCAGAGGAGCAGTGCCAGATTCAAAAATCCGACAGCACACGTAAGACACCAGAAAGGGGCGAGCGAGCGGGCGCGAACGAGAACTCGGCTGGGATGCTGAATACGATCGATTTCAACATCGCTAAGATCGTCCCATAACCGGAACTGAAACATCAGTGGTACTGCAATGGCGGCATTCATCAGCAGATTCATCACTCCCACGGGAAACGAAACGTAACAGCACACCGCCATGAGCAGTGCGAAGATCGCTGCCATCGACAACGAAAAGAAACGGGTCAATAAATAGGCGGGAACGTCACTCGTCCAGGATTTCGACAATGCCGCGATCTCCATCAACTCGAATTCTGTTGCCTGTCACGATCAGACGCGTCGCATTCGCAACATCCACCACACTCGGTATCCCGTACTCACGAGCAAGAATGGCACCATGCGACAGCATGCCACCCCGCTCCATCACCAGTCCGCGTACCAGAAACAGGATCGGCCCCCAGCCAGGATCGGTTTGTCGCGTTACCAGAATATCGCCGCTGGTGACCTGGTCGAATTGACTGGAATCGGTCAAGACTACGGCCTTGCCAACGATACTTCCCCCACAGACGCCTGTTCCTCGAAACAGGCGTCCCGGCGCAGACTCGACGCCGTGTTCTTGTTCGCCGCGACACGTCCAGGATTCCCCCGGCTCCAGTTCGATCCAACCGGGTGGAGCTTCCTCGCTATTCAGTTGCTCGTGCGACGTGCGACGGAGCATCGCAATGTGATTCAGGTCCTGTGTTAACAGGTAGCTTCCGGCAAGAACACTCTGGATTTCCTCGTACGTCAGAAAGAAGACATCGTCAACACGCTTCAGGAATCCTTTGTTGACGAACGCCTGACCAACTGTCAGTGCCAGCCGACGGATGCGACTGTACAAGAGGGCCTGCTTCAGTCTGGCGCGCTCACGACAGGCCACACTGCTTTGCGTCCATTGGATCAGCCGTTTTGCAATGAAGTCCTTGCGTGGCCAGGGAAGATACCACTTCCAGCGTCGCGACTTCAGGACCTGTAGAATCCGCTCCGTTTCCTGTTCGCGAATTTGCTGGTGGCGTACCAGCAATTCTTGCGGAGACTCCCCCTCCAGCCTGATATACGTTCGCAGCAGATCCAGTAACAGTGCGGGTTGCTCCTGATAGCTGGGAGTCGTCAGCATCAACTCACCGGAACAGCGGAATCCCCATTGTTCCAGAAAATCGTGTATTTCAGAACGAACTTCCTGGTATCGTTCATCTGTTTCGATCTGGTTCCAGACCTCATCCGCGGGCAGGACGTTCAGATTCTGAACCAGTGAATCATGCTGTCGCATCTTCCTCGACAGATTCCACAAATGTTCCGTGGGCAGGCCACTCACGATATTGCACAAGCCGGTAAGCAGTCGGTTGGCAACGGCCTGGTCGACTTCGTCTGTAAACTCACCCGCGAACCAGCGCTGACTCAATCCATAGCTGATCATACTGGCTGCGTCAGCCATCGCGGCATCGGTCCACTGACATCGGATCTGCATGAATCGCCGCCACAACCCCAGCAGCTCATTCCACGAACGTGCGGGGAGAGTGCCGGGGTGACTGTCGGCAGCAAACGCATCAATCGTCCGTTCGAAAACGGCGATTCGCTTTTCCATGCCTCTCAGTCGGCCCCATCCGCACCTGACGATGCGAACCATTTGAAAGAATTCGCTGACGCGACCTTTTCTCCAGCTTCGCCATTGAGGCATTGTGACGTCGGTTGCAGTGGCATCAGCACCTACGAACTGATTAAACGCACTTGCCAGAAATTCACCACAAGGCGCGGCACGAAGGACGGCATGAATGTTCGTCAGGTTATAGTAGAGTCGCCCGCCATGCGTTCCGACGATGTTGCGGAGCGGATATTCCATGAAATCGATTCGCTCCATCGAAATGCCAAACGCGATACCAAGATTGCGAAAGTAATGGTAATAGCCGGTTGAGGCGATCGAGTACAAAAGTGGAGTAATGGGCTCCGGGAAGTTCTCATTGACGTTGGCGTTCGACCAGATGGTCGTTGTCGGTCTGGCCTCGATCGTCGTGATTGGACGACTTTGCACCAAGTGCAATTTCCCGTCCCAATCGACTGCCCATTCAATATCCTGCGGATGCTGGAAATGCTTTTCGAGAGCATGCCCCACTTCAGCCAACTGGCCAATGTGTGCATCATCAATCGTTGCGTCAGGTTCTTCCGGCATCGCCGCCATGTCGAATCGCCAGCCGCTTTTCGAGATCGACAGGCGGATCGGGCTGACATCTCCTGAGACGAGTGCTTCTCCCATCCCCCGACAGTACTCGACAAGCATCTCGCCCGATCGTCGCTGATGCAGACTTTGCGTGAACAGAACCCCGGCGAATCGTGCATCAACCTGAGGCTGTACAATCACGCCCATTCCCTCGAGGTTGACATTCCTGGCGAGTTGATAGGCAAGCGAACGGTGCGACCAGTATGAGGCCCAGCACCGTTTCACGGCATCGAGCATTTCTTCGACAGTCCGAACGTCCAGGATCGAATCAAGTTGCCCCGCGAAGGCTGAAGTACCCGAGTCTTCACCACATGCCGAACTACGCACAACGACCGTTCCGAGTTCGAGCAGTGGAGATGTCGCGAGAATGATCGCTTCGCGGATCCGAACCGGAAACTCGGCGTTCATGAACGACGCCTGGATTTCGCTCGCAGCGCGGGCCGTCGACTTCGGCTCATCAGCGGAAAGCCCACGTCTTTGTATGTCGATGAACTCGTTCAGTCCATTCTCAGCGAGCATGGCCTGAAAGCAATCGGTCGTGATCACGACCGCTGACGGGACCTGAAAGTTCAGCCGTAACATGGAGGCCAGGCGTACGGCCTTCGCACCATATTGTCGGTGATCTTCCACGTCCTTGAGTGGTGTCACATACAGCGACGTTGCAGATGTGATTACAGATCCCATGGGAATTCGATTCGCTCTGTCGGTCGTACAAAACACTGCCTGAGACAAACCGGTGCCACATCACGACTCATTTTTCCAATTCGATCAATCGGCCGGAACGTGGTAGCGTCCGGCTTCAACCGTGGGCTGGCGTCCCGCGCCCGATGGACTGAACCCCAATCCTTAGCCGTAACGCAATCCAGACAGGAACGATCATTATCGCGCCACTTCATGCCGCCCTCGCCTTCAAGCCAATCATCACGAACAAAAGATTGAACGCCCAATGAATGGTGGATCCGAAGAATACGACCAGAATCCAACTCAGCAGCGGCACGGGAACAAATATCGCCGCAGCAATCAAACCGCCGAGGATGGAATCGATCTGATCGATGAAAAAGCACGAGGCGCGAGCCACGGGATGACGTGGTGCGGCACCGGGTTCGACTTCCCAGCGCCGCTTGAAAAACGAGTTCGGGAATTCTCCAATCATGAAGCCAAATCCCGCCCAGCATCCAAGCCAGAAATACTCCATCAAGGACATCAACCAGAGGTTGTCAGCCGACAATCCGACGGATTCGAAGAGCACTCGCACAACAACGAATGCTGTACCGACAGCGGGGACCATGACCACAAAGCCACGCAGAGTCTTGTTTTCGCCCAGAATGCGATGGCCTTGAAAGGTTCGTCCGCCATCAATCGCGATGGCAAATCGTTTCGACCAGGCCGTTTTGTACCACACGGTCTGCACAATCCCTGCCAGGATAAACGAGACGAGCACAAAACCAACGCACGTGATCGGCTCAGGTGAGTTCATTCAATCGCACCTTTATCGATGATTGCCTCCGTTAGAAACGGTAACCTGTCTGGTCGCGATTCTGAAACAACAAAACTTCGGCACGAACACTCTTGGCCGCGATGATCCACTTCCACCAGCGAATCATATTTCGTGGTTGATCGTTCAGTACGTGCAAATGATAGCCCGGCAGTTGCGGATACATGTGATGAAGGCTGTGGGCATCCATGTTCAGCAGGATCAGACGGGCAAACCAGGTTGGGAACAGCAATGAGCGTGTAAAGACATCCTGTCCCGCCGGTGGATACCGCTCCACTTTTTCTCCCGCGGCGAGAGTCATGGGAATGTGAGTGTGCTGACTGAGAATCAAAAGATCCTCAAGTGCAAAGCTGATCCAGACCCCGAGTCCGACGAACCTCAGAACATTCCACCACCCGATCAACCAGACGAGCGTTGCATAGACGGCAAGATACAGCGTTACGTCGAAGACAATGACACGGCGGTCCGTGGGGCGAGGAAAAAGTCGCCACAGGCGAAAGACGTTCCAATAATTGTTGACGCGATACAGCGTGGCAAACAGCGGAATCCACAGCCACCAGCAAGTGTTGATGACGATCCGTTCAATGAGGTGCAGACGACGCGGCACCAGTGACTCGGTCGTCATGTCCAAATCCTGCCAGCCCGTCCAGTAGTGGTGCTTCGCATGCACAATGCGCCAGCAATCCGCCGGAATGAACGCCATCAACCCCGCCAGATGTGCCCCCCAGATGTTCAATCGGCGTGTTCGAAACAACGTCTTATGCCCTGCCTCATGCAAGACCGCAAACCACTGAATCAACGCAAGTGCGAGCAGGAACTGACCAGCCAGCCAGATCCACACAGACGGCAGCGACGAAAGCCACACAGAGAAGACTGTCAACCCGATTGCAAACACCAGATAAAAAACGCCAGTCAGATCCCGTGGTTTAAGCTTTTCGAAATCAATTCCGCGCGGACCTTCCTCGCATGGGATCTGCGAATCTGATTCCGTCTGCGAATGGCCCACCGTCATCGATTGATTCTCCTGCAACCCCGCCTCATTTGCGGCCCATCGAAACGTGACCATGTTGGACATGCAATCTCATCGTATCTCAATTGACGGAAAAGTTTTCGAAAAGTGATTCGGCAACATCGCTCCGTACGTCGTCAATAGTGAGGTGGCAACGATCGCGAGGACCACAAAAACCATATACGTTTTGAGGCCAGGTTTACGAACTTTCCACGTCGACACCATTGCCAGGCACAATCCGACAATGGTGCTTCCAATGGCCCAGCGGAACCACGTCTCTCCCAGGAATCCACATAATGCGGCCGCAGGCAAGGCGAGGGCCACGTAGGTGGCAGGAAGTCCCGTATAGTAGCGAATTGCTTTCGTACCCGATTGCTCCACGGGTTGCCTCACCTCAAGTCCAACAACTTCGAAGTACGCCACTCGCCACACGACGCACAGGGGAAGGCAAACGAGAATCAGACCTTCAACGAGTGAATTCATTCCGACGCAGTAGAGCATAGCCGCGGGGGCAAAGCCAAATGCACACGCGTCAACCAGTGAATCGAGGATTCCACCAAACTGCTTCTGCTCTTCGGTTCGGGCGAGTGCTCGTGCAACAAACCCATCAAACAGATCAATGATGCCGCAAGCAATCAGAGCAATGAGGGCCAGTCCCGTAAGACCGTTCACTGCCAAAATCACACTGCCAAAGGCCGCGATCAGCGAGACCAATGTTAAGGCATTTGCGGCATCCAAAAATCGTTGCATCGTAGTCACATCCTATTGTTGACCAGCACAGGCCTCCAACCCCATCATTCACATAACTCCCATCATTCCAATCATTGCTTCCTGGCCCTCCCCTGTCATGAACCATGCTGCGCGACTGCAAATTCGGCTTCGATCTGAGAAATAATCGCTTTTGCCGTATCAGTCTGATCCATGTATTTCGGCGGAAGAATTTCCAATCGAATTTCGCCAGGCCGCACATCAAACAAACTCCGCGCTCGAGGCAGGATCTGCAGAGCCCCGTGAATGATGATTGGTTGCAACGGGAATCCGGTCTGTTGCGACAGGACCGCGGCACCACGACGAAATGGCAACAGGCTCGTTGAGCGAGTCCCCTCCGGGAAAATGACAAGCCATTTGCCTCGTTCCAGCAACTGGCGACCTGAAGCCAGGCTTTCCGCGACCGGCGGTCCCTGAACGTCGGATTGAGGGGAAACGGGGATACATCCCAGTTTACGAAGAACATTCGCGAGGCACCAAAAGCGAAAATACTTTGGGTTCACCATGAACGAAATCGGTCGGTCGAGTGCAGCTACGAGCGCCAGTTGATCGAACCAGGAGGAATGATTGGCAACCACGATCGCACTGGCGGAATCGCACAGATTCTCCTGGCCGGTAACAATCACCTTAACGCCAAAACCTCGCAGCGAAAGTCGTATAGCCTTCTGCAACCGGCTTCTGAATCGTTCTTCGGTTTCAGTCCGGTCAAAGAATGGCAAGAGGATGAGATAATAAAAGAAGCTGGCGTAGTATCCGGCAAAGCCAGTGGCGCGACGCAAAAGTGCTTGCATTCCAGCGAACTCCTTCTGGCCAAGAACCTCAGCTCGAACCTGAATCAACGCCGCAATGCAACAATACGGATATCAAGCCATGTAACATAGTCGCAGACAAAGTCGGTGCCCCGCAGAACGATCACCTGCCTTCGTAAGAAGTGCTTAGAGCGTTATCCGGTCGACGATCGCTGCACGCTCGGTTAAGAAGTCAAAAAGACTTGCCTGATCCGTCGAAAGCGGGATTTCATCCCTGTCGCAGAGAATTGGCGAAGTCGCGATTTGAATATCACGGACATTTTTTCGAAATCGGAAAGTTCTGGCCTGAATTTTCAAGAATTGAGAGGATCCCGTTGAATTCGCCCCATTGGGAACTGCGTTGGGGTATGACAGTCGCCAACTCGCAAACGGCTTTCTTCACGCGGAGCGTGAAGGCTACTTTGGCAAGAATGCTTGGGCTTGGGCGTATGTTGTGAATCTCTTCAACAATTTGGCAAACAATCGAGGACTCGACAGCGCGTTCCAGCCTCCGGCATTTCTTCCGGGATTGTTCTGTATCGATGATTCTCCATTCTGGACGGAAGTAACCGTGTGTGACATCATCGGGAACGTGCCGACTGATACTCAGCAATCCTCAATGTCACCGAGAATCGAATATGAAGTCTGTTTCAACGCTGGCGATTTGTCTGCTACTGTTCCAATCGGCTCTACGAGCAACTGCCGCCGACTCTAAACCACTGAAGGTTTTCATCCTTGCCGGACAGTCCAACATGGAAGGGCAGGCCGTCACGGATCTGGAAGGGAAGGACTACAACGATGGCAACGGGACGTTGCGATTCCTGCTGAAGGACCCCAAAAAAACGTCGCTCGTCAAACACCTCGCGATGCCGGATGGAGGCTGGGTGGTGCGCGATGACGTCTGGTGTCGGTATCAGCGGGAAAGCGGGCCATTGCTGGCAGGTCCGTTGACGATGGGTTTCAGCGTTTACGGCGACCGCCATCACTTTGGCCCGGAATTGCAGTTCGGACACGTGCTGGGAGATCACTTCGAGAATCCAGTCCTGCTGATCAAGACGGCCTGGGGTGGCAAGAGTCTGTATCAGGATTTCCGGCCTCCTTCATCGGGTGGCAAGGTTGGACCGTACTACACCAAAATGATTGAGCAGGTGCGTGGAACGCTGGACAATCTGAAACGAGACTTTCCGGCCTACGATGGGCAAGGCTACGAACTCGCGGGGTTTGTCTGGTATCACGGATGGAATGATGGCGTCGATCCGAAGAATGCCGTTCCTCAATACGAACAGAATCTCGTCAACCTGATTAACGACGTTCGCCAGGAATTCAAGGCCCCGAAATTGCCCGTCGTCATCGGCGAACTGACTGGTCCCTGGGTTGAAGCTCCCGGTGAATGGACAACGCTGCGAAACGCTCAACGCAAGGTGGCGGAACGTCCGGAATTCCGAGGGAACGTCCTGTTTGTCGAAACGCACGATTTTGTCCGAAAGCCGGAAGAGTCACCCAACCCAACGCACGGTCATCATGAATATGGCAATGCGGAGACATACTTTCTGGTCGGTGATGCTTTGGGCAAAGGGATGGTCACTCTGCTGACACCTTCGGTCTCGAAGGCCGAGGCACAACTTCCGCAGCCAACGTCGCGGTCCGATCGCAATCTCGAAGGCTGGACGATTCGCGTGGATGACCGGCTGCTCGGCGAATCTGCAGACGCACCCCTCGGCGCACGTGCCTTGAGGTTTCTGGAAGCCAAACTCGTCGAGATCAAGGCGGTCGTCCCGGCTGAACGGCTGAAGGAATTGCAGGAGTTCACGATCGTTCTGGACCTGAACTGTGGAAACCTGGGGGCGATGCAGTATCACCCTGACGCAGGCTGGCTGAAGGCACATGGTTTTCCCGTCGAACTGGCGAAATGTGTGCACTTGCCTCGTGCCGCAGACGTGGCAACTCAGCGCAACATCAACGAACAACCCTGGGTGATCCTGCACGAACTGGCTCACGCCTTTCACGACCAGAAGCTGGATTTCGATGAGCCACGAATCATGGCTGCCTATCAGAAATTCAAGCAGAGTGGTCACGGCGACGCGGCACTGCTGTACAACGGCAAACGAGTCAAGCACTATGGCTTGACTGATCAGAAGGAGTTCTTTGCCGAGATGACCGAGTCTTATTTCGGCGTCAACGACTTCTTCCCGTTCAATCGCGCGGAACTTCAAGAAGCCGAACCCGAACTGTTTCAGCTTCTCAAAGAAATTTGGAGTTCACCCGAGAAGCGTTGAGCTACGGAACGAGTTTCTGCTGCAATACCACGGCACCTTTCTCGTCGCGCACCTGGGCTCGCACGAGGGGTGGCGTCTGGTCCCAGTCAATTTCGATGCCACCAAAATTGACATCGAAGAAGGTCAACCCGACTCGGTATCGGTTGATTTCGTTTGCAAAGCGAACTCCTGCCTTCGTGATATTACCACTCGGGGCATTCAGACTGCTCGACGTCACTTCGGTGATCGGATAGCCGGTCCCGAATTCATCGGCGGGCAATCGCATGATCTCAGCCAGATGCCGATCACCGCTCAGCAGAACTACTCCCCTGGCCTTCGTGTCGCGAATCAGTTCGAAGAGCTTCTTGCGTTCGAGCGGAAAATTCGCCCACGATTCGGAGCCATGTTCGGTCGGCAGGATCTGGACTCCTGAGCAGATCAGCCGCAGTTCGGCGGGAACCTTTAGCTGTTGCGCCAGCCACTTCCATTGAACGTCACCCAGAACGGTCGCCTGTGGATCTTCATTGGCGGCATACGGACCGCGATACCCGTCTCCCGGTTCTCCCGGCTTGTAACCCTTCTTTAGCGGGCTGCGGTGATAGCGGGCGTCGAGCAGGATGACCTGAACTCGCTTGCCCGGCGGACCGAAGACAGGTGCGTCATAGACCCCCTCCTGACGACGGCGCGGATGATCGGCAGGGACTCGCAAAAAATCGAGGAACAGTTGCTGCGATTCCCGCTTTTTGGGGTACTCGACCCCTGCGTCATTGGCACCGTAATCATGATCGTCCCAGGTCCCGATCACCCGACACGTCTGCTTCAGCTTTTCATAGCCGGGCTGAGCATCCAATTGCCCCCACTTGCTTTTGAGCAGTGCCATATCTTCAGTATCGCCGTAGATATTGTCACCCAGGAAAATGAACAACTGCGGCTTCATCTCAACAACAGCATCCCAGATCGGTTGCGGCTTGTCTTGCTTGGCGCACGAACCGAATGCGATCCTGCTCAGAACTTGGCTGTCAGTCGCTATCGGCTCGGCCGCGAACGATTCGCAGGTGATTGCCAGCAGCGAGAAAATGGTCAGAAAACAATTGAGCCGTGGTCGACCGGGCGAGCATGTCATGGCGCGAAATCTCACTGGTAAGGCGGGAAGATAGTCCGTCAGGATGACGAAAGGTGAGGCACACCCGGCACTTTACGGCGACTTCGATTTCATCGCAAGCGGCGGTGTTCGATGCCAATTGTTCCCCGCTGCGCGTCGCCTTCCCCGCGAATACCCGCGAATGTTTTCAGAGGATCGGTTATTCCGCAGTTTGCAGAGGAAGTTAACGCAAAGGCGCAGGGACGCAGAGAAGAGCAAATATCATTTCCTGCCTATTCGCACAGCGACCTTTCTGATTCTCATTCCCTGAGATAAGGCGAGACAAACCATGCATGAAGATGAAATCAGTCGGCAGATTATTCAGTCCGCAGTTGAAGTTCATCGAACACTTGGTGGCCCCGGCCTGCTGGAAAGCGTTTACGAAGAAGCATCGGCCTGGGAGTTCGAATCAGGACGACTTAACTCATAATGCCTTCACCCTGCGCCTTTGCGTCTCTGCGTTAAATTCCTCTATCTTTACGCGGAAGAATTTAACGCAGAGACGCAAAGGCGCAGGGTCGCAGAGAAGAGCAGATATACTCCTCTGGCAATTCGCAACAAACATTCATTCGCAATGCTGAGAAAAGCCATGCATGAAAATGAAATCAGTAGGCAGATTATTCAGTCCGCTGTCGAAGTTCATCGTACGCTTGGTGGCCCCGGCCTACTGGAAAGTGTTTACGAAGAAGCGTTGGCCTGGGAGTTGAACCAGGTCGGCTTAACGGTCGAACGTCAGATGCAGCTTCCAATTCCGTACAAAGGTCACGTCCTGACCACGTCGCTGCGCATCGATCTGATCGTTGGCGGCCTGGTGGTCGTCGAATGCAAATCGACCAGCAAATACAACGACGTGTTTGAGGCTCAAACCTTGACCTACCTGCGGCTGACCGGTTTAAAACTGGGACTGGTTATCAATTTCGGAGAGAAATTGGTCAGAGATGGAATTCATCGGATCGTGAATGGCTTGTAGAAAGAAGGCAAGAGCCAACTGAAGGCATGTGCTCTGAGCTCTCGCGGGCTTTCAGGCCACAGTTTCGCTTCCGATTCTTGACCTGTGCAGACCAGCAGTCCGCGGCAGGGCAATCGGTTTTTCAATGTAGGGTGGGACAAGCTCGCTCCGAGCGCCGGCTCACCATAATGAAACGTCGAGAATGGATGGTGGGCCAGCGCGGCGAAGCGCCTCTGGTCCCACCCAACATTCTGCCCAGCTTCAAAAAGGTATTGACCCTGCTCAACCAGACCTCACGGCATGTCGATGACTTCGGTTCCACTGGCGCTCCCCAATGCGCGCCAAGTCCCGAGATTGATATTGTCCGACACGAAACGAACGGAGCCGTCACACAGCGCCACGTGAACCCCACCTGTGTGGCGGCTGCGAGCGGTAAACCGAGTCGGATTTGAAGCATCGCTGACCGCACAGGGAAGATTTTGTGTCGGCTGGCTGTTGCAATAAACTGACGTATAGATCCGATCGGGGACCGATGAATTGGGCGATTCATACGTCGTAATCCCACTGGCGTCGCCCCACCAGAAGAACCCTCGCAAATCACTTCCCTTTCCCTGCAGAACTTCTCCCACCAGGATTGTGTTTGATGTTCCGTCAGTGATATTTGCCAGCTTTTCGCCCCAGGTTCGCTTCCCGACATCCGTATTCTTGGCGGTACCAAAAGGAGCCCCCAGGAACGTCACAGAAGTACCAGGATAGGTCGTCTGACCATAGTGGGTGTTACCCCAATTTGCCGCATAGTTGTGATTTGTGATCGATCCAATCGGTGCGTTGATCATGTCGCTCGGGCAACTGTAAACCGTATACCGCCTGGCAGTCACATTAGTCGTATTGGGTGCAGATCCATATCGAGGGAACGTACCGCCACTCTGAGGTGCGGGACCGTCGCCGTAGACGGCGTCATTTCCACCCCAGTTTTCGTATTTCACCATCACGTTGCTCTGGTCCAGGAATCCCAGCAGCAACACTGGCCACGTTCCCCAGCAGCAGCCGTAAGGTCCCTGCCCCGCTGGCAACGTCCCGTTACTGTCATGGAAATTATGTGCCGCCAGACCAATCTGCTTGAGATTGTTCTTGCACTGGGAACGACGCGCCGCTTCCCGTGCCTGCTGGACTGCAGGCAACAACAGCGCGATCAAGACTGCGATAATCGCAATCACGACCAGTAATTCAATCAGCGTGAAACCGCGTCTGGATTTCGTCCGCACCACATGGCAATTCGTCAAATGTCGCATGACAGAACCTTTGTAAAAAAGCCACGACACTGGAAAAGAACGACAGATATGAACTACGGAATCTTGACGTCAAACGTCACGGGCTTGCCTGACCCCGCTTCGTATTTCAGCGTAGAATTGCGGTTGAACTCCGCAGGAATCAATTCTTTATTGGCTTGGTCCGCCCCCATCGACTCGGGGCCAGGTGGAGCGGCAGAATCACCCTGCTGGGACTCGATGGCAGAAACTTTCACCGTATACGAAGCCGGTCGCAATCCTTGTGGTGCAGGAATCGAATACTTCCCGTCCGCAACTACGGCGCCGCTACGATGTGACCCGTCTGTCGCCTCAAACTCAATCGTACCACTCTTCAGCGGTTTGCCTGCAAGTGTTACGTTTCCAGAAACGGGGAATCGTCCATTCGTGCCAGCCCCACATCCCAACACGCAAACGGACAAAAAGACGCAAAACACCCAATTGCGCATGTTTACTCTTTCAATTCATGGGAGAAATCTGATACGAGCCACACTATCTACGGGGACCCTGCTTGTCAATTATTTTGCGACACCGATTGCCGAAGAGTATCCTTGAAACAAACAGACGACAGCTACCGACAACATCCTGAACCTTTAGGCTCCCTTTCATTGAATCCGAGATATTCACAGTTGTCCCCACAGGGCTTCGGCGATCCAGTCGAGATCATCAGACTGCGCTTCGCGCGGAACGGCGGCCCCAGCAGAATTCAGAGCTGAAACAACCAGCAATCTCAACACACTGGCGAGCGGTGTTCCCGGGCGTTGCTCCGTAGGTTCGCTGCAACTCATGACGATCATTCAGGAATGCCATCACTGGCTGGTCTGTCCGAAACGTTGCCACCATCACTTTGGCTTCGGTCGATGACAAGAAATCCTGCCATTCAGGTGTGGCATCTTCCATTTCCTGGACGCCCAGGATCCGTCCAGCAAAGCCTTCGGCACTGGGGCTGGCGATTCGTAAATCGATCGATTCCCTTTTGGCCGCAGAGATATCACCTGTCATCGCAGCCAGCAGGGACTCTTCAAAGCTGCGCAGCGTCTGCACGCAGGATGCTTCGTTCTGGGCGAAGAGCGAATTCACCCAGCGTTCTTGTCGACGATCGGTGTTGTACCAGACGACCCGGTCCGAATCCGTTTCGAACAATGGATCGGCGGCACTGCGACCGACGATTTCTT
>Ga0194055_10000534_pt1 | contig 30804 bp, 24 predicted proteins | sample SepL449m_MetaG_FD_155482 | JGI IMG/M metagenome (GOLD analysis project Ga0194055, IMG submission 155482) | Anoxic zone freshwater microbial communities from boreal shield lake in IISD Experimental Lakes Area, Ontario, Canada - Sep2016-L442-9m | ecosystem: Environmental > Aquatic > Freshwater >... | reverse complement strand
CTGTCGCCGCGACGTCCTCGAAGAACTCGGCCTGCTCGCCCGCGAGGTGCTGCCGAAGGTGCCCGAGGCGGTGGCCGTCTTCTCGTCGCCGAAGATCTCCGCCGAGGAGAAGGGTCGGATCATCGACCGGCTCGCCGGCAGCCGGATGAAGCCCACGACCGTCAACGCCCTGCACGTGCTGGCCCGCCACGGGCGGCTCGGCATGCTCGGCGTGGTCGTCGACGCCGCTGAGCGGCTGGCCGACGAGCGCGACGGCAAGCAGCAGGCCACCTTCACCACCGCCGTGCCGCTCGACGCCGCGGAGCAGAGCCGAATCGTGGGTGAAACCGAGAAGGCCCTCGCGGCCTCTCTCAAGCCGCGATTCGTCGTCGACCCGACGATCATCGGCGGCCTCGTCGTCCGCGTCGGCGACACCATCTACGACCAGTCGGTCGCCACGGGCCTGACCCGCATCAGCGGCCGTCTCAACCAGCGCACCATTCACGCCATCCAAAACGGGGAGTACACATGGCACACCTGACCGACGAAATCGCATCCGTCCTTCGCGAGGAAATCTCGCGGTACCAGTCGGGCATCGACGTTCGCGAGGTCGGCCGGGTCCTCGAAGTGGGCGACGGCATCGCCCGCGTCTGGGGCCTCTCCGGCGTCATGGCCGGCGAAATGGTCGAGTTTCCCGGCGGCATCACCGGCTTGGCGTTCAACCTCGAGGAAAACTCGGTCGGCGTGATCATCCTCGGCGACTACCTCAAGGTGACCGAGGGCGACGAGGTGAAGAGCACCGGCCGGCTGCTCTCGGTGCCGGTGGGCGACGCGGTGATCGGCCGCGTGCTCGACCCGCTCGGCAACCCGCTCGACGGCAAGGGCCCGGTGGTCACCGAACTCCGCCGCCCGGTCGAGACGCTCGCGCCCGGCGTGGCCGAGCGGTCGCCGGTTCGCGAGCCGATGCAGACCGGCATCAAGGCCGTCGACGCGATGACGCCCATCGGCCGCGGCCAGCGTGAGCTGATCATCGGTGACCGCAAGACCGGCAAGACCGCGATCGGCATCGACGCGATCATCAACCAGAAGAACAGCGGCGTGAAATGCTTCTACGTCGCCGTCGGCCAGAAGGACTCGTCGGTCGCCGTGGCCATCGACACGCTCCGCAAGTACGGGGCGATGGACTACACGACGGTGATCGTCTCCGGTGCCAGCACCGCCGCCCCGCTGCAGTACATCGCTCCCTACTCGGGCACGGCGATGGCCGAGCACTTCATGTACAACGGCCAGCACGCCCTGATCGTGTACGACGATCTCTCGAAGCAGGCCACCGCCTACCGCCAGCTCTCGCTGCTCATGCGGAGGCCGCCGGGACGCGAGGCCTACCCGGGCGACGTGTTCTACGCCCACAGCCGCCTCCTGGAGCGGTCGGCCAAGCTCTCGAAGGAACTCGGCGGCGGCTCGCTCACCTCGCTGCCGATCATCGAGACGCTCGAAGGCGAGGTGTCGGCCTACATTCCCACCAACGTGATCTCGATCACCGACGGTCAGATCTACCTCCAGCCCGACCTCTTCTTCGCCGGCCAGCGGCCCGCCATGAACGCCGGCATCTCGGTGTCACGCGTGGGTGGTGCCGCCCAGACGAAGTCGATGAAGAAGGTGGCCGGTGGTCTCCGGCTCGACCTGGCCAGCTTCCGCGAACTCGAAGCCTTTGCCCAGCTCGGCACCGACCTCGACGCCGCCACCCAGCAGCGGCTCGACCGCGGCTACCGGATGGTGGAACTCCTCAAGCAAGGCCAGTTCGCCCCCATGGACATGGTCGACCAGGTGCTGAGCATCTACGCCGGAACCCGTGGTCACCTCGACGAGGTCAAGCGTGACGAGGTTGCCGACTGGGAGAAGGGCTTCCTCACGTTCGTCCGCGACCAGATGCCCGAGCTCCGCAAGCGGATCGACGAGTCAAAGGAACTCGACTCGGAGAGCGAGCGGCAGCTCGAGGCCGCGATCGCCGAGTTCAAGCGGCAGCGAGCCGCGAAGGCCGGCGGGTCAAAGCAACTCGCCGGGGCACGGTAGGCACTCTCGTTTGGCAGCCGCACGCTGAAAGTCGCACATCATGGCAAAAGCCCGGGCCCTCGATCGCCGCCGCAAGTCGGTGAAGAACATCCGCAAGATCACGCGGACGATGGAGCTCATCGCCACCGCGCGGTTCAAGAAGGCCATGGACCGCTCGGTCGCGGCCCGTGACTACACCAAGCACCTGGCGAAGATCCTCGAAAACATCGCCAGCGTGGGGGCCGACGTCTCCCACCCGCTGCTCGAGAGCCGGCCGACGCAGAAGACGGCCGTGCTCGTGCTCACTGGCAACCGCGGCCTCTGCGGCGGCTACAACTCCAACGTCGTGCGGCAGTCGGTCGCACTGCTTGGGCAGTGGAAGAGCGAGCAGGTGCCGTCCCACGTGGCGGTGTCTGGCAAGCGAGGCATCTCGGCGCTGAAGTTCCGCGGCGCCGACATCGCCGAGCGGTACACGCAGTTTGAAGACAAGCCGGAGTTCGCCGCGGTGGCGCCGATCGGCCGGGCCTACCTCGACGCCTACTCCAAGGGCGAGATCGACCGCCTCGACGTCGTCTACACGAGGTTCCACTCGATCGCGAAGCAGGAGGCGGTGACCGAGACGCTCCTGCCGCTCGCCCCACCGCAGGCCTCGGGTGCTGCCACGTCGGCCAAGCTCGCCTCCGACGAGTACAACTTCTACCCGTCGGCCGCCAGCATCCTCGAGGAGATTCTCCCGGCGAGCTTCCTGTCGCGGCTCTTCAAGTGCTTCCTCGACGCGGCCGTCAGCGAGCAGGTGGCCCGGATGGTGGCCATGAAGGCTGCCACCGAGAACGCCGGTGGGCTGATCAAGAGCCTCTCCCGGCAATACAACAGGGCGCGGCAGTCGCAGATTACGGGCGAGATCATGGAGATCCTCGGGGGCGTGGAGGCGCTCAAAAAGTAGGGACGCCGCTCCCGACACCGGCGACGACAACACACTGACCGATTCACGAACCAACCCTCATTCACACTTCCCCTCTCGAGACAGGCTGAAACAGCAATGGCAAACGGCAAGATCACGCAGGTCATCGGTTCCACGTTCGACGTCGAGTTTCCCGAGAACTCGATCCCCTCGATCTACAACGCCGTCCGCATCGACACCGCGAACAAGGGCATTGACCTCCATCTCGTCGGCGAGGTGCAGCAGCACCTTGGCGGCGGCAAGGTTCGCTGCGTGGCCCTCGGCTCGACCGACGGCCTGACCCGCGGGGCGCAGGTGGTCGACACCGGGTCTCCGGTCTCCGTGCCGGTCGGCAAGGCCACGCTGGGCCGCGTGTTCAACCTCCTCGGCGAGCCGATCGACGGCCGCGGGCCGGTGGAGACCCAGGAGCGGTGGCCGATCCACCGCGATCCGCCGCCGATCAAGGAGCTGACCACGAAGACCGAACTCTTCGAGACGGGCATCAAGGTGATCGACCTGCTCACGCCGTTCGTCCGCGGCGGCAAGGCCGGCCTCTTCGGCGGTGCCGGCCTCGGCAAGACGGTCATCCTTACGGAGCTCATCGCCCGGATCGCTTCCGCCCACGGTGGCTATTCGGTGTTTGCCGGCGTCGGCGAGCGGACGCGTGAGGGCACCGACCTCTGGCTGGAAATGCAGGAGGCCAAGATCGGCGACACCGGCCGCAGCGTCATCGAGCAGACCTGCATGGTGTTTGGCCAGATGAACGAGCCGCCAGGAGCCCGTCTCCGCGTGGCCCTCTCGGCCCTGACCATGGCCGAATACTTCCGCGACACGACCGGCGCCGACACGCTGCTCTTCGTCGACAACATCTTCCGCTTCTCGCAGGCGGGCAGCGAGGTGAGCGCCCTTCTGGGCCGCATGCCGAGCGCCGTGGGATACCAGCCGACGCTGGCCACGGAAATGGGGGCACTGCAGGAGCGGATCACCTCGACGTCGAAGGGGGCCATCACCTCGGTGCAGGCCGTGTATGTGCCGGCCGACGACCCGACCGACCCGGCCCCGGCCACCGCGTTCGGCAACCTCGACGCGTTCCTCTACCTGGAGCGATCGATCTCGGAGAAGGGCATCTACCCCGCCGTCGATCCGCTCGCCTCGTCGAGCCGCATCCTCGACCCGCAGTACGTGGGCGAGCGACACTACAAGATCGCCCGCCGCGTGCAGCGGACGCTCCAGCGGTACCGCGAACTCCAGGACATCATCGCGATCCTCGGCGTGGACGAACTCTCGGAAGAGGACAAACTCGTCGTGCACCGTGCCCGCCGCATGGAGCGGTTCCTCTCGCAGCCGTTCCTCGTGGCCGAGGTGTTCACCGGCAAGCCGGGCGAAATCACCAGCCTCGAAGACACGATCCGCTCGTTCGAGGAGATCGCCGACGGCAAGTGGGATCACCTGCCCGAGCAGGCGTTCATGTACGTCGGTCCGATTGAGCAGGCCGAAGAGCAGGCCAAGAAGATGGCCGCCAAGGCCTGAGAAAAGACGGAAACACTCCCATGGCAGACACGAAGCAGTCCGGTTCGGTGCGGTGCGTGATCGTCACGCCCGAGCAGACGAGCCTCGACACGCAAGCCCGATCGGTCACGCTGCCGTTGTTCGACGGCCTGCGGGGCGTGGGCCACGGCCATTCCCCCTTCATCGGCCGCCTCGGCGCCGGTGAGGTGCGGATCGTGGGTGAGCAGGGCGGGCCGGCCGACGCCGTCCGCAGCCTGTTCGTGGAGGGCGGCTTCGTGGAGGTGGGGCACGACGCGGTGACGGTGATCACCCAGCGGGCCGTGCCGGCGGAGAAGGTCGACGCCGCAGCCGCCCGCGCCGAGTTGGAGAAGATCTCCAACACGCGAGCAACGGGCGACGAAGCGATCGACGCCAAGCTCAAGGCCGAGGAAGCGGCCCGAGCTCTCGTCCGCACAGCCGCCCGGTAGCCCTTGCTCCCGTAGCACAGGTTTCCAACCTGTGTTCTGAGTAGCACAGGTTTCCAACCTGTGTTCTGAGTAGCACAGGTTTCCAACCTGTGTTCTGAGTAGCACAGGTTTCCAACCTGTGTTCTGAGTAGCACAGGTTTCCAACCTGTGTTCTGGGGATCACCGATTCTGTCCTGAATCGATCCCGCGCGGCGGGCTCGGGACTCCCCATGCCCGTCGCCGGACACTCGCTGCGGGCATCCTGCCCTGGGCTCGCTCGATGCTTTCTGCGCTTCGCCATCCTGGCTTCGCTGGAAAGCAACGCCGGCTCTCGGACACGGGCAGCCCCTCGCTGCTTCCCCCGTAGCACAGGTTTCCAACCTGTGTTCTGAGTAGCACAGGTTGTCAACCTGTGCATGCCGTTCGTGATGCCCTTCGTGATCCTTCGGCTACTCGCCGGCCGGCCGGTCAGCACTCGGGGCGATCATGAGCGCTCCCACTTTGATCGCGTTCTGCCGCTCGCGGACGAGTTCGAGCACGTCGGCCGGGAGCTTCTCGTTCCACCCGTGCCAGGGGGCGAGCACCGCACCGCCTCGGGCGAGCGACGAGAAATCGATGTAGTTCTCGGCCCGAATCATGCCGGCGCCAGAGAGCTTCGTGACGTGGTCGATGAGCGGAGTCATGCTCCACACTGGCCCGGTGAGCACCGTTTCGGGCCCCTCGGCGGTCTGATCGACGAGATTGCCAAAGGCGAGCACGCCCTTCTCGCGGGCACCTGCGATCGCCCCCTCGCGTTCGGCCCAGATCAGGTCGGCGCCCGCAGCGATCTGGGCGAGTGCCGCCTGCTTCGCCTTCGGCGGGTCGTACCACGACTCGATGAACGTCACCTTCACCTTGGCGGCCGGGTTCGCGTCCTTGACCCCCTGGATGTAGGCGTTGATCGCCCGGTGGACCTGCGTATCGCTCTTGCCGGCGACCACGCCGACGACACCCGACTTGGTCAGTCGGCCGGCGGCGATGCCGCAGAGGTAGGCGGGCTCGGAAAGATTGCTGTCGAACGTGGAAAGGTTTGGAGCGATAGGGGGCTGCGACGTGCCCACGAGGAACGAGATCCCCGGGTTCGCGGCGGCCACGGCCTTGATGACATCGAGCGACTCGACGCCGTCGGCGACGACCACATCGGGACGACGGACGAGGGCCGAGTTCAGACCCGAAGCCATGGCGGTGGCCGTGGCGAGTTTGTCCTGCCAGGCATAGGTGATCTTGCCCGTTTTTTCTGCATCCTGGAGGGCCTTGTGGATGACCTGATTCCACGGCTCTTCCAGGGGCGTGGCATACGCCGCGAACACGACCGGCACCTTGGCGGGGGCGGCAGACTGCCCGAGGCAGGTGACCGACAGGAGAAGGCAGAGCAGGGACGCGAGCGGGGCACGCATGGCAGATCGTCTCCGGAGGCGGGAACCCCCAGAGACTAGCGAAGCCCGCCACCCCCGGCCCATGCCGATTCCGCCGGGAAAACCGCCCTTTCGGCCGCACCGCTCGGGGCTGCCCACGCCCCGTCGCCGGACGCTCGCTCAGGACATCCTGTCCTGAGCTCACTCGGATGTCGCCTGCGCTTCGCCATCGTGGATTCGCTTGTCGACATACGCCGGCTCCCGGGGCATGGGCAGCCCCTCGCTGCATCATCGTTCCTGTGGGACTTCAGACCGGGGAGCAGCCGGATCGGTGGCACGCGCAGACGCCGGTGACACTTGTGGACACCGGGCAGGGATATTCCGTCAGAGCCTCGAACTCACAAGTGCCGCCGGCGGCGAGCATGCCACCGGCCGGCTGCGGTGCCGCGCCGGCGAATCCCTCCGGGCCTTCGGCGGCTTACGCGACGGCCGGCACGAGGCCGGCCATCGCTCGGCATGGTGAACCTTGGCTTCACCATCGCCGGGCCAAGCCCGCGGGGGCCAGGGATGGGCCACCTCCGCGCCGGCGAATCCCTCCGGGCCTTCGGCGGCTTACGCGACGGCCGGCACGAGGCCGGCCATCGCTCGGCATGGTGAACCTTGGCTTCACCATCGCCGGGCCAAGCCCGCGGGGGCCAGGGATGGGCCACCTCCGCGCCGGCGAATCCCTCCGGGCCTTCGGCGGCTTACGCGACGGCCGGCACGAGGCCGGCCATCGCTCGGCATGGTGAACCTTGGCTTCACCATCGCCGGGCCAAGCCCGCGGGGGCCAGGGATGGCCCCGCGGGCGCTCAATTCAGATCTGCCAGTCGTTGCCCGGGTCCTGCTCGGGCACCTCGCCACGCATGCGGAGCTTCGGCTTTTCCAGCACCACCGTCGTGTGCGGGTCGACCGACCGCGTGAGCCACACGCTCGAACCGATCACTGAGTCGTGGCCAATCCGCGTGGCCCCGCCAAGCACGGTGGCGTTGGCATAGATCACGACGCGGTCTTCGATCGTCGGATGCCGCTTGGTGCCGCGCACAAGATGGCCCTCGGCGTCGGTCTGGAAAGAGAGCGCGCCCAGCGTGACGCCCTGGTAGATCTTCACGTGGCTGCCGATCTCACACGTCTCGCCGATCACCACGCCGGTGCCGTGGTCGATGAAAAAATGATCACCGATCGTGGCCCCCGGGTGGATGTCGATGCCGGTCCGCCTGTGGGACCACTCTGCCATCATCCGCGGGATGAGTGGCACCTCGAGCCGATGGAGCAGATGGGCGAGCCGGTGGATCGTCACCGCCTCGAGACCTGGATAGCAGAAGATGATCTCGTCGAGCGTCCGCACGGCGGGATCGCCGTCGAACGCCGCCTGAACGTCGGTCGCCAGAATGCGTCGGACGTCGGGGATCCGTTCGAGAAACTCGACCGCCTTCGCCTGGCCAAGCGCCTCGAAGTCGCCCTCCTCGGTGCAGTGCTTCGCCGCCTCCGATGCGACCGGCAGTTCGACGCCCTGCTCGGCGGCGGCCCGCTGGGCGGAGACGCTGTGCCGCAGCGCCCGGCCAATCTGCGTGGTGAGTTTGTCGTGCAAGCCGTCGATCAGATCGCCGACGTGGTAGGTGACGTTGCCGAGGTGGAGGTTCTCCCGCCGCCGATAGCCTGGGTAGAGAATCTCCTTGAGATCCTCACAGGCGGAGATGATCGACTCATAGTTCGGCAGCGGGCAGTGGCCGAGGTAGTGGATCGTGGGTACTTCCTGGTACGTCTCGATGATCCGTCGCGTCAGCTCGGGCAACTGCTCCTTGATTCGCACGTCGGTGGCCATGAGATTCGATCGTAGAGGCGGGAAACCGGGCCGGGCAAACGGGTCACTCGTACGGTCGGCCCGGCCGGCCCTGGATATTGAGGCTTCCCCGCGAATCCTGCGAAAAAACCGTGATCCAGCCCGCGTCGGGGGAATCCTGGAAGGATATGCCGCCAAGCCCAGCCGGGGCTCATGCCTCGCACCGGAGGTGCAGGTTGGCAACCTGCACCGAACTGCGCTCGGTTCCGTTTCACCGCAGGTTACCAACCTGCGGCTACGGGATCGGTGACCCGGCCTCATGGAGTAGCACAGGTTGGCAACCTGTGCCCGACTGCTACCGCAGGTTACCAACCTGCGGCGACGTTGATCGACGTCGCGGCTCCTCGCCGGCCGCGACAATCGCGTCGGGGAGGGTGAAGGCGTCGTCGTAGAGCGCCCGGCCCACGATGCAACCCGCACAGCCGATCGCTGCCACGCGGCGGATGTCGTCGAGCGTGGCGATGCCGCCGGATGCGATCACCGGCGCCGTTGCCACCGCAAGCATCTCCTCGAGCGCCGCGACGTTGGGACCGGCGAGCGTTCCGTCAGTGGCGATATCGGTATAAACGATCCCTGCCAGCGGCAAATCAGCATGCCGCCGCGCGACATCAACCGCGAGGAGCGGGCTCGTGTCGATCCAGCCACGAGTGGCCACCCGACCATCGCGAGCGTCGAGACCAAGGACAATCCTGCCGGGATGGGCGGTGGCGAGTCGCTCGAGCAACGCCGGATCCTCGACCGCCACGCTCCCGAGGATCACGCGGGCGAGCCCCGCGTCGAGGTAGGCCTCCGCCGTCTCGAACGTGCGGATGCCGCCGCCGATCTGGCAGGGGATGCCTGCAGCCGCGGCCATCCGACGCACGAGGTCGGCCTGCACGGCCGAGCCTGCCTTGGCACCATCCAAGTCGACGATGTGGAGCCTCCGCGCACCGCCCGCAAGAAATCGCGAGACCATCGCCACGGGATCGCTTCCGAAAACGGTCTCCTTAGCGTAGTCGCCCTGAAGGAGTCGCACGCAGTTGCCGCCACGCAGGTCGATCGCCGGCCAGAGTTCCATCGACAGGCTCCGCAAAAGGGTAGAGGGGTCAGCCGCGGCCGATGAACGAGGAGAGCAACCGCAGCCCGACGGCCTGACTCTTCTCGGGATGAAACTGCGTCGCGAACAGTCGGCCCCGGGCGACCGCCGAGACAAACTCGCCACCGTAGTCGGTGACCGCAGCCACCAGCGACTCGTCACGCGGCCGCGCGTGATAGGAATGCACGAAGTAGTACCAGTCGGGGCCCTCCACGGGCGACGCCCCGTCGCGCCACCGGACGGTGTTCCAGCCCATGTGGGGCACCTTCATCCCCGCGGGCAGGTCGAACCGCACGACTTCGCCAGGGAGGAGGCCAAGCCCCTCGTGACGCCCGCCCTCGAGGCCGGTCTCGAAGAGCAGCTGCAGCCCCATGCAAATACCAAAGAATGGTTTCTCGGCCCGCACGTGGGCCACGATCGGCTCGACGAGCCCACGCTCGCGGAGCGCCCGCATCGCGTCGCCGAAGGCACCGACACCGGGCAACACCACCCGCTCCGCCTCGGCCACCACCTGGGGATCGTCGGTGATGCGTGCCGCCACGCCCAGCTTTTCAAACGCCTTCTGCACGCTCCGCAGATTGCCGCTGCCATAGTCGACGATCGTCACCATGCGGCGGAGTGTAGCAACCGGAAGCCGGCGGGTCACTTCGCGGCGATGTCGACCGCGGCGCGGTCGGGGTAGACGACGAGTTCGACCCGCCGGTTGCGCGACCGCCCCGCCGCCGTGGCATTGGAGACCAGTGGGTGATTCGCGCCGTGGGCCACGAGAAAGAGCTGGTTCTCATGCATCGAGGTCCGCGTCGTGAGGAAATCGAAGACAGCCGCCGACCGCGCGGCCGTGAGCTGGTGGGGGGATGTCCACGAGGCGTTCTGGAGGGGCTCCGTGTCGACGTGTCCTTCAATGCCGACGAAGTGGCCGGAATAGACCCGCTCCAACTCGGCCGAGACCTGTGTGAGCACGGCCGCCCCCTCGGGCAGGAGATTGGCGGTGCCGCCGTCGAACAGCCGTTCGGCGGGGATGTCGATCCGGATCACCGCGCCGTCGAACCGCGGCTGGAGATCGGGAAGCTTGAGTTGGGTCATCGCCGACTGCATGACCACTGGGGTGGTGGGCACTCCGCCGTCGTTGCCGACCCGCGGCGGCTTGTCGGCGCCGGGCGGCAGGCCGGCGGCCCGCGTCTGCGCGAGCTGCGACGACGTGCTCGCGAGCTGGTCGCGGAGCGCCGCAATCTCATCCTGCATCACCTGAGACTCTTGCCGATTCCGCACCAGCGCCGCCTCCAGCTGCCGGCCGTCGACGTCGGCGTAGGAAGGAGGGAGTGAAGACAACGACGCCTGCGGCATCGTGTGGGCCGGCGCGGCGACGCCCGGCGGCGGCTCGAGGCTCGGCGGCGGCACCGCCTGCTTCTTGAAGGGGTTGCTCGCGCAGCCGCACACAACCGCCGCAAGGAGCGCGACGAGAAGCGGCATGAACTGGGCGCGCGACGGCATCACGGCGAGCGAGCCTCCGAAGGGGGTGGGATCGTAGGGAGCCGGGGCGGGGGAGGCAAGGCCGGCCGGCAGGCGTTCAGCCCGTGGAAATCGGCCTCAGCCGATGCCAGGCCCAGAGTGTCACCGCCGTCAGGACGATCACAGCGACGACCACCGCGGCCATCTCGAGCGGACGCTCGAAGAACGGCTCGGTCCGGCCCCAGAGGGGCCGCCACCCCACCACCACCAGCACCGCGCCGAGACACAGGCTCGGGCCGAAGGGGAGCTCCGTCTCACTGTGGAGCACGAGCTGCGCGACGCCGTGTGCCAGCCCGATGAAGACCGCAAGGAAGCAGGCGAGCACACAGGGCTGCCAGCCGAGCCACGCACCGACCATCGCCATCAGCGTCACATCGCCAAGCCCCATCGCCTCCCGGCCCAGTGCCCGCGACGCACCGGCACGGGTGAGCCAGACCATTCCAGCGGAGACGGCGAGCCCACCGAGCGACGACACCAAGCCCCGCCAGTGGTCGCCACCAACCAGCCATGCGGTCACCACGACCGCCGCGCCCGAGATCGCGACAAGCGGCCGGGGAGCGACCAGCCGCCGCCACCACGCCCCCATCCTCGTGTCAGACACTCCGGGCTCTGTGCCCACGAGCCACCACACGGTGAACGCGACTGCCGCGATAGCCAAGCCTGCAAGCGTGGGCGCCGGCTCGAGCCACGCTGGCCACGGGCCTCGTAGCGGACCGACGAACCCGAGCACGTCGGCCTCACGCAGTGGCGGTGCGAACGAGCGGGGCACCTCTCGGATCACCGGCAGGAGCCCGTCGGGCCACGTGGCGAGCGCCGCCAAACCGGCCAGCACCCCCGGAACGGTGATCGCGTCGGGGATGATGCGATGCCGGAGATCGATCCAGGTGGCGGCGGCCAGGAGCAGAAACAGGATTCCGTGAAGGCCGCACCGCGTGGCGAGCATCGCAAACGAGGCATCCGCTCCCTCAGGCACGATGCCACGGCAGAGCACCTCCCACCACCAGAGGGCCAGCGCCGCCGCAGCGACCACCACGGGAGCCCAGAGCATGGCCCGCGAACCGGCAGTGATCCGCGGCTCCACGAGCCGCCCCACCCCGGCTGCGAGCAGGCGACCGCCGACAAGACCGGCGGCCACCACGAGGATCGATCCCATGACTGTCGCCATCCCGGAGAGCGATGTCACCTCAGGAATCATCGCACATGCTCCGGTGACGCCGCGACGGAGCGATCCCAGGTGGCGAGCCACTCGACGATCCGCTCGGCGATCCGGCCCGCGGGCTCGGCCCCCGTGTCGAAGCGCACGTCGGCGCAGGATCGATAGTGCGGCTCGCGGGCCGCCAGCGTGTCGGCGACCTCTGCGAGCGGATCGACCCCCGAAAGTCCCGGTCGCCGAACGGACGTCATCGGGTCGGCCACCAGTCGCTTCCGCACCACGTCGGCAGCGGCGTCGAGCCAAACGATGGGGCGACCGCGGTCCCGGAGCAGTTCGCGATTGGCCTGGCGGAGCACCACGCCTCCACCAGTGGCGAGGATCACGGGCGGACCGGCGAGCAGGTCGGCGAGGACGACGGCCTCAAGATCGCGAAAAGCCGGCTCGCCACGGCCAGCGATCAGGGCCGCGATCGACACGCCGGCCCGCTGCTCGACCACCTCGTCGGCATCCACCGCGGGGATTCCCAGCCGCGGCACGAGCAGTGCCGCCACCGTCGATTTGCCGCAGCCGCGATAGCCGATGAGTGTTAGCCGCATCGTCGCCTCTCCATCCTTCGCGATCGCCGGGCCGCTCACAACGGCTGCTTGGCCGACGCCGTGGCCCGCTTGAGCGCCTCGCGCATCACCTGCGGCGGCGGTTCCGCACCGTGCCAGATGCGATACTGGATCGCCGCCTGCCGCACGAACATCTCCACGCCGGTGACGGTGCGACAGCCGGCACTTCGCGCCTCCTTGATGAGCAGCGTGTTCTCAGGATTGTAGACGGTGTCGAAGACCACCATGTACGGCCTGAGGTGCTCCTTGTCGTAGGGGCTCTCGTCCACGTTGGGATGCATGCCCACCGGCGTGGCATTGACGATACCGTCGTAGGGCATCCGGTGCCGGGCGGCCCACTCCACCGACTTGCAGCCCACCTCGGCCGCGATCTTCTTGGCCCGCTCGGCCGTGCGAGAGGTCACCGTCACCTCCACGCCCTTCTTCTTGAGGCCGAACGCCACGGCCCGCGCGGCCCCGCCCGCGCCGAGCACGAGGGTGGTCTTGAGGCCGAGCCCGTCGTTCTTCGCCCGCTCGTCTCCCTGCAGGGCCGCGACGAGGCTCTCCACGGCGGCAATCGCGTCGGTGTTGGCGGCCGTGATCCCATCGGCGGCGAACGACAGCGTGTTGGCGGCGCCGATCGACTTCACGAGATCATCCGTGTGCGCCGCGTGCTTGAGCACCGCCTCCTTGTGCGGGATCGTCACGCTCAGGCCCGCCAGCGGCCACCGCGAGGCAGCCGAGAGAAACTCGTCAAGCTGCTCGGCCGGCACGCGAAAGGGAATATAGACCGCGTCGATGCCGGCGGCAGCCAAGGCGGCGTTGTGGACCACGGGCGACAGGCTGTGGGCCACCGGATCGGCGACCACGCCGTAGATCCTCGTCGCCGCGGTGATCGAGTCATAGCGATACATCTCCCGCATCTGCCGCCAGCCGATCTGGCCGGGGGCGAGAACGCGGTCGTCGTTGAACGTGGCGAAGGTGAAGGGGGCGCCGCACCGGCCGCCGAGGATCCGGGTCGGAACGCCGATGTCGCCCATGCCGATGCCGACCGTCGGCAGCTTACTCGCATGCACCATCTGCAAAATCCGGAGGTTGTCAGTGGGATGGTTCGCCATCCCCGCGATCTTGACGACGTCGGCGTCCATCGAGGCCAGCCGCTTATGCAGCAGCGTCAGGTCGGCGGGAGTCTTCTGGAAGTCGTGGTGGCTGACGATCCGCTTCGTCGCCCCGTACCGCGGGACGCCGGCGGCGATGTCGTCCTCGAGGTCGACGTAGTCGGCTCCCTCCACGATCGCGGTCCGCAGCAGCGTCTGCCGGGCCTCCTCCGAATGCTCCCAGCGGCCACCATCGCTCTTCCGCCGGCAGGTCACGATCACCGGACAGGGGCGATCCCTGAGCAGCCGCCTCACCTGCACCTCGCCCTGGATGTAGTCGAGCCGCAATTCGACGAGGCGGATACCGTTTTCCACCAGATGCTTGTGCTCGGCGATCATGTGCCGATGCCGGCCGCGGCCAATGCTCACGCAGATCATCGCAGGTCCTCGGAAGTGAAAGTCTTGAGCATGGGTGCCGGGGCTCAGGTTCGACGAAACTGACGGTCGAGGTCCTGCCGCGAGAGCGTCAGCGACGTAGGCCGGCCATGCGGGCAGTGGTGGGCCTCTGGAACAATCCGTCGATCCCGCACGAGGGCGTCGACCTCCGCCTGGGAGAGCCGGTCACCCGCCTTGATCGCGGCGCGGCAGGCGAGGCCGTGGAGCACCTCGTCCACCAGCACGCTGGTGCCGCCTCCCGAGGCCGCCGTCGCGGAGAGTCGGTCGAGCACCTCCCGGACGATCGCGGCGGCGGGCGTGTCACCGGCGAGCGCCGGCTTCGAGGTCACGATCACGGTGCTGCCGCCGAATGGCTCGATCTTCATGCCCGCCCGCTCGAGCGTACCCATGTGCTCGTGCACGAGTTCCAACTCGGCCGGGGCGAGATCGACCTTCTCGGGCACGAGCAGCGGCTGCACCTCGAGCCCGCCTACCTCCACCGCCGCCTTGAACTTCTCGTAGAGCAGCCGCTCGTGGAGCGCGTGCTGGTCGATCACCTCGATGCCAGCCGCCGTCTCCACCACGATGTAGCGGTCGTGCATCTGCACGGCGCGTTCCTCCCCCGCCACGGACCGGGAGACGTCGTCCACCTCCCAGGCCGGCGGGGCAGCAACCGCATCGCCGGCGACCCGCGACGCAAACGCCCGATCGCCTGCCACCGGTTCGGCCGGCCAGAGCGGTCGCGACATCGGCGCCGCCATCCGCTCGGCGCCGGTGCCGAAACCGCTATGGCCGGTGCCGAAACCGCTATGGCCGGTGCCGAAACCGCTGTGGCCGGGCGGCGCAAACGGCTCGAACTCGGGCACGCTCGCCGCGGTCGGCCGGGGAGGCTCGAGCCGCGTGGTGACGTTCGCCGCCAGGAACTTCGTACGGAGGGCCGAGAGCACGAGGCGATAGAGCCGCGACGGTTCGCGAAACCGCACCTCCATCTTGGCGGGATGCACGTTCACATCCACGGCATCGGGAGGCAGGTCGAAGGCGAGGAAGGCGATCGGCTGGCGTCCCGAGAGCAGCAGGCCGCGGTAGGCCTCCTGAACCGCGTGGAGGATCGAGCGGTCGCGGAACGGCCGGCCACCGACGAACAGGTGCTGCAGCCGGCCGCTGGCCACGTCGTCCTCTGGACGCCCTACAAACCCGTGCACCGACACCTCGCCGTCGTCGGCCTCGATCTCGATGAGCCTGCCGGCCACCTCCGCACCGAACAGACCGGCGATCCGGTCGCGCCAGGACTTCGTCGCCGGCAGGTCGTGCACCCGACGGCCGTTGTGGACGAGGCTGAAGGCCACGGCCGGATGGGCCAGGGCAGTGCGGACGAAGGCCTCCGAGGCGTGCGACCACTCGGTCTGCGCCGCCCGGAGAAACGACCGCCTCGCCGGCACGTTGCCAAAGAGCTGATGCACCTCGACCGTCGTGCCCACCGCGCACCCGTCGGGCCGCACCTCGTCGGCGCGGCCGCCATCCACGGTGATCGTCGCCCCCGTGCCGTCCGGCGTCCGCGAGCGGATCACGACCCGCGAGACCTCGGCGATGCTCGCGAGCGCCTCGCCGCGAAATCCGAGCGTGCCGATTCGCTCCAGATCTTCGGCGACGCGGAGCTTGCTCGTTGCGTGGGCCGTGACCGCGAGCGGCAGATCATCCGCCTCGATGCCGCCGCCGTCGTCGACCACCCGGACCAGCGCGATCCCGCCCTGGTCGAGGGCGACGTCGATCCGCGTCGGAGAGGCGTCGAGGGCGTTCTCGAGCAGCTCCTTGACCACGCTCGCCGGCCGCTCCACCACCTCGCCGGCGGCGATGCGGTTGACGACCGACATCGGGAGTTGATGGATGCGTCCCATGCGGTCGATGGCTCAGCTGAGCTGGTATTCCTTGATCTTGCGATACAAGGTCCGCTCGCCGATGCCGAGCAGGTCAGCCGCCTGTTCGCGGTTGCCACCGGTGAGCTTGAGCGTCTCGGCGATAAACACCTTCTCGATCTCCTCCAGCGGCCGGCCAACGAGGGCGGAGAGCCCGGCGGTCATGTCGACGGCCGCGGTCGAGGCGGCAGCCACCGGCGCGTCCGGATCGAGCTCGATCGGCAGGTCGTCGACATCGAGCATTTCGTTGCAGTCAACCACGACCATGCTCTCGATCACGTTTCGGAGCTGGCGGACATTGCCGGGCCAGGCATAGGAGCCGAGCTTCACGCGAGCGGGGAGCGACAGCCCCTTGATGGTCTTGCTGTGCCGCCTCGAGAACTGCTTGAGGAAGTGCTCGATCAGCAGCGGGATGTCGCCTACCCGGTCGCGGAGGGGCGGGATCGCGATCGTCACCACCTTGAGGCGGTGGTAGAGGTCGCTGCGGAAGACCCCCGACGCGATTGCATCCTCCAGGTTGCGGTTGGTGGCCGAGAGGATCCGGACGTTCACCCGCACCGGCGTGTTGGAGCCGACGCGGGTGATCTCCCCCGACTCCAGCACTCGCAGGAGCTTGATCTGCGTCGCCATCGGCATGTCGCCGACCTCGTCGAGGAACAGCGTGCCCCCGTTGGCATACTCGAACTTCCCGATCCGGTCGCTGGAGGCATCGGTGAAGGCACCGCGAACGTGGCCGAAGAGCTCGCTCTCGAGGATGTTTTCGCTGAGCGCGGCGCAGTTGAGCGCCACGAACGGCTTGCTCTTCCGCGGGCTGTTCTGGTGCACGGCCTGGGCGACGAGCTCCTTGCCGGTGCCGGTCTCGCCCTGGATGAGCACGGTGGCGTCGGTCGGGGCGATCCGCTTGAGCCGTTCGATGAGCGAGAGCATCTGTGGGCTCGAGCCGATCACACCCTCGAAGCCAAACTTCTCGTCGAGCCGTCGATTGAGTTCGATGTTCTGCCGCCGCAGGCGAACCCCTTCGGCGGCTTTCTCGACCGCCGCCCGGAGGTGGGCCATGTCGAGGGGCTTCTGCAGGTAGGTGAAGGCACCCTGTTGCATCGCCGAAACGGCCGATGGAATCGTGCCATGACCCGTGACGACGATCACCTCGGTCTCGGTCGAGGCCTTCTTGGCTCGGGCGAGGATCTCGAGGCCACCGATGTCGTTCATCATCAGGTCGGTGACCACAATGTCGAACAGCTCAGCCTCGATCCGCCGGCTCCCGTCGGTGCCGCTGCCCACGACCGCCACGGTGTGACCCAACCTGCCGAGCACCTCGCCCATCGTGCGGGCGTGCACGATGTCGTTGTCGACCACCAAAACCCGCATCGCCGACGGGCCCGCGACCGTCTCGGCGGCCGGGTCGTTCTCGGGTGCTGGAGGTGGTGGTGTCGAAGCCATACACGGGATGGTACGGAGCGTGCGGGGCGGGCGTCCAGTTGCGGCGTGTGGTCAGGATGGCGTGCCGGCGGCAGGACGGCCGCCTTTCGGCAGCCGGGGTGGCGCGGGCAGCCAGATCGTGACCTTCGTGCCCCGACCGGGGGCGCTTTCGACATCGATCGTACCGCCGTGGGCCTCCACGATCTTGCGGGCCGTCGGCAGGCCAAGGCCCGAGCCTCCCTGCTTCGTCGTGTAAAAGGCGCCAAACACCTTCCCGAGCGTCTCGGCATCCATGCCGGGGCCGGTGTCGATCAGCTCGAGCATCACGCCGAGCCCCGCCGGCCGCGTGCGAACGACGAGTTGGCCGCCCGTCCCGTCCATCGCCTGAACGGCGTTGAGCAGCAGGTTGAGCACCGCCGAGCGGAAGGTCTCGCGGTCGAGCCGAACCGCCGGGAGCTCGGGGTCGAGGTAGCGAACGATCTCGACGCTGGCCTCCGTGGCGCGGATCGAGAAGAAGTCGAGCAGTTGCTCGATCTCCGCGTTGAGGCTCCCCGGCTCCAGCGTGAGCGACTCCTGACGGGCGAAGTCGAGGAAGTCGCCGAGTAGTTTCTGGAGCCGGTCGCACTCCTGACGCACGAGATCGATCTTGGCCTTCGCCCGCCGATCCCGCTGCTTGGTGGGTGAATCGGGGTCGGTGTTCTCGAAATCCTCGGCGAGGAGCTCCATGGTGAGCCGGATGGTCGACAGCGGGTTGCGGATCTCGTGGGCAAGACCGCCCACGAGAGCCGCAAACTCCGCATACGTTTCAGCCCGTGAGCGGTCCTGATCGTCGGGGGACGACATGGCCGGCTCCGCTCTCAGGAGGCTCCTGGGAAGACCGTCACTCCGCCGCCGGGTTGCCGGCCGCTTCGGCCTGCTCGCGGAGCACCGCCTTGCGGCTGAGCTTCACGCGATCCTGGTCGTCGACCGCGATCACCTTCACCTTCATGATGTCGCCGATCCGACAGAAATCGGCGACGCTCTTCACGAAATCGTCGGAGAGCTCGCTCACGTGGCAGAGGCCGTCCTTGCCGGGCACCAACTCGACGAAGGCTCCGAAGTCCTTGATGCTCGTGACGCGACCTTCGTAGATCCGGCCGACCTGGATCGAGGCGGTGAGGCCCTCGACCTGAGCCATGGCCGCCATCGCCCCTTCGGCGTCGTGGCTGGCCACGGTGACCGTGCCGTCGTCATCCACCTCGATAGTCGCTCCAGTGGCTTCCTGGATGCCGCGGATGGTCTTACCGCCCGGGCCGATCAGGAGGCCGATCTTCTGCGGATCGATCCGCGTCCGCAGGAGACGCGGCGCCCACGGCGAGATCTCCGGACGCGGCCGGCGGATCGCCGAGAGCATCGTCCGCAGGATCTCGAGGCGGGCCTCCCGCGACTGCCGCAGCGTGGCCTCGATGATCGCCGGCGAGATGCCGTTGATCTTGAGGTCGAGCTGGATGCCGGTGATGCCGTTCTGGGAGCCGGCGATCTTGAAGTCCATGTCGCCGTAGTGGTCTTCGTCACCGATGATGTCGGTGAGGAGCACCCAGTGCTGCTCGCTCTGCTTCACGAGGCCGACCGAGATGCCGGCGACCGGGTGCGAGATCGGCACGCCCGCGGCCATCAGGCCAAGGGTCGCGGCACAGACGCTCGCCATCGAGCTCGAGCCGTTCGACTCGAGGATGTCGGAAATCACGCGGATCGTGTACGGGAACACGTCCGGATCGGGCAGCACCGGCTTCACGCTCCGCTCGGCCAGCGCACCGTGGCCAAACTCACGACGGCCGGGGCCGCGGATCGGACGCACCTCGCCCACCGAGTAGGAGGGAAAGTAGTAGTCGAGCATGAACTTCTTCGAGTACTCGTCGATCAGGCCGTCGACCCGCTGCTCGTCCCTGCCGGTGCCGAGCGTGATGGTCACGAGCGACTGCGTCTCGCCGCGTTGGAAGAGCGCCGAGCCGTGCACCCGGGGAAGCAGATCGACCTCACAGTGCAGCGCCCGCAGCGACTTGTGGTCGCGGCCGTCAGGACGCTTGCCCTCGAGGATGAGCTCGCGGACGGCCCGCTCTTCGAGACCGTGCCAGACGTGCGAGAAGTCGGCATCGCTGATGCCGCCGGCCTCGCCAGGCTTGAAGCCATAGGCCGGCTCCGACGGCGCCACGGCCGCCTTGGCCTTCTCCTTGAGCGCCTTCACGGCCTGGCCGCGTTCCTGCTTGCCCATGATCGCCTTGGCGGCCTTGAGCTCGCCGAGGTAGTCGCGGGTGAGGCGGTCACGCAGCGCCGAGTAGTCGGCGAGGACGTATTCCTTCTTCGGCTTGCCCGCCGTGCGGATGAGTTCCTCCTGCATCTCGCAGATCACGCGGATGATGCGATGGGCCTCCTCCAGCGCCTGGAGCATCCGATCCTCAGGCATTTCGCGGGCGAAGCCCTCGATCATGAGAACGGCCGTGGGACTGCCGGAGACGATCAGATCCAGGTCGCTCTCTTCCAGCTGGTCGATCGTGGGGAACGGCACGAACCGCCCGTCGACCTGGGCCAGTCGGACGCTGCCGAGCGGACCCTGGAAGGGCAGTGGGGAGATAGACAGCGCCGCCGATGCGCCGATCATCGCCAGCACGTCGGGGTCGTTCTGACGGTCGCTGGCCAGCACGTTGGCCTGCACCTGCACCTCGTCGTAGAAGCCCTCAGGGAAGAGCGGCCGAATCGGCCGGTCCATGAGGCGGGCAGTGAGCGTCTCTTTGAGCGTCGGCCGTCCCTCACGCTTGAGGAAGCCGCCCGGGAACTTACCGGCGGCGGCGACGCGCTCGCGGTAGTCGCACGTGAGGGGGAAGAAGTCGATGCCGGCGCGGGGCGCTCCAGTGGCCGCGGCCACGAGCACGACCGTCTCTCCGTAGCTGACGAGCACGCTGCCCGCCGCCTGCTTGGCCAAAAAGCCCGTCTCGATTGCGAGCACATGGTCGCCGATCTTCCGTTCAACACGCTGCTTCACGTTTGCATTCCTTCTTGCTGTGCCCGACTGCCCCGCGACCGTTGGATCGCGTCGGGGCGTGCCGTGCCGACTGGTGGTTCAACTCGTTGTTCCGTTCCCCGCCAGACGCACCGGAGCGTCCGCGCGGAATCCTACCCCGAGGCCCAGGACCGACGCGGACACGATGCCCTGCGACCGCCCGATGGACCGACCCAATCAACGCCAGCCGTGGCCGCCCCGGCAAACCGGGACAGATCCGCTACTTGCGGATCTCCAGGCGGCGGATGATGTCAAGATACCTCTGCGGAGCAATCCGCTTGAGGTAGTCGAGAAGTCTGCGTCGACGACTCACCATCATGAGCAGACCCCGCCGACTGGCGAAGTCCTTGGTGTGCTTCTTGAAGTGATCCGTCAGGTGCGAGATCCGCCCCGTCAGGAGGGCGATTTGGATCTCAGCCGAGCCGGTGTCTGCGGTTCCCCGCTGGTTGGCACCGATCAGCTCTTTTTTGCGTTCTTTCGTGAGCGACATCAGCCGTCATCCACCCGCCGCGGGTGGCATTGATTGTGTAGGTGTTGGATTCAGCCGGGGAGTTTATCCGGGCTCTGGATAATTGCAACCTAGGATCGTTCTCGACCCTGATCTCAGCCATGATTCAAAGCGGCCCGCCGTCCGGGCTTCCGACCGACGCCGTGGGGCGTGTGGACCACATCCCACACGAGGCCGAGGCCCTCCATGGCGCGAATCACCCAGTAGGTTGGGTCGAGTTCCCACCACCGGTGCCCGTGGGCGGCCATCCGCTGATAGGCGTGGTGGTTGTTGTGCCAGCCCTCGCCAAAGGCGAACAGTCCCACCCACCAGAGGTTGCGGGAATCGTCGGTGGTCTCGTAGTTACGGTAGCCCCACATATGGCTCGCGGAGTTCACGAACCAGGTGACGTGGAACACGATCACCATCCGCATGGCGAGCCCCCAGAGCAGCCACGAAATGCCGGTGAAGCGGTCATAGAGCAGCCAGCCCGACGCCAGCAGCGCCCCGCCGATCAGGAAGTGCCACAGCAGAAACGTGTGGTGCAGGAAGACCACGCCCTTGTCTTTCACGAGGTCGGGCGCCCACCGCTTCGCATGGGCCTCGAGTTCACCCGGCGCATGGCCGGGAAACATCCAAAGGATGTGCGCCCAGAGCCCGCCGTCGCGGGGCGAGTGAGGGTCACCCTCCTGGTCGCTGAACGCGTGGTGCTTGCGGTGGTTGGCTACCCAGGCGACGGCCGAACCCTCGCCCGAAACACCCCCCAGCCACGCAAACAGAAACCGCATGGCTGGCGACGTCTGAAAACTGCCGTGCGTCAGCAGGCGATGGTAGCCAAGGCACACGCCCAGCCCTCCGGTAACCCAGTAGAGCGAGAGGCAAATCGCCAGGCCCGACCACGTGAAGTAAAAGGGCGCAGCCAGGGCTGCAAGGTGAATCGCGCCGATCCAGATCACCGCGGGCCAGTCGAGATCGGCCAACCAGTTGCTGACCCGCTCGAGCTCACGGCGAGGTTCCACGACCGGCTGCGACGTGTCGGCCAGAGGATCGTGGATGGCCGAACGGCCGAAGTCGTCGGGGACATCGGCGACGCTCGCACCCCGGCGCTTGCGTTCGAGAACGGGGGCATCCGAGGCGGAAGACTGGGGCGTCATCGGTAATCCTTCTTCACGGAGTCGGCCGTGGCCGCGGCATCGCGGGCCGCCCGTCGCATGGCGCTGCCCGCTGCCGTCGTCATCGGCAACTGCCATACTCTGACGCGACTAGCGTTTTTTGTGGAGCGGGAAGCGGTCAGGGGTGAGTCGGATGCGTGTCAAAAACGCGTCAAAACCCCCGAGGAACCTCTCGTCCGGGGGGATTTGTGGCCCGCTGGGGCCCATTTGCAGGAGTCGGGACAATCGACATCAGCCACGCCCCGGGGCCATCGGCCGGCACAAACGTCGAGGCGGGCGGCGACACCATCCAGGCAAAGCGGTCGAATGCGACGGGGGCGGCCGGAGGCGTGAGGAGCAGCATGCCCTTCGATGCGGCGAGGCCATTCGCGATGCCACCTGGCCGGACCACCACCTTGCCGCCGTCGAGTTCGAGCGCGCACCCCGCGGCGTCGAAGGCTTGTGTACCGGCCGATGCCTGAAACGCCGGGCCGGGCCTGCAGCCCAGCGCGATCACGAGTCGGTCGAAGAGGGCTGCATCGATCCATCCAGGCCCGCAGTCGCACACGACCGCCGCATCCACCAGCCGACCCTCCCGCCAGGCGAATCGGGTCACCGACACATCGACCGCCCCCGACCCGTTCGCCTGAACGGCGGCGCAGCAGCCGCCGAGATCGAGTCTGCCGATCCGACCGGATGCCGAACCGCTCCAACCGGTGGTGTCGTATACGGCACGCAGTTCGCCCATGGTCGTCGCCCGAGAGGCAATCGCGGCCGACGCCTCGGGGGGCAGGCCCGCGACTGCGGCGAGCACGGCCACGGGGAGCGGCCGGGAAAGACGCCCCTCCACCTCAAACCGCTCCGCGCTCGACTGCCCCTCGCCCTCGAGCGTTCGCACCGCGCGAATCTCATCATCGCCATCGCCGCTGACGACGCGAATCGCCCGCGCGGGCCCCTGGCCGACGCACTCGATCCGCAGATTCTCGCACTGATCCTCACGGACATCGGCGGCACCCCAGGTCACATCGGCCACCTCGATCACGCAGTTTCGCGGATGCCGGGCGTCGCTCCGGAGCCATTCGCGGGCCAGCGACCCGAGCATCGCGGCTGCGGCCGCATCGATCCGCGTGCCGCGGACGACGAGCCGGTCCTCGGTCGCGGCCGATTCAACCTCCACGGCGGGCAGTTCGAGAAGCGGCCGCCCTGCCGGCGACCGCACGACCACGCCGGTCGCCGCGATCACGCCGGGACGGGGATGGGCGATCGCCGCGACTTCGAGCTGGAGGCCGATGGCAGCCTGCCAGCCGGCCCGCACGGCGTCGCGATGCGCCACCGACCCGCGATGCACCGCCCAGCCGGCGAGCAGCAGGCAGGGCATCAGGCCCGCGACCACGAAGATCAGCCTCGTCAGCCGGATCCGTCCGGCCGACCGCTCGATGAACATCCCTGTCCTCCCGTGGCCCGGTCCGTCGGGCTGAATCAGCGATTACGGGCCAGTTGGTGGTAGAGATCCCAGCGGGCCTTCATCTCTTCGACACTGTCGCCGCCAAATTTGTCGACCAGCGCCACCGCCACCTCAAACGCGACCACGCTCTCCACGATCACGCTTGCGGCACTGACGGCACAGACGTCGCTCCGCTCGTAGGCGGCGTCTTCAGGGTGCTTCGTGCGGAGGTTCACCGAGCCGAGCGGCTTGCGGAGCGTGCTGATCGGCTTCATCGCCGCGCGGACGACAAGCGGCTGGCCGTTGGTCATCCCCGCCTCGAGGCCGCCGGCATTGTTGGTGGGCCGCGTGAAGCCGAGCGTGTGGGTGTCGCGGGCCGCGGCGTCGAAGCCGATCGGGTCGTGCACCTCGGAGCCGCGGCGGCGCGCCGCCTCGAAGCCCATGCCGATCTCCACGCCCTTGATCGCCTGCACTGCCATCACAGCCTGGGCGAGCCGGCCATCGAGCTTACGGTCCCACTGAGCGTGCGTGCCGAGGCCGACCGGCAGGCCGTCCACATGCACCTCGACGATTCCACCGAGCGTGTCGCCCTCCTTGCCGATCGTGTCGATGAGGGCCGTGACCTCGGGATCACGCTCGGGGTGGAGCGAGTAGATCTCGCTCGAATCGCGGATGCCGCGGAGTTCGGTGAGCGAGCCGGCGCGGCCGCCGAGCACGACGGGCCCGAGTTCGGTCACCCAGCCGGCCACCTCGATGCCAAACGCGGAGAGCAACTGCCGGGCGAGGCCGCCCGCGGCGACGCGGGCCGCCGTCTCGCGGGCGCTGGCCCGCTCGAGCACGGCGCGGACGCCACCGAGATGCTTGATCGATCCTGGCAGGTCGGCATGGCCGGGCCGCGGACGCTCGACCTCCTCGAGCCGCTCCAGCTTGTAATCTTTGTTCACCACCTCGAGCGCTAGCGGGCTGCCGAGTGTGACGCCCCGCCAGAGGCCGGAGAGGAAGGTCACCGTGTCGGTCTCGATTCGCTGGCGGCCGCCGCGGCCGTAGCCTCCCTGCCGCCGCTTGAGTTCGTGGTCGATCGCGGCGGTATCGACGGTGAGTCCGGCGGGAAAGCCGTCCACGAGCGCAACGAGCGCGGGGCCGTGGGATTCGCCGGCGGTCCAGTAGCGAAGCATCGAGTGGGATCCGAAAAGGCAGGTCTCAAAGCACGGAACGGCCGGCCGATTCTAGTTGCGCGTCCGGGGTGTCCCTAGAGCGGTTCGCCCCGGCGTGAGATCCGGCCCTGCAGCGGAATTAGGCCACGCGTTCGGGCAGGGAGCCGGTGAGGAGGCGGCAGGCTTCGAGGTATTTGTCGCGGGTCTTGGCCACCACGTCGGCCGGCAGGGCAGGGGGCTCGCTCGCCTTGTCCCAACCGCTCGCCTCGAGCCAGTCGCGGACGAACTGCTTGTCGAACGAGTCGGGCACGCGGCCCGAGCCGGCGGCATCGGCCGGCCAGAATCTCGAACTGTCGGGCGTGAGCACCTCGTCCACGAGGATCACCGTGCCGTCGGGAAGGCGGCCCCACTCGAACTTCGTATCGGCGACCACGATCCTGCGCAGCGCCGCGTGGGCCGCGCCCCGCGCGTAGACGGCGAGGCTCTTGTCGCGCAGCGTGGCGGCGAGATCGGCGCCGATCTGCTTGGCCATCACCGCGAAGGAGACGTTTTCGTCGTGGCCGCTCTCGGCCTTCGTGGCGGGTGTGAAGATCGCCGCGGGCAGCCGGCCGCCGGCAGCGAGCCCCGCCGGAAGCGGTTCACCGCAGACCGTTCCGCGCTGCTTGTATTCCGCGAGCCCCGAGCCCGCGAGCCAGCCGCGGACCACGCACTCGAACGGGATCACCTCGGCCCGCTTCACGAGCATGGTGCGGCCGCGGAGCGGCTCGCGGTCGATCGTCGCCGGCAGGTCCATCGCATCGACGTCGGTGGTGATCAGGTGATGCGCCACCGGAGCGGGGCCGCGGGAGAGCAGGTCGAACCAAAACGCGGAAATCGCGGTGAGCACGCGGCCCTTGTCGGGGATCGGCGTGGGCAGGATCCAGTCGAAGGCGCTGATCCGGTCGGTGCTCACGATCAGCATCGCGTCGCCGTGCCGGCCGCCCGAGAGCCGATAGCAGTCGCGAACCTTGCCGCGGATGACGGGCCCGAGCGGAAGATCGGTGCGGACGACGGGGTCGCGTGGAGAGGCAGTCATGCGAGTGTTGTACGCGGCGAGAAACGCCGCGAGAATCCCCACGGCATTCGCCTCCAACAGAAAGCGTATGCGGCATCAGGTCTGGCGTACACGAGGCTCGGGGCCTCTCGTAGCACAGGTTGGCAACCTGTGTGTGTTCCCACTCGTAGCACAGGTTGGCAACCTGTGTGTGTTCCCGGTCCGCCGTGGGCTCGGGGCTGCCCATGCCCGTCGCCGGACGCTCGCTACGGGCTCCGGCCCTTCGCTCGCTCGATGCTGACTGCGCTCCGCCATCCTGGCTGCGCTGGTCAGCAACGCCGGCTCCCGGGCGCGGGCAGCCCCTCGCTGCATCCACCCCGGCATGTGATTCAGGGGAGGGGGAGCAGCCGGATCGGAGGCACGCGCAGAAGCCGGTGACACTTGTGGACGCTGGGCGCCGACATTCCGTCAGAGCCGTGAACTCACAAGTGCCGCCGGCGCCGAGCATGTCTCCGGCCGGCTGCGGTGACGCCACGTCACGCGAGGCTCACGTATGAGCCTTATCAGCAGCACGGCAGAACGACGCCACGCATTGCATCCATCTCTTCTCGCTCACGCGAGGCGACTCCTGCTCAGCAGAAATCCCGCGACATCCGCGGCAGCCCGGCGAGCGGCGGGATGGGGCAGGGAAGCGAGCCGGCGCCCGGGCCCGTGCGGGCCGGCACCGCCGCTTCGAGCTGCATCGCCAGCACGTGCACCACCGCACCGCGCCGCTGAATCCGGCCATGCACCACGAGCACCGCCGCGCGGCGGGCCGGATGCGGCGCCGCCTCCCAGATATCGGGATAGACCACCACGTTGGCGGCGCCGGTTTCATCTTCGACCGTGAGAAAGAAGAGCCCTTTCGCCGTCGCCGGCCGTTGTCGGGTGAGCACGATGCCGGCGATCTTCACTCGCCGTCCCTCCGGCGCCGCCACCGCCTCGGCAATCGGCGACACGCCGAGCGACTCGAGCCAGCCCCGCTCAAACTCGAGCGGATGGGCGTCGAGCGAGAGGCCACCCGTCTTGTAATCGGCGATCACCTCCTCCTGCCTGGTCGTCGGTGGCAGCAGCCAGCCGTCGTCGTCATCGTCGTCGAGCCCTTCGAGAAGCGGCTGGCTGCCGGGCTTCTCCTGCGGCTGCATCGCCTCCCAGACGGCACGCCGGCGGTCGAGGCCGAGCGAGGAAAGTGCCCCAGCGCGGGCCAGATGGAGGAGCGACTCCCGGTCGATCTCCGCCCGCCGGGTGAGATCCCGCGGCAGGCGAAAGGGGCCGTCGCGGCGGGCCGCCTCGATCCGCAGCCCTGCCGCCTCGCCGAGGCCGTGTACCTGCTCCAGGCCGAGCCGGAGCGCCGGCTGTCGACCCAGGAAGCCCTCGGCGCTTCCCGCAGTCGATCCAGTGGGAAAAGGCCATGGATGGCTTTTCCCACGTGTCTCCAGCGACGCATGCCAGCCGCTGGCGTTGACGTCGACCGGCAGCACCGTCACGCCGTGGGCCCGAGCGTCACGAACGAGCTGCGCGGGTGCATAAAAACCCATCGGCTGGCTGCCGAGCAGCGCCGCCGTGAAGGCCGCCGGATGGTGATGTTTCAGCCATGCTGAAACGTACACGAGCAGCGCGAAACTCGCGGCGTGTGACTCCGGAAAGCCGTATTCGCCGAAGCCGCGGATCTGGTTGAAGACCTGTTCGGCGAACTGTTTTGAGAGACCGCGGGCGAGCATGCCGTCGACGAGCTTTCGGTGAAACTCATCGATCACGCCCGGCCTCCGCCAGGCGCCCATCGCGCGGCGGAGCTGGTCGGCCTCGCCCGGCGTGAACCCCGCCGCCACCACGGCCAGCCGCATCGCCTGCTCCTGAAAGAGCGGCACACCGAGCGTCTTCTCCAGCACCTCGCGGATCGCGTCGTTGGGGTAGGTCACCGGCTCCTCGCCCGCCCGCCGCCGTAGATAGGGATGCACCATATCGCCCTGAATCGGCCCCGGCCGCACGATCGCAACCTCGATCACGAGATCGTAGAAGCAGGCGGGCCGGAGCCGTGGCAGCATGCTCATCTGGGCGCGGCTCTCGATCTGAAACACGCCCACCGTGTCGGCCCGCGAGATCATCTCGTAGACGGCCGGGTCTTCCGCGGGCACGGTGGCGAGCGTGAGATCGGGCCCGCCCGCCTCCTTCACGAGGTCAAACGCCCGATGGATCGCCGTGAGCATGCCGAGCGCGAGGCAGTCGACTTTGAGAATGCCGAGTTCGTCAAGGTCGTCCTTGTTCCACTGCACGATCGAACGCCCCTCCATCGTGGCCGGCTGGATCGGCACGAGGTCGCAGAGTTCGCCCCGTGTCATCACCATGCCGCCCACGTGCTGGCCGAGGTGGCGCGGAAAGCCGACGAGCTGGCCGACGAGCGTCGTGAGCCTCGTGCACGCATCGCTCGCGGGGTCGAGCCCCGCTTCGGCGAGCCGCGTCGGCAGATCCTCCAGATGGTCGCCCACGTCGATCACGGCCGCGATCGCCTCGACGCGGTCGAGCGAGAAGCCGAGCACCTTGGCGAGATCGCGGACGGCCGACCGCAGCCGATACGAAATCACCTCGGCCGTCATCGCCGCGCGGGAGCGGCCGTAGGTGTCATAGATGTATTGCAGCACCTCCTCACGGCGGTGGTGCTCGAAGTCGATGTCGATGTCGGGCGCCTCCCGCCGCTCGCGGCTCACGAACCGCTCGAAGAGCACGTTCATCCGCGACGGATCCACCGACGTGATTCCGAGGCAGTAGCAGACGCAGGAGTTGGCCGCCGAGCCACGGCCCTGGCAGAGGATGCCGCGGCGGCGGGCGAACCGCACGACGTCGAACACCGTGAGGAAGTAGGCCTCGTAGCCGAGTTCGGCGACGAGCGCGAGCTCGTGCTGGAGCAGCCCCTGCACCTTCTCGGGCACACCCTCGGGATACCGCTTATGCGCACCCTTCCAGGCGAGGTCGGCGAGGTGCTCTTTCGCCGTGCGACCGGCGGGCACGGTGGCGTCGGGGTATTCGTATTTGAGTTCGTCGAGCGAAAATGTGCAGCGGGCGGCGATCTCGGCCGACCGCTCCACGGCGGCAGGCCAGAGGAATCGCCGGCCGTATGCATCGACCGTGCCGCGGCCCGTGGGCAGTGCGGCAAACCGCCCGGCGATCCGCCTTCGCTCGTGCAAATGCCGCTCGCCGTTGGACAAGAGCGACTCACGGATCGCCTCGACCGTCTGGCCCTGCCGCACTGCCGCGAGGGCATCAAAGAGCGGCAGCCTCGCCCGCTCGTGGTAACGGACGTCGCCCGCGGCCACGAGCGGCACTCCCGCCCGCTCGGCCACCTGCTCGAGCCACGCCAGGCGGTCGTCGTCATCGCCTTCGAGTGCCACCTCGGCGAGCGTCCAGAGCCGGTCGCCGAATACGTCGCGCCACGCCATGAGGCCGCCAACCGCGTCGCCGAATGCTTCATGCCGCTCGTGTCGTCCGGGGCGGCGTGCTGCCGGCATCACCGCGCCGGCGAGCAGGCCCGCGGCATGAGCCGCAACATCGTCGAGCGTCACCACACAACCGCCAGAGCGGGCGGCGGCCTTCTCGATCCGCGGATCCGCAGCCCCAGCTTCGGCCCGCCGCATGTGGCCGCGGGTGAGCAGCCGGCAGAGGTTGGCATAGCCGGTGCGGTCGGCGGCCCAAAGCACGAGCGGCGGCGCGTCGATGGGCTCCAGGGCCGCGCCCACGATCAGTTTGATCGCCGGATTCAACCCGAGGTCCTTGGCCGCAGCATGCGCCCGCACGATGCCGGAGAGGGTGCCCCTGTCGGTGATCGCCAGCGCCTCGTAGCCGAGGGCATGCGCCCGCCGCATGAGTTCCTCGGGATGCGATGCACCTTCCAGAAAGGAAAAGTTGCTCGTGCAGTGCAGTTCCGCGTATCGCGGCCCGATGTCGTCGGCCTCACTCATGATGGTGTTCCTTTCGGGTTGTGTGTGGGAAGGGAGTCACGGTAGCCCCGAGCCCAGTGCGAATCGGGAAGGCACACAGGTTGACAACCTGTGCTACTGGGAGAGGACGCAGCGAGGGGCTGCCCGTGCCCGGGAGCCGGGCTCGGCGGCAAGCGGAGCCAGGATGGCGAAGCGCAGCCGGCGTGCAGTGAGCGAAGGGCAGGATGCCCGAAGCGAACGTCCGGCGACGGGCATGGGCAGCCCCGAGCGCCGCCATGGAGCCGGACCTCGCACGGCGACCGTAAGCCGGAGCCGACGCCGGGACGGCGGCGACGGCGCGAAAGCAAGCGAACGTCCGGCGACGGGCATGGGCAGCCCCGAGCGCAGTGCGAATCGGAAAGGCACACAGGTTGACAACCTGTGCTACGAGGAGAGCTAGCACTCATGCGAACATCCCGTGCAGAAACCAGCCGCCGTCCCTGAGACGGCGAAACAGCCAGAACCGCTCTCCCGAATCCGTTTCCACCACGTAGTAGTCGCGGCGAACCGTCGGGCCCCGCCACCACGCAGTCTCGATTCGCTCAGGACCGTGGGCCTGCACGATGCGGTGCAGCACGTCGCCAAGCCGAAACCGTGCGGGCGGACCATCGGGCGCGACCGCCATCACCTCACCCTCGAGGCCGTCGAGTGGCACCGGCCGCGGCGGCATCCAGATCGGCCGCCGACCGGCGGGCAAGGGCCGCGGCACCGCATAGCCGCGGTCGCCCGAACGGCTCACGCGATCGCGGGGAGCACGACCGCCGTCTCGTGCCGCCGGCTGCCGTGGCCGAGCCGGCGGCGGCCGTCCGTTCGGCGGCGCTGCAATCCACGCATGTTCGGGCTGGGCGTCGCCCACCGCCTGCGGCTCGCACACCGCCCCGCGGCCGAGCCTGCCGGCGAGCCGGTCGAGTAGCATCGCCACCTCCGCATCGGCATCCGACGACTCCAGACCGCCGACACCGCCACCAAACAGGAGCCGCTGCCGGCACGCCACGGTGCCTGCCGCGATCACCTCCACGGCTACGCCGTCAATCTCCGCCGGCGGCCGCTGCCGCCCCAACCGGAGCCGCACAAGCTCGCCGAGGTGCTGCC
>Ga0194055_10000533_pt1 | contig 30827 bp, 27 predicted proteins | sample SepL449m_MetaG_FD_155482 | JGI IMG/M metagenome (GOLD analysis project Ga0194055, IMG submission 155482) | Anoxic zone freshwater microbial communities from boreal shield lake in IISD Experimental Lakes Area, Ontario, Canada - Sep2016-L442-9m | ecosystem: Environmental > Aquatic > Freshwater >... | reverse complement strand
CTTGATGCAATGCCGGATAAAAGCGTGTGGCAAACAAGGATTTGACATCCGATTTCTCTTTTTCACTCCATCCGGCATAACTTCGTAAAACCTCAGCCGCTGAGCCAAATAATGCACCTATCCAGCCCGCGTTTAATTGCGACTGGCCACTAACACCGGGTACAACCTTGTACCCTTCAAAGTCGTTCACCCAGATACGAAAAATCTGAGCTGCGTTCTCGGCATACCGTGCATCACCTGTGTAGTACCACGCAAGTGCATTGGCATATGCTTTTTTGGCATCAGCCTTGGCCTCTTCCTCGCAACGTTGCAAATTACAAGGTGATTGCGTTCTGGTGTAAGGCGTGGCTAGCGCCCGCAAGGGCGCAAATTTGCCGGTGCCACTCCACAGAGAGGGGTCACTCTGGATGCGTTGGCGGACCAGCTCAAGTTCGATCTTTCCATTTACGGCGCCGGGATGCACAAAGACCTGATTAGCGTGACTCGTCCTAATTGAAGTAACGGATGCAAATAAGAAACACAAAACACACACTAACAATTTATCAAGCTTAGCGCGGCTATTTATTAAGTTTCCGACCATATATAGATGTTTATATTACAAATTGAGTTATGTGGGATTCGAATTCAACATGACTTCGCGAAAATACTTTCCCTGCATGGTGGGCGTATAGTCCCAATCTTTGATCAACTGCGGAGCCCAGTCCGGGTCAAAGACCCACGCCACCCAACTCACACCCTTTTTCGCCATGTATTGGGTAATGCGTGGGCCATAGCTGCCATCGTCAATCACAGGGACATGCGCCCCTTTGTCAGTGGCCAATTGATAACCGATTTCGGTGGCAATTACTGGATATTTGTTAGCCACAAAGCCCCAGTCTCGCTCCCAATTGGCTTCATATGGTGGGCCAACTTTCATGGGGTAAGGGTGGCTTACATACGCCACGTTGCTGCGCTCAATCGGTGCTGTCGCAATCGGTGTTAAGTCGTAGGCCCAATTGAAGCCAGCCACTAAAGAGATAGCGGCGGAATTATGTGCCTGGATTACCGAAATTACCTCTTCGTTAATCGCCTTCCATTCATGCCAAGTCAAAGTGCCCAACCTCCCGTTGTAAGTGGTCGGTTCGTTGAATATCTCATACATGGCAACAGAATAAATGCCATGATATCGTGCCGACACCACACGAAAAAAATCGAGAGTTTCTTGTTTGCTGGTGTGGTACATGGGAGCCTGATACATATCAGACTTTAAATTACCCATGGAGTGCCAATCGATAATGCTGTACATCCCTAGTTCGTTTATCCATGCAATGGTCTGATCAAGAATGGGCAAATAGCCATTTTTCCCACGAGCACGCCAATTTACAGGGTGAACAGGAATACGAACAATATTGGCGCCCCAGGACTTAATGACTTCAAAGTGCTTGCGCGTGAAGCGGCCTTCTTTGATAAGCTTGTCCGGGTCGGAAATATTGATTCCCCTAAATACTACAACCTCACCCTTGTGATTGACAAACTTGTTACCTTTCACCTTGACAAGCGGAAGTTGATGCAGGATTTTCGATTTATCGAATTCAGAAACGTTGACTTCATTCCACCAACCGGCGCTGTTTTGCCAGGCAACGGCATGAGTAGTGTGAGCCTCTTCAGCCAGCGCGCCATTTGAAATCGATATACATAGAGCAATTGAAAGCAACCAGGTTTTCAACGTCATACATGACCTTCAGTTCATATTGACCCAAAAAAAGGAACGGCAATCTGCTAAGACAGCTTACCGTTCCTTAACTCACTTGTCGCAGCCAACGATGTGTCGGCAAATCACCGATTAAAAGATATACCGCAAGTTGGCGCTGTAACGCGGGCCCGAAGCAATCCATGCATGATTGATATCGCCAACATGTTGCTGCATGATCTGTTTGAATATCGAGTTAGTCAGGTTCTGTACCTCCATTCCAACCGTCAAATCTTTTGTTACCTTATAGAAAAAGGATGCATCGACTTGACCATAGGAATCTGCCCACAAAGGAAGCGCATAGTACACATTGCGTTTGCCAAAATCCGGGCTATTCGGATTTGTATCTAAACCATCGCTAAAGCGGGTACCCCAGGAGTTTTGAACGCCCTCAAGGTACTTGGATCGCCAGTTGTAGGCGAGTCTTGCAGAAATCGGCCCTTGCTCATACATCAATGCAAGGTTAATCGTCTGACGAGATAAACCCTGAAGCGGCAAATCACCAAACGTTCGACCATCTGTATCGCAGCCATTGTTCCAAAGGTTGAAGTTCGTATTACTTTGGTCACCACCGGAACAGTACGCCGAGTTAACGGGGTTATACAAAGAACGATTGCTATCCACAAAGGTATAGCTCGCTTGTAGTCCGAAACCTTTTAACATGTCTGGCAGATTTTCATAAAACTGCTGATAGGCGACTTCAAATCCCCGCGCAGTGCCGCTGGCGCCATTGGTAGGGGAAGTTACATTGAAGTCCTGCAACTTTCCGGTCGCGTCTGGAATAGCAAATTTACGGGACTGCGTGACGACAATATCTTGCAATTTTTTGTCAAAAACAGCAAATGTCAGCGAGCCAGCCGGAGCAAAGTACCATTCTGCGGAAGCGTCAAACTGCCTTGATGTGACTGGCTTTAGTAATGGATTGCCAGCTGATTCGCCACTAAGTGAAACACTGTCAACATTAACCGCTTTCGTTACGGGGTTTGTCGTAGTCTTTACATCCTGCGACAGAGTGGTGTAAGCCTGCATCTGCGAGAAATCCGGTCTGAACATAGCCTCTGCATAAGCAAAGCGTAATTGCAGTGTGTCGTTCACCTTCATTCTTAGATTTAAACTCGGAAGTAAATTTGTATATGTGTTTTCAAAATCCTGCCCTTTTGCGAAGTCAGGGATATTGAGGATCTTTACGCCGGTAACAGCCACTCCTGCAGGGAAGTTTGTCCCATTTGATGAAAATACCGTAAAGCCTTTTGTTTTAGTAGTGGTGCTAACGTAGCGGAGGCCAACATTACCATCGACCGGGTAGGTCAAATTATCAAATCCAAAACGTAATTGGGTGTAAAACGCCTGTGTGTTTTCTTTGATTTCGTTCGCGCCGGACGGATCAGAACCAAAGGCTGCGGTACGCCTATAACCATCTTTACCATATTGAACGCAATCTCCCCAGCCTTGCGCAGCCTTTTGCTCTTGACAAAGTATGTCGTTGTAGCTGTGAAGTTGATCGTAGGAAGCGTTTACGTTCTTAATGTATGCATCTGTGGCATAGATTCCCGCCGGAACCGCGATCTGACCACCAAAGAAGTTGTCAAATCCGTAAGTCGAAACAGATCCGGGGCCTGGATTAAAACGCGGGTCATTGACCGTAGCCAATTTACCGATTTTCCATCCCAGCATCCACGGCTGGGTTACGCCCTGCCAGTTATAACTTGGAACTGGTACCGTGATACTGGAGCTGCGATCTGTCATTCGCATTCCAAACTGCATGTCGCGAAGAACAGCGTGATCAAAAGCATACTCAAGGTCTACTTTCAAAGCGCGGCTCTCAGCCGTTGCCCTGTCTTGATGGTCCATGGTGTACGCCCAGTAGGACTGACCAGGATCAACCAACTGAGCACGCTGCGCAGAGTTAAGCAGTAGTTTCGGTAGGGATCCGGTGAGGTCTAGTCCCTGGCTTTGCATCTGTACACCAGTAGCGATTTCGGACGCAAATCCGTCCGTTTTGGCGGAAATGCTCTGTAAATCAGCACGGGCAGTCCAGTCGGGGGTGACTTTCCACTGGACCTTCAATGCAGCATCGGTCGTCGATGAGTCTCTGGATTCAACGCGATGCGCAGGGTTGTGATTGATACCATTTGACGAAGGAGCCGAAAGAGTTCCGCTCTGAAATATCCCTCTGGAATCGTATACGCCATTTGCCACCTGAATAGCGCCTGGATTTCCATTTTGCATAGCCATGAACCGCTCGGACCACTCAATGTTGTAGGCAGACTTAAAGTAAGTGAACGTAGCTAAGAGTTCGTCATTAGGGCGCCATTGGGCAGCGACATACTGACCTTTCCGGTCCCGATCTAAGTCCTGGCTACGCCACATAGCCCCTTGCGGAACCCAAACTGTTTTTCCGGGAACTAAATCAGTCCGTGGGTGAAATGGATCAACCTTTACCTGATCAGCTCGGGTAACGCTCTTTGAATCCGCCAGATCGACGAGGAGGCCAAATTCACCGAAGTCTGTTTTCCAACGATCAGATAGCAGCATAGACGCTGAGGGTGTGGACTTACCCGCCAATTCCGAGAAAGTCATGTCTGCCGAAACGGCGCCCTTAAAGCCCTTGGTATCAAAGGGTAAAGCAGTGCGTAGATTCACCAGACCGCTGACGCCTCCTTCGATCTGTGAAGCAGAGGGATTCTTGTACACGTCTACACCAGCCATTAATTCGGGGGGTACATCTTCAAAGTTCAAGGAACGTCCACCGTTTGCAGAGAAGGAGTCTCGTCCATTCATTTCCGAACGAACAAAGCTCAAGCCTCGGATCGTGACGCTGTTGCCTTCGACTGAAAAGTGTTGTGGATCATTTGTCATAGCACGGTCAAGTGTTATGCCTGGAATCCGCTGCAAAACCTCGATCACAGAGCGATCTGGAAGCTTACCGATATCGTCGGCCGATATCGCGTCAACCATTTCATCTGCATTTCTCTTTATGTTTTGAGCCGACTCTAGTGCAGCACGCTGACCGCTAACCACGACCGTATTGAGCTCATTGCTCTTGGGCGACGGGGATGTTGCCGGTGAGGACTGAGCAAAAGCCCCACCGCTGGATATCAGTATTAGCTGCGAGACTGCGGCCGCAATGACGGTTTTCTTGGTGTATCTCATGGTTGCTATCTCCTATGAATAATTTAATCTATCACTAACAAACTAAATGCGTGTTGGAAAGGCAGGTGGTGATTTATGTAAAAGTTCGCGGCAAACTCTTGATTAGCGGCATTACTAACCGTCCCTTGAGGAAATAACGCGTAGAAGTGGATTGCCTCATCTAAAGAAGTGGATGGCAACGAAGCAGTAGAAAACGTACTAACGTTGCTTCTATACAGAGGCGCCGGTCGGATCATCATGGTAGAAAAAGTGCCTGCTTGATATCGGTTCTGAACTCATGCTTGACTGGGTCATACACACCAAAATTTGCGGTCAACTCCCAGTAGTACCAAGGTATACCTCTGTCCGCCATAGCCTGGCGCATCAGCCGCAAATACCGAATTCGGGCAGCTCCGGGCGCTGCTGAATATGCTCCAAATTCACCCACAAAAACGGGGTAACCCAAGCGGGCGGCTTGCCTAACAGCGGTATCTAGCAACCCCGTCATTAGGGCTGATTGGTCAGCATCACAGCAATCCAAGCCCAAAGGTTTGAGTGGTTGCACCCAAGGGGCACCCTGGTGGGTGAAGTTAAACGGTTCATAGTGGTGCACAGTCAAGATCAGGTTCGGATCGGGAGGCAGTATCAATTTTTCAAGAGCGTTTGCGCTGTTCCACAAGGTCGGCCCGATAACCAGGGCACGCTGTGGGTTGGACTTACGAATTACTCTTACCGCGCGTGAAAGAAGATCATTCCAAGTACTTTCCTGGATGCCGTGGGGCTCGTTGTAGACTTCAAATATAAGACGATCGCCCTTGCTAGCGTAATGCTGTGCGATTTGCTCCCACATGGCAAGAAAACGCACACGAACCACCGAGGGATCCACGCTGCGATCCCCCGCGTCCAGTGCATCACCATCCAGTTGGCGATAGTGGTGCATGTTTAGCATTACCGTGGAACCGCCAGCTAGTAGTCGCTCCACAACGGAGTCAACCCGTTTGAAGAAATCAGGGTCGATGACAGCTACTGCGTCCGCGCTGGCATGGTTGCTCCATCGCACGGGCAAACGCACATGACGACTAAAACCCTGACTTCCCACTAATGCGATGTACTCGTCTTCTACCTTATGACCCCACGCACCTTCGGTTGGCGCATCCAGCATATCGCCAAAGTTGATACCCGCCCCCAAACTAAGCGCTAACGCCTTCGTCTGAGGAGACACGCCTGGAGCCTTACCTGGAGCACTAACTGGATAGTCCCCTATAGAAACCGTCACTGCTTTATCTGCTGACTTTTCAGCCTGCACGGCTTGTGCTCCGCCGCAAGCGAACAGAACGCACAAGCTAAGCAATCCAAAAGCGCGCATCAAACGATGTTCAAAGATCTTCTTAGTCATGCTCGCCACTCCATGTAGCTTTTTTTTGCTGCGCAATGATTTCACGATACCAATGGGCGCTGTCTTTTAGCGTGCGTATCTGGTTTTCGTAATTCACATGGATCAGACCGAAGCGCTTGGTATAGCCTGACTCCCACTCGAAGTTATCCATCAGACTCCAGTAAAAATAACCCCGTACATCAACTCCAGCTTCACGTGCCTTGGCTACACTTTCGAGATGCATCCGGATGTAATCAATGCGCTGCTGGTCGCGCACACTTCCGTCCTGTAGAGCGTCTGCGCAGGCCATACCGTTTTCTGTGATGTAGATCGGTGGTAACGAATATTCGCGGTGAATGTCGAGTAGCAGTTCGCGAAGTCCGTCTGGGTAAATCTCCCAACCCATATCTGACTCACCTATTATTTTTGGAGCAGGCGCCTCGGGTTTGCTTGCGCTGGCCCAGATACGGGTGTAGTAATTGACGCCAAGGAAGTCCAGCGGCGCCTGGATCAGTTCCATGTCACCCGACTGCACTACCGGATAGTGCTCAATGCCTGGGTCTTGTGGGTACTCGCCTCGGAAAATTGGATCCATGTACCAGCGTACAAAGCTGCAGTATTCGGTACGCGCCTTCGCAATGTCTGCCGGGCTATCGCTGGCTGCCGATACGCTAGATTGGTTGAGTACGATTCCCATAGGGGCGCGCACACCCGCCGCGCGCATGGCCTTCAACGCTAGGCCATGTGACAGCAAAAGGTGGTGAGAAACTTGGGCTGCAAGCTGAGGGTCTTTGAATCCGGGAGCAAATTTGCCCGTTGCATGGCCCAATGTCGCGGAACACCAGGGTTCGTTGTGGGTAGCCAAGGAGGTAAGCCGGTCACCCAGCAAGTGCCCCATAGCCTCCGCATACACGGCAAAGCGTTCCGCCGTTTCCCGAACCCCCCATCCACCTTTTTCCTGCAGATGCTGCGGTAAATCCCAGTGGTAAAGCGTTGCATGGGGTTGCAGGCCTCTTGCGAGCATGCCGTCTACGAGCCTGTCATAAAAATCGAGACCCTTTTGATTGAGTGCGTCCAGTCCCAAAGGCTGTACGCGCGGCCACGCAATTGAGAAGCGATAGGCATCAACGCCAAGGTTTTCGATCAAACCAAGGTCTTCTTCCCAGCGGTTGTAGTGGTCACACGCATGACGGCCGCTATCACCATTGAGCACCTTGCCATTCTGGCGCGCAAAGGCATCCCAAATCGAATCCCCCCGTCCATCTTCCAACGTTGCGCCTTCAATTTGGTAGGCGCTGGTGGCAGTACCCCATGTGAAACCACTGCCCAATGCGCGAAGGGCAGAAGTTTCTAAGCCAATTTGAGTTTTGTATCCGTTCGTCATGCCTAAGTGATTGCCTTGTAAGGTCGACAGGACATCCGAAATTCCACTCAGGAATGCTAGACAACGCTGTCAATTCAAATGAATTAGACAGCGTTGTCTATAAGTTGGGTATAGGGGTTTTCCCGCCCCTGCTTGCCAGCGAGAGCTGGAGTACGCAAACGTCTCTTAGCGCTTGCCTGGCTTGCCTGTTGACAACCGAATGACCAGCTCGTGGGCCAGTACCATGTGTGTAGACAATACGTTTACTTGGACCTCGTCGTCAGCAGTTTTGGCCGATGTGATCAGCATTTCCACCGCCACACGAGCCATAGCAGCTGTGGGTTGCCGTATGGTTGTCAACTGCGGCCAGACAAGACTCGCGGCTGGTGAATCGTCAAAGCCAGCTATGGACAAATCATCAGGGACTACCAAACCAAGACTTTGCGCTGAAGCCAATATGCCTAGTGCCATGTCGTCATTACTGGCGAAGATTGCGGTGGGGCGGGTACGTCTACTTAAGATCATATTCGCACCCTCCAAGCCGGAGTGGAATTTGAAATCCCCGGTGTAAACAAAATCTTTCTCGACCGGTAAAGCGTGCGCCTCCATAGCGCGAGAAAACCCTTTGTAGCGCAGTGCTGACGCCGCTTGGTCTGCAGGCCCCTTGATAAAGCCAATTTTCTTGTGCCCTAGACTTATCAAGTGGGCCGTCATCTGCTCGGCTGCCAGAACATCATCCATGCGAACGCTGGGTATGCCGTCGCTGTTTCGCTCAGGCGAGATCAACACACATGGCGTCTCACTTTCGCGCAGTGCTTGCAACACATGTGGGTTTTCGCATAATGGTGGGGTCAGGATCATTCCGTCAGGTCGCAAGGCACTGATCATCTGGTCGACTTGCTGCCCCAAATCTGGAGCATCGTCCTTGACCGACTCCACCACAAGGTGGTATCCCGCTTCACGGCACCGCACCGTGGCACCTTGTTGAACCCCGCTGACAAATGCGGCACTGGGGTCGTAGTACAACAGGCCAATCAGAAAAGAACGAGCACCTGCGAGACTGCGCGCGCTTAGCTTGGGGCGGTACTTCATTTGGGTAACCACCCTGAGCACATGCTCACGCGTCTCGGTGTGGACACCTGGTTCTTTGTTCATGACCCGAGACACTGTCTTGATGGAAACACCTGCAACCCTTGCCACGTCAGTAATCGTAGGGGTTGCGCTAACTTTGATGTTCATTTCCATGGCGTGTGCTTTAAATCTACATGTCTTCGCGAATTCCGCATTTTCGTTCTTAATTCATACGCCTTGGGTATTTATGCCGATAAATCTTCTTAGGAACTTTTAAACACGCACAATGACAGCGTTGTCAAAATTATATATGATTGAGCCAAATCGCTCGTAAAAAAGGTACAGGCAAGTCGAGCATCCTCCCCACAAGACAGGAAATAACATGCCATCTTTACGCGAAAGACTTCGCTCCCCATTTGCCTGGGTTCCAACGGCCTATTTGGCTGAGGGCATTCCATTTGCCATGGTCATTTGGGTGGCAGGAACCATGTTCAAAGACCTTGGGCATAGCGACAGTGAAATCACTATGTCCACTGCCAGTATTGGCATTATGTGGTCGCTCAAGCCCTTGTATGCGGGGTTTTTGGACATGTTTAAGACAAAGCGTTTCTGGGTCATTGCCATGCAGCTAGTTCTGGCGAGCTTACTGGGTCTGTGGGCCACATCACTGGCTTTGCCGAACTACTTTGTTGTAGCGATTTTGCTGTTGTGGCTAATGGCCTTTGCCTCTGCCACACAAGATATTTGTATTGATGGTGTTTACATTACCAGTCTCGATGCGTCAGCCCAGGGGAAGTTCATGGGTCTGCAGGGTGCCTTCTGGAATGCTGGCAGAATATTTGCCACCGCTGTTGTGGTGGGGGTCGCGGGAGCTTTACAAAAGAGCGGACTGGATGCGCGCGCCGCTTGGGCAACCGCGCTTGCAGTAAGTATGGGAGCGATGGGGTTGCTTGCGGCCTACCACTATTGGACGTTGCCTCCCGGCTCAACCTCGGAGAGGCCCGCCAACGCATTGGCTGTCGCGCACACCTTCAAAGATCAGTTCCTCGATTTCCTGAAGAAGCCACACCTTTTGGGTATGCTGACATTCGTATTGCTGTACCGTATAGGCGAGGGGTTTTTGCTTTTGGAGGCGCCGCTCTTTATGCAGGGTCAGGTGACTAACGGCGGCTTAGGTATGTGCGCAACCACAGTGGTTACTGCAGCATGCCCCCATATGCTCGAGAGCAAGGCACTGATAGACGGCCTGATCAGCACCATTGTTAGCCTAGCCTTTGGACTTTTGGGCGGAGTCTTTGCTGGCAAGTATGGTCTTAACCGCAGGACACTGGTTTTTATGGCCCTGTGTCTGAATTTACCGCACATCACTTTTTATATTTTGAGCTGCATGGTAACAACAGAGGCGCCCGTTTCGTTGCCTGTGATTGCGACACTGGTCACGCTTGAGAAAGCGGGCTACTCCTTCGGATTTGTAGCCAACATGCTTTACATGATGCAACAGATCTCACCCGGAAAGTATCACATGACGCACTATGCCTTCTGCACGGCGATTATGAATCTGACTCTCATCCCCACCCAAATGGCGAGCGGCGTCCTTGCAGATCACTTGGGATTTCAGACCTTCTTCCTAATGGTGATGGTGGCGTCTATTCCATCCGTACTGGGCGCCTACTTTGCCCCTTTCCCAAACAAGGTGGATCACACCGGCGCTACAAAGACTTAAGGCGCTGCCCAAGGTAGTCGTCAAGTAGCCGGCTTTCGCAATATCCTGATACGGGAGAAACACTCCGCAATCCCGCGAAAAGCAAAAAGTATTCTTACAAACTACTACAAAACTCCCTCTTGCCAGTGGGAAACATCTGCCGCTTCAGCACTGGCAAGCGCTTAACGTGCGCTTTACGCGCAGCATTATCAAAAAAAGTAAGCCCTAGAGCCGTCAACAGTGGGATCCACGGGCCCCGTTGGAATAGCCCATTACCTAAGAAATCCATGGCAACTCCCCCCCCCTCCCCCGCGCCACGCTCTAACTTGCTAGCCATAACCTGGCCCCTTTTGGCCGACCTTGTGCTGGGCATATCGGTTGGGCTTATTGGGCTGTCTATGGCTTCGCAAGAGTCTGCAGCGGCGGTGGCGGCCTTCACCTTGTCGAACCATATCCAAGCCTCCTTCTTTCTTTTATTTCGCATTATTAGCATGGGGGTGAGCGTTGTGATTACGCAAAACCTTGGTGCAGGGCATCGCTCCGTGGCCGATGCTACAGCCCGTGCGGCTATAGGATCAAGCGTCTGGTTAGGTCTCATTTCTGGAATAGTGGTGTCAATTTTTCCGAACAACTTGTTATTGCTTCTGAATGCCCCCCCGGAAGTGTTACCCCTAGCCGTTCCGTTCCTGGAGGTACTGGCTATCGCGTTGGGGTTGGATTCGCTCAATGCATGCATGAGCGCCGTCATGCGCGCACATTTGCATACCCGCGACACCTTCCTCAACATGATGAGCATGCACAGCCTTCACTTAATAATGTGTGTTTTGCTGATGCAGGGAGTGGGCCCCATACAGCCAATAGGACTGATCGGCTTTGCTTTGTCGGCCGCGGTCAGTCGGCTTTTCGCCGTTGGCTTTCATTTGGTGCTGTGGCGATGGCGTCTGACTTTGATTCCAACACTACAAGACTGGTGGATAGTACGCTGGAAACTGTTGCTACCAGTTTTGCACATCGGACTGCCTGGGGCCGCAGAAAACATTGCCTACCGACTCTCCTTACTAGCCACTGTGGCCATGGTAGCAAACATGGGGACGGATGCACTTGCAGAACATGGTTACACCATGCAAATCATGTTTTTCATACTAGTTTTCAGCCTGTCGGTAGGCTTTGGCAGTGAAATTTTGGTGGGGCACCTAGTGGGAGAACGTAGCTTACACAAGGCCCACCGATTGGTAGTGCACAGTGTGCGCATAGGAATCTTGGTTTCACTAGGTATGTCACTGATCGCTGTATTTACCGCAAGCTGGTCACTGGCATTTTTTACTAGCGACCCCCGCATAATTGAAATTTGCACCCAACTGCTATGGATTGCCGTAGTTCTTGAGCCCGGACGCGCTTTGAATTTGATTGTTATAAATTCCTTGAGGGCTTGCGGTGACGCCCGCTTTCCGGTGGTTGCCGGTGTGGCGTCTATGGTGATAGTCATGGCCGGTGGCGCGTGGCTCCTGGGCGTCTATTTTGGAATGGGATTGACTGGTGTGTGGATAGCATACACACTCGATGAATGGACACGCGGCTTTATCATGTGTTGGCGCTGGTGGAGGCGTGGGTGGCTGCCGGCAGCGCGTGCAACACATCGGCGACTCATCCGACAGCGCAGCGGGGCTTAAAGCTAATCAATTGAAAGGCTTTGCCAACCAAGATGACTACTTTTTATAGTCAAACCACCTCTAGGACTGCCGAGCTGTTTGAAGCCGCACTTGAACCAGACGAAATTCCAGGCGTGATCGTTGTCGGAAAGATGATACCGCGAGTAACTTTATGTGCGGGCGGGTGAGGGAATTTTTGACATGTCTGGATATGGTTTCTCAGCCCGGATATGAATAGCTTCTATACGGCCTCAAGAATAGACAGAGCATCTTACATACAGTGGGGATATGTTCCAATCTGACTTCCAGTCGAGCGCCGAAATCAGAGATTAAATCCCTTTTATATTTTTCATTGCACTACAGAGAAATTTGAAGATATGAAAATTCTTTTTGTCGGCGGCACAGGCAACCTCAGTACCTCTTGCAGCAAGCTTGCCCTTGAGCTCGGGCACGAACTTTGGTTACTTCATCGGATAGGGCGACCGGGCATCGCAGGAGCGAGAGATCTCGCATGCGACATTCAGGATGAAGCGGCTGTCAACAGCGTACTAGAAGGGCATTTTTTTGATGCGGTGGTGCAGTTCATTGCATTCGAACCAACCCAAATTGAGCGAGATTTACGGCTCTTTACAGGGCGGTGTCGCCAATATGTATTCATTAGTTCTGCCTCAGCCTATTCCAAAGCGGATAGGTTCTCGCCAATCACCGAGGTAACGCCGCTTGCAAATACCCATTGGAAATATTCTCGTGACAAGATTGCATGCGAGGAAACACTTCTCAGTAACGCGCGAGCCGCAGAGCTTCATTTCACAATTGTTCGGCCGTCACACACATACGATACAGTGATATTGCTACCAATTGGTGCCTGGAACAATTTCACTGCGATAGACCGCATGCGCCGTGGGCTGCCTGTAATCGTACCGGGCGACGGGACTAGTTTGTGGACGATAACCCACTCGCAAGACTTCGCGCAAGGGCTTCTCGGTTTGCTAGGCAATCCGCTCGCGTATGACGAAGACTTTCATATTACTTCGGATGAAGCGCTGACTTGGAACGAGATTTACCTCCAGACCGCTATAGCTGCTGGTGTTCCGTCGCCAATCCTGGTTCATATTCCTTCCGATCTCCTAATAGCGTGGGATCCGCTACTTAAAGGGACTCTGCTGGGCGACAAATGTCACACTACCTTATTTGACAATTCGAAATTACGCCGGGTTGTTCCTGGTTTTAGGCCAGTGGTGGCCTATCGAGGTGGCGTGCAACGCACGCTGAATTGGTTCGATGCTGACGCGACTAGGCGGCGTCTTCCAGCATCGGAAAATGAATTCATTGAATTGGTTCTTAAGGCATATCGCAAGTCATGGCCGGGTGAGTGAGTGATAAGTGAATAGCCTGTTGTCCAGTAATTCGAACGGGTCTTTTTTATACGCCTAACCAATGCCCATGAGACTAGCGTGAATAGAGCGCCCTACAAAAATTGTGCAACGGTGCGACCTTCAGTTTCTCTGAATTCCATGAGGTTTCTCTTGATCATCGCTTCCAATAATAATTCAATTGAGTAACATTGTTGGCGGTGTTTTGATATCCGTCCAATGATTCATAAAAAACACACCGTCCAATGCTACGTTCAGCACCGAAAACATTGATTGCGATCACCGCGACCGAGCAACGCGATTTCTTCCCGGCTGCACTGTTTGAGCAGTTGCTTGGGCTAGTACCTAACCACGTTTTCTTCGATCCATCAAAAAACCGCGCCAATGACTGGTTGTGCTGCTTAAGTGAAGTCCAACCCGAGATCCTAGTTTCGTGCTGGAATACTCCGCGCTTGCCGCCTAACCATTCTATTGGCGGGTGCGGACACTTAAAATACATTTGCCATCTCAGCGGTTCAGTGCGGCAGTTAATCACTTCGAGCCAGATAGAGAGTGGTTTGCTGGTGACAAACTGGGGTAACTCTGTAAGTAGAGTTATCGCCGAGAATGGCCTTTTTTTGACCATCGCTGCTTTGCGTCAGGCGACCCATTGGGGGATGGCGATGCATCAAGAGGGTGGTTGGAAGTGCGATGACACGGAGTTTTTCTCTCTCTTTGGACGGAGTGTCGGACTGCACGGTTTCGGCGCAATAGGGCAAGAATTGGCAAGGTTGATGCAGCCCTTTAAGGTGCGCTTGCAAGCCTATTCACCGAGCGTTCCCGATAGCCTATTGATGCAATTCGGTGTGGAACGAGTGCATAGCTTAGAGCGATTGTTCTCCGACAATGAAGTGCTCATCGAATTGGCCGCTTTGACTCCTAAAAACAAAGCAATCGTCAACGAAGCGATGCTACGCCGGCTGCGCGTCGGGAGCGTCTTCGTCAACATAGGGCGGGGGGCGGTCGTCGATGAGAAGGCCTTGGTTCGAGTCGCGCGCGAAGGTAACGTTCAGTTTGCCCTTGACGTTTTCGAAGTGGAGCCACTCCCAGCTGACTCTTGTCTGCGCGGTCTGCGCAATGTCACACTCTTGCCACATTTAAGTGGTCCCACCACCGACCGTCGTTGCGATGCGGGTCAATTTGCGCTGGAAAATCTTCAGCGTTATTTGCGTGCACAAGCGCTACAAGCGCTCATCACGGTCGAAACTTATGCCCGCTCGACATAAGACGAGCGGCGGCGTACATTTCCGATCAGATAGAACAATTTCTACAGCGCCAACACGCATCAGCACTCACCCGGGAACGGTATAGATAACGATACGCCAACGGTGGGGGACACCGGCTCGGGAATAGCTGACCTTACTCTCGCAGGTGCCGAACGCTTCAACTGTTAGGCGGGTAAGGCAGGGATTTGTTGGGGTAAATGATGGGGTAAAAAAGGTTGGTCGATAAAAAAGTTAACATTTTAGCGGGTTGCAAGCATATTTTTGATTCCCATCACTCGCTCCATCTCAGTGACTCATGGTGGCTCTGCAGGCGGAAACATTATGCGTGAAAAGCGCGGCAATCTGCCCCTGAGTTACCGTCGGACTGCCAACTGTGTTAACGAAACTATTCTCAAAGGGTCTCACCCACTGTCATGCGGTTAATCAGACATTTTATTTAGGTGCGATGGCAAACTTACAGAAATACTTTTTAGGGTTATGGGGTCGACCACCTGAGTACCATTGGGGATAAGCTGCAGTCCCACTACTTCGATTTGATTGCGCTTTTTCCCATGACTTTTAAAGTCTTCATCAGTCAACGTCAATACGACATCTTGTCCGGCCTGGTCGGCAAAGGCGATCAACTTCCGTTCCGAACCACTCCAGCGGCCATAGCCCGCTGAGCCTGCTTGGACAAACAAATAGAGATTTAGCTTTCCTTCTGAAAAGTAGGGCTTGGGAATATTTAACACATACTGCACTTCGAAGTGCTCAAAATTGTGGATGCCACCCAGTGGTTGCACCAAAGTTACTTTGCCAGAATGTCCTGGTGGGAGCCGGTCAGGCGCCCAAAGCGGGGACAGTTGCAGTGCTGCCTTTGAGCCATCTAGGCTACGCCCTATGTCCAAGTCTTCGTCAGAAATGCGCGCAGTTATTGCACCAATTGCGTTGGCGTTGTTATAGCTAAATAGGTAATGAGACTTTGGATTGACAACCATTGGTTCCGGCGCTGGTGGCACAATCTTAGCGCTGTTAAACCGAAGCCCAAGATTGCGAATGCTGATGGGCGCAGACTCCATAGATCCTTTGCGGTGAAATAGCAAATTGATGCGTTCAATTGCTCGGAGCTTTTCTGGCGGTTCATTGAAATCCGCTGCAGCAATGCGAATTTTTTTATAACGGCCGGCGCTCCCGGCAAAGTCAGCCATGGTGAATGTGCGACCGTTGAATAGATAGTCCCCTTGGGCGCCCGCCTGCAAGGAAAACACAAACTGCATTTTGCCTTCGTCAACGTATTGCCTGGGCATATTGATCTCAAACTCGACTTCCACCTGCGTGCAGTCACGTGAGGACATAAGCTGATATAAGTGGAGCCGGCTAGTTTCCACATTGCTTATTCCTTTTGTTCCTGACTGCGTATCTTTGGCGGACCAAAGTGGCCTTACCGCGAGTACGGCAGCGGTGCTATCTGGGCTCAAGCTGAGCTGATGGTTGCCTAAATGTACGGTATCAATTGTCCATAAGGTAGGCTCAGTCAGATTTACGCGGATGTCAAATTCGCGCTCACTAGCTTGTGTTGTAGCAGCGCCGCACATCAGCAACGCGGTCAGCATCAAAAGTCTGCGGATACCTTCCAATGACATATCCACTGCCTTCAGGGAATGCTGTGCCCCTTTGCGGCCACCCACATTGCATACCAGTCTTCCCGTTCCAGGGTAATTAACGACGCACGAACTGCACTTTCGATACGCTCCAATTTGTTAGTACCAATAACCGGAATTGGACGACTAGGATGCCCCATAACCCACGCGTAGGCTAGTTGCTCCAACGTCGCGCCGCCATACTTACCAGCCAATGCACTGGCGACTTGGGCAAGTCGGACAGCCGCTGGGTGGTTTCGGTCAAATAGTTTCCCACCTGCCAGCGGGCTCCATGCCATCGGTTGCATACGCATTTGCTGGCAAAGGTCAAAAGTACCATCAACACTGGCGTCCATATTGAGCAAATGAAACTCGACTTGATTGGTGAGCAAGGGAGTATCCATACGGCTATTTAGTGCATGAAACTGTGAGGGGTTGTAATTGGAGACACCTGCGCGTTTGATTTTTCCCTCTTGAACTAAGGTGTTAAGGCCTTGGGCCGTATCGTCAACACTGGTAAACCAATCTGGACGGTGTACTAGAAACAGATCAATCTGCTCGCGCCCGAGCAACTTTAGCGATGTCTCCACACTCTTTTTTAGTTGTACGGCCGAAGCATCATAAAAACCCACGGTGCGCTCCGGGTTTTTGGGGTTCGGTACATAAATGCCGGATTTAGTAATAATTTTTAGATTGTTACGAAGATCCAAAGAAGACGCCATGGCCTCGCCCAAGGCGGCTTCGACGGCATACCCGCCATAAATTTCTGCGGTGTCAATTGTTGTGATACCTAGCTCCAAGCAGCGGTTCATCCTGCGATTGATATCCTGGCTGGTAGGTGCGTCATCGAGCATACGCCAGGTGCCATACACCATTGGCGAAGCAAAGGAGTCAGCGGTAACGGAAATTGGAGTAGTACTCATGCTATTCACTTTGCAAGGTTACATGCACTGTCATATGCGAGGAGTGCTTCAAGCAGGTAATAGTCACCAAAAACAAGACTGGTGTTGGTTAACCGATGGTTTGCATCGGGATGGTAGTTGCGCGCCTGATAACGCAGGGCACTGGCGAAATCCGGGCTAGATGAAAAGTATGGTTCCTGAACAAGACTGCTGAGCGCCTGGACTGCCGCCTCCCAATAATTGGACTTGTCAACCGACTCCTGACATAGACGACTAAGGCGAAAAAACGCACAAGAAGCTAACGCGGCAGCGCTCGAGTCCTTGAACTCAAGGGCTGTTAAGTCACTATTGAAGTCAGAAGGCGGAACATGATCTGGTGGTAAGTGGGCTAGGTAGTACTGTGCCGCTTTGATGGATTGCTGCAGATAAGTTTGGAGTCCGGTAACCTCGTATAAATAGGCATAACCGTAGATTGCCCAGGTCTGACCGCGCGACCAGCAGCTTTCATCGTGCATACCTTGATGGGTGTATTTTCGCTTGAGTTGACCTGTGGCGGGATCGAGGTCCAGGACGTGGTAGGTGCCGTTATCAGGCCTAAAGAATTCAACTATAGAGCGATCCGCATGGCCAAGGGCAATCTTCCTCAATTCCGCTGGGCCGCCATTGTCTGCCGCCCAGATAAGAAGCTCCAAATTCATCATGTTGTCGATGATGACAATATAGTTTTTTGCGTCATGAATATCGCCCCAAGATCGGATAAGTCCAACTTGTGGGCTAAAGCGCTTTCCTAGACTTTGTGCCGCCTGAAGCACTACGGACTTGTAGTGTGTGTCGCCGGTTAATCTGAACGCGTGTCCGAAACTGTCCATGATCATGAAGCCTAAATCATGGTTAGTGGTTGTAAACTGCTCGCCAGTAATGCCTACCGTCCAGGCGTCCGCACGCTTGCGCCACGCTTCCTGATCCACCCATTCACGCCGTTTAGCAAATTCATAGACGTACCATAGAGACCCAGGATAAAACCCGCTCACCCAGTCCGGTGCCGGGACGGTGGACCAGGTGGCGCCTTTGGCCTCGTTAGGGTAAGCAGTTTTATCCGGTTGGATGGCGTCATAAGCGGCGAGTTTGTAGGCAATGCTTGCAATGGCAGCATCTACATCAATACTTGGGTTGTTCATAGAATTTAGCGTGGCAACATGGATTCAGGATGGCTTACTTCGACATTGCCTTTTCCAGGGCGGCAGCCAATGTCAAATCTGCGTAGTCTTGAGCGCATAAGAAGCGTCCGCTCACACCGTCGTTGAGCAAAACAGGAACCAGTGCGCCTGGGAGCACCGAAGAGGGATCATTGGGAGCATTGGGGCCGCCCAGATCTGTGCGCAGCCAACCTGGGTCTAGCAAGTTCATTTGCACGCCGGTTCCAGCCAATTTGCCACTTATATCACGCACAAACTTATCTACCGCAGCCTTGGAAACCGAATAGGCCGAGAGTTCGGGTTGATCTTGAATGCCTGAGGTCAGGTTAATTACTCGCCCCCAGCCTCGCGCAATCATAGGTGGCACCAAACGATTGCATATCCGAACCAGACTAATCACATTAACTTCGAAACTGGTGCGGTAATGTTCTGCAGGAGTTTCGTAATACGCGCCCCTGTAGGGTGTCATGATCGCTGCGTTGTTGTAAACGACATCAATATGTCCAGCCTTTGCCAAGGCCTCGTCTAGAAATCGGTCTACCTGACCCTGGTCTGATAGTTCTCCAGCCACTGTCACTACCTGAACGCCCTTCGCGCGGAGTTTAGTGGCGAGGGCCTGGGTATTTGAAACTTCTCGACTGTGTAAAACTAGGTTTGAACCAAGTTGTGCAAGACCCTCACTGACATGCAAACCAACGCCTCTGCTAGCGCCGGTGATAAGAGACCACTTGCCTTGTAATGTATTCATTTTGCTTCTTTCTTATAGGAAAAGTGCAGCCTGTATCCGATGGACTGAAGGCCTGCGATAGTAAAAACGGCTATACCGACTCAGGACATCCGCAATTTAGAGAACCTAGACTTAATCGCCTTTGCTGCGTTATGCGAGGTGGCTGCGATGCCCAGATAACCACTGGCAGGTAGACCGAGGTGTTGCTCGCAATAGGTCTTCCAGTTAGTGCCGTCATCGCTGAACATTCCTGTAAACATATCTCCCTTGCGAGTCAGCTTCAACCATACGCGTGGGAATTGCACCGGAAACTCTGGCGTAGTTGGAAGCGGCTGCGGCGGATAGATGGCCGAGCACTCTTTGTCTTTGCTTATACGCGACTGGTATTCAACGCCGCCATTGTTTTTATTTCGCGGGTCGTTGTTACCAAATGCCAATAGCATCACATGCTGTGCACCAGGTTCAAATGAGGTCCGCCACATGATGCCCGCTTTGGAATAGAGATCGGCCATCTCTATGGCGTCGACCCGTACGCTGAACTCAAAGTCACCCTTTATCTCAGTGTGGGCGAAGTGACATTCGTCGCGTAGCCCCCAAATGTCTGCTCCTGCGGACGTGATTTCAATGGCTTCATGCGATTGGGTAGATCGACCTGGGATTCGAGGATCGCCGATGTCTATTCCGTTAAGGATTGGAATACTCATAGTCTTGTTTGGGGGGGGTTGGTAGTGAAGATCTGTATTTGTAATTGGCAGGGTACGAATGCGGATACCCGTCGCATCGAAGATAGCGTTGCAGATGGCCGGCGCCAAAGGCGGCAAAGCGGGTTCACCAAGTCCAGTAGGAGAGTTTTTGCCTTCTATGAAATACACCTCAATTCGCTTGGGCGCGGCGTCAATGCGCAACACGGGGTAGTCATGAAAATTGGACTGCGTCACACGACCTTGGTCAATGGTTACCGCTTGCAACCAGGCAGCACTCAGGCCCTCGATGATGGAACCCTGAACCTGTGCCTCCGCGCCACTGATATTGATAATTCGCCCTACATCGACCACCGCAACGACGCGCTCGACAGTGAGCTTACCGTCGGGTGAAACGGAAACTTCCGCCACTTCTGCCGCATAACCCTGATGGCTGAAGTGAAAGGCCATGCCTTGGCCGGTCCCTTTGGGCAAAGCTTTTTTCCATCCCGCCTTTGCGGCGGCCATCCTTAACACAGCCTTCATCCGAGCGGTGTCAAAAGCGGGGTCCCAGCGCCCGGTACCAGGAAAGACACGGTCTTCCCCCAATAGATTAAGTCTGAAGGCAAGTGGATCTTTGTTTGCTCTATGTGCCAACTCATCCAGAAAACTTTGCACAACAAATGCGATACCGTTGCTACCCGGTGCTCGCATCCAACTCGTAGGAACGTTGCTGCTAAGTACAGATTTTTCCAGCAAATAATGCGGAACTAGCCTTGCAGGGAACTCCTTGCCGGCCATATCGGCTGCAGTGCCGGGCTTAGTATTGCTGTTAAGGCCCACCGTTACGAAGTGGTTGCGCCATGCAAAGATGTCTCCGGCGGCATCTAATTTGGCAGATAGGAAATGCCATCCTGCGGGGCGATATTGTCCATGCTGCGTGTCGCTTTCACGTGTCCAAGTTAGCTTTACTGGGCGGCCGACATGTTGAGCTATTGCTACCGCCTCGGCTACGAAGTCATTGGTCAACCTTCTCCCGAAAGCCCCACCGCTCCGCGTGAATTGCAACTCCACTTTCGCCTTGGGCACTTTGAGAACTTTGGCAGCGAGTTCCCTGGCTTCACCCGGGAGCTGCGTAGGAGCAATTACCCGAATACCTCCATCAGGCTGGGGAATTGCCAGCGCATTCATAGGCTCCAGTGGCACATGGTGCAAAAAGGGATAGTGATAGTGGGCAGAGATTTGGTTAGCGGAACCTTGCAATGCCGTATTTGCATCGCCCACGCTGTGCACTACTGGCCCACGTTGGATGCCGATTTCCGCTGCTTTTCGCCCATACTCTAAAGAATTTTGTTTGCTGCCTGAGGAGGAATCCCAGAGCACCTCCAAAACTCTTTGCGCCTTAAAGGTTGACCAGGTCGAGTCGCCAACGATGGCTATGCCGGGCAGTAAACCATAGTAATCTGTGCTGCCCTCTAAGATAAAGGCGTCCACAATGCCGGGCTGCTTGCGAACTTCGGCAAGATTAGCGGAGACAACCTTGGCTCCAAAGACTGGACTTTTGACATACACCGCATGCAACATACCGCGAACGCTTTGGTCTATACCGTACCGGCACTGCCCAGTCACTATAAATTTATTGTCTACTCCTCCAATGCGCTGGCCAATCAATGTACTTTGGGACGGATTACGCAGTACAACATCCTGCGCGCTGGGAACGGGAAGTGTTGCCGCGAGCGATGCCAATTCTCCAAAACCCAATGATTTTTGAGATGGATGGTGGTATATCCGGCTTTGCTTTGCAACACATTCGCTTTCGGGGACTCCCCATTGGCCTGCGGCTGCCCTAATCAGAAGCGTACGTGCCATCGCACCGGCCTCACGCAATGGCTGGTAGGTGTCAAAAATAGACATACTCCCGCCAGCCTCCTGAGGGCCTAGTGCAGAATCAAGGTGTCCATATTCAATTTCCAATTTTGAGAAATCCGCACAAAGTTCATCCGCCAAGATCATAGGCAAAGCGGTTTTTACGCCCTGCCCCAGTTCTGGATTTTGAGCGACCAAAATTACCATGCCATCAGACCGAATCTTTATAAATGGATTGGGTTTAAAGGTTGCATCACGCTGTCCATGAGCCGGCGACGTAGCCGCAAAAGCGGTATCCACTCGCGCAATATTTACTACTAGGCCACCACCAACCAGTGCGGTGAGCTGTAAAAAATGGCGACGTGTATGAATAGACCTCGGCATTAGGCACTCCCACCCATCTTGCGCGCCGCATCTTTGATGGCAATTCGAATACGAGGATACGTGCCACAGCGACAAATATTGCCAGCCATAGCTTCATTAATTTGATCGTCTGTAGGAGACGGATTTTTTTTCAGAAGTGCAGCTGCAGACATGATCTGACCTGATTGACAATACCCGCACTGAGGAACGTCATGGTCACACCAGGCCTTCTGCAAAGGGTGTTGTAGTGGCGCACCAAGTCCCTCAATGGTGGTAACGCTTTGCACTCCCACAGCAGACACTGGTAATAGGCACGAACGCGTGGCGATACCATTCAGGTGCACTGTGCAAGCACCGCAGAGGCCCATGCCACATCCAAACTTAGTACCGAATAGGCCTAGTGTGTCCCTCAGTATCCAGAGCAACGGCGTGTCTGATGCTGCGCGCACACGCTTCTGTTGACCATTAATGTTCAAACGATAGTTATTCATGCTTTATTACTAAGGATTAATCTCTGGTGCCATTTGGATTGGTGCCGGGGCAATGTAAGCCTCATAACCACCGTTTTCCAACCATTGACGATGTACTTTCCATCCCAACAAGAGTGACACACCGGCCATGCTTCCTCCGACAAGAAAGGTGTACTGATAGGCATTACCCATTTGATCCAGTGCGAGCCCGAGTAATGGTGCAATGATCATGCTAAACGCGGCCTGAAAAAGACCAGCTGCAGCGGCATACTGCGCGAACTTCTGCTTTGGGAAAAGCATTTGTCCAATGGCTGCTGTGCCTGTCCAATAAACTCCGGAAACGATACCATGCACCAGTAACGCTATTCCAAACGAAGATTGATCGACGGTCATAAAAAAACCGACTAGCATCAAGGAAGCATACAACGCCAAAGATACTTGGCCAACGCGGATAGCATGGTACTTGTCAACTAACCAACCGATGGGGAGCGAAAGCAAGAAAGAGCAGGCAAACGTGGCTACTAGGTATCGACCATACGTCCCCATGTCCATGCCATAGCTTTTTGCGGCATAGATTGCAAATGTATTGACCGGCAAGAAAGCAGCTGTACTTAACCCGATAAAGCAAAAGACCCACAAGTAGTACTTTTGGGAAAGGCAGTCACGGTAGTAGTCGCCCACTGCACTCATGACGAGCCGTTTTCCCGCAGCGTGTTGGGACGGTGGCGAATATTGCCCCTCTTTGACTCGTAAACACATTACTGTAAAACCGATGCCGTACAACACACCAATGCAAACGAAAAACAATGTGAAGTATTGCTCAACTTTTCCAATAATTAGCTGATTAAAAAAAACTCCTACAGCCAAACCAACGGCTCGGAACATGCCATAGAAGCGACCCAGCCATTCCCTAGGTACAACGTCATTTACAAGACCATTGAATACCGAGTTAGTGATTACCACACCAATTTCAAATATGGTCCAAAAAAAGGTCATCAGCCCCAATACTGTGGAGTTGGCGTTTTCTGCAGAAATTCCCATCCATTGATTGATAGCTGCGCCCATCACAGGACTAAATCCTAGCGCAACCATGGCCAAGGAGACGAAGGGAGTCGGAATTAGTAAAAAAGGAATACGACGGCCCCAACGACCGCGATGCCGGTCACTCCAGTAACTAATTACCGGACCCAAGATAAAAATGATTGCCTGCGGAATAGTGACTAGAAACAATCCTGTCAGCAAGTCCGAAGCCTGGAAGTGCTTAAGCATGAGTTGCGCAACAGGCGCGGCCGAACGCTCCCTCAACATAAATGCAACATCACCAAACAGCAACCATGAAAACAAGGTTGCCAGGCCTACCTTTGTATATGTGATACTGCCCAATGACCACGTACGAACTGAGGCCTCCTGGGTAGGCGGCGACGGTGGTCCATCACTGCTCAGATGGCTAGTTTGTGTTTTTCTTGAATTTTCATTGTTGTCCGTCATTGATGGAATTAGACAACGCTGTCATTATGCTGCATACTAGTAGTTACCCTTATTGAAAATAATCTAACGCCCTCGGGTCTTTGCCGCGCCCGAATGAGTGCGTCTACCCTGCTCCCAATCTTGCAAGGTTCGAACGGACACCCCCAGAGGGGGGGGGGGAAACTCTAGTTGCGATACGCCTACTTTCGAACGTGCTTCAGCGGCTGGAGTCAATGCAACAACCGGCGTTCTAGCCGCCATACCTGCCTTCATTTGCCTCACCGAGGTCCACATTCCAGCTTGGCGGCTAGCCCTACGCTTCCACCTTAAACCCGAAATTACTAAGTTCAAGCATTCGCGCAATATCTTCAAAAAAGCGATTTTTTCAAAAATCAGAAACCTAGCCTTAAACAGGATCTGTTCGCTCGCACGAAAGCGAGACCTTAGAGTTCGAAAGTAATTCGAATGCTTTGCATAATTGAAGACAAACATTTAAGGCCCCGAAAGAAATAAACGCATTTCTGGCGAAATCTCTGTGAGCTGGCGCCCTCCCTCTCGAGACTTCGGAGATAGCTGCAGCTCCTTCATCAGTTGAATGACCCGATTCAATGCCTTATCTGCTATCGTCATGTGTGGACTCGGCCCCATCGTCACTCCGTTGTTAAAGTGAACGACCAAGCCAGACAACTTCAATTCCCCGATGCTGGTTACATAAATGTCAATTTGCGAGGCAAGCATACCCACCAGCTGCACATCGGCCAAATCAACCCGTCCATTAATCTTGAAAAGATGCTGCTTTGTCAGGCGCAGAAACTCTTCCCTATCCCATTGATCAGGCTGGTTCATCCACCGAGGCAAAAAGGTAGATTCTTCAATGTATTCTTCCTCAATCAACTGTGATTTATCGATGTTCAGTCCAGAGGGCAAACGAGTGGCTGTGGCTTTCATTACCTACCCTCCTTCAAAATTACAGTTCGTGAGAATTTGTCACCATCGTTGCTACTATCGATTTGCATAATATTTTAGTTTATAACTATTAAATTTTTATTTCGAAGGGAATGGTCAAGTTATGAAACTCACCACCCGCTTTTGATTACCTTGTTGACTAGCAACTGTCGCGGGCATCCAAACCCTATTCTCAGCACCGAATTCCAACAGTTGAGATTGAGATGCCATTAGCCGCTGGTTTATTTGAGGATGGACACCAAAGGGCAGCTGCCAGGGTTTCGCTCTACTTTCACCAGGCCGGCTTGCTCCATGCGGCGTAACCCATCTCTTGAGGCATCACGCTTTACGCCAAAATGCCTAATTACAGATCCAGTCAGTTTGTGTGGCTTGCCTTTGGCCATTCCCTCTAGCCACCATAAGGCCAATCCGACATTGAACGACTTGCCAGGTAACAATGAAGCCTTGCTGAGCCAAGAAAGCGGAACAGGGCCTTTAAGGAATAGCTCTGATTTCTTAGACTCTTCCAAAACACCAGATAGAGGGTTGTGCCTCATCCGCCTTACTGGGATATCATCATCATCTAAATTTAAGATTTTCATAATAGATATATAAATAGATTACACAGGTGCGGCAGGAAGCCTCAGGTAGTGCGTCTACCTGACGCAGGTAGGTGCGGCAAACTGACGCATGTCAGACAGTTATCGGGCCTTTGATTAATTTCATCACTTTGTTCCACATTACCGCACCGCGCTTGTCCATGTATCGCTCGGGGTAGCGAATTTCCTTTACATCGCTGCCCAACTCAAATCCATCTAAAACAATACGGCTTGCCTCTTTCATCAAAAACTTCGTCCTTGCAACAGCTTCGTCCAATTGATCCAGCGGCGCTTCGATCAATAAGGCATCATGCACAGGAGCGCATACCCTTATTCCTGCCTCAGTCAGCAAAAAGCAGGCTATCCGTAGCATCTCTGCGCCATTGGCTTGCATCGGGAAATTGCGAAGGCTCCGATCGTTTACCTCATTGCAGGTGTGGATTTGCCAGCCAAACCCAGCCCAAAGACGTCCCCCGAGCACGGCCTCATCCACCGCGCAATCCGACCATTTCCAGAAGGTGCGGTAAGTACGCCGGTGTAGCTCAAGGAGTTGACGCGCACGGGCAACGGGCTGATTGATGCGTGCCGCTAGGCTCTCTTCCCCCATCCCGTACTGCACGGCAAGTACACAGGCCTTGAACTGCTCGCGCTCTGATTCGTGGGATTGCTTGGTGGCAGCAGGCGGAACAGCTCCGGCCTGTTTGGCAAAGGCAAGGTACGGATCCCCACTAAGGTAGGCCTGCATCATTCCTGGATCCCCAGATAGTGCTGCAGCAATCCCAAACTCCTGTTGACTCCAATCTACGTAGGCCAAACCCCAACCAGGCCTAGGACGGATCAGCCCCCTAAGCCAGACAGACGGTCCAAAAATGAATTTGGAGTTTGAAGGCTGATTGCGACCTGTCCGCGCTCGAAATGGTGACAAAAGACACCTATTACGACCATCCTCCCCAACCTGCAGATCAGCAAGGCGCATCTCTGAAAGTGCAGATCGCAGCTCTCGCATGGGGGCAACTTCGAGATGGGTGCGGGCCATACCCCTAAATGTGGCATCGGACATGTCAAGTCTGCCGCTTTCTAAACGTGGCCAAGGAATGCCCTTTGCCATGAGATAGTCTTCCCAACGCTGGGTTTTGAAGGTGCGTCCCTCAAAAACCCCATAGTCACTGTCAATCTCTGCAATTAGTCGATCTTGTACACCGCCCCAATTGGCCAAAAGCAATGCATGCGCCTCCGTATCCAGCGGAGTGCCATTCATCTGGATACATGAAACTGACTTCATGTACCTTCCTCGAATCAATGCATATGGCCAGTCAATCGTGCCTAGCATGGCGTCTAAGAGGTGTGCCAAGGCAACTACGTCGGTTTCACAATACTCCATGATTGCAGTGCGCTGGGCTGGACTCCAAGGCCCACCACTTAGAACCATGTCACGCATGGCGTCTTTTTGCTCCGCCCCCATGCTCGGTAGGTCGTGGTACAGCAAAGCTCCCAGCAACGAACTGCCATTGGCTAGACGCATTCCGTTGGTATGGCAGCGAAACTCTGCGAAGAGATCTAGGACATGAACTGGCAGACTCCACCCCAAGACTTGGAAGCAATCCATCTCCGCTGAAGCAAAGTAAGCTACCCATAGCGCCCTGTAGCCAGCGGGCAAGGGGGCTGCTGCCATGGTGCGTAGTTCGTCCTTCCAGTAACGTTGTGTAGCGCCACAGGGCCACTTTCGAACAACCATGCACACTGGGACGGGAGGATTACCCTCTCTCCGATCAGCAGGATGAAACTCGAAGTCAACAAGGTAGATACCGTCTGTAAAGTACGATGGATCCGTCATACATTTCCAAGAAGTGACTGCACGACTGGATGTTCGATGTCCAAAATGATCTTGCCGCGAAAAGACACATCCACCAGAGTGTCAATATTGTGAGTTGGCCACTCTGGCTCGGGAAGGGCTCCTGCAGCCTCAAAGGTGTCGTAGCCGCCAATATGCATATTTGCAGCAATACGAATCCACTTAAGCTTGGCATGTTCAACAGCCTGAGCTAATGACTCATGCCAGGGATTTCGGGAGCCCGACTCATCTGGCAGCGGAACCGGGATTAAAAACATGTTGTTTTGGCGATCAATTGCCGTATGCAGCCGCACCGGACGGACTAAATTACTAATTTGCTGAGCTATATCAGTCGCCACCAGGTAGGTTTCCCTAGTCTCTTTCTGCTCTAACAACATGGCCATGAAGCTCATTTCATCCGATTGATGCGTACGGAAAAATGTAGGCTTCTTAGGTTTGCCAACCGGGACATTTGTAAGCAGTTTCTTCACGCCAAAATTTGCGCCATAGTTTGCAGGCAGGCGTAATAAATGTAGAGCAGATGTGGAAAATTCGGGGATTAGGATATTTGAGGTTTGTACTGACATGATGAGCTTTCAAGTTAAGTTGTTTGTCTATTTAAATTGGCTAACTAAAACGGTTGGTTGAGCCTTATGAAACCAGTGCTTTACGTAGCGAAAACCCATGTGCATCAGAGTTAACGTTCATGTTGGCCGGCCTCAAAATAGTTCTAGTTGACTAACACCGAACTGCTCGGCGTACGCCTTAAAATGTTCAAAATCGTCGCAAAAAAAGCTTTGTCCGTTTTTGCTAACCTGAATGACCCCGTCCATGCCTTCATTTAAGAGATATCCCACTAGTTCAAGTTGCTCGCTATGAGTTGAGCACGCAAGATAATTAGGAGCTCGGACACTTGACGTGTCGCTTCTATTTTTTGGAACTTTCCGGCGATCAGTGATATTGTTAATTCCATTGAAATTGAATAACTCAGGCTGATAAAAAGCGACTGCCACAGTTGCTTCGTTTTGATCTGCTGATTTGATTTTGGTACCTAAGGGGGGGGACTGTGACGATTTCATAATGCCGCCTCATCTAAAGTCAATACTGCGTTATCGAGACTGGATGTAGGCTGGACACCGTCATCAAACGCTATCGGCCCGCGTGACATGAGGTTGAATACCACCTCATCAAAGCGATTGATATCAACAATTGCACTTGAGCGAATCCCTGAGGGCTTTCGCATTACATCGACTTTTCGCAAAAAGTCTCCGTGTCTGTAACAGAAGTTGCGGAAAGTTATTGGGGTGTCCTTCAGCCCCAACTCTGGATGTGCGGCAATAAATGCTGAGAACACAGGCCTGGCACTGCGCCAATTCAAGACTGTCCTGTTGAATGTGACACCTGGTATTACTGATTGCTTGTTCATCTGAGGGTCTTTCGGTTAATCGTGGCGAAGCGGTATTCGTCGATTTAACGCCTTAGCGCCTAGATCCTCAAACAATTTGATGAACGAGCAAAATGCTGATGAATTTTCTAGCTTGTTTTGTACGCAGCATTAGTGGATGAACGTTTCTAAACCCGATATTCTTGTACCCTTTTTGACCAATAAACATCGCTCATTACTCTGGGCATTAATTCTGCGATTAATTTCTTTTTGGTTCTCTCGTCGAAGTTATCCCCAAGAATCCCAGCTACTGCTGTGTCAACGTCTTGCACCGTTGCACCTCCAAGTTGCTGTGCTACTAAGACTCTGATGATTGGTTCACCTGGTTTGATATTTTGTAACCGGTAACTTTTGCCTCTCCGTTTTGGCGGAAGGCCTGCTGCTTTAGCACCTTGCGCAGTACAAAGTGATTGGTTTAGGTAATACGCGGCTTTAAATGCCTCATCGCTTCCGAGGTAGCCCAACTCATCCTTCAGCAGAGCAGCGATAGTCACATCAGCTGAGTCACCCAGAAGCAATGTTCGAATGTGATCGTCAATAATTTTTCGGTTTTCTGAAGTTTTGAATGGATGCTCTGCGAGTTTTTTTATAGCATGGCTCATTTCTTGGTGAGTGTTCATCATTTATCTCCAACTTGCTTTTGCAGCGGCTTGCATAGCCTGGGATTCCAGGTGTCCATATCGTCTGTAAAGGATCAAACTGCTGTTGCCAATTGTTTGAGAGGCAACGGCTAGTGTGCTTCCAGACTCGATTAGTAGTTTGGCTCTGTGATGGCGAAAGTCATTCATGTTGAAATCTTCGCGGCCAATCGCTTTCCTCAACTTATTCCAGGGCTTCCTGTACGAGAGGACAGCGCCCTTGGTCCTTTCGCTCTCAAATAGCAATTCGCCCGGTGGCCGGTTTGTCCACACGCGTTGCATTAGCTCTGCGGTTGTTTGGCTAAAAAACATCATCCTTGCCTTCTTAGTCTTTGTATGCAGGACTTCGATGGAGCCAGTCTGGAGGTCAAAATCTTTCCATCTGCGCTGTGCAATTTCACTAAAACGAGAGCCAGTTTCAGCTAGTAACCGGATTAGGACTTGAAAACGACGGTCTGAGTGGCTGGCCGCACCGTTGATTAGGCGCTGTACTTCTTCGTCCGAGATGAAGATGTGGCGCATTGGCTCCTCGTAGCGGTGCTGACAAAGCGTGGGGGATGTAAAGCCAACGGGAGTTAGCCTTTGTTGTTTGGCCCAACGGTAGAGGCTCCCTAACTGGGAGAAGTTGCGATTAACTGTGCCTGGGGCGTAGCCGTTGTTGATCATGGCGATGCCAGAAAGCGCGAGCTCATCGGCGCCGACTTCCCAGGCGCTGCGCGTCTCAAGCAGGTCAATCCATTTTCTAAGTTGCATATCCGCTCCGTTGTAGTGGGTTGCGAGATAGGCACGCGCAAGCTCACCGAAGGTCATTTGGACCGATGAAGTCTTGTAGTGTTGTGTATCGAGGGCCACTCGAAGATTTATGCGAATCTGGCCGTTATGGCGAGACACCGGGCTGGGCGCTTTTGAAGTTGGCATCGTTCGGGCTCCGTAGATCACTATGTGTGAGAACAAAACACCGCTTCGCCACGATACCGAAAACTTCAACCAATTCAACCACTTAGGAAGAATTGGTAGGCGCAATTGGACTCGAACCAACGACCCCCACCATGTCAAGGTGGTGCTCTAACCAGCTGAGCTATGCGCCTGTAATTCAGCCTGAAATTATAGCAGCACAATTGCCCTGCCTCCCGACATCCGACGGCGCGCGGACCAAATGCAAGAGGGCAGGCTGACCTGTTGGGCGATAATTGGGACAGGCGCGGGATGACTGCTTAGCCACTCCCGTCAGCGCACCTGTTCCTCATTATTTAGCGGAGTTTTTCATGGAAATCGCAGGCAAAGTTTTTATCGTGACCGGTGGCGCCTCGGGTCTGGGCGAGGGTACCGCCCGCATGCTGGCCGCTAAGGGCGCCTTGGTCGTCATCGCCGACATGCAGGCCGACAAGGGCGAAGCCATTGCCCAGGAAATCGGCGGCGCC
>Ga0194055_10000530_pt1 | contig 30892 bp, 24 predicted proteins | sample SepL449m_MetaG_FD_155482 | JGI IMG/M metagenome (GOLD analysis project Ga0194055, IMG submission 155482) | Anoxic zone freshwater microbial communities from boreal shield lake in IISD Experimental Lakes Area, Ontario, Canada - Sep2016-L442-9m | ecosystem: Environmental > Aquatic > Freshwater >... | reverse complement strand
CGTCAGCGGCACCCCCACCACCCCGGGCTCGGCCTCGGTGACCATCACCGCCACCGACAACGCCGTGGCCGCCTACTCGGGCTCGGCCACCTTCACCTGGAACACCACCAACACCGTGGTCGTGACCAACCCAGGGGCCAAGTCCAACGCCTCGGGTTCGGCCATCTCCACCTTGACCAACGCAGCCACTGACTCCCAGTCCGGAGCCACCCTGACCTGGAGCGCCTCGGGCCTGCCGACTGGTCTGTCGATCAACTCCTCGACCGGGTCGATCACCGGCACGCCGACGACCCCCGGAGTCTCTTCGGTAACGGTGACGGCCACCGACGGAGCCACGTATGCCGGGTCGACCTCGTTCTCGTGGACCATCACCAACACCGTCACCGTGGCATCCCTGTCGAATCAGTCAGGCGCGGCTGGCGCGGCCATCGCCACATTGACGAACTCGGCTACCGACAGCCAGTCCGGCCAGACCTTCACCTGGACCGCCTCGGGTCTGCCCACTGGTCTGTCGATCAATGCCTCCACCGGGTCCATCACCGGAACCCCGACGACCGGTGGTGCCTACGCCGTGGTGCTGTACGCCACGGACACGAACTCCTTCGTCGGCAGCACCTCGTTCACTTGGACCCTCACCTCATCGATCACGGTGGCCAATCCGGGTAACCAGACCAGCACCACCGGCTCAGCCATCACCCCGCTGACGTCGAGTGCCACCGACACCGATATCGGTGTCACGATCACCTGGTCGGCTACCGGGCTGCCGGCTGGTCTGTCAATCAACGCCTCCAACGGGACGATCACCGGCACCCCCACCACACCAGGCTCGGCCTCGGTCCTGATCGTCGCTTCCGACAGCACCGGGCACGCCGGTTCGGCCGCACTGACATGGACGACGACCAATACCGTTGCCGTCTTGTCCAAGTCCAACCGGACCTCGCCGGCCGGTACAGCCATCAGCACGTTGACCAACTCGGCCACCGACACCCAGTCCGGCCAGTCCTTCACCTGGACCACCTCGGGCCTGCCTGCGGGCCTCTCGATCAACTCCTCCACCGGATCCGTCACCGGTACCCCGACTACGGCCGGGGTCTTCTCGGTGACCATCACGGCCACTGACACCGCCGGCTTCACCGGATCCACCTCGTTCACCTGGGGCATCTCCTCGACCATCAGCGTCACCAATCCAGGGAACCAGTCCAACCTGACCGGCTCGGCCATCACCCCGGTGACCTCGATTGCCACCGACACTGACTCCGGTGCCACCATCACCTGGTCGGCGACTGGCCTGCCTGGCGGGCTGTCGATCAGTTCCTCCACGGGGACGATCACCGGTACACCGTCCACTCCGGGCACCTACTCGGTCGGGCTTCTGGCCAGTGACAACACCGGCCACGCTGGTTCGGCCGCATTCACCTGGACCATCAACAGCTCGGTGGTCGTGTCGGCGGTGGCCAACCGAGCATCCCCCACTGGAGATGCCGTCACCCTGACGCCTTCAGCCACCGATACGGCTTCGGGTGCCATCTTGACCTGGACGGCATCCGGCCTCCCAGCCGGACTGGGCATCAACTCCTCGACCGGGGCCGTCACCGGCATTCCTACCACTACCGGCATCTACTCCGTCACGCTGACGGCCACCGACGACTCAGGCTATTCCGGCTCGACCAGCTTCTCCTGGTCGATCACCAACGGTGTGACTGTGGCCGCCCCTGGCGATCAGTCGACAGTGACCGGGAGCGCTATTGCACCGCTGGCATCGTCAGCTACCGATACCGATACCAACGCCACGTTCACCTGGAGTGCCACGGGTCTGCCGACTGGCCTGTCGATCAGTTCCTCGACAGGGACCATCACCGGTACGCCCACCACACCTGGTTCCTACACGGTGACGCTGACCGCCACCGACAACTCGTCGTTCTCGGGGTCTACCACCTTCACCTGGGCGACCTACAACACCGTGTCGGTCTCCGGACCCTCCTCCAAGAGCACAGCGACCGGCTCTGCCATCACCACGGTCAGCCCCACCGGTACCGACACCCAGTCGTCAGCCACCCTCACGTGGACGGCTGACAGCCTGCCCTCGGGTCTATCGATCAATGCCACCACCGGCGCCATCACCGGTGTGCCGACCGATGCCGGATCGACGCTGGTGACCGTGACCGCCACGGACGGTGCAGGCTATTCGGCCTCGTTCACCATCGCCTGGACCACCACCAACATCGTCACCGTGGTCAACCCCGGGGCGATGACCAAGGTGTCCGGTCTGGCCGTGCTTCCGACCATCATCGGGGCCACTGACTCGTCGATTAATGCCACCTTGACCTACTCCAGCGGTAGCACGCTTCCTGCCGGCATCACCATCGACCCAGATTCGGGGACGTTGATGGGGGCGGCCACCACGGCTGGGGTCTACTCCGTGGTGATCACGGTGACCGACTCGGCCGGGTACACCGGGACGACCTCGTTCACCTGGACCATCACCAACGTCGTCACCATCACCCTGCCGGCCGCACCGACGTCGGTGACCGGTACCGCCATCGCCTCGTTCGCGCCGTCGGCCACCGACTCGTCGTCGACCGCCACCATCACGTCCTGGTCAGTGGTCAACCTGCCCGCCGGCCTATCCATGAACACCACAACTGGAATCGTCACGGGGACACCGACCACGGGCGGCACCTACTTCGGCGTGCAGTTGACTGCCACCGACTCGGCTGGATTCACTCGGTCGGCTTCGTTCGTGTGGACGATCACCAACACGGTGACGGTGGCCTCGATCGCCAACCAGTCGGCCAGCACCAACCACGCCGTCATCTCCGTGATTGCGACCGCCACCGACACCCAGATCAGCCCAGCGGTCACCTTCGCCTGGACGGCCACTGGACTTCCAGCCGGCATCGTCATGGATCGGACTACCGGCACCATGTCGGGCACCCCCACCCTCGCCGGTGTCTACTCGGTGGTGGCCACCGCCGGTGATAGCGCTACTCCGAAGTTCTCGGGCATCAAGAGTTTCACCTGGACCGTAACCAACGTCGTGCCGGCCATCACGGCCGTGGCACCAGCCACCGGCCCGGGTGGCGGCGGCCCCGTGGTCAAGATCACCGGCACCGACCTCCAGGCCACCAGCGCGGTGCGATTCGGCACCACCCCGGGCACGTCCATCAGCGTCAACGGCACCGGAACCCTGGTGACCGTCACCTCGCCGGCCCACGTGGTCGGAACGGTGGACATCACTCTCACGGCCCTGGGCGGCACCAGCCCGGTCGTCACCGCTGACCAGTACGTCTACACGGGGCCGACCATCACCTCGCTCGGGACCACCAGCGGACCGACCAGTGGAGCCACCAGTGTGAAGATCAACGGCACCTCGATGACTGGTGCCACCTCGGTGCTGTTCGGCACCACGCCCGCCACCAGCTTCACGGTCGCCTCGTCTGGTCTCTACGTCACGGCGGTGGCTCCGGCCCACGCCGCCGGCACGGTGGACATCACGGTCATCACCCCGGGTGGCACCAGCGCACCGGTGGCAGCGGACCGGTACACCTACGTCACTCCGGTGGTGACCTCGATCTCACCGAACAGCGGCACCATCACTGGTGGGACCGTCATCAAGGTCAACGGGGCGATGCTCGGCACTGTTACCTCGGTCAAGTTCGGCACGACCGCGGCCACCACGTTCAGTGTGAACGCGGCCGGCACCATCATCACCGCCACCGCACCGGCTCACAGTGCCGGCTTGGTAGACGTCACCGTGGTCAGCCCGAGCGGCACCACCGCCACTTCGACTGCCGACCAGTACACCTACATCGCCCCTGCCATCACTTCGCTCTCGGTGGCCAGTGGCACCCGCTTGGGGGGCACCTCGATCAAGATCAACGGGGTGAACCTGGGTGGGGCCACGGCGATCAAGTTCGGGACTACGCCGGCCACCACGTTCACCGTAAATGCGGCCGGCACCATCGTCACCGTGACTACACCGCCTCACGCCACCGGAGCCGTCGACGTGACCGTCACTACCCCGGCCGGCACCACGGCGCTGGTGGCGGCGGACCGGTACACCTTCACCTGACCGACCATGGGGGCCAGTCCGCTGCAACGAGGGGCCAGCGGACCGGGTCGGTCAGGGGGTGCGCGTTGACGCAGGGACCGATGGGCTCTGGCCAACGATCCTGGATCAGGTCGATCAGGTTGGTGACATCGATCAGGTCGATCAGGTCGTTGACGTCGTTGCCGATGGCGGCTGGTGCGTTCCGGTCACCGACCACCTGGTCGAAGCCCAAAAGGTGCACTGCGATGCCTTCATGGCCTTGGCCACCGAGGTCGGCGAGTCGAGGATCAGGTACGAGCCCGACGGCGACGTCAACCTCGGCCAGTTGAGCCCAGCCCCCGACGGGTCGCCGGTGGCGCCAAACCGGGCCCACGCCCCGCTGATGGTGGTGGCTAGCTGCTCTTGGGTCGGAGTGAAGGTGAAGTTGCCGCTCGTCTCGGTGGTCCGCTGAAACACGTAGGGCAACTCGGCCGAGTGGAACGCCCCGAGGGTGACCCCTGGCGTGCCCAGGATGAATGGGTTGGACGCGTAGTCGAACTCGTACTCGTAGACCGGCACCCACCGCCTCAAGATCTGGGCAGTGGCCACTGACGGACAGGCCAGCACGGCGTCCCCCACCGCTTGGCCAAAGGCGGCACCGGCGTCGGGGTAGTCGGCCAGCGGGTACCGCTTGCGCACCAGTGGCCCGACCGTCGGGCCGAAGTAGGCATCCACCTGTCCCGCCCACGCAGCCGCCGTCAACGGGGTGCCCAGCTCGAGCTGGTGGAGGGCCACGAAGAGCCGGCCCTCGTCACGATTGGCCCCCACGATGACCGGGACACGGTGGAATCGACCGGCAGTCAACAAGGCGGTGGCATGCACGGGCACGGTGACCCCATCGGCCACCGGGCCCCAATGAGAGCCGTCACCGAAGAGGAATGATGGGTCCGACGGCAACGTCTGGATCATCTGCTCCGCTGGCTTGGTACGCATGCAGGCCAACTGATCTGAGCCCGAAGGGCACCCCACGGCGGCGCCGAGGGTTGCTCCCTGGGTCTCGGCGGTGGCCAGCGGTTCGGCCGGCAGAGTGCAGGGCCCGCTCTGAGTGATAGCCCGCTCGAACAGTCCAGCGGCAGCCTTCGACACCAGATGCACACAGACGCTCATGCCGCCGGCCGACTCACCGAAGATGGTGACCTGGTTGGGGTCCCCGCCATAGGCCGCAATGTTGTCCCGGACCCAGCGAAGGGCGGCCTGCTGGTCGAGGAGGCCGAGGTTGCCGGTCGAGTGGGTGGGGTTCTCGGCGGCCAGGGCCGGTAGCGCCAAGAATCCCAGTGACCCGAGCCGGTAGTTGAAGCTGACCGAGACCAGGTTGTGCTTCGCGGCATAGTTGGCAGCCGAGTTATCACCTGCGCTGCCAACGGTGAAGCCGCCACCGTAGATCCACACCATGACCGGCCGGGGCGCACTTGGCACGCCTGCTGGGGCGAAGACGTTGGCGTACAGGCAGTCTTCGTTCCCCTCATAGGCGTTGATGATGGGGATGATCTGCGGACAGAGGTTGGACAAACGGGTCGCCTCGAGGGTGGATGCCCATGGGGTGGCTGGCTGCGGCGCCTGCCAGCGCAGAGCACCGACCGGCGGGGCCGCGAACGGGATGCCCTGGAACTGTCGAGCCGAGTCCCCGATCGATCCATGGACGATGCCCTGGGGTGTCTTCAGGGTCAGCGGATCGCCGTCGATGACGGCCACAGCCGGGGCTGGCGACGGGTGGGTAGCCGAGGTCGTCGAGGGGACCGATGTGGGCTCGGTGGCCGACGAACTACCGCAGGCGGCGAGCGCTACCGCTGCCATCATCGCCAGAAGTACCGCTGGAGTCCGGTGCATGAGCAGACCGTAGCAACGGACTCCGCCCATGAGGCGTTGCCACCCGAGGGTGTAGACCGACCCCCGGCTCGACGAGGCGCCCCTATGGGCCGCCTCGTCGAGGAGGTACCACTACTGTCCTGCGGCCTCGAGGCCGACGGCCACCAGGTCGGCCGGGTGGATCCACTCGTCGGTAAGGGCGATGCCGCCCGCCTCGACGATGGAGTTGCGCAGTGGGATCGCCCACAGGTGCTCGAGAAGGAGGATGGCGGCGACTGATCCGTTGGGGATCGAGTCGGCCACGAACCACATCTCTTCGTCGGGGATCAGATGCCCATCGGCACCCTCGATGGCGCCAAGCAACGCACCGTCTTCGGGGTCGCCGACACCCAGGCCGACCAGCGCGCCGGCGATGGCGCCCATCTCCATGGCCTCGTCAGTAGTCAGGTCGCTCACCTGGAGCGCGGTGACGGTGCCATCATCGGCCTTGTTGACTACCAGTGCATCGATGATGCGCACGAACTCGTGCTCGCGGAGCTTGTCGAGCTCGGCGGCGATCTTTCCAGTGAACTCGGGCTCGGAAAAGCCGAGTACCAACATCTGTACAGGTCCCATTGCCATATGAATGCTCCCTCCTCAGGAACTCGCGAGAATTTTCTGCTTCTGGGCGTCGAACTCCGCCTGGGTCAGGATTCCGTCGTCGAGAAGCTTCTTGAGACTCTCGAGCTGGGTGACCATGTCGGGTCCGGCCGGCTGCGGGGCCGGTGCCTGCTGATACTGCTGTTCAGGCTGCTGGGCGGCTTCTGCCTGCCCGGCGTTCTTGCCAGCATGGTGCGCTACTACAGCCACGCCGCCTACGACCGCTGCTCGCCTGAGGGGCCTTCTTCTCATCATGACAGGATCCTCCATTCGTCCATTCGTCCAGCGGAGAGCCCGTGGACGCAGGCCTATCGTAGCCGATCCTCAATCTGATGAGGCAGGGCTCAAGTGCTAACTCGGGAGGCTGCTGCAGGCCTCCTCGAAGGCCGGAAACGGTGCGCGCTACCCTTCAGGGATCGCCCTGCTGCTCGACTACCCCGACCCGCCCCTGCGGGGTGCGACATTCGTCCTCCGCCCCTTTGCGTCCATCGATTTCGACGCCGCCGTGGCATTGGCCGAGGACCCGGAGACCGCCCGGTGGGTGCCTCCGCTACCGGCTCTGGACCCGGCGGGCGTGCTGGCCGAGTTCGAGCGGTATCGAGTCGACGGCGACATGCTCCACCTAGTTATCGCTGACGTCGGGGACGACCGCTATCTCGGTGAAGTCATGGTCGTGATCGGTGACCATCTCGTAGGCGAGGTCGGTTGCGCCGTCGCCGCCGGCCACCGTGGGAGGGGGATCGCCACCGAAGCCTTGGGCCTGCTGATCCGTTGGTGCCTCACCGACCTGGGACTCGGACGGGTTCAAGCACTCGTCGCCCAGGTGAATCAACCGGGCCTGGACCTGGCCACGCGGCTCGGCCTACAACCCGAAGGTGTGCTGCGCTCCTACTGGCAAGGCGCCGACGAGCGGATCGACGTCGTGATGCACTCCATCTTGTGCGACGAGGTCTAGGGGAACGAGTGACACGGGGGGACTGATGGCGGCACCTCACTCGCCCCAGACGTGACGATGCCCCGGGGAACCCCCCGGGGCATCGTGCTGCCGGTCTCCCGGCCTAGAGCGGAGTCGATCAGACGTCGAACTTCACGACACCGCGGATGTTGACGCCCGCCTCGAGGTGGTCGTAGCCGTCCTGGACCTGGTCGAGCGTGTACTCCTGGGTGATCATGTCGTCGATCTTCAACATGCCGGCTTCGTAGAGGCGGAGCAGGTTGGGGATCTGGACCCGGGGGGCACACGAGCCGAAGACCGTTCCCATCAGCGTCTGGTTGTACATGGCGAAGTTGAACAAGTTGAGGTCGACCTGCTCCTGGTTGAACGGGGCGATGGCCGTGGTGACCACCCGGCCGTCCTTGGATGCCAGACGCATGGCCGGGGCGATGAGATCACCGGTGAGCACGCTGGGGGTCAAGATGACCACGTCGGCCATCCGGCCCTCGGTGAGGTCAGGCAGCATGAGGTTGGCCTCGAGCATGGAGTTGGCGATGTGGGTGGCACCGATGGTCTTGGCATGCTCCAACTTGAAGGGCACCAGGTCGACGGCGATGACCTGACGGGCGCCGGCCAGATGGGCGCCCTGCAGGGCTCCGGAGCCGACACCGCCACAGCCGACGACGACGACGGTCTCACCCGGCTTCACCTTGGCCCGGTCAACGGCGGAGCCGAAGCCGGTGGAGATGCCGCAGCTGATCAGGGCGGCAGCCCGGAGCGACGCGTTGGGGTCGATCTTCACCAGCGAGGCCTCGTTGACCACCATGTGGTCGGCGAAGGTACCGAGCTGCGTCATGCGGTTGAGCTTGGAGTCGCCCAGGTGATGGCGCCACGTCATGTCGCTCATCATCGGGCCGGCCAGGGTGTACATGCCCAGGTCACACAGGTGCTGACGTCCAGAGGCGCACCAGTGGCAGAGGCCGCAGGCCGGCATAAAGGCGGCAGCAACGTGGTCGCCCACCGCCACCGTCTCGACGCCCTCGCCCACTTCGACGACGATACCGGCGCCCTCGTGGCCGCCGATGCACGGAAAGAGCGACTCGACACCGAAGACCGACAGGATGCCCGGGTCGACACTGATGTCACCACTGCGGAGGTGCTCATCGGAGTGGCACATACCGGCATAGGCCATCTGGACCGTGACTTCGTGGGCGTGCGGCGAGTCGATCTCGACCTCTTCTGTCTTCCATGGCTCGTTCAGCCCGGAACAGACGGATGCACGAATCTTCATGTGGTCCTCCCCTTGGGACGGCACCCCGGGCGCCGTACGCGTGAGCCCACAGCATCGCGCTAGTCGGAGGGTCGCGTCGAACGGAGTCGATCGCCGCCCCTCCGCCACTGCTGTCAGGTCGGCCCCGGCGCCGCGTTGCCCCGCTCGAACCGGGACGGGTCAAAACCGGTGGCCAGCAGGCGGAACGCCCGGTCCACCTCGGTGGCGAGGTCGCCGTCGTCGGCCTTGGCCCAGCAGGCGAAGGCCGCCATGGCTGCGCCCAACGAGGCCCGGGCCACCGTCTGAGGACCAAGATCCCCCGGGGATCCCCCTATCCGGGCGGCAGCAAACTCGGCCACCACGTCGCACCACTCCTCGTAGCGAACAGCGGAGTGCGCCACCAAGGTGGGCACCGAGCTGATCAGGACCATGCGGATCCGGAGTTCGTCGAGCTCCCCTGCCCCGAACCGGTTAGTGGCAATCACCGACCGACGGAGGACCTCCATCAAGGGTTCCTCGTCGGGCGCTTCGGACAGACTGTCCCTCAGCCGTTCGAGTTCGGTATCGAACTCGCCCCACACCACATCGGGCTTCGCCTCGTAGTAGCGGAAAAAGGTCCGCCTCGATATCCCGACGGCCGAGGCGATCTCGTCGACCGTGGTGTCGTCGTAGCCCTGACGAGCGAAGAGATCGAGGGCAGCCCGGGCCACGTCTTGGCGGGTAGTGCTGGCCGGGCGGCCACGGGCCACCTCGGTATCGGGTGCAACCAGGCCTTCGTCGGCCCTATTCGTCGCCTCCGTTGGCGTCGCCATTACGTCGTCCCAATCGTCATACTTCCATTTTGGCATCGAGTGCACTAAATTGCAGCGATTGACCGAACTGCCGGCAGATGTCGGCCGAACTTGGAGGATCCATGACTGTCACCACGACCGAGGAGAGCATGTTGGCCACCGCCGTGTCAGCCGACACCGTGTCACCCGACACCGTGTCAGCCGACGCCGTGTCACCCGACGCCGTGTCACCCGACGCCGCCCCCGAAGACGCCGTACCTGCTTCTGCTCCACTCATCACTGCAGACCTCCTTGTCGAAGATGTCTCCATCGACGGGATGTGCGGCGTCTACTAGGCCCGTAGCGGACACCCGAGCGAATCGAGCACGATCTGATGCCTCCCACCACGACACCGTCCACCGGCGTCCCCTATGACTCGGCGCTGCCGTGGGCCCTCCACCCGCAGGTGGCCCTCCGGCCCGAGTCGTTCGGCGCGCTGGCCTACCACTTCGGCACCCGACGCCTCTCTTTTCTCAAGAGTCGCACCCTGCTCACCGTGGTCGAGTCTTTGGCCGACCAGCCCTCGGGGCTGGATGCCTGCCGGGCAGCAGGGGTAGCCGCCGAGGAGCTCGACACCTACGAGCAGGCCTTGGGAACATTGGCGGAGTCCGGCATGATCTGTGAGCGAGTGGCATGACTGCCCTCGCCCCGGCCGGGACCCGGCTCGTCGATCGGTTCGAACGTGGTCTCGACGCCCCCATCTGCCTCACCTGGGAGCTCACCTACGCCTGCAACCTGGCCTGCGTGCACTGTCTGTCGAGTTCGGGCCGGCGCGACCCGGGCGAGCTCTCGACCGACGAGTGCAAGGCGCTCATCGACGAGTTCGAGCGCATGCAGATCTTCTACGTCAACATCGGCGGGGGCGAGCCCACCATCCGCTCCGACTTCTGGGAGCTGGTCGACTACGCCACCGAGCACCACGTAGGGGTGAAGTTCTCGACCAACGGCTCGAGGATCACCGAGGCGGTAGCCGCTCGACTGGCTGGAAGCGACTACGTCGACGTGCAGATCTCTCTGGACGGCGCCACCGCCGAGATCAACGACGCCGTGCGGGGCGAGGGCTCGTTCGCCACCGCCGTAGTGGCTATGGAGCGCCTGTTTGCCGCTGGGTTCGCTGGCTTCAAGCTCTCGGTCGTCGTCACCCGCCACAACGTCTCCCAGCTCGACGCCTTCAAGGCCATCGCCGACCGCTACGGGGCCCAGCTCCGACTGACCCGCCTGCGGCCCTCGGGCCGTGGTGCCGATGTGTGGGACGAGTTGCATCCGACGGCCGCCCAACAACGCCAGCTCTACGACTGGCTGGTAGCTCGGGGCGAAGACGTGCTCACCGGTGACTCCTTCTTCCACCTGGCTGCCTACGGCGACGCCCTCCCGGGTCTCAACCTGTGTGGAGCCGGCCGGGTGGTGTGCTTGGTCGATCCGGTCGGCGATGTCTACGCCTGCCCCTTCGCCATCCATGACGAGTTCCTGGCCGGCAACGTGCGCTCGACTGGAGGGTTCACCTCGGTGTGGCGAACCTCAGACCTCTTCCTCGAGTTGCGGGAGCCGCAGAGCGCGGGGGCGTGCGGGTCCTGCGGCCACTACGACGCCTGTCGGGGCGGGTGCATGGCCGCCAAGTTCTTCACCGGCCTCCCCCTCGACGGGCCCGACCCGGAGTGCGTCCTCGGCCACGGCGAGCACGCCCTTGACGCCCTGGGCGAGGTCGAGACCCCCCGTCCTTCCCCCGACCACTCGTCTCGCCCCCGCAAGGTCCCGGTGACGTTGACCCTGGGACCGCCGCTTACGGGGGCTGAGTCCTCCGCTGGATCGGCCACTGCCGTCGTCACCCCGGCCCGTCCTCCCGACCGGCAATGTGACGAGAGCCCGCTAGCCGGCGCCGCTCTCGGCCTGCAGACCGACTGACCAGTGGCCGCTCTCACCGGCCCGTTCGTCCTCGGACCGCGGACTGCTCCGTCCCGGGTGCTGTTTGGCCCCCATGAAACCAACCTCGGGACCATGCGCGCCCTCAGCACTCGCCACGTTGCCTACTACGAGGCCCGGGCCGCCGGTGGTGCCGGTGTGCTCGTTACCGAGACGGCTTCGGTGCACCCGTCGGACTGGCCCTATGAGCGGGCCCCCTTGGCCTCGGACTGCGGGCCAGGCTGGCGCGACATCGCCAGCGCCTGCCATCGGTACGGCACGGTGGTGCTAGCCGGGTTGGGGCATGCCGGTGGTCAGGGATCGAGTGCGTACTCCCAGTCGGTGCTGTGGGCCCCGTCCCCGGTGGCCGATGTGGCCACCCGCGAGATGCCGATGGCCATGGGACAACCCGAGATCGACGCCCTAGTGGGCGGGTTCGCCTCGGCTGCCCGGGCCGCGGTCGACGCTGGCATGGACGGCGTCGAGGTCGATGCCGGTCCGTTATCGATCCTTCGTCAGTTCCACTCCGCCCTGACCAACCAACGATCCGACGCCTATGGCGAAGACCGGCTGCGACTGACCACCGAGGTACTCGATGCCGTACGGGCGGCTGTGGGTCCAGACAATCTGGTGGCCCTGCGCCTGTCGTGCGACGAGTTGGCCCCGTGGGCCGGAGTCACCCCGGAGCACGCCGCCGAGCAGGTCGATGCCCTGGCTGATCGGATCGACCTCCTGGTCGTCGTGCGAGGTGGGCCCTACTCCGCCACCGCCTACCGGCCCGATGCCCACACCCCTGCCGGATTCAACCTCGATCTGTGCGCGTCGATGCGCACGGCTGCCGCTGGCCGGGTACCGGTGGTGTTCCAAGGAAGTGTCGTCGACCTCGACCAGGCAGAACGAGCACTATCCGAAGGTGCTGCCGACCTGGTGGAGATGACCAGGGCTCAGATCGCCGAGCCCCAGCTGGTGGTGCTGGCCCGCGATGGCCGTACCTCTGAAGCCCGACCGTGCGTCCTGTGCAATCAGGCCTGTCGAGTGCGCGACAACCGCAATCCGGTGATCAGCTGCATCGGCGATCCCCGTGCCGGCCACGAGACGGTCGACCTCGATCCGTCGGTCTCCCCGGCGTCGGCGATGACGGTCACCCCCGCCAACACCCTCGTGGTCGGGGCCGGCGTGGCCGGCCTCGAGTGCGCACGGGTTCTGAGTCTCCAGGGTCAGCGAGTACGCGTCCTCGAGCGGTCTGATCGGGCCGGTGGTGCCCTCCGTGCCGCGGCCGTAGGCCCGGGACGCGAGCGGCTGGCCCGACTTGCTGACTGGCTCGAGTCCGAGTGCGCCCGGCTCGGCGTCACTGTGGAGCTGGGACACGAGGCCACTGCATCCGACCTCGATGCCGCCCGGGCTGATGGGACCAGCGTGGTGATCGCCACCGGCAGTCGGCCGGCACCATGGGCCATGGACAGCGACGGATCGATCCCCGTGGTTGATGCTGCAGCCGCCCTGGCCGCCGGCATCGATGCGCTCCCCGACGGACCGGTGGTGGTGCACGATCCCGTCGGCGGCCCGATAGGTGTGGGCGTGGCCGAGTGGCTGGCCGGCACTGGGCGCGACGTGGCCATCGCCACCGCCGATCAGATCGCGGGGACCTTGTTGTCGCTGACCGGCGACCTGGCCGATGCCAATACCCGACTGCAGCGGGCCGGCGTTCGCCGTGAACTGCGAGTACTCGTGCGTGGCATCGCTGATGGGCACGTCATCTTGGAGGATGTCTGGACAGGTGAGAAGCGCACCGTGCCGGCTGGCGTCGTCATCGACTGCGGCCATCGGTTGCCCGACGAGGCGCTGTACGACGAGCGACCAGGTACCCCTCGCGCCGGCGACTGTGTCGCCCCCCGTTCTGCCCTGGACGCCGTGATCGAGGGCCGGCGTCGGGCATTCGAGATCTGCGGGCTGCTGCCCACCGCTCGCATCCCGGCGACCACAGGAGCAACTTCGTGAGCAGTTCCGACCGCATCCCGACTGATGCCACCCCCACTGATGTCACCCCCACCGACCGCGCATCCGGTCGGGTGGCTGGCAAAGTCGCCCTGGTCACCGGGGCCGCCCGCGGACAGGGACGGAGCCATGCGGTGCGTCTGGCCACCGAGGGCGCCGACATCATCGCCCTCGACATCTGTGCCCCGGTGGAGGAGATCTCCTATGCCACCGCCACCCCTGACGACCTGGCCACCACGGCCCGCCTCGTCGAAGAGGCCGGCGCCCGGGTGGTCACCCGAGTGGTGGATGTACGCGATGCCCAGGCCATGGCCTCGGCCGTGGCCGACGGGGTCGCCGAACTCGGCCGGCTCGACATCGCTATCGCCAATGCCGGGGTGTGCTCGATCCAGCGCTACGACGAGGTCACCCCCGAGGTGTGGGCCACGGTCATCGGCATCAACCTCACCGGGGTGTGGAACACGTGCACCGCAGTCATCCCCCACCTCGAGGCGGCCGGTGGCGGCTGCATGATCCTGATCAGTTCGACAGCCGGGTTGAAGGGTCAGCCCTTCCTCACCCCCTACGTTGCCTCTAAGCACGGGGTGGTCGGGATCATGCGCAGCCTGGCCAACGAGTTGGCTGGTCGCCATATCCGGGTCAACAGCCTCCACCCGACCGGGGTCGACACCCCGATGCTCAACGGGATGACCGGCCTGACCGAACGCATCGAGGCCAGCCCCGATGTGGGTTCGCTCTTCCTCAACTCACTCCCGGTCGACCTGGTGCGGTCTGCTGATGTCTCCAACGCCGTGCTGTTCTTGGCCTCCGACGAGGCCCGCTATGTCACCGGGCTCACCATGACCGTCGACGCCGGGGCATCGGCCCGATGAGAATCATCCGCGTCAGGTCGGTCACACCAGCCAGGTCGGCGCCATGAGCGCGGGGGGCACCTACAAGCATCTCTTTACCCCGCTGCGCATCGGCCCAGTGACGGTGGCCAACCGGATCGTCTTCTCTGCGCACCTGACCAACTACGCCACCGATGGTCGGCCCACCGACCAGCACGCCGCCTACTACGCAGCCCGGGCGGCCGGCGGGGCCGGGCTCATCATCACCGAGGAGCACTCCACCCACCCGACGGACTGGCCCTACGAGAAGCTCATCCATGGCTTCCACCCCGACGTGATCGACGGCTACCGCAAGATCACCGATGCGGTCCACGCCCACGGCGTGCCGATCCTGGCTCAGATCAACCACAACGGCGGCCAAGCCTCGTCGATGTACTCGCGCCTGCCCGTGTGGGCACCTAGCCCCGTGCCGGACCCGCTGTTCCGCGAGGTCCCCAAAGCCGTCGAACTCCACGAAATAGCCGAGATCATCGACGGATATGCCGTTGTCGCCGGGCACTGCATCGCCGGTGGCTTCGACGGTATCGAACTCCAGTGCTCGCACTCCTCCATCGTGCGTGGCTTCCTGTCGCCCGCCACCAACCGGCGCACCGATGCCTACGGCGGCACGTTGGCCAACCGGGCCAGGCTCCTCCTCGAGATCGTCGACGCCGTGCGCTCCACCATCGGGTCCGACCGGGCGCTCGGCGTTCGGCTGTGCGGCGACGAGCTCATCGAAGGCGGGACCGGGATCGAAGATGCCGTAGCCGTGGCCCGCATGGTCGAGGCCACCGGGCAGGTCGACTACATCAACACCTCGATCGGAGTGGCCACCGCCACCCTGTACATGATCGAGGCCAGCATGCAGATCCCACCGGGGTACGCCTTGTTCATCCCGAGTGCTATCCGCGACGCCGTCGATATCCCGGTCGTGGGAGTGGGACGGTTCAAGGACCCGCTCCAGGCCGACCGGGCGCTCGCTGACGGTGTCTGCGATCTGGTGGGCGTGGTCCGGGGACAGATCGCCGACCCCGACTTCGCGGCCAAGGCTCGCTCCGGGCATGCCACCGACATCCGCACCTGTCTGTCGTGCAATCAGGAGTGCGTGGGCAGGATGGGTCTCAACCGATGGCTGGGCTGCATCGAAAACCCCCTGGCCGGACGGGAGTCGTCGATCGTCCCTCTCCCCCGCCGACGGCGCAAGGTCGTGGTGATCGGCGGCGGCCCGGGGGGCCTGCAGGCCGCAGTGACCGCCGCCGAGCGAGGGCACAAGGTGGTGCTGTTCGAGCGCCACGACCGCCTGGGCGGTCAGGCCCACGTGGCCGCGTCCGTACCCAGCCGGGCCGAGTTCTTCGATATCGCCCGCAACCTCATCGTGGCCGCCCGCCGTGAGGGCGTAGATATCCGCATCGGGGTGGAGGCCACGGCCGACCTGGTGCGAGCCGAGTCGCCCGATGTCGTGATCGTGGCCACCGGCGCACGCCCGGCCCGGCCGTGGTGGGCCGGCGAAGAGCCCCGGGTGGTCGATGTGCGCGACGTGCTCGAGGGCCGGGTCCATCCCGAGGGTCGAGTGGTGGTGGTCGACGAGCTCGGCTTCCACCAGGCCACCTCGACGGCCGAGCTGCTGGCCGACCGGGGCTGCGACGTCGAGATCGTGACCAACGGCATGGTGGTGGCCCAGGATCTCGGGATCACCCTCGACATGGAGATGTGGAACGTCAAGGCGCACGACAAGGGGATCGCCCAGAACGTTGACCTCGTTCCCATGGGGGTCACCTCAGCCGACGGCCTGGCCGGTGGAGCATCGGGTGGCATCGTCCTCCAGCTCCAGCACCACCCGACCGGAACCGATGTAACCAGGCCGTGCGACTGGGTGGTGTGCTCGGTGCATCAGCAGCCCGAGGACGATCTGTGGCATGCCCTCGACGGCGCACCCTTCGAGGTCCACCGCATCGGCGACTGCTTGGCCCCGAGGCGAGCCCACGCCGCGGTCATTGAGGGAAACCGTGTGGCGGTGTCGCTGTGAGTGCCGTGAGTGCCGTGAGTCAAGATCAGATTCTGTCTGCAGTGGCGATCGTGGTAGCCCGCGACGGGCGGCTTCCGATCGGTGCCACCGAGGCGGTGGCCGAGGCCGGTGGTCGAGTGGTGGTGGTCGGGTCCGGTGCGGCCGATGCCACACGCGACCTGCCCGGGGTCGTCCATGCCTGGTGGCGGGAGACCGGTCCCGGATTCCGGCCCGGCGTGTTGGCCCATGCCCTTGCGCCCCTGGTCGGACCCGAGACCCTGGTCGTCCTGCCTGCTTCGCCCGATGGACGTGACCTCGCCCCCCGATTGGCCGCTGCCATGGGACGTCCGCTGCTGGCCCGGGTGCTGACAGCCAACGTGCGCCTCGACAAGGACGGGACTCCCGGCGTGCACGCCTCGGTGGCCCGGGTGGACGATCACGTGCTGGTCCCGATCGACGTGGGCGGCCCAGCCGTGGTCACCTTGATCGGTGGAACCCGTGGTGCGCAGAGTGGGGCGCACGGTGGCGAGCACGGTGGCGAGCACGAGTCGATCAGCTCCCCTGGGGCGATCATCGAAGAGCTGGTGTCATTCGGCAACGGGTCGACCAGTCAGTTCGCACCGGACGTACCCGACCCCGACTTGGTCGAGCTCCTGGCCCCCGACCTCCACACCATGGACCTGGTGGATGCCACCCGGGTGCTGGCCGGGGGTGCCGGGCTCGTCACCGGACTCGACGACCAACGGGCCACCTCGCGGTTCTCCGTCCTCGTCCACGTAGCCGCCGCCTTAGGCGGATCCGCTGGCGCTACCCGGGTGGCCACCGATGCCGGCTGGACGGGCTACGAGCGCCAGATCGGTACCACCGGCGTCACTGTCGACCCCGACCTCTACGTGGCGTTCGGTGTATCCGGGGCAGCCCAGCACACCGGAGGCCTCGGCAACCCCCGCCATATCGTCAGTATCAATACCGATCCGTCGTGCCCCATGACGGCCATGGCCGACCTCGGCTTGGTGGCTGATGCCGGCGACCTGGTAGCCGAGTTGGCACGACGTTTGGGTGTGGACGTGGCCGGCGTTGCCTCGACGGGGTCGCCGTCGGGAACCTCTGAGGGGAACCATGCCTGAGCAGATCGAGTTCGATGCTGTAGTGGTCGGCGCCGGCCCGGCCGGTGCATCCGCCGCCCTGGCCCTGGCCCGAGCGGGCCGATCGGTGGTGCTGGTGGAACGCGGCCCGTTCCCTGGATCCAAGAACGTATACGGAGGCGTCGTCTACGGGCGGGTCCTCGACAACATCGTTCCCAACTGGTGGGAGGAGGTACCGGTCGAGCGATGGGTGGTCCGGCGCTCCACCATGATGATGACGGGCACGCAGTCGCTCTCCGTCGACTTCCGATCCCAAGCCTGGGGATCCGCCCCCTACAACGGCATGACCACGTTGCGCAGCCACTTCGACGCCTGGCTGGCTGGTAAAGCCACCGATGCTGGGGCCCGACTGGTCACCTCGACAGTAGCCACCGGTCTGATCCAAGACTCGGCTGGCCGTGTGGTCGGCGTGCGCACCGACCGTGACGGGGCCGAGTTGCGCGCACCCGTCGTCATCGCCTGTGACGGGGTGAACTCGTTCTTGGCCAAGGAAGCCGGGCTGCTGCCCCGGGCCGAGGCCTCCCATCACACCCTGGGCGTCAAGGAGGTCCTCGACCTTCCCCCCGGGGCCATCAATGAGCGGTTCGGGGTCCAGGACCACGAAGGGGTTGACATGGAGATCCTCGGCTGCACCCGAGGCATCCCCGGTGGCGGCTTCCTCTACACCAACGCCGACTCAGTGAGCATCGGTGTCGTTGTCTCCCTGCCCGAGTTGGCCGCCTCCGGCGTGCGGCCCGAAGCGCTCATCGCCGACCTCAAGGCCCACCCCACCATCGCCCCGCTGCTGGCCGGGTCGACGCTGCGCGAGTACGGCGCCCACCTCATCCCCGAGGGTGGCTACGACACCATGCCGGCCCTGGCCGCCGACGGCCTGCTGATCGCCGGCGACGCCGGCGCCATGACGTTGGCCGCCGGATTGTGGCTCGAAGGTGTCAACTTCGCCATCGGTTCCGGATATGCCGCCGGCCAGGCGACGGACCGAGCACTGTCTCAGGGGGACTGCTCGGCCAAGGGTCTTGCCTCCTACCGTGCCGACCTCGAGGGCCAGTTCGTCTTGGCCGACCACAAACGCCTGCGCAAAGCACCCTCTCTGGTGCTGTCGGAGCGGGTGCAGCAGCGCTATCCAGGACTCATCTGCGACCTGGCCGAAGGGATGTTCACCGTGACCAATCCGACCCCCAAGGCTGGGGCACTCGCCCTCACCCGACAGATGGCAGCACGCCACGGCGTGAAGCTCCGCCAGTTGGCTGGCGACACGCTCCGCGGCCTGAGGATCTTCGGATGAGCGCGGTGATGCCCGGTGCCGGCAAGTGGGATGGCATCTCGTTTGCGCAGCGGATGGCCACCGTCGACTTCCGGATAGGAGCCCGGGCCCACATAGCGGTGGACTCGGACATCTGCCGCTCCTGTACCACCAAGGCATGCGTGAGCGCCTGCCCGGCCAACCTGTTCGCCCCCACGGCTGATGGTGGCATCCTCTTCAACTACGAGGAGTGCTTCGAGTGCGGCACCTGTTACATGGTCTGCAACTCAGATGGCGCCATCACCTGGACCTACCCCGACGGCGGCCATGGCGTTGTGTTCCATCACGGATGAGCGTTCGACCGGTGGCACCAGCGCCTGCGGGCAGCACGACACCAGGACGTAGCGGTGGGCCGCTCATCGTGGCCTGCCTGCGCATCACCGATCTGCGGCCAGATGTCGACCCCCTCGTGGGGACGGTCACCCGCGACCGCCTCGGCGTCGGACTGACCCCGGCCGATGGCGCTGCGCTCGAGCACGCTCTCCGGATCGCCGACGCATGGTCGGGTCGCGTGGTTGTGGCATGTGTCGGTCCCGAATCAGTCGATCCGGTCCTGCGTGATGTGGCCGCCTTGGGGGTGGTCGTGGTTCGGATCCCCCTCGGTGACGAAGGAGACGGCCACCGCTACGTGGCTGAGTTGGTCGAGGACGAACGGGCCCTGGCTCGCATCCTGGTGGCCGCCATCGCCCCCTTCGGCCGTCCGGATCTGGTGCTGTGCGGTGACCGGTCCGTGGACCGTGGGACCGGAGCCCTGCCCGCCTACCTGGCCCATGAGCTCGGCGCCTCCCAGGCCCTCGGCTTGGTGTCGGTGATAAGCGAGGGTGCAGTCGACGGTGGAGTCGATGGTGCAGTCGACGGTGCACCTTGGACGCTCCTGGTCGAGCGTCGGCTCGATGGTGGGTGGCGCGAGCAGCTCCGAGTCTCCTTGCCTGCTGTCTGCTCGGTGGAGGGCGCCGGTGTCCGGCTGCGTCGAGCCTCACTGTCCGGTGCCCTGGCCACCACCGACCCCACCCCGGCGGCCGGATCGACCGGCAATACGTCAACTGCTGTGACTTCGGCTGCCCACCCGATAGCGCCAGGTCCGGGATCGTTCCATGTGGGTCCCACCCGCCCTTTCACCCCTCGCACGCAGATCCTGCCTGCCCCCGCCGACCCCGATCCACGGGTACGGCTCCTGGAGCTGACCGGAGCCCTGGTGGCCCACGAACCACCGACCGTCCTCCACCCCGCCGATGCATCCGAGGCCGCTGATCTGTTGTTGGCCTTCCTGTCCCGTCACGGATACCTGGAGGAGACGCCGGGGGCAGCAATACCTGTCGTCGTCGATGGAGACGCCCGATGACCCGCCTGGCCGATGCGGCGTGGCCGGAGATTGCTGCGCTGGCTGCGGCTGGGGCCGTCCTGGTCGTACCGGTGGGAGCCACCGAGCAGCACGGTCCCCACCTCCCGGTCACTACCGACTCCGACATCGCCACCGCCGTCGTCGAGGCCGCAGCCGCAGCCGATCCCCTGCTGGTAGCTGCCCCCGTGGTGGCATTCGGCTCGAGCGGCGAGCACGACGGCTTCGCCGGCACCCTTTCGATCGGACAGGACGCCACCGAGTCACTCCTCGTCGAACTCGGTCGCTCCGCCACTGCCCAATTCGCCCATGTGGTGTTCGCCTGCACCCACGGTGGCAACTCGGTGCCGCTGCAGCGGGCATTGGCTCAGTTGGCCAAGGAGTCCCGACCGGTTACCGGATGGTGGCCTCGGTGGGGTGGGGACCTCCACGCTGGGCGGACCGAGACCTCGATCATGCTGGCCATCGACCCCGACCGGGTACGTCTGGCCGAAGCGCTGGCCGGCAACACCAGCCCGCTGGCCGAACTCCTTCCGCTGATGCAGTCCGGTGGCGTGCGATCGGTGAGCCCCAACGGTGTGCTCGGTGACCCCACCGGCGCCAACGCCGACGAGGGGCAGGTCCTCATCCAAGCCGCGGCAGTCAATCTGGCCGGGTTGGTCGCCACTCTTCGGCCCGGGAAGGGCGCCGCTTCCCACACGGCTAGTTCCAGTGGAACCGATTCCGGGCGCATCGCCACCAACGCAGGCATCCGAACAGCAAGCGAGGCAACGGCATGAACAGAGTCGCAGTGGTAACCGGCGCAGCCCGAGGCATAGGAGCCGCCACCGTGTGTGGTCTGTCCCAGGCCGGATGGTCAGTGGTGGCTGTCGATCGGGCCAACGACGACCCCCGACTCCCCTACGCCATGGGCACCCGCACGCAACTCGACGAGGTCGTGGCCCGGGCAGGCGCACTCGGGGGCGATCCCCGAACGGTGGTCGCTGGCGTGGCCGACACCACCAATGCCGCCGCCCTGGCCGCAGCGGTCGCCGTGGCTGAAGATCGGTTCGGCGGCCTCGACGCCATGATCGCCGTGGCCGGGGTGATCGCCGGTGGTATGCCGCTGTGGGAGATGCCCGCCGATCAGCTCGAGTCCATCATCGACGTCGACCTGTGGGGGCCGATCCATGCCGCCCGGGTCGGCGTGCCGGCCCTGCTGCGTCGGGCCGCACCTCGCAACGGTCGGTTCTTGGCCGTGGCTTCAGCTGCGGCCACCAAGGGACTACCCCAACTGGCCGCCTACAGCGCGGCCAAGGCCGGTGTGACCGGACTGGTCCGAGGACTGGCCGCCGACCTGGCCGGCACCGGGGTAACGGCCAACGCCGTCTGCCCTGGGTCGACGGACACGGCCATGCTGGCCGAGAGTGCCCGGCTGTATGGGCTGGCCGACACCGCTCCCTTCGCCGACCAGCAGGCCGTCGGCCGACTGCTCGAGCCCGAGGAAGTAGCGGCCGCCCTGGTGTGGCTGGCCGGCGAGTCCAGTGGGGCCATGACCGGAGCGGTAATTCCGGTGGATGGCGGCCTCAGCCTGTGATCCGCCGCTGATGGGAGGGCTGGCGGACGGGTTCGGTCTCGCACTCGACCGGTCGCTCCGTCGGTTCCGGGATGGCACGGTCCTGGCCGGCGGTCGTCCGGGCCGGGTGATCACCCTGACGGCCCAGGGTGCTGGCGCACTAGATGCCGTGGTCGGCGGCGAGGGGGCCTCGGGGGCCGTGGCCGAGCTGGCCGGGCGTCTGGTCCAAGCTGGCATGGCGCACCCCCGCCGCCGGGGTTCTATGGCGTCGCCAGCGGCCGACGGTGCCGACGGTGCCGACGGTGCCGACGGTGCCGACGGTGCCGTGGCGTCGGTCACCATCGTGGTGCCGGCCCATGACCGACCCGCCGCACTGGAGCGATGCCTGAGCTCGATGGACGGCACTGTCCCGGTCATCGTTGTCGACGATGCCTCTCGGGATCCCGCACCCATTGCTGCGGTATGTGCCTTCCACGGCGCCCGCCTCATCCGCCGCACCGATAACGGCGGTCCCGGCGTGGCCCGAAACGACGCCCTCGCCGTGGTCGACACCGATCTGGTGGCCTTCGTCGACAGTGACTGCACCGTCTCTGCTGGGTGGCTGGACGGTCTCACCTGGCTGTTCGACGATCCGACCATCGGAGCAGTCGCCCCTCGGATCCGAGCCGCTGTGCCCTCTGATGGACCCGGCAACCGGGCCATCGACCGCTTCTCCCGGTCGCACTCGCCGCTCGATCTCGGGCCTCACGAGGGCGAAGTCGGACCCCGCCGGGCTGTCCGCTACGTTCCCACCGCCGCCCTGGTGGTCCGACGGGACGCCTTGGCCGCCGTGACCGGATTCGACGCCGACCTCCGCGTGGGCGAAGACGTCGACCTCGTCTGGAGGCTGGTCGAGGCCGGATGGCGTGTTCGCTACGTTCCCACCGTCACCGTGTCCCACGCCGAGCCCGACCGTTGGCGCCCGCTGTTGGCCCGCCGGCTCCGCTACGGGACCTCGGCGGCACCGCTGTCCACCCGACACCCCGGCAACCTCGCCCCGGTGGAACTGCGCCCACTTGCCACCCTGGCCGCCCTAGCCGCGCTGTCGGGGCGACCTCGAGTGGCCATCACTGCGCTTACCTGCTCCGCCCTCACCTTGACGCGGACCGTTCGTTCCCTCGGGGTCCCGGCCGCCCAGGCCTGGACTTGGAGTGTCCAAGGGGCAGCCTGGACAGCGATCGGGCTGGGACGCAGTACCACCATGCTGGCTGGCCCTGTGCTTGCCGTCGCCGTCATCCGAGGTGGGAGGGGTCGCCGAGCGGCCCTGGCTCTGGCGGTGCTGCCACCTGTCGTGGAATGGGTGCGCACCCAGCCGGACCTCGATCTTCCTCGTTGGGTGGCGGCATCGATCGCCGACGACGTGGCCTACGGCGCCGGGGTGTGGCTGGGGTGTCTGCGGACACGATCGTGGGGTCCACTGCTGCCGACGGCGGGGTCTTGGGGTCGATGAATCGAAATTCCCAAGTTCATCAAATCTGACGAGGGCACATCCGACCCGAACTGCCCTTGTGACCTGCTGCTATCGGAACTTCTGATGGTACCGATCACGATTCCGATCCGGGGAAATGAGCCTTGAGCCCGTCCCGAAACGACATGTATCAATTCCTGTGATTCGCTCTGTCATCTCTAGCCCAGATTGTTTATATGCATGTTGGTCGTTCTTGGCGGTGATCCCCTGCCTCCCCTGGCGTGATCGGGACGAAGGTTCCACGTTCTCCCAGTACAGGGGCGTATTTGGCTCTTCTGTTCCGTACTCTCGACCTACCGCTACAATTCCCGTAACAAGCCACCTGCTCGTCGGGTTACCTGTGCTCATGCAACCCCTGTGGCACCGCCAGTCACTCGGCTTGCTGCGGTAGTGCCGTGGCACTCCACAGAAGTTTGGAGTTCCATTCGTCACACCCGTGTGGCAGGATGTTCCAAGTTTCAAAAGATCGAATCAGTCATACAGAAAAGAGTGGTGTCACCACGACGCAATCCCGGGCATAACAACACCGGCCGCACACCCTTAGGCGCTACGCCAGGACGAACGAAGCCTGCCCGCTCTTCGTCCGGGGTCCGAATGCAACGGCCGTCGCCCGCCAACACCAATCAGAGGAAGGCGCCATCGCGCGCCCTACGAAGGGAGGTGCCATGCGGACCCGCATTGCACTCGTGGCGATCATCTCGATCGCTCTCATCACCGTCACACTCCTGATTCAGGCTGTCACCATGCAGCCGGCTCGGGCTTCCGTTCGGTTGCCGCACCTGTCGACCGCACCATCACCCAATGCCACCACTGACCAGCTGACGTCTTTCGTCCGGCCTGGGTCGATCCCGGTACCAACGTCCCTGCAACCAGGGATGCACCTTGAGGCACCTCTGCTGACAGGGAAGGTCGCCGGGGTCAAGGAGGTGGCTCCGGTCATCATCGATACCGTCACCCCCGCCCAGCGTGCCGCCTGGCAGCGAGTCGCTATCTGCGAAGAAGGGGGAAATTGGCAGGCCGATGGACCCCGCTTCAGTGGTGGCCTCGGCATCAGCCGCATCAACTGGGTGGCCTATGGAGGCCTGCAGTACGCGCCCAGGGGCGCCCTGGCCACACCGGACCAGCAGATCATGGTCGCCCAGAGGATCCAGTGGAACCCTCCTGACCAACACGGGTGCCACGCCTGGTAACAGCGGCTCGCGCGTAGCCCTGGCGTAGCAACGCCCCTCCTCTGCATCTCACTGCATAGGTTGCACTTGTGGGTCCGAGCCCCGATCGACACGTCGTCGACCGGGGCTCGGCCGCGTCCAGGCTCGGCCGCGTCCAGGCCCTGCCGTCTGGTTCAGCCAGGGTCGTCTGGTTCACGCAGGGTCGTCTGGTTCAGCCAGGGCCACCGACTCTCGTAAGGGCCGCCCGGTCCAGTCAGGGTCGCCGGGTAGAGGAACTCGAGCCGCCGGGGCGGGCTTGGCGAGCGGCCCACAGCATGGGCAGTTGCAGCGGCATCCGTCCCCACGCCACCCGAGGGGAGTCCATGCCGTCAGGGTGCCGACCCGTCCCAGCGTCAAGCGCCATCTGTAGATTGGCCGGCCACACCGCCAACAACAGCGCCGTGGATGCGGCTGATGCCCACGGCGTGCGACGGGCCAGACCGTAGGCGCAAGCCAACTCAGCCACCCCGCTCCCGTAGATCAGCGGCCGATGGAAGCGGCCAGGGATCATCCGGGGCATAAGGCCATCGAAGAACCCTGGGCGGAGGAAGTGGAGGAGGCCGGCCACAACGAAGATCCCGGCCAGACCTCGAGGTGCTGCATTGCGTACTCCGGACATGCCTAGAGGATAGATCCGAGCAATGTGCAGTGCTGGCTCCGATCACCGAGCAGACTCTGCACATGCAGCCACTGGCCCTCCACCACGTCTCGATCAATGTGACCGACGCCGACCTAGCCGTCACCTTCTATACCGAGGTACTGGGAGGAACCTTGCGCACCGACCGACCAGACTTCGGTTTCGGCGGAGCATGGATCGACCTCGGCACCAGTCAGGTCCATAGAAGTCGAGATCTCTCGTCCCCCTGTCCACGACTTCTTTGCTGATCAGCGCGGCGCCTCCGGCCAGAGCGAAGTCCAGGTCGCCAATAGAGGCTCCCACGACCTCTGCGATCTGAACCTGTTGGAGCGTCAGCATCCAGTTCGCACAGCTATCGCTCCTCGAACCACGCGTTCCACGCTGTCCGCACCTACTCAGGCAGGAGCAACTCGTCCCAGAGATCGGTCAAGTCCTCGATCCGGACATAGAAGCGGACATCGTCTTCGTTCCCCTCGCGAAGCACCTGCGCGTACACTTCAGCCCGTTGCTCGCGGTCGTCGAGGTCGTAGTCCAAGTCCGGCTCGCTCCATCGGACGTGCTGGGGCAGACGGACCACCCCCGAGGCCTTCGCCACTTCCGGCGCGTCGATATCATCGGGAATAGCTACGGGACGCGATGCCGGTCCGACTGTCGCACTCCGCTGACGTGTCATACGTGAAGCAAAGTGAGGTTCCCCAGAAATAGTGGACACGGTTTATGCAGCGGTGGTGACTTCGTCCAACGTTAGTTCGTGGGCGATGGAACCTCCCTGGAACCTCCCCCAGAATTGCCACACCGGAGGCCACGAGGGCCTCCGGTGCTCGGAGCATCTATTGGACCCGAGCCGACGGGCGCACCGGCGAACCGGTAGAACCCGCCGGACCGGAGTCCGACAGAGTCCAAATCAGATCTTGCGAACCTGGCTGGCCTGAAGGCCCTTCTGGCCCTGCTTGGTCTCGAACTCCACACGCTGGCCTTCCGCGAGGTCGCGGAAGCCCTCCATCTGGATCTCGGACTGATGAACGAAGAGGTCATCTCCGCCGCCGTCAGGCGTAATGAATCCGAAGCCTTTTTCGGCGTTGAACCACTTGACTGCACCTACACCCATAACTGAGTCTCCTTGAAATTCACGCACGAAAACGACGGGGATCCAATTCGAAGCCCTACCTGCATGGACCCGCGTGATAGGGCCTATGTACCCCATACCCTAGGCGGTCGCTGCGTCGTCTGCTCGCCAAACTTTCAGCGGGGGCAAATCAGGCCCTTTCGGGTATCTCGACGGCACGGGCCAAGACGGAATCTCCCAACCCGGCTCGGCCCCAGTCAGCCCGGTTCTCGGATGTCCCCGACGGATAGTTGGACGGTAAGGGCTGGGTCTCGAGTTCGTGGTCAACATCGACGGCGCCACGTAGTTGGGCGCCCAGTCGGCCATGAGCGGCAACGACAGCGCCGTCTACTTCGCCCCCCAGTTGCCGGGTATCCGACCTGCCGGTTGCAAGCCAGGGATCCACGGGCAATCCAGGGATCCACCGGCAATTCAGGGATCCACGGCAAAGTGCACAGCACCTAGCGGCCGCCTATCCGCACGCCGTACATCTGAGCTGGTGATGGTCACGGTGGGCACCTAAAGCCGCTCGGGTTCGCTCCCACAGCCCGTTCACAGCCAGTTCACAACCAGACGTCAGCCCGAAGCGCGATGCTCGAGGATTGTAGATGTGCGGACCGGTCCGATGCCGGTCCGATGCCGGTCCTGAGGAGAGTCCGTGGAGCCCACCCGAAGCCAACGCATCCTGGTTGTCGATGACGAACCCTCCATCGTCGACGCCGTCGCCACCTCGCTGCGCTACGAAGGGTTCGATGTCGAGGAGGCAATCAATGGGCGATTGGCCCTCGCCTCGGCCCAGGAGCGCCCGCCGGATCTGATCGTCCTCGATGTCATGCTTCCCGACCTTGACGGACTCGAAGTCACCCGCCGACTGCGGGCCGACGGCATCCGGGTGCCGATCCTCTTCCTCACCGCCCGGGATGCAGTGGACGACAAGGTGGCGGGCCTTACCGTGGGTGGCGATGACTACATGACCAAGCCGTTCGCTTTAGCGGAGGTGGTGGCCCGGGTGCACGCCATCTTGCGCCGGACGGGTGCCGAGCCAGACGACACCGGAATCCTTCGGTTCGCCGACATCGAGATGGACGAGAACGCCCACGAGGTCACTCGAGCCGGCCAGGTCGTCCCGCTGACCGCCACCGAGTTCAACCTGCTCCGTTTCTTCCTCCTCAACCCGAAGCACGTGCTTTCCAAGTCCCAGATTCTGGACCATGTGTGGCACTACGACTTCGGAGGCGACGGCAACGTGGTCGAGACCTACGTCAGCTACCTGCGCAAGAAGCTCGATGCGGCTGGTCCTCCGGTCATCCAAACCGTGCGACTCGTGGGATACGCGTTGCGCGAGCCGGTGGCGCAGTAGCCATGTCACTGCGGGCCCGCCTCCTCATCGCCATCGGGGTGATCGCCCTGGCCGCCCTGGCCATCGCCGATGTCATCACCTACTCGGCCCTGCAGTCTTTCCTCTATCAGCGGGTCGACCAGCAGTTGAGTTCGGTCCAAGGTGCCTACGAACGGGCCGCCGACCGGGGAATCGCTATCCCGTGCTTCGGCGGCCCGGGCCAGCCGCTGCCGGCCAAGGGGCCGAGAGAAGGCGGACATGGCTTCCGCCCCGAAGGCGGCCCCTCCAACGCCCTCCAAAGCCAGGCCGTGCAGCTGCGTACCGCTTCGGGCGCGCTCGTCACTGGCTTCAACTGCCCGGCCTATGTCGACGGCTCGGCGTTCACCCCCGCAGTTCCGGCCCAGATCACCGGCTTCCAGACGGCAGCAGACGGCACCCGTGTGGCCTACTTCGACACCGGGTCGACCCAACCCGACGGGCCGACCTTCCGGGTGAGGGCTTCGACCATCGCCAATGGTGACGTCCTGATCATCGCCCAGCCCTTGGGAGACATCGGAAGCACGCTGCATCATCTGCTCTTCGTCGAGTGGCTGGTGACCATCGGCGCCGTCATTGTGGCGCTCCTCGGCGGCTACTGGCTGGTCCAGATCGGGCTCCGGCCACTACGCGACATGGAGACAGTGGCCGAGTCCATCGCCGCCGGCAACCTGACCGAGCGGGTACCCGGTGAGAACGACCGCACTGAAGTGGGTCGGCTGGCTCGCACTCTCAACGTCATGCTTTCCCGGATCGAGTCGGCCTTCGGCGCCCGGGTGGCTTCCGAGCAGCGACTGCTCCAGTCAGATGCCCGGCTGCGGCGATTCGTGGCCGACGCCTCCCATGAACTCCGCACGCCCATCGCCGCCATATCGGCCTACGCCGAGCTGTTCGGCCGGGGTGCATCCGAACAGAAGGCGGACCTTGAGCGGCTGATGCACGGCATCACCAACGAGACGGCACGCATGGAGCACCTGGTGGCCGACCTCCTTCTCTTGGCCCGCCTCGACGAGGGTCGACCGCTGGAGGTGCAGTCCGTCGATGTCGTCGCCCTGTGCGCCGATGCAGTGCACACAGCCCAAACGGTGGGACCGGGCTGGCCGGTCACGTTCACCGCTGACCGGCCACTCGAGGTCGTCGGCGATGCCACCAGCCTGAGGCAGGTGATCGACAACCTGCTCGGAAACGTCCGGGCCCATACTCCTGAGGGCACGACGGCTCAGGTGTCCGTCGGGCTAGATGGCTCCGATGTCGTCATCGCAGTGGCGGATTCGGGAGCGGGCATGACTCCCGATCAAGTCGCACATGTCTTCGAGCGCTTCTACCGGTCCGATCCCAGCCGGTCTCGACTCCACGGGGGTGCCGGGCTCGGCCTGTCCATCGTGTCAGCCATCGTCGCAGCGCACGGCGGGACGGTGGCCGCCACCAGCGAGCTGGGCCGAGGCACCACGTTCACGGTCCGACTGCCTGCCGGACACGACGCCGAAGCAGTGGACACTGCTGGGTCGGCGACGGATGAGAATGTCCCCGGGGTCTGACTAGTTCGGGTGGGTCGGCCTAGGAGGTGGTGATCGACAATGCGATTGGTGGCCAAGTTCTGAGTCGAAGGCCGCACGTGACCTAAAGGTCCTTGTGGTCCGCGAGCTGCACGGTCAAGAGATCGGTCCCGGCCGTCTTCGGCTCACTGGTCAACAAACAGCCGACGACGTCACCGAGGCATGCGGTTGGCGAGGGCGGCTCGGTACTGGTCGCCGATGCGCGTCGCTGCGGCCACTGCGGCCTCTGCGGCCAGAATCGGGCGCTTGGCCACGGGGCCACCTTTGCCCAGCGCCCGACGGACCATGCCGGCCCCGGACAGATGAAATCAGCACGAACCAGGCCCATCACGTACCGTACGGTCCCGACATGACGACCGCATGATGCCGCACGCCATCGAATCCGGACCTTCGCATTCACAAGTGGGCCACAGGTTGCTCCCACGGAGTGCAGAGGTCGACCGGACACAGTGACGCCATGACCGGCACGCCGACACCGTCACCAGGACCGCCACCAGGACCGGGCGCAAGTGCCGTCCCTCAGCTTGAGATCGTCATCCCGGTCTACAACGAGGCCCGGGAGTTGGCGCCCAGCGTGACCGCCCTGCGCAACTTCCTCGACACGTCGTTTCCGTTGTCTACGGTCATTACGGTCGTCGACAACGCCAGTACCGATGACACCTGGGCGATCGCGTCGTTGCTGGCCGACCAGATGTCCGGGGTGCGCGCCCTCCACCTCGACCAGAAGGGCCGGGGCCGAGCCCTCCGTGCGGCCTGGTCGGTCAGCGAATCGCCGGTGGTGGCCTACATGGACGTCGACCTGGCCACTGGGCTCGAGGCGCTGCTCCCACTCGTCGCCCCGCTGCTCACCAGCCACAGCGACTTGGCCATCGGGACACGGCTGGCCCCAGGCGCCCACGTCGTGCGGGGTGCCCGCCGCGAGGTCATCTCACGCGGCTACAACATCCTGGTCCGCACCCTGCTCGGCAACTCGTGCACCGATGCTCAGTGCGGGTTCAAAGCCATGCGCCGCGATGCGGCTGCCGTCGTGCTCCCGTTGGTCGAGGACGAGGCATGGTTCTTCGATACCGAGTTGGTAGTCACCGCCCGGCGGCTCGGTCTGAGGATCCATGAGGTTCCGGTCGACTGGGTGGACGATCTCGACTCCCGTGTCGCCGTGGCCCGAACGGCATGGCTAGACCTGTGCGGGGTGGCCCGCATGGTCGGTCCGTCATCCAGGAAGCGGGCATCGCAGGCCCGTCGCCAGTTGGCCGCTCTGTCAGCGCAGTCCGCTGCCGCTGCCGCTGCCGCGGCTCCGCAGGGTCGGGCTACGGCCGCTGCCACGCAGGGTCGGGACCCGGTACCTGCTCCCGCTGTCGGTACCGGGGATGTATTCGCCGACGATCTCATCAGATTTGCCGGCGTCGGCGTGGTCAGCACCATCGCCTACGTCGCCCTGTTCGCCACCCTGGAGCGCTGGGTCGGCGCCTACGCCGCCAACGCCTTAGCCATCGTTGCCTGCGGTATCGGCAACACTGCGGCTCACCGGGGCATGACCGGGGCAGCCCGCTACGGGTTGGACCGGGTCCATAGGATCCTGGTGGCTTCGGCCCTGCTCGGGGTCAGCCTGTCGTTCACCACGGCCGCCCTCCTGGTGGCCCGAACACTCGAGATTGACTCGCTCGCCCCTGAGTTGGTGGCCGTCACGATCGCCAACCTGGCGGCCGCCGCCTTCCGCTTCACCATCCTGCGGACCTGGATATTCAGGCCTCAGTTCGGGACCCATCTGAATCCGGTCGCCGATGCGATTGAGTCCGGTGTGGCATCGCCGTCCACCGTCCCCTCC
>Ga0194055_10000529_pt1 | contig 30931 bp, 20 predicted proteins | sample SepL449m_MetaG_FD_155482 | JGI IMG/M metagenome (GOLD analysis project Ga0194055, IMG submission 155482) | Anoxic zone freshwater microbial communities from boreal shield lake in IISD Experimental Lakes Area, Ontario, Canada - Sep2016-L442-9m | ecosystem: Environmental > Aquatic > Freshwater >... | reverse complement strand
AATTATCTCTGTCATGGCCCAGAGCTTTAGCCAAGACTAAGGAACTGCCGGGCGTCACCGCCATGAATCCGAATCTGGATCGGATTTCGTCTTTGCATTTGGCAAGTCTGTCTGCGCGTTCTTTCTCCGGATCGATGAAAAGCAGATTGGAAGATGATGTGGGTTCGAGTTGTGCAAGTTCCACGCCTAAAAGCCGCAGGGGCAGTCTGCGTGTGTATAGCGAGGTGAGTTTTTCTTTTGCAGTCTGATGCAAAAGCGCATCAGAGTCGCAAGCCGTTTTAAAATGATTGTTGTTGTGGGCTTCTTTATGATCTCCGTAGCGGAGGTAAATTTTCAGGCACCGGGTTGCGAGTTTATTGAAACGCATCCAAGAGATGGCGCGTTCAAGAAGATGGGCAAGCATGGCATCAAGAAAAGTCTGGTCTGCGGTGGGTGGATTAAAGCTGGTGCATCTGGAAATGGACTCTGGGTTTCGTGAAGTAAGGAGGGGCCTTGTGTCGTTGCCCAGAGAATAATTGCGAAGTAAGGGTCCGCGTTTTTGAAACATGGCACAAAGAACTTCGAGAGGAAGTGCAGCAACTTCTGCAACCCTGTTGACATTAAGGCGCGTGAATTTTTCTTTGCCCACGGCTCCAACGGTGGGAAGAATTTCGACGGGCCACGGGGCGATGTAATTTTGTTCGTTGCCTGGGAACACCGCAACCACAGGCGAAAAGTGCTTTGTTTCAGCAAGGATAGCGGTTCCTGGGATCCATCGGGAAGCGGTTTTTCGTTGTGATGAGATGCGAAGCTCTTTGGCATGGTGGGTTGCAACATTGGCAATCATCTTATTGCTTCCCATACCCATGGAAACTTTGAGCCCGACTTCTTGGAAGATTTGTTCGCGTAATGCGGATGTAATTTGTTGGCGTTCTGTGGGGCCTGTTTGTGCAAGCTGCATGTAAAGGTCATCTAAGGATGCCATTTCAACTATGCTTGAATGTTCTTTGCAAATTCCGAGAATTTGTCGGCCTGCTATTTCGTAGCGCCTATGATCGCCCGGTACAACCCGTAAAGATTTGCAAAGCTGCCTAGCTTGGGAAAGTCGCATGCCTGTTTTGATACCATCGCGCTTGGCTTCGTAACTGCAACTTGCAACTACGCCAGTGCCCACAGCGACAGGAATACCCTTAAGTTTTGGGTCATCGCGCTGTTCAATGGAAGCGAAAAACGCATCAACATCGAGATGAACGATGGGGGAAAATTCTAATTGATGCAAGCCCGGAGGCATGTTTGCTACCCTGCAATAAGACGAGGATGAATGTACAAATGTATATTGCCTGTGATTTGCAACTTGTCAAGCTTGGAATAAATATTCTTCCGAATGCTTAAATCTAGTGGAAGAATCGTTCATTTACAGATACATTCTCTATTGCAGGGTAGGATTTTTCAGTATCTGCCCATAACTACTTAATGAAATGAAACTATGCAGACGGTACAAATAGCTCTGGGCGCAATCGGAGCTAACGAAATTTCAAGAATTGCTCAAAACTTTCAACTTCGAAAAAATAATGTTGAAAGCGCAATTAACCTTCTCCTAGAGGGGAAATCCCCTTCTTTTATCGCAAGATATAGGCGTGCCAAAACTGCGGGCATGAACGAAGCGGTCATCCGTGCGATTCGCGATCGCTTGTTTAAAATTAAAACTTTTCATGATCGCAGAGAGATGATTCTCAAAGCCTTGGAAACCCAAGGCAAATTAACCGAAGAATTGCGACTGCAAATTCTTGCTATTGAATCTCCCAAACGCCTCGAAGACTTATATCTTCCTTTAAAACCAAGGAAATCCATTCTTGCGGCACCTGCCCGTGAAAAAGGCCTTGAACCTTTTGCTGAAGCTCTTTGGACTGAAGATCCTTCGATTGCTAATCTCGACGAAATACTCCCCACCATGATTAATCCAGAAAAGGGTCTGGAAACCATCGAAAAAATCACCGAGGGCGTCGTCCAAATTCTTGCTGAAAAATTAAGTGAAATCCCTGATGTTCGTGCCTCTGTTCGCAATGATTTATGGGATTTTGGCAACCTCCGCGTTTCTAAAACCAACAAAGTACGCGACAAGCATGGCTTAGAATTAAAAGAATTCTTTTCCTATGTCGAACCGCTGCGCAATGTTCAAGCGCGAAAGTATCTCCAAATAGGCAAAGGTGAGAAAAACGGGTTCCTCAATGTTTTATTCGATTGGGATCTCGAACAAGCCAAGAAAAATGCCCTCGAAGCTCTTGTCGCAAAGCCCGTTTCCCAGTCTTCCCCTAATAGCGAGCAACCCGCTGCAATAGATGAGCTTCCTACTTCCGACGATCAACCTTCTGAAAAGGTAGTAGCCCCCGAAGTGGCACCTGCCCCTGAAGTAAAGGCGGAGCCAGTTCCTGCGTATACACATAAATATGTTGAACTCATCAAAAAAGCGATGAGCGTTGCGGTCGATCAAATTCTCAGACCCGTTTTGGAAAGAGAATGCGTACGCGATTTGGGTGAAAGGGCATCCGAACATGCTGCGGGCCTACTAGCGCGATTTTATCACAACCGCCTTGTCGCTAATCCCGCTGGCCCAATTAAAATTCTTGCAATCGATCCAGGCTTTCGAAATGGCTGCAAAATTGCAGTTATCAACGAAGAAGGCAAGCTTATCGATCATGCAATCATCTTCCCCCATCAACCTCAGGGAAAGAAAGAGCTTAGTCTTTTAGTTCTTGAAGAATTGATTCGCAAACATCAAATCAGCACCATTGCACTGGATAATGGCAACGCTTCAAAAGCGACCGAAGCCCTGCTTTATGAATTGATCATTAGGCTTAAAGATCCAAAGCATCTTGATGAAGATAATAAAGAAATTCTACCCACTGAAGAAGCGAGTGAAAAAGGCGGTACGGATGAATCTGCTGAAGCACCTGCTGCTGAAGCACTTTCCCAGATTAGTACCCCTGTAGTTCCAGAACCTGTGGTATCTGCTGAAGCACCTGCTGCTGAAGTTTCACCTGCTGAAGTCGCACCTGTTACGGCTGCCGATGGAGCAGAGCCAACAGCGGAAGCTCTGGCAGCGGCTAAGAAGGCAGAGCTGGCGGCTCTTGCTGTGATTAAACGAGCCGAGTTGGAAGCTCAGGCTGCTAAGAAGAAGGAAGAGATTGAGGCACAAAAGAAGCTTGAAAAAGAACGAAGGCAGGCCGAGTATCAGAAGTTGGTAAACGATACCAAGGCTAATGTCAAAACCCTTCCTGAAGCCCCGGTGGATGTAAAATTCGCAACGGTAATTGAGGCTGGTTCTTCGGAATATGCTTCATCTATTTTAGGCAAGGAAGAACTTGCAGATTCGGATGTTGGCGTAAGAACTGCGGTTTCGATTGGTCGAAGATTACAAAATCCGCTTAAAGAATTGATCAAGATTGATCCTGTTCATATTGTATCTGGCCTTGTGGAATTTGAAGTCCAGCACAGGTATCTTCGCCCTGCGCTTGATAATGTGCTTGAATCTTGCGTGAATGTTGGTGGGGCGGATCTTAATAAATGTGAGGCAAGTTTTCTGCGCCATTTATCAGGATTAAACCAGTTGCTGGCTCAGGAAATCGTGGAGCAGCGCAAGAAGAATGGACCGTTTAAAAATCGCGCTCAACTTCTAGAAGTTCAGGGTATGACTCCCGAAAAATTCGAGCTTTGTGCAGGATTTTTGCAAGTTCATGATGGTGATGAGCCCTTCGATGCCACTAATTTTCACCCTGAAGATTACGAGATGGCAAAGAAAATCCTCGATGCCTTTGGGATTACCAAGGATGATTGGAAAACCCCCGAGAAGAAGAATGAGCTTCTGCAAAAAGCGATGGATGCGAATCTCAAGGATATGATTGCAACCACTGGAATTGATTCTGTTACATCTTTAAAAGACTTCTTGGATGAGCTGATTCATCCCCTTTCACAAGAACAAGGCAGACGATTTGGCCCCGTTTATCGCACTCGGCAGTTGGACTTTGAAGAATTGCAACTCGGCCAAGAACTTCCCGGCGTAGTGCAAAACGTCGTTGAGTTTGGCTGTTTTGTAGATGTGGGCGCAAAAGAGAGTGGCTTGGTTCATATTAGTCAGATTTCTGCTCGTTATGTGCGCAGCCCTTACGAATCTGTGAGCGTAGGCGACATTGTTACCGTTTGGGTTATCGCTTTGGATAAAGAAAAATCTCGATTATCATTAACTATGATCAATCCAAACCGCGAGCCAGAACGCCAAGGCCTTGGTAGATCTTCTAGGCCCCCAGCTCGAGAGCATTCCAGAAGGCCGGATCGCAGGCCCGATTCTGCCTCCCAAAATGCGGAACCTAATCAGGGAGCAGATTCACAAGGTGCGCCTTCGCGCCCACCTCGTTCGCCAGAAAGGCCCGCAGGCAGATTCCCCTCTGCAAGGCCTAATAGCGGTGGAAGTGGCGGTGGCGGTGGAAGTGCAGGTAGCAGCCGAAGTAGTAGCTCATTCAGGCCAAGAGATGATAAGCCAAGAGGTGCACGGCCCCCAAGGTTGGACCCGAACAGGCCTCCTCAAATTCGAACATTCTCGAGCCAAAAGCCTATCGAGAAGCCGAATTTGTCGCAGTCTGCACTCTCGGGGGATTCTCCCTTGGGAACATTTGCAGAACTGGCGGTATTTTGGGAGAAATCAGCTCCTAGTGATACAAGCGATTCCAAGAAGGGTGCAGATGCCCAAAATCAAGCAGGCCAGTCGGCACCACAAAAAGACCAAGAGGGGAATGGTAATCCCGAATAATGTTTCCCCCTGCAGCATCATTATGTAAGTTTCCTGAAACAAAATAATTCCTAAAATAGTTTCGCTTCCTTGGAAGAAGCTAACATAATTAAAGGCATTCTTTGTTTGTTCTTTTGGAGTAGTTAATGACCAACCCAACCCAAGATGGGTCTCAGCCACAAGGTTCTGGAAAACCCCCTAAAAAGCGATCTTTCTCCAATATTAGTGGGAATCTAGGTTGGCTGGTTATTCTTTTTTTATTACTGGTTCTTCTCTTCAGTTCCTCGGTTGGTAACAACAATACCGTACTGTATTCCGACTTCGTCAAGCTGATGCTTGATGAAGAAGATTCGAAAAAAATCAGAAAGATAACCTTCATCGGAGTCGATCGGATTTCAGTTGATGTCAATGATCATGAAAGTATCAAAGACGAAAGACTGAAAGAAAAAGCAGGAACTCGAGGTAAATTCACTGTCAACCGTGCTAAATTAGACGACCCAGGCCTTGTTGCACAAATGGATAAGCTTATTCGCAACGGCATGCTTGTTGATCAGCAGGAAGATAATTTTGCGGGGCTGAGTTGGTTTATTATGATGATTCTTCCCGCAATCATTTTGATTGTTTTCTTTTTATTCATACTGCCAAAGTTTCGCGACCCAATGGGTGGTGGCTTCCTCAGCAATTACATCAAAAGCCCTGCTAAAAAGTATGAAAAAACTAAAATGAAAGTCACATTCGAGGATGTTGCAGGCTTGCAGCATGCCAAAGGCGAATTGCAGGAAATCGTTGAGTTCTTAAAATCCCCCGATAAATTCACCAGGTTAGGCGCTAGCATCCCCAAAGGCGTTTTGCTTGTTGGCCCCCCAGGTACCGGGAAAACCCTCCTTGCCCGTGCTGTTGCTGGCGAAGCTGGTGTTCCTTACTACTCCATTAGTGGTTCAGAATTTATTCAAATGTTTGTGGGCGTGGGCGCTAGCCGGGTTCGCGATATGTTCAAAACTGCTAAAGATAACTCCCCCTGTATTCTTTTTATCGATGAAATTGATGCAGTTGGTAGAATGCGTGGCGCGGGTGTGGGTGGTGGCTCTGATGAACGCGAGCAAACCCTTAATCAAATTCTAAGCGAAATGGATGGCTTCCAACCAACAGAAACCGTCATCGTACTTGCAGCAACCAACCGGCCTGATGTACTCGATTCCGCGCTTTTACGGCCAGGCCGCTTCGATAGGCATATCACCATTGATAGGCCAACCTGGCAGGGCAGGCTTGCGATTCTCAAGGTTCATACTCGTAACAAGCCTCTTGCAGATAATATAAATCTGGAGATGGTGGCCAGAAAAATGATTGGCATGACTGGTGCAGACCTTCGGAATTTAGCTAATGAAGCCGCCTTGGTTGCGACTCGACTTGAAAAAGATAAAATCGACCGAGCTGATTTCGAAGTCGCAGCAGATAGAGTTCTTATCGGCCCCAAACGCGAAGAAGTTCTTACCCCAGAAGATAAACGCAGAACCGCTTACCACGAAGTAGGCCACGCCCTTGTCACTTGGCTAATGCCGGGTGCAGATCGACCTCAAAAAGTCTCCATCATCCCTAGGGGCCAAAGCCTTGGCGTTAATCTCAACGCACCAGATGAAGATCGCTTTCATCATGGCTTGGATCATTTTAAGAATCAGTTGGTCATGATTATGGGTGGTCGTGCCGCTGATAAGCTCATTTACAATCAACCCTATGCCGGCGCAGAATCCGATTTGAAACGAGCAACAAGGCTTGCTCGAATGATGGTTACCCATTGGGGTATGAGCGAAAAGCTTGGGCCCATGACTTTTAAAGTGGGCGAAGAGCATGTCTTTTTAGGCAAAGAAATGCAGGAAGCTCGCGATTTTAGCGAACAAACCGCTGCCCTTATCGATTCTGAAGTTCAGAATTTCCTTAGGCAGGCGGATGATAATGCTTTTCAATTGCTCTCTGATAATCGTATCTATGTTGAAAAACTTGTGGATGAACTCATGACCAGAGAAGAACTTCTTCGCGATGAAATCGAAGATATTCTCACTCAGGCGGGATTTATTGTTACTCCCGCTAAATCCTCAACTACCATCTCCGATTCTTAATCGTTTTTCCTTACGCCATCTCTCGCACCCTTTATTTATCATGAAGGGTGCTTTTTTATGTTACTCAGCCTAATACAGATAGTTTTCAACTCTTGTTAAACGAAAATCTCTATCTGAGTTTGTTTTTTACATTCGTATTAATCGATTAAGTAAAATACAAAGAGCAAGCAAAGGTTTTAATCCAGGATCGGTTTTCTTGGTACTGGATTGGGGCAAAAGCATTTAAAAGCAGTGTTTTGGTTTGATGAATTTGAGTTGAGCTTAAATTTATCACACTTTTCTTAGGGTTTTGGGGGTTTAGGCATGTTGTTTCGGGCACAATTGGAACTATTGTGTTTTTGTGAACTATTGGCTTATTTGTTAAATGTGTATCTCAAAATAATAATTGTCATCTAATTAACTACTTTTCTTCTCGCGCTAATAATGGTCTTTTTTTTACAGTGGATAAAAGTTATCAGCCAATTTGTATTGGCGACGGCAACCCTACCAAAGGTTTGCTGGATATATGTTTTTAGTTGTTTCTAAGTGAGAGTGAATATGAAAACTTTTATCGTACGATCGGCTCTTCTTGGTTTGATCATGCTTAATGCTGGCTGCTGGGGCCATGAAGGTACTGGTCTTTTTGGTCGTAGGCATTCCAATAGCACGCCTCCTCCAATGCCACAATATGCACCAGCTTGCGCTCCGATGCCACAATGTGCACCAGTTTGCGCTCCTGCTCCTGTTTGCATGCCCCAGCAATAATAGGCGCATTGGCGGTTTGAATTTAGGGTTTTAGATTCTGAACTGGTTTAGGTCTTTTAGCTTGATAAGAAAAGGCTTTCTCTCCTTAGAATCTCTACAACCGTAATTGTTCAAACTTTTTTTGCCACTCTTCGAGTTTGCAATCGAAAGATTGCTTGCACCTGCCAAGTTGGGCTGCATATTCCTTTTAGTGAGATTTAAGGAATAGTAGTTCCTTCTGGGTGTGGTTCTAAAACTGTTTTTTAAAAAACAACTTTAGGAATCAAAGGTGTAGGAGATGTTCTGAATTATTCAGAATGAATTCAAATTTGAGGAGGCTGCCATGAGTTTTAGATCATTGATGATTGCTGGGTTTTGTACGATCTTTTTGTTGTCTGGGTGCAATGGACATCGCGTAGGGTTGACCTTTAAACCCTGGGGCTATTTGATCCATGCAGATAAGAGTTACAGGCACGGCGGAGCAGCAATGCAAGCCGGTGGTGCTTGTGATTCATGCGAAATGGGAAGCATTAGTGCACCCGTTGTATCGCGTTATTCTGAACCACCTCCGATTAAGATCATTCAACAGAAGTAATAAATTGGGATGACTGAGGGCAAAGCTTTATGCTAGCCCTCATATTCCTATTTCTAACCGATTGTTTTGATTGATTGGATCATATATTTGAAATGAAAGAATTGATGGCGCTCCATCTTTCTTATTTTGGAATAAGAATTCGACTCGATAAATCGCTTCTTGAAACCCGCCCCAATTACCTTTCACTTTAACCATGGAAGATATTTTGCTGGTGTTTTTATCAGTGCCTGGGCCGATGTTTTCGATATCCCAAAAAACAATTTCTTTTACCAACTGTTCTGCTTGATGCCTGTTCAACCAAGCTTCAAACGATTTTAAATCTGTTCCCCTTGCGGTAATGAAGCGCCCATCAAGATGCTTTAGTGCAGAAATAATCGAACCTTGTTTAATTTCTTTGCTTATATTTTTAAGCACTAATTCAGCGCTTTCCTTGTTGGTGACAACGAGAGTGTCTAAAACCCAATAGCTTGCCAGTAAAAAAGCAATTGCCAAGGTAGCGGTTATAAAGTGGTTGAATTTAGCAAAAGACCAGATGAGAAAAAGCCCGACCCAGCAAAATATCAAGCAGCCATATACTGCCATCCTGCCTTCAAACAGCATGTCCATATTATTCTTCCTGTTTGAAGGTGGGGGTTTTGTTTATTCTGAAAAAGACAAAAGCAGTTGCGATGAGTCCAATGCCAGACCCGATAAGAATGCGGGCCAACCCTTTGTCTGCCAAGAATTGCAAATGTAATAGACTCAAAAATTGAGGTCCCGCCAGGCTGATGATACCAGCAAGCATGGCGAGGGACCCCAGTAGAATAGTTAGCCCAAAAAGTAGTTTTTGTGCCATAAAAGGCAGGCTTTTACAGCCTTTCCTTGGGCCATACTTCTTTGCCGTATCGAGCCTTTTTACCTAGTTGCTCTTCAATCCTAAGCAACTGATTGTACTTTGCAATGCGATCGGTTCTGCTTGCAGACCCAGTTTTGATCTGGCCTGCATTGGTCGCTACTGCAATATCCGCAATGGTGGTATCTTCTGTTTCTCCACTGCGATGACTGATGATGGTGGTGAAACTATTTCGTTTTGCAAGTTCGATGGCTTCCAATGTCTCGGTAAGGGTGCCAATTTGGTTTACCTTGACTAGGATGCTATTTCCTGCTTTTTCGTTGATACCTCGTTGCAAGCGAGTTGTGTTGGTAACGAAAAGATCGTCACCCACGATTTGGACTTTGCCACCAATGGCTGCGGTGAGTTTTTTCCAACCATCCCAATCATCTTCGGAAAGTCCATCTTCAATGGATCGGATGGGCCATTTCTTGCAAAGATTAACCCAGTAATCAACCATTTCGTCGGAGGAAATGACTTTTTCGGGGTTACTCTTAAAGAAGCAATAACCATTCTTGCCTTTGTGTTTACCTTCTTCAAAAAGTTCGGTGCAAGCAGCATCGAGTGCGAAGAAGATGTCTTCATTCAGTTTATAGCCAGCATTTTCAACAGCTTTGGAAATGAATTCCAGTGCCTCATCCGTGCTTTTTACATTAGGTGCGAACCCACCTTCATCGCCCACAGCAGTGTTTAGGCCTTTGTCATGCAAAACTTTTTTCAAGTGATGGAAGATTTCTGTTCCCATGCGCAAGCCTTCTGCAAAAGTGGGCGCGCCTAATGGCATGATCATGAATTCTTGGAAATCAACATTGTTGTCTGCGTGCTTGCCACCGTTTAGGATATTCATCATAGGTACGGGTAGTACGCAAGCATTGGTTCCGCCGATGTAGCGGTAAAGTGGGAGTCCGGTTTTAGCTGCGCCAGCGTGGGCGCAAGCCATGGAAACGCCAAGCATTGCGTTTGCGCCAAGATTTCCTTTGTTGGGCGTGCCATCAATTTCAAGCATTAAATGATCAATGCCTACTTGGTTAAGAACACAATGGCCTTTAAGCTTGGCAGCAATGTGGTGGTTTACATTTTCAACAGCTTTGCGGGTACCTTTGCCTAAAAACCTTTTTTTATCATTATCCCGAAGTTCGATTGCTTCGTGAGCCCCGGTGCTAGCGCCGCTAGGAACGGCAGCTCTACCAATCATGCCGTTTTCTAAAGTTACATCGACTTCCAAGGTGGGATTGCCCCTGCTATCGAGGATTTCACGGGCATGTACTGATTTGATTAAGCTCATTTACTGATCCTTTTCATAAAGCTGTGATAATAAATCGTTCCAGCATTAAAACTTAAATTGCTTGAAACAGTTAATATTAATTTATGAAATTACGAGAAAAATTTAAGAAGATGTCAGATTCATTTAAACTGAGCAGAAGCATTAGCCACGGATTAACACGGAAGGAAGACACATCTTTCAGAGCCGGATGCGTTAGCGACGGTTGCTTTTATTTCTATTCGAGCGGCGGATGTTAATCCACTGGTGGTGTAAGTAATCAATGGTCAATGTTTTGATGAATGTTTTCAAAGCCTATAGACTGCGTTCCCATGGGTCTTTTACTTTTGCATGATGCGAGGTAAAAAGGTAGACACAACCAGCACAGTGGGTGGGCTTGAAGGCAAAAATACAGCAAAGAATGGAACTCCGCATACGCGAAGTTGACAAAGGCGGTGCGGCGAGGGTAACGAATACGCGCGGGGCGCGGCCCTTCGGCGGGTTCGGCTGACGAAGGCGAGTGGGAATCAATGTATTGACCAAAATGGCCAAATGGGAATATGATTTGGCTGCGTAGTGTTGGTTGGTTAATGAGAATGGGTGTAGCGTTAGCAATGTTAAATGAAACAGTGAAAGAAAAAGCGTTGCCTTCGGTAAAGTCGCAAGTGTTTATCTTGCTTGTGTTGATGTTGTTGGTTGCGGGTTTGCGGGCCTGGCAAATTACTCATACGGAAGTAGCAGCGCGCGATAGCATCGGTTTTATTCGCTATGCGTGGTTGCTTGAAAACTCAACGGATTGGAAGTCGGTGATTAAAGATGCACAGCAGCATCCTGGATTTCCTTTAGCAATTCATTTTGCGAGCAAGCCTGTTCGGTACTTTGTGGATTCGGATTTATCATTTGCGTATCAGCTTAGCAGTCAATTGGTTTCTTCTTTTTTTAGTGTGCTATTAGTGCTGCCATTGTTCTACTTGGCATTGGAAATATTCGATACAAAAGTTGCGATATGGTCGGTGCTGTTGTTTGAGTTTTTGCCTGCGATTAGCAAGGTGTTGGGGGATGGATTGTCTGAGGGGATGTTTTTGTTTTTTGCAGCGAGTGCGCTGGATTGTATTTTAATAGCGTTTAAAAATGGTCGAGTGACAATATGGTTTTTTGCAGGATTGTTTTCAGCGTGTGCTTATTTGGTTAGGCCCGAGGGGATGATAATTGTATTTGCATGTTTTGTGGTGATGTTTGGAAATATCGTGTTAGGGAAGTTTAATGATTCGAAATCCAAAATGAAGTTGGTTGCAGGTTTGGCTGGGGTGATGCTAGGATTTTTGATGTTGGCGTTGCCATTTATGTTGACGATTGGAAAGTTGACCACGAAGCCCACTGGGCAGAAAATATTAGAGAAAATTGCTGTTTTGCATGTTGAAGCAGATAGCCGGCTGGCTTTACTGAATGGGTCAGAGTTGGTGATGAATGTTTTTGATCAAGCTCCCTTGTTTGCGAGTTGGTGGGAGGGTGAAGATAAAGGGCCAGCGGCACGGTTTATGTGGTCGTTCATGGTTCTTGGGGATTCGTATCTGAAAGGATTGAATTATCTTGGTTGTGCATTTGCTTTGGTCGGGTTGTTGATGACGCCCAAGGGTGTGTGGTGGAAACCTGGTGTCATCGTTGTTGTTGTTTCCTTTGCAATATTGAATGTGGCTTTTTATCGGGTGGCGTTGGTGATGGGTTATCTTTCGGAGAGGCATGCGATGCTGGCGCTGATGATGGTGGTTATTTGGTCGGCATATGGTGGTGTTGTTTTGGGTGATACGTTTGTTGGCTTTTTCAGAGAGTCGCGGATTAAGGTTGGCCTAAGTAGGCTGAATCAGTTTTCGTTGCTGTTGATATTATTATTGGTGCCTTCGGTTTATAAAAGTATGGAGACATTGCATTATAACCGCGAGGGATTTAAGCAGGCGGGGAAATGGCTTTCGAGCAATTGCAAGGAAGGCGATTTGGTGGAAGATGCATTTTGTTGGTCGCATTTTTATGCAGGCAAAGTGTTTCTAGAAGGGAAATCGGGTTTGGTTGTTTCTGATCCCCGAGTCAAGTATGTGGTTGTGGAAAGATCAGGCAACCCGCACCTTCGATTGCAGACGCAGGATGAAGAATCATTAAAGGCGCAAATGGGTAAAGTGGTTTATGATTGGCCTTGCAGGCGAAAAGGGGCGAATTCGACAGTGTTGGTGTATGAGGTTCCTGAGAGGTAGAAATTAGTAGGTATCGGGCGTTTGATATGATTTGTTTTTTTCGTACCAGAAGAGATGCAGAGCAATTAGAGCAAGAATCGGCGGAATTCCTGCGATGATAATACCCCAAGTGTATGCTTGCCCTTGAGCGAGTTTGCGTGCTTCATCGATTGTAAAACCATCGTTGATAAAGCTTGCGAAGTAATTGTTTTCTGTTCTTTGGATGAGATATCCCGCACTAATTTGCATTACAAACATCCCAACCCAATTCAAGCTGCCTAATGCTCCGGTGATTTTTCCCTGATGTTTTACCGTTAAATCTTGACTAAAAGAATAATAGCTGGGAAAAAGTGCAAGGGTCGAAAATCCGATCATGATTAAAACTACTAGAAATAATGGCCCCGAGGGCATGAATGCAGCGGGGATGCTTAGCAAGGTGAAGAACGAAAAGAATCCGTAAACCCATTTTCGAGAATTGATAACACTTGCACCTTTACTGACCAAGAACAAAGTTAAGAATCCTGCGGTGAGTGCACCCGCATCGGATGCGAGATAGTAACCCGAAGAAAACCAATTCACTTGGGATTCAGTGTAGCCATGCGCTTCTCTTAGATAAAGTGGCAGCCATGCTCTTAGAAAGTGCCAAGTTGAATTGATGGAAAGAACCATGAGTTGAAGAACCCAGAACCGCCTATCAGAGAGTATTTCGTACATAGCTTGGAAGCTTGATTTTGAATTTTCTGAAGCGAAAGATTCATCACTTGCATTAAGAGAGATATCTTTGGTGACGATGCTCCAAAGAAGAATCCATAATAAGCCAATGAGTCCGACAATGAGGAAGGTGATACGCCAGCCAGCTAGATGCGCAAGCATATTGGGTAATTGACTATGAAGGCAGAGTTCAACAATGATGGGTGTGATGACAGCGCCCATGGCGGCCCCGCTTTGCAGGATGCTGTTGCCCATGGTTCGTTTGGAAGGGGCCAAAAGCCTTTGAGTGGTGACAAGAGCGCAGGGCCAGTTTGCAGCTTCGAAAAATCCAAGAGCAGCCCTGCAGTATAACAATTCTTCTTTATCGCGGGCGAGGCCCGTCATGAATCCTGAAAGAGACCAGAAAAACACCATGAGGGGGTAGAGGAATTTGACGGAAACTTTATCGACAATCAAGCCCATGGTTATAGCGCCAACAGCAAAAGCGAGCCCGAACACCCCTTCGATTTTTCCGTAGAAATCTTTCTGAAAGTCAAAATCCACCATGATGCGGCTGATGGTTTGATTGAGGGTTAGCCTATCCATGTAATTAATCATGGTTGCGAGCAGAAGCAGACCACAAACTATCCAAGCTTTATTTGCTGAAGTACCATTATTACTCATATAATACCCGGTGTGTGAAGGCTATTGGGTGATAACTTAGCATGAATTGTTTTAAGGGTCATTTAAATATTGTCATTTCTGGGGGAGAGAGTGGATTAGGGTGATAAAAGCAGGTATTTAGATCAAAAGCAGCTTATAAGCAGACAAAAAGAAAATATTTGTACAAGTTTCTCGTATGATAATTGAAATACCAGCGTTTTAAAGTCAAGATGAGTGGGAAGAGCGAGCGGAGTAATAGGCCGGCCTTGCGATGAAGAACAAGTTTTTAAGAGGAGCTCTTTTTTGAATACGGAACTTACAAAGGAAATCAGGATGGAAATTCCAGGACCATTGGATCGTGCGCTGATATGTGCCCGAACAGCAAATGAAAACAAGGCGAAAGATATACTCGTATTGGACATGAGAAAAATTACGCCCCTTTACGATTATTTTGTAATATCCACGGGTGCAAGCAGAAGACAGATTCACAGCATTGCAGAGGAAATTGACGACCGGATGAAAAAGGTTGGCGATAAAAGAATAGGCCTCGAAGGATACGAAGCTAGCCGTTGGGTGGTTCAGGATTATGGCGATGTTGTGGTGCATATATTTGATAAGGATGCGCGGTTTTATTTTTCTTTGGAAGAATTGTGGGCTGATGCTGCACGAATCGACTGGAAGCAAGATTAGCGTTGAACCTTGTCAAGATAATAAAGTTTTCTGTCACTGAAAAACCAATCCAATCATGAATTTCCCAGTATTTATTTCGACATATCTAGAAGAAGCATTAACCAAAGCAGGCTTTGCTTCTGTGGATGCGTTATCGCAAATCAAGGCATCTTCCGATTCAAAGTTTGGGGATTACCAGTTCAATGGCTCGATGGGACTGGCCAAAGAAGCTAAGGTTTCACCGCGGAAAGTTGCTGAAAAGATTGTTGAGTTCTTTGCCCTTCCAGATGTTTTGGAGCCTGTCGAAATTGCAGGGCCTGGCTTTTTAAATCTGCGCATCAAGACTCAATGGCTTGCAGAAAAAATACAACAGATGGCAGTAGACCCTAGGTTAGGGGTGCTTAAGCCTGAAAAAGTTAAAACCTTCGTAATTGATTTTAGCTCGCCGAATGTTGCAAAACCCATGCATGTGGGCCATCTTCGTAGCACCATCTTGGGCGATAGCCTGGCACGAACTCTGCGATTCTTGGGCCATACCGTAATTACTGATAATCATCTGGGCGATTGGGGCACGCAATTTGGAATTATTCTGCATGGCTACAAGCATATGCTCGATGAAAAAGCATTTCAGAACGAGCCTGTTAAAGAATTGGCAAGACTTTATGTTGAAGTAAGAAAGTTATTCAAAACACCAGAAGAAATAGCTAAAGGCGTAGTTGATCCTGTGCAAAATGCCTGCAGGGACGAAACTGCAAAAATGCACAAGGGTGATCAGACCAACTTAGAGCTTTGGCGTAAGTTTATGCCTTTGTGTCTGGGTGAAATTGATCTGGTTTACCAAAGGCTGGGTGTGCGTTTTGATCATACTTATGGCGAAAGTTTTTATCAGCCCTTTTTGAATAAAGTGGTGCAGGATCTTTCCGCATCGGGGCTGGCGCGGGAAAGTGAAGGGGCGCTTGCTATTTTTCTTACCGAAGATGCAACGCCTGCTTTGGTTCGAAAATCGGATGGCGCATTTACTTACATGACCACCGACCTTGCAACTATTCAGTATCGGGTTGAGCAATGGAAGCCTGATGCCATTCTTTATGTTGTGGATTCAAGGCAGTCTTTGCATTTTTCCCAATTGTTCCAGATAGCACAACAATGGCTTGGGCAACAAACCCGCTTAGAGCATATTTCGTTTGGTTCCGTTTTAGGTGCTGATCGAAAGCCTATTAAAACTAGATCGGGTGACGCTGTTGCCTCTTTGGATCAGTTGCTTGACGAGGCGGTAAGGCTGGCAAAGGAAGTGTATCAAGCTGCTTACCATCAGGAAGGTGAAACGCAAAGCAAAGAAAGCCTCGAGGATCTGAACAGAGTGGGTGATGTGGTGGGCATTGGGGCTGTGAAATATGCAGACCTTTGCCAAAATCGTACCAGTGATTATGTGTTTAACTGGGAAAAAATGATGGCGATGGAAGGAAATACTGCAACCTACATGCAATATGCGTATGCAAGAAATCGAAGCATATTCAGAAAAGGCGAGTTTAACCCCGACAACTATCGAAATGCTTCAATTCCAGTGCTTTTAGATACCGCAGAAGAGCGTGGGTTGGCTTTGCAACTTTTCCGTTTTGAAGAAGCCATTACTCTTGCTTTGGTAGATTACAAGCCAAGCTTGATAACTTCGTATCTCTGGGATGTTGCAAAAGCGTACAGTGTATTCTTTCAGAACTGCCCGGTGTTAAAAGCCCCAAATGAGGGTATCAGGCAAAGCAGGTTGTTGCTGTGCGATTTAACCGCAAGAGTATTAAAGCAAGGTTTGGAGTTGTTGGGCATAAGTGTGCTCGAGAAAATGTAATATTTGAAAATAAGCGGTCAGTTTTTAAAAGGGTGAACGAACATGTCGAATCAAGCGCCACTTCAGGCAGATAAAAAAGGTGTTGGCCCTTTTATAAGAAGAAGATTGGGTAACTGGATGCTCAGGCATCAGTTGCCTTTCAATTTTGCAATTCACATGGTTGGAATTCCAGTTGCGGTTGCAGGCATACCCTTGTTGTTTCTTTATGAATGGTATTGGGGGGTAGGAGCCCTTTTTGTTGGTTACCTGCTTCAATTCATCGGCCATCAAGTGGAAGGTAATGATGTTGGCGAGTGGGCAGCTATCAAGAAGATGCTTGGAATGAAGTATGTTGGGATATCCCCAAGGTGGAACCCAGAAGATCCGAACAGGCTATAAGTTGCCCAGCCGGTTCATTTTCCCGGCGTTTGCTGGTGCTATTACATTAACACGCTCCCTGTCTGCCTGAATTACCCCTCTTATCCTTAAGATCGCTAAAAAAGTTATAACCCCTAGAAGTTTCCTAACTTTTGCAATCGGAACTGCCGATAAAGTTAATGGCGAACCTTGTTTGTATTTTAATTAATGCGTTTAAGGCAAGCTTTGGGAATGAAACTAAGGTGTTGTTTATCAACACTAAACTTTGGGGTCTAATGGTCATGGAATTGAAACCATCAATTATTTGCGCAGCGTTATTTCTTGCTCTTGTAAGTGGTTGCAAGCAGAACCTCTTTCTTGCGGAAGCTGACTATGAGCATTATAAAAACCTGATGCCAGCAAATCTGGAAAATGATCCCGCAGCAGTGATTGCGCCGATCACCAAATCCATGAGCAAACCCCCAACAGTAAACGAGCCAGAAAGAAAACCCCGTTACATCTCGCTTGCTGAAAGTGTTTCAATTGCGATTGAACAAGGTACGGTAGGTTTTCAAAACCCCCTCTTCCCAGGTATTGGGCAAGATACTTTGGTGAGTTTCACAGGCAGGGGAGCAGGCGGTTCAGATTCAATCCGAGTGTTTGCGCTTGAGCCAGCAATTATTGGAAATGAAATTGAAAAGTCTCTGTCCAAGTTTGATGCGGTGTGGACATCCAGTGTAAACTGGAATAACACTGACCGCCCTATTGGTACCGCACTTGATAACTTTGTAACTTCTTCAGGTGGTTTGAACTCGATTGAAACTTTGGATTCTTCTTTGAACTCCACCATCTTGAAACCATTACCTACAGGTGGTGTTGCCGGTATCACCTTCAAGACGGATTACCAGTTCACTAATCTTCCAGCCTTTGTTAATCCGAACTATAGGCCTACTTTGCAGTTCCAGTTTGAACAACCCTTGTTGCAAGGCTATGGTGTAGAGATTAACCAGTTACGAAGTTCGCATCCAGGAAGTATCACCACCCCCGGTGTATTGGGTGGCCAGCCTGCTGCTGAAGGTATTCTTGTGACTAGGATTCGCTTTGATCAACAGCGTGCTGAATTCGAACGAAGCCTTAACTATCAAGTTCTTAATGTGGAATATGCTTATTGGAACCTTTATGGTTCTTACTGGACCTTGTTTGCTCGCGAGCAGGCTCTTCGCCAGGGTTATGAAGCTTGGAGAATCAGCAAAGCAAGGCTTGATGCTGGTACTATTACGCTTGCAGACCTTGCCCAGACCCGTGGTCAGTACGAGTTGTTCCGTGGTCAGCGTCTAGAAGCTCTTGATAAAGTTCTTGAAAATGAAAGACAAGTGCGCGCCCTCTTGGGTATGCCTGCTGAAGATTCGACCAGGCTTGTTCCCAGCGATGCGCCTACACTTTCAAGATTCGAACCTGATTGGGATTCCGCTTTGGATGAAACTCTTACCCTTAGGCCAGAGTTGTTCATTGCCCGCCAGGAAGTTAAGACCAAGCAGATGGATTTGATTCTTGCAAAGAACACCTTGATGCCTGACCTGCGTTTCCTTTCGACCTACGATTCCAACTCGATTGGAAGTACACTGGATGGTGCGGGTAGTACCAACGCCCTCAAGAATCTTGCAGAAAACAGGTTTAACAACTGGTCCCTTGGTTTAAGAATGAATGTGCCAATCGGTTTCAGATCGCAACATGCTAATGTTCGAAATGCAAGATTGGAACTTTCAAAGAGCTATGAAGTTTTACAGGATCAGGAATTGAAGGCTGGAAGGTTCCTATCCCAATCCTACCGCAAAGTGTTTACCACCTATGAACAGATCAGGGTGCAACGCGCTCAGCGAGAAGCTTTTGCAGAACAACTTCGAATTCGGTTCCAAGAATTTCTTGCAGGCAAGGGTGCGGGTAACAGAACCCGCGATACTGTAGATATCCTTCTCGAAGCACAACGCTTCTGGGCTGATTCGCTTGCCAATGAATATGCTGCAATCGTGCAATACAATATCTCTCTTGCCAACTTTGAATTTGCTAAGGGCACCATCCTTAAGCACAATAATGTTCAGATTTCGGAAGGTTCGCTCCCTGGTGTTGCACAAGTAAGGGCAGTCGAACACTTCAGAGAAAGAACCAAGGCTTTGGTTATCAGAGAACACCAGAACCCCTTGATGCATAATTCGCCAAATGCGGATGCTGGCGACCCAGGCCTGCCACAAATTCCGAATGATGGCGCAGTAAGCCTTCCCGCACTGCTGAAAAATGCACCTGAAGTGCCTGAAGAAATCAAGAAGGGTGGAGATATTAAGAACCCTATGTTGATCCCAGTACCAAAAATCGATGGCAACAATCTTTCCAAAGATTTGAACCCTGCTTCGAATCAAACGGGTATCAAGCCAGTTGCTGCAAGCACCAGTGCACCCACTTCCACTGGGTTGAAGTTTGTAAAACCTGAAATCAGCATGAAGCCTGAGTAGAGTATCTTTAAGGTTATCTAGGCGATTTCTGCAAAGAAGCCGGTATAATGCCGGCTTCTTTCGTTTTTCTCCCTTGTATATTCAGGGTAAATTTAGGGCATTGATTGGGACCCGTAATGAAGCGCTTGTATTTGTACGAAGAACTTTCTGCAATGAAACTCGAGCCTGAGAGCGCTCTTGCACCTCTTCTTAAAGAAGGGGTGTCGATCCTAAAAGCATTGATCGTTGATTTTACAAAACTGAATCAGTTCGAGCTTTTTATCTTTGCCTCAAAGGAAGTGGGGGAATCACTTGTTGCTGAAAAACTCATCAACTTTAGCCAATGGATTGTGCCTGACCCTTCCAACCCTTTTTTAAATGTTGTTAATCCCAAAGATGCGGTGCTGATCATGGCACCTGAATCGGATGGTATTCTTGTCCATCGCATCAAGCAGCTAAATGAAACGGGCGCAGAAAATCTGAACTGCTCGGTTGAAGCAATAACCTTGGCAGGAGATAAATATCAGACATTTCTTTATTTAAACAGAATGGATATCGCGACTCCAGCAACCATGCTGCTGGGTAATTTTCTGAAAACTCCGCAACTCACTTTTCCTTTGGTATTAAAGCCCAGAGATGGTGCAGGAACCTCAGATACTTTTTATATAAGAGGCATTGGTTTTCTAGAGAATAAAGCTTCTGGTATTCCTAATCATGAGCAATGGATTGTTCAGGAATTTAAGAAGGGGCTACCCGTAAGTTACTGCTTTTTTGTGCATAAAAACAGATGCATACCGATCGTTTCCAGCCTTCAAAAAACGGAATGTCTCGACTTGCAGTTTAATTATCAAGGTGGCTCACTTCCTTTGCCTTTGGATTTCGGATATCGTGCTTTGAGCCTTGCCCAAAAAACCTTGCACAACTTCGTTGGATTAAATGGCTGGGTTGGCGTTGATTTGATCCTTGGCCCAGATACCAAGGGCATTAATGATTTTGTTTTCGAAATCAACCCAAGACTGACAACCGCTTACCTTGGTGCTAGGCATCACCTTAAAGTTAATCCTGCTTCTTTTTGGGCCAACCCTGATTTGCTTCTTTCGCAACCAGAGGGCCAAGGTAATAATATCATTTACAGTAAGAATGGTGCGATTAAAATCAAACTGGGTCAACCGCAATGAAACTTAAACTGATGGCATGTGGGTTTTTCTTCTTTTCGATTGTTTTATTTGGATCTGCAATGATGAATGCCCAGCTAGATGAAGACAAGAAGTTGGCAAAGTTTTTTGATGTGATGCTGGAGGATGAATTCAAATTACGCCCCATGGTTGCAACCCAGTTAGGTGACCACCGTTTTGATGATAAGTTGGAAAACCCCAGCGGAAAAAATCGGGAGTTATGGAAACAGTTCTACAAATCGTCGCTCGAAAAGTTGCGTTCTCAAATCAAACTCGAATCTCTAAGCACTAACGGGAAGGTTGATTTTAAAGTTCTTGAATCCAACCTTGAGCGCACCCTATGGTTGCAGGAATTCAACAAAACCTATGAGACTGACCCTAGAGTTTACAACGAATTGATCGCAGATAGCCTTTATTTACCTTTGTCTCAATCAACCATTCCCGAAGAAAAAATTGTTGCTGCGTTGATTGCAAGAGTTGCCATGGTGCCAAGGGTTTTGCAGTCTGCAAAAGAATCACTAAAAAACCCGCCTAAAGTGATTCTTAACACCGCTATCAAGCAGAATCTTGGCTCCATTCGCTTTTATAAAAAAGGAATTGCAGAGTTTGTTAAAAATCCGGACCTTAAAACCCGCCTTTTAGAGGCCACCTATAAAGTTGTACCTAGCCTTGAAAGTTACCAAGACTTCCTTCAGGATCTTGCAAAAAAAGGAATCGACAGCGATTGGCGAATCGGCAAAGAGCAATTCAAACTTAAATTGGTTCACGAACTACAGACCGGGGTTGGCGCGGATGAGTTGCTGCGCCTTGCAGAGTTGGAAATGGTTACAGTCACCCACGAAATGTATGTAATAGCAAGGCAGTTGTGGTCGGGGTTGTATCCAGGGAAAGTTCTTCCTGTTCCAGATTTCAAAGGTAAAAACGAAACTATTGCAAAGGTTCTTGAAAAACTGAGCGAGAAAAGAGGCAACCCACAGGATCTTCTGAAAGATACCCGTAGCACTGTCAAGAAAATCCAATCCTTCATCACTGCTAAGAATATTCTCACTTTGCCACAACCTGATCGATGCCAGATTCTTGAGATGCCCGAATTTCAAAGGGGAAACTCTGTCGCTTATTTAAATCAGGCTCCGCCACTAGATACTAATGCTTCTAGTGTTTACGCAATAAGTCCGCCGCCATCGGATTGGGATGCCAACACCGTTTTAAGTTTTATGAAAGAATACAACAGTTATATGTTGCAGATTTTGACTATCCACGAAGCTTACCCCGGGCATTATGTGCAGCTTGAATATTCGAACAAGCATCCCTCGAAAATTCGCAGGATATTGTCTTCAGGCGTTTTTGCAGAGGGGTGGGCGGTTTATACCGAAAAAATGATGCTTGATGAAGGCTATGGTGATCAAGACGCCGGCATGAGAATTCATCAGCTAAAATGGTACCTGAGGGCGGTCGCCAACGCTGTGCTTGATTATCAAATGCATTGCAACAACATGACGGATGAACAGGCATTGGATTTACTTGTGAACCGTGCGTTTCAAACGCAGGGTGAAGCGCTAGGGAAAATCATCAGATCGAAGCAATCCTCGTGCCAGCTTTCCACTTATTTTGCAGGCGCAGTGTTCTTCAACAAACTTCGGGCCGATGCCCAGAATGCCAAAGGCGAAGCATTTAATCTCAAGCAATATCATGAGGCCGTTTTGTCTCATGGAACCCTTCCCTTGAATTTGCTGCGGGATTTGGTGTGGAGCGATCTTGGCTTGGGAAAGTGAATACAAAAGAATGCGTCAATCCCAAAAAAGAAAGAAATATTCTTTGTGCAAAATGCCATTGAAGCAATAACGGGTTGTGTTATAGCGCCTTCTTGTTGTTTGGGGGAAGGAATTGTTTTTGCCGGGGGAAGTTTTAATGTTAATCAGTCGAGTTCAATTAGCAGGGTTTTTGGATGATGAGTTTATGACAGAAGGCTTGTCAGAAGATGTGGCCAAGGTTTTTATAACTTGGTTAATAGAAAGAGCGGAGAGGTTGGTGGTGTGTGAAAAAAATCCGGTGTTGCTGAAGTTAAAGTTGCAAAGGTGGGCGACAAAAGGGCGCGCAATCCGGAAAATTCTGGTGCTGTGGGAGATTGATGGCCAAAGGGCAAATTCGCATCAATTATTAGCTGCGGAAGAACTACACGAGGTTCTGGAAGAGTATCCCGATGATTGCATGAGTTTGCTCTTGCGGATGATAAAAGTGATTGCAAAACGAGATCGCGGAACGGTTCACTCGGTGGAAGCGTTCGGGGAAGGGTTTGGAGGAGAGACGAGTCAGAATCGTAAGTGCGCATAACGCAATACTCCTAAAGCCCCCATGTTTTCAGTGGTTATGCTGAATATGCAGATTCATTAAGATTGGTCTTCTTAAAATAATTTCAATTTGTTTAAGGTTAACTATTATTCATCTATCGACTTAGATAGAATGATAGAGAGTTGATTTAAATTGTAATCTGATATTTATTTAAGGTGGATTGCTGTGAGTACTGCACCAGAGCCTCAAGTTGATCCTCGAGCCCTAGATTTAGAGCGAAAACGCCTAAGTCAAAGGCTGGAAGAACTGTCCAAGCTTTGTGAATCCGATGTACCTCCCGGTGTATTTTACGGAGAGCTACTAAAGAAGCTTTTGGAATCCCTTGCTGCGCCTGTAGGTGCGCTTTGGATTCGTACCAATCAAGGTAATCTTCAGCTGCAATTCCAAATCAGTTTAAAGGAAGTTGGCCTCGACCGATCGGAAGAATCTCGCCAAAGTCACGAAGAACTTCTTAGGCAAGTTGTTGTTAATCCAAGGCAGGTTGTTCTTCTGCCCAGAAGCGGGTTGGCTTCTGATGAACCAGGCAAAACCGGTGCGGGGAATCCTACCGATTTCTTGCTTTTGATGGTTCCCATTCTTTTAAATAACCAAATCACAGGCATTATCGAGGTTTTTCAGGGCTCGAATCGTGCCATGAATGCAGTCCCTGGTTTTATGCAATACATTGCTTTGATGGCGGACATTGCCACCCGTTACCAGCGAAATCAGATGCTGGGGCAAATGCTGGGGCAACAACAAATTTGGACCCAAGTCGAATCGTTTTCCCGCTTGGTTCATGCGAGTCTCGACCCAGTCGAAGTTGCCTACCAAATTGCCAATGATGGAAGGCGTTTGGTTAATTGTGATCGTTTGAGCGTTGCCATTTGCTACGGAAAAAAACCTGTTATAGAGGCTATTTCGGGGGCGGATGTCGTCGAAAAGAGATCCAACCTTGTCAGGCTGATGCAAAGGCTTTCGGCTAAAGTTCTCGAGTGGGGCGAAAAACTTGTCTTCACAGGCGCTAAAGAAGAAACGCTACCGCCTAAGGTTCTTGCTGCACTTGATGAATACCTTGCCGAAAGCGGTAGCAAACTTCTTGTGGTTTATCCTGTAGCGGATGATCGCGATAAAGATCGCAAACCACCTTTTCGTACTGTTTTGCTCATGGAATCTTTCGACCCGCCCACTGATCCCCAGCAATTGATCGCTAGGCTTGATGTTGTCGGGCGTCATGCTGCTACTGCTATTTTTAATGCAATCCAGTATCGCAGAATTCCTATGCGTTATATTTGGATGCCTCTTGCGAAAGTTCAAGAAGGTTTAGGTGGTGCAACAAAAGCGATTACGCTTGCGGTAGTGGTGGGGCTTATTGGCTTGGGTTTCATGTTCTACTTTGTACCCTATCCCTTAAAGATGGATGCTTCAGGTCAATTGCAGCCAGAAATCAGACGCAAAGTTTTCTCCACCGTTGAAGGAGTGATCAAAGAACTGAGCGTCAAACCAGGCGACATGGTTGCAGAGAATCGATCTTTGGGCATTATGTATGACAGCCAGTTGGAAAAAGAAATCCGCACTCAACGCAAAGAGATCCAAGTTGCCGATCGTGATGCTCGTATGTACGAACAGCGTTCTAGCAAGGGCACTGATTCAGAGCGTTTGTCCAACCTTGTTGAGGCTGAAAAAAGCGGTATTATTCGGCTTAGTAAAGAGCGAGAACTGGATGCCTTGGTTAAACGAACCAATGCGGATCTCAATATGCAAAAGGAAGGTTTCTTTGCATTAAAAGCTCCATTATTTACTTCCCAAGAAGCAGTAAGAGTGGGTAGTAAAGAGTGGAAAGTGCTGAGCAGTGCCTTCCAAGAAAATCTGACGAATCGTGTTGTCAAACCTTCCGAAGAATTACTCCGACTTGGTGCAGTTGATGGCCCGTGGGAAGTTGAACTCAAGATTCCCCAGCAGCATATCGGCCAGGTTCTTAAAGGTTTTGGGCGAATGAACAAAGATGAATTGGAAGTTGATTTTATAGTGCGCAGCGACCCAACTCGCAAATTTAAGGGCAAGCTAACCAAAATCAAAATCGGAGGCGAAGCCAATCCCGAGCGCTCTTCTGGTATGGAAGCTGAACCGGTGGTGATTGCCTGTGTTACCTTGGTTGGTGTTGATAAAGATTATGAACTTCCTCGTGAATTGCTTCTGTCGGGTACCGAAGTTCATGCGAAAATCATTTGCGGTAACGAGAAAATGGGTTATTCCCTCTTTTACGGCCTTTGGGAATTCTTCTACGAGAAAATTGTGTTTTTCTTCTAATCAGCAAGCTCAGTTTGAATGCTGGATGGATAGAATTAAAGATATATTAAGGGTCGGCTAGGAGATAATCATGTTTAGATGGGCAGCAGTTACAGCTTTGTTTTTTGGTCTTGGTGTTATTGTTTTAAATACCGTTAATAAATCCACTTATCAGAAAGCTGCAGCTACTGATGAAATGGTGTTTATTTCGACTACCGAAGATCTTGTAACCCAAGTTGGGGAAAACAAAACAAATCTTGTGGATGGGAATAATCAACCCAAAGTTGATGCACCAGCCACAGTAACCGTTTCGAGGCCTGGGGTTAACCAACCTTTGGTTATCGCAAACGCTCGCATTAGTGCCATGGAGAGGCAGGAGATTCCTGCTGAAAAAGATGGGAAATTATTGTTCGTGGGTACCGATATTAAGCCTAAGCGGGAGATTCATCCTGATGATGTTTTCAAGCTTACAATTAGTCGATTGGTGATCGAAGATGAAAAGGTTTCTGGAAGTGATGTGATCTTGTTGGATAATAAATCTAATAAAAAGTTCCGCTTGTGGAAAGGTGGTGATGATCCACTCCCGCCAGGGAAGTTGGCCTTGGATTATAAAGAAACTATTTTTTATAAGCTTGAAGTAGGTGATGAAGTTCAAAAAAACCAGTTGGTGGCTTTGGTGAACCCCGCCTTGGCATTGGACGATTTAGGTATTCGCGCTGCCAAGTTGGAAGCTACCGAATCTGATCGCAGGGCGAGTGAAAAAACCCGTGATGAAGCTCATAAACGGTTCCAACAGCAATCACTGCTCAGGCAGAAAGGTGCTGGTTCTGATGAAGAATATCGCTCTGCAGAACTATTCTGGCGCAGATATATTGATGAAGAATCAGGCAAAGCTGCCTTGGTGGTTCAATCCCAACGCGAATTAAATGCTGCTGTTACGACACTTAAAATGCATGAAATCCGTAGCTCGATTCCTGGTGTTATTAAAACCATTTACCGCAACCGTGGTGAAGCCATTAAAAATCTTGAGCCATTGCTTCAGGTTCAAAATCGTGACCGTCTCCGGGTCGAGGGACTTGTTGAAGTTCAGGATGCACGAACTATCGGCCGCGATACCAAGGTTATTGTTGAGCCTTCGCAACCCGAGCAACCGAAGCTTGTTTTACGCGGTCATTTACAAGAAGTAACTGCAATTGGTGTTTGTCAGCAGGGTGGTATTAGTACCATTATTTCCGGTAGCGAAGATAGCAGTATTCGTGCTTGGAATCCCGGTACCAGCGAGCAATTATGGGCACTTACTCTTAAGCACCCTGTTAAATCCATTGCATGTTATAGTGGCAAATCCTCACATGTTGTTGCCGGCCTTTCCGATGGTTCCCTTGTTTTCTTCTCTCCTGCTACAATCCGTGAAAAAGATGCTATTAAATCTTCGGTTTCTGGGCATCGAGGAGTTGTTCATTCCCTTGCTATTTCTCCTGATGGTGAATACGCAGTTTCTGCTGGTGAAGATCATTCGCTTTGTGTTTGGAAAATCTCCAGCGCAGAGCTTTTGCATAAATTCTCAGATGCGCATCGTTCCGGAATTACATCGGTTGCTTTTGCGGGGACCAGCAAAATTATTTCTGCAGGCAAGGATAATTCCATCCGTATTTGGGCTTTCGATGCAGGGAAAATTGATCCTTCCATGCTTCTTTCATTTGATAAACGCAGTGGTGATGTTTCGCATTTGGGCGCAAGTCCTGATGGCAAAACCATCCTGTTTGATCAAGGTAAAGAAATCCGTGTTCTTTCTCTCGCAGATAAACACCTTGAAGGTATCATCCATTCTAACTCCGGTTCTTCCAGCTTTACTAATTTTGCTGCCTATTCTCCAGATGGAAAAACAGTTCTTACCAACGGTGGTAGTGATGGTAAGGTTCAACTTTGGCGCACTCCCATTAACAATGCCCGGCCTGCTGAATTAAGGCAATTTATCTGGACTGGTGGCTCATCTTCATGCTCGGCTTTTTCTCCAGATGGCAGCTTTGCTGTTACTGGTACCCAAGATCATCAAGTTCTTGTTTGGGCTTTGCCAACCAAACAAGAAGTTGATGAAACTTTAGTCGGGACTCTCGCTCTTATTGAAAACTTTCTCGATTCTAATTCCAGGCAAGTTCGCATTTGGGTTGATCTTAAGAACCCTGGCTGGTTGCATCCAGGCGGCACAGCAACCCTTGTTATACCAGGTGCAAAGGTTGCGGTTTCCCCCGACAAATAATTCAACCTCAATTAATTTAATCTTATGAGTAGTGAGCCAGTTTCTTCTGATCTCGAACGACGCAAGCAGATTAAAATCCGCCTGCGTAAAGATTTGTCGATTGAAGCACAGCTTTACGAAGGCCGGACTTTTTTTGTCGTCAAAGATCCTGTCAGCTTGCGCTATTACCGGCTTAAAGAGCATGAGCATTTTTTGCTCGATTTCATGGATGGGAAACGCACTCTTCAAGATGCCCAAAAAGCATACGAAGATCGTTTTCGCCCTGATCGACTAAGGCTCGAAGATCTCGAAGCTTTTGCCCAACAACTTTTAACCGCTGGGTTGGCTCAAAACGAGGCCCCAAAATCAGGTAAACAGTTATACGATAGGCATGTTAAAAAAAGACGAACCGAGCTTTTCCAAACCTTCACCAACATACTTTATATTAAAGTTCCGGTTTTTGATCCTGACTACCTCTTGAAGCATATGCTTAAGTATTTTAGTTGGATCTTTTCACTAGGATGGTTTCTTATCAGCCTTGTTATCATGAGTGCTGCTGTTTTACTTGTGGCTTCCCATTTTGATACTTTTCGCAACAAATTGCCCAACTATTACGAATTCTTCTTTAGTTTCAAAACCTTGATTTATCTTTGGATGGCTTTAGGTATTGTCAAGGTCATCCATGAATTCGGGCACGGCCTTAGTTGTAAAAAGTTTGGAGGTGAAGTGCATGAAATGGGCATGCTCTTCCTTTGTTTTTCCCCTGCACTTTACGCCAATGTTTCCGACGCTTGGACTCTTCCAAACAAATGGCACCGCATCATCATCAGTGCTGCTGGCATTTATGTAGAACTTATCATTGCTTCCATTGCTACTTTCGTTTGGTGGAATACGCCCAACGATCCTTTTGTTAACAATCTTGCCTTGTGTATCATGATTGTTTGCAGCGTTAGTACTGTTGTTTTTAACGCTAATCCTCTGATGCGTTACGATGGTTATTATGCACTTGCAGATTGGCTTGAAATTCCTAACCTTCGGGAAAGGGCCAATCGCTTTATCAAAAATCTTCTTCTTGAAACTTGTTTTGGTATCGAAGTTCAGCCTGAACCATACATGGCTGCAACTAGGAAAACACTTTTTATTTCTTATGCTGTTTTCAGTTATCTTTATCGATGGGTGGTAACTTTTACCATTTTGTATTTCATGTATTCGTTCCTCAAGCCTTACAAGCTTGAAGTTATTAGCGCCGCTTTAACTCTTGCATCGATTGGCTCGATGGTGGGTTGGCCTTTGTATCGATTTGGCAAAAATTTATTTCGCAGGGGGAGGTTACCAGACATGAATCGTGCCAGAACTACTTTGACTGCTTTTATTGCAGCGGTTTTACTTTTGGTATTTTTTACCGTTCCCCTTCCGGTTAATCGCCTGCGAGGTTATGGCCTTGTGGTGCCCAGGCCAGAAACAACGGACAAACTATTTGTTACCGTTCCAGGTTTTCTTCAAGATATCAAGGTTCGTGCTGGGCAAGAGGTTTTTAAAGGTGATGAACTTGCCGTCTTTAGTAATCATGAACTTGAATCCAAGCTTTCCTCCTCCAAAACCGAACTCGAAGCCAGCGATAAATATCATCGTGTTCTTTTGGTTCTTAAAGATCGTACCAACGATCGTTCTGAACGCGATCGTATTGAAATGGAAATTAATAAATCAGTTCGTACAGGAGATATGGCGAGAATTGAATCCGACACCCTCGTTAAATTAAAAAAAGACAAGCTGGCAATTGTTGCAACCCGTAATGGCATTATTGGGCATGCGCCAAAACCTGAAGATATTGGAAAACTTTTCCTTGATGATCCGAATGCGCCGCTTGTTTCCATTTATGAACCCAAAGTGCTTAGTATTTGTCTTCCCTTGGTTCCTTCAGAATATAATCAGTTGAGGTTAAATATTCGAAATGCGGAGCTCTTGAAGAGTAAAGCTGATAAAAATACTGTTACTTGGGAACCTGATATCTACATTAGGGTTCAAGGGCGGGATTCTAAAATTTGGAAAGGTAAAATCAGGCAGGAAAGCCTTCCTTCTTCCGAAGCCAAGGAAATCCCCATGGCTCTTTCCAACAAAGCTGGTGGGCCTATCCCGGTTAAGGCTACAGAGGTTCCAAACCAGTTGGTTCCTCAAACGCAGCAATTTTTGGTTTATATCGATGTTCTAGATGCAGATGCTACTATTTTTCCAGGTTGTATGGCGCAAGCAAAGATTTACCTTCAACCCGAAACTTGTGCCCAATTGCTTTGGCGCCTTATCAGTGACCTTTTTGATATTGGTCTGGTAAGATAGTTCACAGTGATCTTTCCGCCTTTTCCTTCATGGGTGCACTATGCTTCTTAAAAGACTTTTATTGATCGTTTTTTTATTTCTTATTAAGCCGGTTTTGGTTCGTGCTGATCATTTCGAAGAGTACACTAATCAAGTTTTGCAAAAGATGGTTGCTGATGGTTTCTGTAAGGAGTCAGATTCTATTTCTTTGAAAGATATTGCTGATCTTGATTCCGTTCTCCCAGGTATCCAAGCTGGTTTTATAATTGTTAAAACCAACGAAGGGCGTTTCTCCCGATCGTTAGTTCAATTTGCCAGGCAAAAAATTGATGCCAACAACGCCACACCCATGATCCTTCTTGAACGGTTCACCACCTATCGGGAGGGGGAAGAAAGAACCGTTCTTGCATCTTCAAAAAATGTAGCCCTTTTCTCTAAGTTTCGCTTTAGTTTTGATCTGGGACAGGTTGTTCCTTCTGAATTAGGTGGCGATATACTTTTTGAATCTGACAAAGGTTCTCCAAAAATCTCACCTCTTGGTAAAGCCAAACTTTTTCTTGTCACTAAGGCGCATCCCGATGCTAAACCCATGAAAAAAGATAATGCAGTTACCGTTGGGCCTACTTTCGATATGAAATATTTCAATGGTACCTACCAGCTAAATGATGATGGTAGAAGGACTGGGAAATTGATTCTTAAGGTGGACGAACTTGGCGAGGTGCTTGGTTCTTTTTATTCTGATAAAGATGGTCAAAAGTATGAAGTTCGTGGTAAAGCAGGTGCGCCTCCCCATGCGATTCAATTCATCATTAAATTTCCCAGAATCGAACAGAATTTTCAGGGCTTTTTATTTACCTCGGATGCCAAGGCTATTGCAGGTTCTTCCAAACTGGTTGATCGTGATAGTGCTTTCTATGCCATTCGGGTTGAATGACCAAAACTTCTAATTATTCCCCCATTATTTGCACTATTTTGGTTCTATTTGAACTTTTCAAGTATAATATCCAACATCGTTTAAGCTGCTGTTTTATACGCTTCCGGTTTTAAAGGGCCTCCTTTGGATAAGATCAGCCTATTTTGTTTTGGTGCTAGTTATTCTGTCGCTCTGGTACTTAATATCTTGTATCAGTACAGACCTATTCGCCTTCTTAACATCCTCGAAATTACTTTCGCTCTTGCTGGGTTGTTTGCTCAGTCTTGGTATCTTGCATGGTGGCAACCCCCGCTCGCTCAACAATTTGGGTGGTTTCTTTTGTCCAGTTGGATTCTTTCTACCTTCTATCTTTATGGCATTATTCATTATCGGAAAATTGCCTGGGGTATTTTTGTTCTCCCGCTGATTATTTTGCTGGTAA
>Ga0194055_10000528_pt1 | contig 30971 bp, 23 predicted proteins | sample SepL449m_MetaG_FD_155482 | JGI IMG/M metagenome (GOLD analysis project Ga0194055, IMG submission 155482) | Anoxic zone freshwater microbial communities from boreal shield lake in IISD Experimental Lakes Area, Ontario, Canada - Sep2016-L442-9m | ecosystem: Environmental > Aquatic > Freshwater >... | reverse complement strand
GTTCCACCGTGATCTGAAGTGCATCAGAGCTGCCCGCTCGTCCGTTCAGAAGATCGCGTACAGACGTCGCGACATGACGTCCGTCGAGGGCACAAACGTCCGCGGTCTCAACGGGATGTACGAGATTTCCAATGGCGAAAACACCGCGGCGCGACGTCCGCAGCGTCGTATCGACCTGCGGTCCAAGCGAACCGTGGTTGAAATCCATCCCACCAAGGCGAACCAACTCGTTGTCCGGGATCCAATCGCCAGTTAGAACGATCGTGTCGCAGGAAAGCGTTTTCACCGACCCCGTGATCATGTTCTCAACTTCGACACCTTCAACTCGCTCTCGACCAAGGATGCGCCTGACCCTGGTGTGAGTGGAGACCGGCGTTGATAGCGCCACCTTCGCACCGTGATGGAAGGCCGCATACGACTCTGGCCTATCTCTTTCGGTAATCATCGCGATGGTTTCGCAACCGGCCTCCCGCATTGTCAGCACCGCGGACCAGCTAACGAGCTCACTTCCAACGACAACGGCTCGCGTCCCCGGTGACCGATGATGAAGGTGGACGAGATTTTGCAATGCACCGGTTGTGAACACCCCCGCCGGACGGTCGCCGGCAACTAGTCGCGCAGATCTTGGCCGTTCCCTGGCGCCGGTCGCCAAAACAATTGCCGCCGCTGAGATTTCGTATCGACCCGAAGGCGATGTCACAGCAACGGTGTGATCGTCCTCCCACGATGTCATCATCGATTCGGTTCGGATCTCCGCGCCTGCCGCCTCAGCTTTTTCGACGAGCACCCGCGCGTATTCGGGCCCCGACATCACGCGGTGCAGATCCCGAACTCCGTAGCCTGTGTGATCGCTGTGACGCGGTATCCCCCCAGCATTCGTCTCCCGCTCAAGAACAATGACCCGATTCTGAGTCGCGAGATTCGCTGCCGCGGTCAACCCTGCCGGCCCCCCACCGACAATCAGCACATCACACTCCTGCGGTGTCACTGAAATCACCTCGATGCGCATTCTTTTCGTTCAGAAGGGCTTCGACTTCGGCTCCGCAGTAGAACCCCTGACACCGACCCATGAGGGCTCGAGTGCGTCGCCGTAAACCATCGATATCCGTTGGTGGCAGAACACTTTCGAGAGCGTCACGAATCTCCCCGCGACTCACTCGCTCGCAGAAACAGACGATCCGTCCGTATTCCGGATCGCGACTAATCAGCTCAGCATCTTCGAATGGGCGCAGGGTTGCTTGACCAATGGACGGCATGATCGGTGGGACGGGAAGTTGCTCGCGCACATGGAATTGCACCCCGGCGGTTCGCATGAGTTCCACAACGTGTTCGCCGAGAGCCATAGACGCCGTAAGACCTGTCGAACGGATACCTCCGACAAGGACGTACCGTGACGACGTTTCGATATCGACGACGAAATCGTCATGCTCGGTTGACGCCCTGAGCCCGGCGTACGTTGCGGTTACTTCTTCGTCAAGGAGTGTCGGCATGATCCGCATGCCCTTCGACTGAAGGAACGACAAACCTGCCGGCGTGGTGGAGGTGTCTGTCCGATCCTCGATGTTTTCAGAGGTTGGTCCGAGCATCACATTGCCGTAGATGGTCGGACTCACCAGCACACCCTTGCCCAGTGATGATGGGACAGGTAGCACGATCGAATTGACCAAACGTCGAGCGAGTTTGTCGAAGACGATCAGCTCACCTTTACGCGGCACGACCGTGAATCGGTCATAGCCCATCAGCCGATCAATGACATCTGCACCATGACCGGCGGCGTTGATAACCCAGCGAGCCGTCACTTCACCACGAGTTGTTGTGATTGTTGTGGCGGTGTCGGTGACATCAAGAGCAGTAACCCGTTGATCAAGCATGACAGTGAGCCCGCGCTCAACGGCTTGTGTCACATACGCCAGCGCACTCGTCCATGAACAAATGATCGACTCATCGGGGATAGCCAAGCCGCCAAGCGCACCAGGGCCAAGATGCGGTTCACGTCGATATACCTCTTGCGCATCAACGAGTTGGGCGCGCTCGTATCCGTTCTTACGCGCCTTGTCCGCGAGCTTTGGAAGTGTGTCTAGCTCTTCATCTGTCCACGCAACGAGAAGTGCCCCAGTTCGCTCGACCGGGATCCCGACAGTCGGTGCATAGTGGCTGAGGAGTTCGTAGCCGCGCTTAACCAAACGCGATTCAAGCGATCCGGGGGTGGCATCAAAGCCGGTGTGCAGAATCGCAGTGTTGGCCTTACTCGTCACGTCACCGATATCGGAACGAGCCTCAACCAATGCGACGCTCAGGTCGTAGCCCGTTAACTCGCGAGCAATCGCACAACCAACAATTCCGCCGCCGATCACAACGACATCGAAGACCTCAGTTGCGGTGGAACTTTGAAGGTGCCACGTGACCGGACTCATATTGCGTCACCTACCGCACCGACTGAGGTAGCTACTGCCTGCCTCCATCGTTCGACGTACTCGGCTGCGCGGTCGGCAGACCAACGTGGTTCGTAACGAGCAGCTGGCGTCCACGAGCCAACAATCGAGTCAACTGTATGGCTTGGTTGCATGCCTATGTGGGCCGCGGCAGCAACACCGAGGGCAGTCGCATTCGGTGACGGATAAACCTCAACGGGAACCTGCGCCAAATCACTCTGAAGTTGCATGAAAGGGGCCGAGTTAGCCAGGCCACCGTCAACGCGCAGCACGTCAACTTCCTGACCGGCGTCCAGGCCGGCAACCATCACCACATCCACGACTTGTGCAGCTATCCCTCGGAGCACGGACAGCACAACGTCGTGACGGGTAGTCGACAGCGTGAGCCCGACGAACGACGCCTTCGCATCTGCACGCCACCACGGGGCTCCTAACCCAGCCAATGCAGGTACGAATAGGAGCCGGTCGTCAGCCTCGGGATCCACTGCTGCCAGAGTCTCGTGCAGATCGCTGACAATTCCTAGATCGAGCAACCAGCGCATTGCAGAGCCAGCGGTGAACACTTGTCCGTCAAGGCAGTACGTCGTATCGCCCCGTAAGGTCGCTGCCACAGAGGTGGTGAGTCCATGCTGAGATCGCGGTGCCTGCGATCCAGTTGACGTCAGAAGAAATGCACCCGTGCCGTATGTGCATTTCGTTTCGCCCGGAACGCGGCAATTCTGAGCGAGCAGGGCCGCCTGCTGATCGACCATCAGTCCGTGAAGGGGCAGTTCAGCACCGAACATGGACGTCACGCCGATGAACTCATCGCAGGCAACAATGCGTGGCATGCTTTCGTCGGCCAGTCCAAATACACCGAGCAGGTCGGGATCCCAGGACGCGCTATCAAGGTCAAGCAGTAGCGATCGGCTCGCCGTCGTGACATCAGTTACGAACTCATTTGTCATGGCGTGCACGAGCCACGCATCAGTTGTTGTTACAACGCCGGTTTTCGTGAGGTTGCGTCTGATCCATGTCATTTTTGGCGCGCTGAAGTACGGATCAAGCACTAAACCGGTGCGCTGTGCGATCCAATCCGATTCAGCGGCCACATCCGCGCACACATCGGCGGCCCTTCCGTCCTGCCACACGATCGCCTTCGTGAGTGGCTCACCGGTGGATTCATTCCACGCAAGTACGGTCTCACCCTGATTAGCCAAAGCAACCGCATCGACACTGCCGACTGCGGAGAGGGCTTGGGATCCTGCTAATCGAACGGACTCCAGCAATTCAGCCGGGTCTTGTTCAACCCGTCCGTCTGATAGATAGTTCGGACGCACCGCGACAGTAGCTTCGCCTAGGACGTTTCCGTCCTCAACAACGAGGGCCTTCGTTCCGGATGTGCCCTGGTCAATGGCGAGAACGCGCATGGTGCACCTCCCTTGCGACTCGATGAACTGACTGATCGGAGGCTTGGGGCTTCACCCCGAGGCGACTTCTACTTCGACCCGCCGCTTTGCGCTTGGCGAGCCGCACGTGCCTTGGCTACGAATGCGTACTGATTGACGTAGACAAGATCGCCCAATTGAATGAGTGCGTCCTTCACCGTCGTGACCATGTCATCAGCACTCATCACAGCGGCATCAATTGCTAGCCGAGGAGAGATCTTGACTGTTGCCCGAGTCCGGCCCAGTGAGATCTGCTCGTAACGGGTAGCAATCGCGTGGACAGGAACATTTGGGTTAGCTTCCAACAGCGGCACCAGGATTCGTGAATGCAGCCGATACAACTTCCCCTGATCTGGCGCGCGAGTTCCCTCCGGATAAATGCCCACCTTGTTACCGTCGTTCAGGGTTGACTGCGCCATCCGCATAGCCCAATCCGTGACAGGCTCATCACCACGACGAAGCGGAATCTGGCCCATGAAGCGAAAGAACGGACCGATTTGATGCGTGAACCATTCGGCCTTCGTGAAGGCGGTGACGCGCCAACCGGTTTCCATCACAGCCACGATCGGGTCGAACGTGGACGTGTGATTGCCAATCAATATGGCTGGACCCGGTGCGACATTGCCCTGCCCGGAAAGTTCGATCGACATCCGAATCCGCAGCGCATTGAGAGCGCGCACCGTCCACTTGTACGTCTTGGCGCGCCCCGGCCGTCCAATGGGGACGTCACCATACAACTCCTGCCCTTCTTTGAGCAGAACTTCATACGCATCGACGGTAGATGTCACCGACACATCCTTGCGCATATTCGCGAGAATGACGATGCGAACATCCAACTCCTCATATGAGACTCCGCACATGGCCATGCTGGTCAAGGATCGCCCGCAAAGCGGCATTACAGGGCGATCTGCACCGCTGAGGCGTCAGCAACTGCATCGTCAGCCACGACGAACGTCCAATCGTTCTCGCCGAGCAGCTCCCGATTTCGATCGAGGATCATCGTCCGAAGTCGATACTGGCCAGGATTTAGGGTAAACGGTCCTGCCTGAAGTACGCGACGGGCGTTGTCAGGCAGTAGGTGCACAGCGCAACCTGCCGAGTCAACGACCCGATCATGATCGTCCACTAGCTCCCACGACAGCTGTGCATCTCTAAAGGGGTAAGGATGGTCGTTGATCCACCAGACTCCAAAGACGACATTGTCGTGAGAGGTGTAGTAGTTGTTTTCCGCCTCGATGGAGGGAAGGACGGGCTGCATGGCTCGCTGGAGTGCGCGGTAACCCAATTTCGGACGTCGTTCGAAATCGAGAACACTCCAACTAATACACGGCCACGGGTCGACGAGCATGAACTGCAGAACACCCTGAACGCGCTCACGTTTCTTGCGGCGGTAAGTCTCGGTGCTGTTTTGGATGATGAGTGCCTGATAGCGCTGGGTCTTTTCGATTACCTCGTCCACCGGCATATCGAATGTGACGCCGGCTTTGACTCGGTTTTCGTAGTGTTGGAATCCGTGGAACTGCCAATCATCGGCCGTGGCATCCTCGGGCAAGAAACTCCGCAGCGACTCCTTCACAGGAACGGCCTGAGCGCCGTATTCCGATACGAACGCACCACCCGGAAGTTCCGAGACATCCGTCCACTCACCCCAATACCAACCGGGGTAGGTGTGACCATCACCTGCTCCTGAATTAGCTAACGCTGGTCGACTGGGGTCGATCTGTTTGAACAGAGCGGCTAGTTCGTGGTCGAGACGCTGATTTTGATCGGGTACAAACTTGCCTGCCTCGACGGCCATCCACGGCTCATTCCACGGTGCCTCATTGTGCGCACACCAGAACGCGACACTTGGTCGCCACCCATGTAGCTCGACTACGTCATGGACCATGTTGCGAGCCACTGCATAGGTGGTGGCCTCGTCGCGATAGCCCCACTGCATGGGTAGGTCTTGCCACACCAAGATTCCCTGACGATCACATGCGTCATAAAACGACGGAACGGTGACATGGGCGTGCACGCGAAGCATGTTGAGATTAGCCACCCGTGCCAACTCAACATCTCGGCCAGTCTGCTCAGCGGTCAAACCCGACAGCCATTGACTGCCAATGTAGTTCGATCCACGGATGAAGACGGTTCGTCCATTCAGACGCCACTGCCAGCCTTCACCAAGGTCAACCTGCCGAATACCGATTGGACGCTCATCAAGAATCTCTTCTTTGCCATCGATAATCACCGATGTGCGACATTGATATCGGAATGGCTCACCGTGATCCCAGGTCCACCAAAGGCGCGGCGCAGCCAAAGGTCCCGAGACCCGAACATCATTTCGCCCTGGCATCAAGAACGTCTCTGACCAAAGGTCATACCTGGGTTGACCGTCATCGAGGAGCTGAATACGAACGGTTGACCAGACCGGCTCATCCTGATGTAGATCGACGCTTACGTGCGCGCGAGATCGGCGTCAGAGCCACGGACGATCGTCGTCACCTTAAATGTTTCCAGCGCGACGAGATCATGCCGAGTTAACCGCACGCTCCCCCAGATACCCCCAGCGCACTGTTCCTGACCGCGGGGGCCCCAAGCGCCAGGCCGCGCATCATGATGGCCAAGAACACCTCGCACACCTTGCTTAGTGTGCGGAAACTCCGTGCCGTATTCATCTTCCGGAACATCAACGACGACGCGGAGTTCGTGCATGCCCGGCGTAAGTTCCACATCGAAGGTGAAGGGAGCGAACCCACCGACGTGCTCACCTACATGGTCTCCATCGATGTACACGTCGGCGGAGTAGTCGACGGCATCGAACCTCAGTACCGACCTCAAACCCGACCAGCTCTGTGTAACTTCGAATTTACGTCGAAACCACACTGGTCCGGTCGAATCTATGCCGGCGAGCCACCAACTAACGGGTATCTCGACCGTGTTCCAAGGCCCATCCGAGGATAGGGAGTACTCCCAAATCCCGTCAAGCTCAACGATTTCACTGGCTGACTTCATCGTGTTTCTCGTTTCCATATCGAGACAACGCCCAATCTTGGGCAAGGACATCGTCGATGAACATCGAGAGGGTGTCGGCAAAGACTCTGGGGTGATCACCGAACACGGCATGATGAGTCATCGGTCGCAAAACACCACGGGCTACCTCCGGCGAGATCCCACCGGAAATCAGCGCCGCGATCTGCCGCAGAGCAGCCGCACCACGGGCGTACTGTTCGATCCACGGTCGAGATTGCTCGATGAGCGCCGGATTTACCGGTTCCGGCCGGAGTAAGTGGGCACTAGTCGCATCGATCTGATCAGCGAAATCCGTCAGGATCCGGCAACCGTCAGCTGTGTCACCGCGGCCGAAGGCTAACCACGCAGAACCAATAACATCGCCCAACGTTGGCGCATCAACTGTTGCAAGGCACGACCATTGAGCGTTTTCGGCAAATGTTGCGTAAGCCGGAGCATCACCTTTGGCGAGTTCGTTGATGGTCTCCTGCCAACTTCGTTCCGGGTTGTAGCCTTCCGGATCGCGTAAATAGTCACCGATCGTTCCGAATGAAATCTTGGACGTCTCTGCCCGGGCACCTGCGTTAACCGCGATGCCCGCGCTCAACCGATAGAGGTGGCGATCCCGCCCGCGATACGGACCGATATGCAGTTCACCGACCATCGCCACGTCATTGACGGGATAATTGTCCCAGTAAAGAGGTGGCCGTCTCGTAGAACGCATGAACAGTGCTGCATCGGCCAAATCGAGCCGGTGAGAACAGATTTCACGACCAGTCCAGAACATGTCGATCCGTGGATGCAACGTGCGTCCAAGTTCGAGGACGTACGGTTCATCACCAATTCCGCAGTAGACCAACGGGCAAACCGCGAGCTCTATATTGGGGTCTACATTCCATAACTGCTGTGCAAGGTACGACGCGAGATCACCATGGGCGTGTGCTATCGAACGGTACGTCTCCCGATCACCCTCAAACTGCAACTCTCCAGGAATATCGTCCAACAGCAGACCCATCCGCTTAACACCAAGTGCATTGAACGCAAGCATGCGATCAACCAATGCCTGACGATCCTCTTGATTGCTGTACCTGATATCAAGCCCAGGTGAGACACAGCACATGATCTGTATCCCCTGCGCATCGGCTCGCTGAACAATCTCGGCGATGGCGGTTGTGTCACGCTCGCCAAGTGGGCTTCTCCAATCCCACCGTTGAGAGGCTTCATCCTTGGGCGCCAACACAAACAGATTGAAATCGTGGTCAGAGAGAAAATCAATCATGTCCAGACGCTCGGCATGCGACCACGGCGGACCATAGAAGCCTTCGAGCACTCCGCGCTGACCGAACTTCAAATACTGAGTGACACCCAGATCCCAGTGATCGGTTTGAAGACCTCGACGGATTGCATTGAATCCATGCCTGATGCCCAATGGACCAGCCACCGTGAGCACGACCTCAAGCGGTGACCGACCTTCAATATCCACCCGGTAACGCTCATCCCACTGACGTGCGATCAGACCTGACTCGATATCGATCGGCAGCGCCGAAGGATCGACGCGGATGGACACCACGACACTGCCGTCATCGGCGCTCTCATCAATGTTGTATCCCCAACGCTGGACGGCATCGCGCAGTACGTGTGTCCACTCACCGTCACGGAGGACCCATGATCGACTCATAAGGATTTCACCTGATCCCGATAGCGGTCCAGAAGGACCCGATTAATCTCATCGCCACCTGCAGTGTTCGAACTGGAGAACACTTCAGGATCAATGCCCTCGTCTACAAGTAGCGCGACTGTTTCAGTTGCTAGCGCCTGCAGCAGAGCCGCGCCGACGACAGTACTCGTCGCACCAACTCGTCGATCAATACCGGAAATTGAAACCGCCGCGTCTCCCACGACTCCGTGATTGTCAAACACGAGATCAGCGATCTCATGTAGACGCGGACCCGCATGTGATCGAGCTTTCGCAGAAGTTGCGTGCCTCATGCTCGTCAGAGCAATGACGTAGACATCAAGCTCCTGCGCTCGTTGTGCCAACTCAATGCTGACGAGGTTCCCGCCTGAGTTGGACACCACGATCAACACATCGCCAGCATTCATGGGATGTTTGTCAAGTAGTCGTTCAGCAAGTCCTGGTTGTCGTTCGATTTCAGTACTTAACGACGCCGACTCATGGAGCATGAGGTTGTCGATGAGCAGCGGATCCACCCGAGCCAATCCACCCGCCCGATAGAACAACTCTTCGGCCAGCATGTGCGAGTGACCAGTCCCAAAGGTGTGAATCATTCCACCCGACATCAACCTCTTTGCTACCTGCACGGCCGCCTGTGAGATCTGCTCTCGCTCATCGAGTGACGCGGCCAGCAACGTGGATCGAGCTGCACTCAAGTAGGCATTTGCAGCCGAGCCCGCTGGTCGATGCTTGCTCGCCCGACTCGTCACGGTAGACCTAGCGATGATCGCTTCTGCATAAACGCCTGCCTCAGACGCATATGCCATGGCCACGGCACCGTCCAAAGGTGACACGTTCTCGATGCGAGTTTGTAGGTCTGGTTGAATTCGTGCGATCGCAGTCATGACTAGCTGTGAAAACAATGATGAACGTGAAACGAGTCGTCCCATCAAGGCCACTCCCCCACGCGCCGAGCCGGGAAGAGCCACAACACAGGACTCGATAGCGCTTGCCAACTCACCAGCTGCATCGTCGAGAATCTTGCGGGCTACGACATCACCAGCCTCAGCGGCGGAGATGACATCGACCGCGAATTCGGCAATGACAGAAACGGCACGGTCATCGACATGCACTCGGACTGCAAGATCCTGTGGTGTCGTTCCAAAACGCTCGACGGCCATGCCCAGCAGAGTTGTCTGTCCAGCCCGTCCGTCGAAACTCTTGATCGCAGCAGCTAGGCCCATCCGACCTACCCAGTAAGCGCCGCCTTCGTCACCGATGAGGTATCCAGCACCGCTAGTTCGATGGATACGCCCACGCGAAGTATCGACTGCAAGACATGCAATACCCGTGCCGACGACCAAGACAATCCCGGAATCACCCGCGAACGCCGCGCTATGGGCTGTCACAGTGTCATCTGCGATCCACACCTCTTCGGCGCCGAGCGCTACTGCTATCTCGTCAGCGAGGTACTCGATTGATGCATCATCAATGGGCAGCGCAGTGAGCCCAGCGACGACACGAGTGGAGGACGTAACGCCGGCTAGTGCACCGACTTCGACAATCGCATCGCGGACGCGAGCACCGATGTCTTCACCATGGCTCACCCCTGGGACGACGAAAACCTCATCAGATCCATGGATCTTCAATCGCAATTGAGATTGACCACCATCAATGCCAATCTGAAAATCTCTATCGCTCGCAGAACTCATCCGATGGCCTCCACACGTAGCATGGACAACGAAAGGAGCTGGTCATGGAAATTCGACGTGCGGTGCCGGCCGATGAAGACGCGCTCTACAACGTTGCACTTCTCACCGGCGACGGAGGAGCCGATGGCACTGGCCTGTTTGATGATCCGCGACTGCTCGGTGAAATCTTTGTTGGTCCGTACCTTCACCTTGAGCCCGATTTCGCGTACAGCATCGACGTCGAAGGGATTGCCGGCTACCTGCTGGGCTGTTTGGACACCCGAACGTTGGAGAGCCGATGCGCCGAGACCTGGTGGCCGGTGTTGCGGGCGCGCTACCCCCTCGATGTACCTCGACGGGAATCTGACCAAGAGTTGGTGCAATACATCCATGCCCCTGAAGATAGGCCAGACGCGCTCGTTGATTCGTACCCCTCGCACCTTCACATCGATCTGGTTCCCCGAGCCCAAGGTCGTGGATACGGCCCGCAGCTTTTGCAGCATCTGCTTGATCGGCTCGCGCAAGCCGGCTCGCATGGCGTACACCTCGGCGTCGCCGCCGAAAACCATCGGGCGCAGAAGGTTTATCGATCGCTCGGCTTCACCGACTGGCAACGAAGTGACTCGGAACTGATCATGGTTCGCACGTTGCCGTGACGACGCAGGAGACACACTCATCCGAGTGACTCCATGATCTGGTGCACCAGGCGATCACGGCCGGCAGCTTGGGCGCCGACGAGTGCGGAATCTGTCCCGAGCGCGCTGCCCATGACATTCACCGGATGGTCATACATCGCAGACAGGGCCGCCCGGGCGGCATCAATGACGACCTGTTGACTACCAATACCGCCGCCAAGCACTACGAGTTCTGGATCCAGAACAACTGCGACTGCCGCGATAGCTGTTGCCAGAGCCGCACCCACTTCACGCACAATCATGACTCCAACCGTGTCTCCTGCGGCGGCCGCGGCCAGAACATCTTCGGCACTCGGACGTTGACTTAGAACTGATCGTTGACCACCTCGCAACAGCTCGCGGGCTCGTCGACGAATAGCCTCGGCTCCGATCGTCATTTCCAGAGCACCATGGCGCCTCACCTGCGAGCTAGACGGTTGGGTCGGGAACGGCAAGAGACCAAGTTCCCCCGCCGCACCTCGCGCACCGCGCAGCGGTTGGCCGTCGGTGATCGCGCCCATTCCAACCCCATTGCCGACGGAGATGAAGGCGAAGTTGTCACAACCCTGGGCACACCCGTTGCGTTGCTCACCGAGGGCCGCGAGGTTTACATCCTTTTCGACATATGCCAGCACCCCGAGTTTTTCTTGAACGACATGTACCAGGGGTACACCCGAGAGGTCGGCGATGTTTTCGACGAATTGCAACTCACCAGACTTCGGATCGGGCACGCCGGGAGTTCCAATACTGACGACAACATTCTGCGAGCCGGCCAACTGAACGTCGCGCACAAGCTCCTCACAAAGCTCAAGTAAGGCTTCGAGCACGTGGCCGGCAGCTGGTGCAGGCAGAAGGTCATGTCTAAACTCATGCCCGCTGACATCACTGACACTGACACGCCACCGGCGAACACCTACATCGATGGCGACGACGGCCGCCGCATGTGAACGTAACTGATAGAGCACAGCTGACCGACCGACTCCGCCGCGCTTTTGCCCAACCGCTTCAACTAATCCCCGCTCCATCAGATACTCAACAGCCACATCAACTGTCGGCACGGACAGGTGCGATCCGGCAGCTAACTGCGGACGCGAGAGGGGCTCACCGGTCATGAAGAGATCGAGGATCGCTCGCTGATTGTGTTGACGCACCAGCGTGTATCGTGGACCATGGCGCGATCGTCGCGATGCACCTTTGGCTAGCGCCTGCGGCTCACTACTCATACTAAGACTCCAACCGTGAGCCGTGACCGTCTGCGCCTGTGGTCTCACTCCATCGGTGCGAAGCCTATTGTTCGCAAGATAATTTCACAATACTATTACCGAATGGATCAGGATGTGAACGAAAGTTCATCCACGGTTAGCGGGGCCACCCCCGGATTCCACAGTCTAGGCGAGCCATTCAGCACAGTCGAAGCCTCCATCCGCGACGTCACATCTGGCTTGAACAACTGGCTTGCCGTGGTGAACGACCCACCGTGGACTTTGCTGTCTGCAGAGCTCGGTAGCCCTGACGCGGTGATCAACGCGTGGGACATGGATTTGGCTCACCTTGAATCACTCGTGTGGCAGGTTCCCTATAGCACTGACACTGTCGTGGGCATTGGCGGCGGAACCGCTATGGACACCGCAAAGTACCTGGCCTGGAAATGCGATCGTCGACTCATTCAGATTCCCAGCATCGCCTCAGTGGATGCGGGCTTCACCGACGCTGTCGGGGTCCGTATCAACAAACAGGTGAAGTACATCGGATCAATCCGCCCCGAACAGGTAATCATTGACCTTGAACTCATGCGTTCAGCACCAGTTCACCTCAACAGAGCTGGAATCGGCGACGTCCTGAGTTGCCACACCGGCTTGGAGGACTGGCGAATCTCATGTGAAGCCGGGCAAGGCTTCGCCTGGGACGAGCCAGCCGCCGCGCTAGGACGACAACTACTCGACGAGTTAGAAGCTGCTGCCCCCGATATCTGTGCAGCGAGCGACGATGGCCTTCGAATGCTTACGTCGGCCTATAACAGAGTTGGCGCGGCAGGAACCGCCGTTGGCCATGCTCGTTTCGAGGAAGGCAGTGAGCATTTCTTCGCCTACGCGTACGAGAGCAACACAGGTGCGCACCCGATCCATGGCGAAATGATTTCACTGGCAACCCTTGCGATGGCAACGATTCAAGGTCATGACCCAGAGCGTGTTCGACGCATCATCGAATTGGCTCAGGTTCGCGCGCATCCAGACGACATCAACATCGGCCGCGACGACTTCTACTCAACACTTCGAGGACTACGCGAGTTCTGCGCCAGTTCCGATCTGTGGTGGTGCATTGTTAACGAACGTTCCATCACCGAACAAGACATCGATCTTGCATGGGCTGCTGTGTCCGATCTTGGCCAGCGCTCTTAACCACCAGAGTCCAGCTGACTGACGTCTACCCCTTGACTCCGCTGAGAGTCACTCCCTCGATGAATGCTCGTTGAGCCATAAAGAACAAAATGATGACGGGGGTCATAAACATGACACAGGCAGCCATCATGAGGTTCGCCTCGACGTGATGTAGACCCTTGAACTCATTGAGACCAATGGCAATTGTCCAAAGGTTCTGATCTTCGATGAGGTATAGCAAGGGACCGAAGAAGTCGTTCCACGCAAAGAGGAAACTGAAAAGGCCGATTGCAGCAATTGCCGGCTTTGCAAGAGGAACGATGACCCGAGTCATGATCGCAAACTCACTTGCACCATCGACACGAGCCGCGTCAGAAAGTTCTTCAGGAATTGACATGAAGAACTGACGTAACAGGAAGATGCTGAACGCGTCACCAAAGAAGGATGGGACGATCAGCGGGAGCAGGCTGGGAACCCAGCCAAGCCGGACAAAGATGATGTAAAGCGGGATAACTGTTACTTGGAAGGGCAACATCATCGTCGTCAGGATGAACAGGAAGCTGACTTGGCGACCTTTCCATTTCATTCGCGCGAGTGCATAGGCCGGCGGAATACTGGAAAGTACCGTACCGAGAGTGCTGAGCAACGCGATGATGAACGTGTTGGCCGTCCATCGAAGGAACGGAACATCGGAGAACACGGTCGCGTAGTTGCTCCAATTCCAACTCGTCGGCCAAATCTCCGGCGTCAACGATTGCTGATCGGACATGACTGAGGTCAAAAAGACAAACACCATGGGAATCATGAACATGACGGCAACTGCGATGAGCAGGGCGTGGTTCCCTAATGTCACCAAAAATCGATGCCGCTTCACATCCGCGGGTTGCTGGCGAACCGGGACTTTGCGTCCGTCGGGAAGTGAGAATTCCTTACCCCGGAAGGTGTCCTCTTCAACGCGATCCAAAGTATCGGTCATCGGAACATCCCCCCTTGATAGAACACCCAGCGCTTCGAGGAACGGAAGATGATGACGGTAAAGATCAAGGTCACTATCAGCAACACCCATGCCAATGCAGAGGCATAGCCCATGCGGAACTGCTGGAACCCTTCGTCATAAAGGTGAGTGGCGTAGAAGAGCAGTGATCCTTCTGGTGCCCCAAGACCACCTACTTGCGCACTCGTCACGAAAGCTTCTGTGAAGTATTGGAAACTTCCGATGATTCCAGTGATCAAGGAAAAGAAGATGACCGGCGAAATGAGCGGAAGAGTAATGTGGACAAACTTCTGCCAGCCAGAAGCTCCTTCCAAGTCGGCAGCTTCGTACAACTGCCGTGGCACATCGAGAAGGCCCGCGAGGAAGATGATCATCGCATCACCAATCCCCCACAGCCCCAGAATTACTAGACCTGGCTTGGCCCACGCAGGATCTTGGAACCAAAGCGGCGGATTCTTGATGCCGATCTTCATGAGCAGCTGATTGATCGGACCGTAGTCCGGGTTAAGAAGGTAGACGAAGGCCAAGGATGCCGCGACAGCTGGAGCCATTGACGGCAGAAAGAACATTGTCCGGTAGGCCTTGATCCCCCGACTTGCACGAACGAGAAGCATCGCTGTGCCTATTGCAAAAGCAAGCCGCAGCGGGATCGCAATCACGATCAGCCACAGCGTGTTCTTAACCGAGAGCCAGAAGTCGGGATCCTTGGTGAACATGAACTGGTAATTGCGTAGGCCAATCCACTTTGGCTGGCCTAGCAGGTCGTAACTGGTGAAGGAGAAGTAGAGACTTGAAATCATCGGGTAGGCCGTGAAAATCAAGAATCCAAGTAACCACGGGGACATGAACAAGAGCACCGTCACATAGCGCTTACGCGTCTGTCGTCGAGACTCCGGCGTATTGCGCTTGACGATTGACGGTGCGCCCTCGGTACCCAAGGACGCACCCGCCAATGGAACAGTCATGCAGAACTCCCTTGTGGCAGAGCGATCAGATGGCCGAGCGGTTACGGTGCGGCCACCTGCTGAGTCGCTAGATCAACCGCCTTTGCCGCTTCCGTGAGCCCAGCATTGATATCGGTCACAGATCCGTTCTGCCACTTCTCCATCAACTTACCCATAGCCGATTCATCCGCATCACCAATTGCCGTCGACGGCCGGTAGGCCGATAGCGGGTTCTGATAGACGTCCATGAACGTCTGGAACTGCTTAGGAAGTTGCAGATCTGGTGACTTCAAGGAGTCGAATGTCGTGGGTACGTTATTAATCAAGTTCGCCATGTACACCAACGGCTCCGTCTGACTGGTCAAGTATCGGATCAACAGCCACGCCTCCGCCGGATGGGCTGCGCCCTTCGGCATACCGATAGTCGTGCCACCTGCTGTCCCAGATCCGTAAAGCTGGGGCTTATCGGCGGGCACCGGCCACGGTGCTGTTGAGTAACTGAACGTCGACGCGCAGTCCTTCAACATGGAGTTACGCCATTCCCCATCAAAGCTCATCGAAATCCGACCCTTGATGAAATCCTGGGAGCATCCCCACTCGTCGGCGGCACCGGCGGCAAACTTCTTTAACTTCACGAGGCCAGTCTTGAAGTCGCCATTTCCGTATACGTCGGTGACGAACTTCTTTTGCCACTCGAAGGCTTGTGCCCACGCCGGATCCGATGCAAATGCCGACGTGCCGTCCGCGTTGTACCACTTGGCACCAAAGATGTTGCCGACGTTCACACTGCTCAACGAGCAGCAGTAGTAACCAAACCAGGGCACGAAACCTGCGCGGGTGATGTTGCCATCAGCGTCGAATGTTGTGAGCTTCTTGGCATCGGCCTGCAATTCATCCAGTGTCTTCGGCGGCGTGGTGATCCCGACCTTCGACAACTGGTCATCGTTCATGTACATGCCGAACGAGTCCGTGAGGAACGGCAATGCGCATTGAGTCCCGTTAAAACTGGTGTAGGTCAATGCAGACGCGGGGAATGTCTTTGGTAGATCAAGCCCGTTCTCGCCCTTGATGTACGGGTTCAGATCCTGCCAAGCACCTGACTGACAGAACTTTCCGATGTTGTCTACACCGAACGAGATTGATACATCTGGTGGCTTACCTGAATTAATTCCAGCGATCAGTTTGTCGTCTGGGATTCCGCCTTTGTCATCGACCGTAATCCAGGGGTACTGCTCATGGAAGCCTTTGAATACTTCCTTGAACTTCTTGTATTCGTTTCCCGTCCACGGACTCCACAACGTAACCGTTACGGGCGCATGACTTGCGCCCGCGGCCGTATCAACAGCAGATGGTGCCGGCCCTTCAGCCGCACCGCCGGCAGTACAGCCGGCAAGAACTACAGCTGCCGCAACACCAGCCACAACAGCACCAACGGACCTCAACCTCATGGACTTCATGAACACCCCTGCATTAGTTCCAACGTTGTGTAAACTTTGTTGACACACATGACATGAGACCTCACCGTAATCTGTCTCGTTATGTCACACAAGGCATTAGACATAGATTGCGGTACAAATTGAGATACGTACAGCACAAAATGGTTACAGAGGCGTCTAGGAAGGATGACGATGGCGTCCATCGGACTTGAGAAGGTCTACAAGGTCTTCGGCTCTGAGGTAATCGCGGTGAACAATGTTTCACTAGAAATTGCCGATGGTGAGTTCCTCGTCCTGGTAGGTCCTTCCGGATGCGGTAAATCGACACTGCTACGAATGATTGCCGGACTCGAGGAGTTGACGGCCGGAGAGATCAGCATCGGTGATCGGCAGGTTACTGACTTACCGTCTAAAGACCGCGACGTAGCCATGGTCTTCCAGAACTACGCCCTCTATCCCCACATGACCGTCGAGCAGAATCTCGGATTCGGACTCCGGCTGCGCAAGGAGGATAAGGCCGAGTCAGCCCGCAGAGTTTCTGACGCGGCCCGCATCCTGGGGCTCGAACCTCTCATGCATAGGCGCCCTGGCGAACTATCGGGCGGGCAGCGCCAGCGCGTGGCCATGGGCCGAGCGATGGTACGTGAACCCAAGGCCTTCCTGATGGATGAGCCGCTATCCAATCTGGACGCCAAACTACGCGTTCAAATGCGCAGCGAACTAAGCCGATTGCACGAACGCCTGAAAACCACGACTGTCTATGTGACCCACGACCAGGTTGAGGCAATGACCCTCGGCGACAGAGTGGTTGTCATGCGCGATGGCGTAGTGCAGCAAGTTGACACCCCGCAGAATTTGTACGCGCACCCAGTGAACCTCTTTGTCGCTGCCTTCATCGGATCACCGCCAATGAATCTGGTGGAGGCAAAGATTGACAAAGGCCAGGTCCGATTCGCCGAATTCACGGTACCCCTGGCCCCTTCACCCCCACATATGGCTGATTACGAAGGCAAGTCGGTGATCCTAGGTATTCGCCCGGCAGACTTGGAAGACTGCGCGGTCTGGGGGGCAAACAACCTACCCACCATCGACGTGACTGCAGAGGTCACCGAGGAACTGGGCTCGGAAGTGAACGTGATTTTCACCATCGATGCGCCGCCATTCGTCAGCGAGGAAGCACAAGCCGCTGCGATTGATGACGGTGACGAAGCCGTTCCACTGCTGGCCGACCTCAGCGATAAGGCCCGATTCTGCGCCAGAGTGGACTCTCGCTCCGCCGTAAAGCCGGGTGCCCCGGTCACCCTTTCCGTGGATCCTGCGCGCTTTCATTACTTCGATCCTCAAACAGGACGAGCGATCAGGGCAAGCCAATAGCCTGACGTCGACACTGCGCAACGTGAGTTTGGTTAGGCATTAGTCGCAGGTTCCGACGACGACATAGGCACCTGACGCAGAGCAACTGCGGCTAATCCGGTCGCCAACAACAGGCCAACTGCAGCTCCGACGAACAGGACGTGACTGCCAAGATGTTCAAAAATCAAGCCCCCCACTGCCGCACCGATCACTGGGCCAAGGCTTGATGACACGGACATCAAGCCTTGGCCAGCGGCACGCATATGAGCCGGGACGAACATCGAGGTGATAACGACTGTGGCCGTGTAGGCAAGGCCATAAGAGAACCCCGTTGCCATCTTCGTAACTGCGATCGCACCCGCTGATGTGGCGACCGTCCAGGAGGCGATGATTGCCACCTGAATGAGCACCCCAATCAAAAACATCGCTGGCAGCCCGATCCGTTTTGCTATTCGCTCGCCGCGCGCGAACAAAGGGATTTCGAAAAGTGCGCCTACAGAAGCGGAGACGGCCAGTAAGAGTGGGCCCCCACCGGCGTCAGCAATCGCCAACGGAACAAAAGCGATCGCTGCCTGAGTACAGACACTGATCAGTGTCAAGGCCAATAGCCACAGCACGAGTGGACGGGACTGTGCCAGCAGTCGTGGTATCACCCGCAGGCTTTGTTCCCCACCAACAACTGGGCCATGTCGGTCACAGGAGAAACCCCGAACCGTCATCACCATGCCAATCAAACCGAAGAGTGCAAACGGGACCATCAGAGCAAGACCATGAAACTGATAGAAAGCACCCGCCACCATGACCGCGATCGCCCAGCCCAGGCTGGTCCACAGTCGTACTGATCCGTATGCCGAAGCCCTGCGCTCCCCTAGAACAGTCAGAGTCAGTGCGTCTGAAATCGTCGGATTAGTGCCGAAGACACTTCCGAAAGCAACCGCAAAAAGGCATAACAGGAGTGCCGACGGCCAGTGGGGGTACAGCAACGTCATAAGGGCACAACTCAGGCCGAGAGTAAGTGTGAGGGCTCTTACGAGTCCGAGCCGGGCATCAGCAATATGCCCCCATGCGGGCGCTAGGACCGCCGAGATCAGTGAGGTTGCAGCCAAGGTAAATCCGATCGCGGCTGGCGAGACCCCGCGCTGCGATAGATACACGACAAAGAAGGGAATGTAGGCGCCAGTCGCGATTCCAGCCCACGTATAAAGGCGCTTCAGTCGGGTGAGATCTCGCTGCTGCACATGCTGGTCAGCAGACTGGACATGAGGGTCGACCATTCCGCCTCCAACAGATCGACGTGGCACGAAATTGCGTTAACAAGTCTTACCTCATTAGCCTTCGAATGTGCCTGTTCCCCACCTTGGTGACGGGCCCGCCGTTCCTGCACTGTTGCGAGAGCTGAACGAGCGGGTCGTCCTTGACGCCGTCTGGGAGCATCAGCCTGTTCACCGAGCGGAACTTGCTCGTATCACGGATCTATCTAAGCCGACCGTCTCCCTGTCCCTCGAGTCGCTCACCCTAGCCGGACTAGTTGAGGAAATCGCCAAAGATCAAAATCGTTCCGGGCGAGCAGCTTCTTGGTTCGCGCCGATTGTGGATGCGGGCTACGTTCTCGGACTCGATATCGGCTCTCAGTTCATCCGTGGGCAGCTTGAAAATCTCGCTGGGAAAACCCTTAGCCACGTGGACCTTGCCCTAAAACGCACCACTGTGAAGGGGGTTCTAAGTACCGTCCACGATGCGATCGAGTACCTACTCAAGAACGGCAATGTTCCACGCGAACGCATTACGACGACGGTCGTCGGCGTACCGGGAATCATCTCCCCCATCGACGGTGAGATCAGCGAAGCCGGATCCCTGAGCGCCATCGAAGATGTCGGCTTCACATCGCAACTGAGCGATCACCTTGGACTTGCCGTCACCGTCGACAACGACGTCAATCTCATGGCCCTCGGTGAAAGAGCTCGTGGACTCGGGCAGGGCGTGGACAACTTCGCAGTTGTCTCAGTCGGATCAGGCATCGGAGCCGGCCTGGTCCTAGGCGGCAAACTTCATCGCGGAGCCCACGGCGGTGCCGGGGAAGTTCATCTGACGCCGTTTCACTTACTTGCCAAGGACGCATCTCTTTTCGATCCAGCCAGCAATGGTTTGCAAACCTCGGCAGCACGAATTGCTCGCAAACGCCGGGGCACTTCCCTCAAGGCCCCCTACGATCCCGTTCAGGTGTTCGCCGCCGCACGCAACGGAGACCTAGCCGCGCTCGAGGTAGTGGGAGCAGAAGCACGAGCGATCGCCCTTTACTTACTTACGATCGCTGCAGTCGTGGACGTCGAGTTGGTCATCCTTGCCGGTGGCATTGGCACCAACGAAGACTTACTGCTGGCGCCAATCCGCCAACTCCTCGCCGAACACCATCCCATCCCGCCCCGCGTAGAAACCTCATCCCTCGGACGAGGCGCAGTTTTGGCCGGGGCAATCGCGGTGGCCCAAGAGCGGGCCCGCGACCTGCTGTTCACGACCCGGCTTGTACAGAACCGGTCCTAGACCGTCGTCCTTGCGTAAGGAAGGTTTCCATACATAGTCTTGGTCCACACCTACTGTGAGGGGACCTTCATGCGCCTGACTGTCGTCGGCGGTGGTTCAACGTACACACCCGAGTTGATCGACGGCGTGCTACAGCGACATGACCGACTTCCGATTTCAGAAATCGTCCTAGTAGACATCGATCCACGAAGGGTCGACATCGTCGGCAAATTTGCCCAGCGGATGGCACGCCAAGCGGGTATCGACGTCGAGATCTCGTGGACGGATAACCTCAGCGACGCCATCAAGGGAAGTAGCTTCGTTGTCAGTCAGATGCGCGTTGGCACTCAAGCTGCGCGGCATCGAGATGAGCTCCTTGGACGCGAGTTTGGTCTCATTGGCCAAGAAACAGTGGGTATCGGTGGATTCGCTAAAGCTCTGAGAACTGTACCCGTGGCCCTCGAAATAGCGCGGACGATTGAACGTGAAGCCCCTGATGCAGTGCTGCTGAATTTCACCAACCCGGCAGGTCTGGTAACCGAAGCCATCCGTCGACACGTCCCCAACGTAACGACAATCGGCCTATGTAACGTGCCGTGGAATATCCGCACCGAAATTGCCGACGGCCTAGGTGTCGCATTCGACAATGTGCACATCGATTCGATTGGGCTTAACCATCTGTCGTGGGTCCGGGCCATTGAAATTGACGGGGTTGACGCCACCGACGCCGTCATTGCCGAGTACGCCAAGCAGGTAGAGATCGAAGCGGCGACATCTGATGAGCCTGAATGGAGTCCAGAATCGGTACGACTCATGCGAGCCATTCCGAATGGTTACTTGAGGTACTACTACGAAACGCAAGCAATGCTTCGACATCAACGCAGCGCCGAAACGCGGGCAAGTGAAGTGATGAAGATCGAAGCAGCTCTACTCACCCAGTACGCCGATGAGGGTCTGACAACGAAGCCCGAAGAGTTGATGCAGCGCGGTGGGGCTTACTACTCTGACTCGGCTGTGGAGTTGATGGCCGACGTTCACAACGATGCCGGCAGCATTCACGTAGTGAATGTCCGCAACGACGGCGCTATTCCCGGTATGGATCCATCGGTTGTTATGGAGATTCCGGCCCGCATTGATCGTCACGGAGCTACCGCGATCGCGTCCGGAGCAATGCGTCCCGATATCGACGCTCTCGTTCGTACCGTCAAGGATTTTGAGCTACAGACAATTGCGGCCGCAGTTGATGGAGATGAAGACTCAGCGCTGAGGGCGCTCATCACCAACCCATTGGGACCTGATCTGTCGGCCGTACGTGATGTGTGGCGACGACTTAAGGAAGAGAATAAAGGTCTACTCGGGAAGTTCGAATGACCGATCTTCTGTTCGGAGTTGACGGTGGTGGCACCAAGACCCACGCCTGTCTGAGCACTCTCAGCGGTGACGTGGTCGGATTTGGTGTTGCCGGTGGCGGAAATTGGGAGGGCATCGGACTCGATGCACTCGCCCACGTGATGGCCGATGTACTCGATCAATGCTTTCAGACGTTCAGCCAGGGCACCCCCGCCGATGTGGTTGCAGCAACCTTCTCGATGGCCGGGATGGATTGGCCCAGCGATCAGGATCGGATCCGCAGTTGTATTGAGCCACTTGCTCTTGGGGCGCACGCGACCATCGTCAATGACTCTTTCGGAGCGCTTCGCGCAGGCACCAGCACATCGTGGGGCTTGGTCAATAACGCTGGCACTGGTGGGGTTACTGCAGGGCGCAATCGATCGGGCAGGGTGTTCCGCACCATGGCCGAGGGTTGGGGAGAAGGCAACGGCTCAGGCGGTTTGGTAGTCGCGGCGATCCATGAAATGGCGTTAGCCCAACATGGACAGGTTGAGCCGACGAAGTTAACTGATGCGTTTCTTTCGGCGGCAGATCTCCACGACCCCATGGAGTTGTTTGAGGCGATGGCTCGAGGTGGCTGGGAGCCAGGCTCGGAGCTTGCACCGCTCGTACTCGATCTGGCCGACAGCGGTGACGCCGCCGCAGTTCGCGTCACGACCTCCATTGCAGAGCAGCACGCACGCGATGTCGTCGGTGTCGCGCGAGTCCTTGAGATGTTCGATGAGGAAACAGAACTGGTGCTAGCCGGCAGTGTTCACAATCGTGCGAACCCGATTTGGGCAGGGGCGTTTGGGGCCATCATCGGATCGGAACTTCCGCTGGCAACGCTGGTAACACTCAAGGTTCCACCCGTTGTCGGAGCCGTCCTCTTGTCCATTGAATCCCTTGGCATGGACGGCGAGTCGATCACCCAACAGTTAAGCAGCGGAGCAACTGCGTTTTTGTCTAAGGACTAAGAACAGAAAGAGGTCTCTAGGCGGATCGGCAAAATCAGTTGAATCGTTCAGTCCCACCCTTATACGTGCGCAACTTCACCGGAATCATTCGGATTCTTGTTTGGACGCTGCGCGAGGAAGCCGGCAATCAACGTCACGATACCTGCGGTCGCCGGAACCCAAGCTGCGAGATCGGGCATGATCTCAAGAAGCCCATTCCAGACCAAGACGCCGCCTCCGAGGGCCGTAACCAGCGAGATTCCCCAGTCGATCGATGCTTTGACGATGCCGTAACCGACGGCCGCCCCGATCGCGAATCCCAACAGGCGAAGGAATGTGTTTCCATCGAACCATTCATTGGCCAGCGTTAAGCCAAACAGACCGACGAGCACAGCGCCCATCGCAAGACCAATGATGGGTAGACCACGCAGGGCGATCAACGCACCGGCAACACCCACCACAGCGCCAACCAAGAATCGCGCCAGCGAATCAATGTTGGGCAGTAGTAGAACAGTGAACAACCATCCGAGCCCAAAGCCGGTGACTCCGACGGCTAGCCAGATCAGCCGCTTTCCAGTAAACGCAAGCACGATACCTAGCGCAATCAGAATCCATCCACCAACCGCTGCACTCACGGCAAACTCACCTTCAGCTAGACGACCAAGAATTCACAAATCATCTTTGCAGGACGGTCGCGGCGATGCACGCATCGTACGAAACATGAACCTTGGCGCTACTGTTTCGGACATGAATCCTTCCACCACAGGCCACCCGAATGTTATCGACGTGCACGGCGACGGCTATGCGCGCGGGCTAGCCCATGGTGAGCAACTGCGTGACGCCGTCCAAAACTCGGTCGGCAGTCTTGTCGAGGCGCTTGGCGGTGAGCCGGAAATCGAGAGATTCATTGGCGAGACTGATTTCCTGACAACGATTGACCGCATCACCCCAGAACTTGGCCAGGAGGTTCGCGGCATTGCCGCGGGAAGCGCGATGCCTCTCAATCTCGTTCTCGCCCACAACCTGATGGATGAGCATTGGTGGTGGTCAACGAACCGGAATCGACGCGAGGCGTGCACGTTGCTCGCGACAACGTCGCCCACGCCGATCATTGGCCAGACAATGGATCTGCCGTCGTACATGGACGGCAGTCAGTTCATCTTGCGCAGTCACTTCGCGGATGGATCGACGTCAGCGGTTCTTAGCTCGGCGGGATTGATCGGCCTTTGCGGAAGTAACTCACACGGTGTTGGCATCTGCGTAAATGCATTGTCGATGTTGAATCACTCCGGTGCCGGGCTCCCGGTCGCATTCGTAATGCGCGGGGCTCTCGCCTCCACAACATCAACACAGGCAATAGATTTCATCCGCTCAGTCCCGCATGCATCCGGCCAGCACTACGCCATTCTCGGGTCGAACAACGATGGCGAAATCACCACACTCGGCATCGAGTGCTCAGCCGGTGGCGCATTCGACTCAAGTGGTGGGGCCATGCGGTTTTCGCATACAAATCATCCACTAGCAACTACTGATCTTGACCCAGAGGTTGAGACGCCTGCTTCGTCGACGCACGCACGTTATGACGTCGTGAACACGCGAGGCGAGAGTGTCGAAAATGGCGACGACCTCATTGCTATTCTGCATGACCGCACCGGGCCCATCTGTGTTGAACGGGCTGACACCGGTGCATGGATGACCTTCGGTGCAATCGTCACCGAACTGACGAACCCAATTCGGATGCGTTATGCCCTTGGTCCACCCACTGAATCAAACTGGGCTGAGGTAGAGATAGCGACCACGACGGTTTAGCCCTGCGATAAACCCGCACCCATAATCAGTCGTCGGACGGGAGTCATGTCAGAACTCGACGAGCACGTGGAACTAACCGGAGCCGGCACCGCCCCGTTCGTGTTCACCGCACCCCATGACAAGACGCACCATCGTCTGGCGGACAACGAACTCATCCGAAAGATGAGCGAGCCTGGAACCGGTGCTCTTGCCCGACTTTTGGCCGTGGAACTTTCCGGGACGTCTGCAGTGAACATCAGCGATGTCGGGGATGCTAATTGGGATGCCGCACATCCATTGAAGGACATTCTCCTCAGAGACAATCGAATCGGCCCCGGTACATATCTGCTCGATCTGCACGGCATGTTGGACAAGCATGGAATCGATATCGCCGTTGGGCCCGGTCGTTACCCCGAACGATCAGAGTCACTCGTCGAGCCACTCGCGGCCTCGTTACGCGACGCCGGATTTAGCGTCCTCGTCGATCGAGAAGGACGATTCGCAGCACGCGGTGAACATCGCGTGACGACGTGGGCACAATCGCGTGGTGCCGACGCAATTCAAATTGAGATCAGCTCTTCTCTGCGTCGGCTTAAGCTCGATCACCCACGACACGTGGAATTGCAAAAAGCTCTCTACCAACCACTGTCATCGTTGATCCCTCCAACGTGACGCACGCTTAGGCCCGTACCCTGAGACCGTGACAACGACTGGTGGCAGTGTTCGCGCAGATGTGTGGGTCTGGGCGATACGACTGTTCTCTACCCGGTCCGCCGCAACTAAGGCGTGTAAAGCCGGGCACATAAAGATCAACGGAGTCACTGCCAAACCTGCGCAGCCGATAAAGATTGGCGACACGATCCGGGCGGTAACTCCTGGCGGAGAACGGATCGTCGTCGTGACCGGATTGATCGATAAGCGAACCAGCGCGCCGATCGCAGCACAACACTACGACGACCTGACGCCTGCACCGCCGCCGAAGACGGAAAGGCCGGCGCCAATCATTCGCGATCCAGGATCAGGACGGCCGACCAAGCGTGATCGTCGTCTCGTCGATCGGCTTCGCGGCCGTGAATGACGTGAATGACGTGTTCAACAGACGCCGATGACCGACCAACAGCGAACTAGCGAGCACCAGTGGCCACGACGCTCAGTGCAGCCGTGTTAACACTCGCGCTGCTCGTTCCCAACGGCGTCCAGGCGACAAGGTGATAGGCACCTGTGGCTGTTCCCGCTGGGATCGTGACCGTTACCGACCCCACTGTTTTGGCCTTCAGTGTTAACTCAACACCTAAGCCGGTCGCATCAGAAACGAGCCGAACACCGCTGGGATACGGCGATAGGAAGGCGGCCAACCCGTCACCAGTCACAGAGACATCAACAGCCACAGAGTTAGGTACTTGTGCTGCCGACAACCTAGCAATCGTCGGAGCCAAGAATGGAACTCCACCGCTTGGCCAAGCAAGAATGGAGCCTCCATTGGTACCGACGTACGAGATGCCATATGAGCCCGTCTCGCGCAGAACAGGGTCAACCGCACCAACGAGAGCGATCGCGAACCGACCATCGGACGCAGTCCAAATTCGGTTGAGCGCACCGCTCGCGATGTCGTTTGACGATGAATTTGTTAATCGGCTGACCGCGCCTGATGGAGCAACTAAGTTCCACTGCGATCCGCTTGATAACCCCGCACCCGAGATTGTCATCAGCCTCGAACCGTCTGCGCGTTGACTTGTCGTGAGCGCAGAGATGGACGATACGTAGGCCACCGGAGTGCTGATAACTGATGCAACACCCGCCCGCATCAACGAAATGCTCGCGGGACCAACGGTCCCCGTGGGAGCTGTGAACGCGACTTGCGTCTTCGAGCGCCACGTCAATGGAACGACGACGCCACCGATGCTCAACTTCCAGCCAAGTGTGTTGAAGGCCGCTGCACTCGCTCCCAAGACGCCCGTTTGAGCAGTAATGGTCGCCGGAGTTCCAGCACCGGAACTCGCCCACGCTGTTGGAGACACCGACACGGTTGGGTTCGCGAACCCCGCGGTCGTCCACGCCTCAATCACATTGCTCTGGACGAAGTCCCAGCTGAGAGTTGCAAAGCCGGCCTTACCCCAACCAGTTCCCCACGAATTCTCGATGACGATCCCCGACGCGTTGTAACCGAACGCCGTTACAGCGTGGTAGCCAAGGAAATCGCCGGAGATGTCAGCGTTCGAGAAGGTGGATTTACTCCCACTCAGGTAGTAGAAATTATTAAAGACTCGGATTCCGATGACAACAGGTTGCCCTGCCGCGAGTGCATTTGAAATCGATGTACGCGCAGTGGTTCCCTGTCCAAGTCCGGTGAACAAGAGGCTCGGAGCCAGCGCACGGTGAAATGCCGCCGATGCCCTTTGCGCTGCAGTGGGTTTTTGCCGCCACTCATAATCACCCTGCGGTCGATAGTCCGCCTTTGTGGCGATACCTTGTGCGGCAACGAGATTGAAGTTATCGACGAACGTCGAACCTTGGTCTACCCCACCGTTCACTTGGCTGTACACATACATCGGAGCAAACGGCGCTCCACTGTGGCCCGTGCGATTGGAGTAGTAGCCCATCAGGTCATAGCCGACGGACCACGAGACACATGAACTGAGTTGACCCTGATCGCCCGGTGTTGGCGCGAACGGGGTCAGATCCACACTTGATGGGACTGCAGTTCGACCAAATGTCGATTTCGGTGCCACTCTGCCTGCAAATTGTGCTGCCTCTACCGGCGACGATGGGATAAAACCAAGCGGGTGAAGACGTGGGCCCAAGGCAGACGACAAAGACGCCGCTGATGATCCCGCCGTTGGTACGCTAGCCTCGGCCATCCTCGGGCTTGCCACCAAGAGGGCAACCGTGATGAGCCCGACTACCCCAGCAGTCGAGCCCCAATTCGCTCTCGTTCCATTCCGTTCCCCCACGGTTACATACTGTTCCTGTTCGATGGCCGAACACAGTCGTGCTGCGCCATCTGTGTACCGCTTCAACATCAAATAAGCCATTCGGGTTAACCGGACGCGCCCGCCGAAACAAATCGGCCCTGTCGATCAGGCATTTCCGCGAAACAGATGGTCTGTGATTCGCTAGCGTTCGAGCACGACGCGGTTCGTCAACCCTCTATTGATCAAACATCAGGGAGCCAGGCAATGGATGCGCAAGCCGAGTTCGACCGACTTTCCGGAACGTTCTACGTATCGGGTCAGTACCGAACTAGCGCGTCCGACGAACGTAAAGCCGTCACGAATCCAGCCACTGGCACCAAGATCGGCGAACTTGCTCACGTGACCTTAAGCGAGGTTGACGAGGTCGTTGCTGCGGCGAACACAGCGCAAAAGGCGTGGTGGGCCATCAGTGGGCTCGAGCGCTCCGAACTCATGCATGAGGCGGCACGTACGATCAAAGCGATCACTCCTCAGGTCGCGGAAATCATGACGCGCGAGACAGGTAAGCCCTTCAAAGAGGGATTTGACGAACTCTCGTGGTCGTACACGGCAACGGACTACTACGCCGAGCTTGGCCGACACTCCGTCGGATCGAATCTTGGTAACACCGTGCCGGGGCAAATGCACTACACCTCGAAAGAACCGATGGGTGTTGTTGTCATCATCCTGCCTGCCAACTTTCCCATCGTGTTGCTGATGTGGGAAGCCGCGGCGGCCCTGGCCGCCGGTAACGCGGTGATCGTCAAGCCATCAGAATTCTCGTCCATCACCACGCTGAAATTCATGGAGGCATTTGCTTGCCTACCCGACGGACTCTTCCAATGCGTGACAGGCGGCGGCGCTGTCGGCAATCACCTCGTGAGTCACCGCGACACACACATGGTTGGGTTCACAGGAAGTGTTCCGACTGGTAAAGCAATTGCCCGCGCATGCGCTGAACAGTTCAAGCCGAACCTCATCGAAGCATCCGGCAACGATCCCTTCATCGTCATGCCATCGGCCGACCTTGCCACCGCCGCCCGTGGCGTCACGTTCGCCGCATTCATCAACTGCGGGCAGGTGTGCACCTCGGCCGAACGGATTTACGTCCATACAGACATCTACGACGAATTCGCAGCCCTCGTTGTGGCCGAGGTCGCCAAGCTTCGTGTTGGTAACGGCCTCGATCGCGTAGATATCGGGCCGATGGAACACGCCGGTGAGCGTGACCGGGTCGAAAGGATCCTTGCCCGCGCAATCGAGCAAGGCGCTCGGGTAGCCCAAGGCGGTGGACGCCCAACAAACCTTCCTGACGAACTTGCTGATGGCTTCTTCTTCGAACCCACCGTGCTAGTTGACGTCACGCCCGACATGGACATCCTGCATGGCGAAATCTTTGGGCCACTCGCACCGCTATGCCAGGTCGACTCGTTCGACGAGGCGCTCGCTCTAGCCAACGCATCGGAGTTCGGGCTCGGGGCCAATATTTACACGGCTGACATCGTCGAGATGGATCGCGCCTCGCGTGAACTGGTCGCGGGCATGGTCTGGGTTAACGCTCCACTGCTGGACAACGCTGCCGGCCCCTTCGGCGGCCGCAAGATGTCTGGGATTGGTCGCCAACTCGGGCAGGAGGGCCTAGACACCTTCCGCCACACCAAGCTCGTCATGATCGACTATGTGCAAAGCGATCAAGACTTCTGGTGGTTCCCGTACTCCGACGGGGAAGCCTTCACAGCAGAGTAACTGCCGTGAAGGGCAGACCCGGCAGGGTAACTGAGGGAAGTTATGCGGCGATCGGATCGATGTCGAGTTCGTCTAACTCTTCAGAGATCCGACACCAGCATTCTTCAACCGCGCCGCATACCGCGCACCACGCTGCTGACTTCTGAGCGAGGCGAACAAGGATCAGCGTTGCACCCAGTGCGGACAACCCGCCGTAGATGATCTCGGCTGGAACACCAGCGACGACCCCGTAAGCCGCACCCACAAACGAACACGTGAGGGTGAGCCACCAACTTGCAGCAGCGACGCCCGATACGTCGTGGACGCGCCACACTTCAACAACCGCTGGCAGCATGTACCAGAGCAAAGACGTACCAAGAAGTACGGACATCGTGTCAATGCCCGCGAAATAATCGACGACCGCCGACGCCACCAGACCACCGGTCCATGCCGCGGGCAGTACAAGGTCCTTGCGGTGAATCGTGGTACCCGAACGTCGGACCGCCCACCACGTTGCCAAAAGTGCTGGCACGCCAGCAAGGCACGATGCCACGATCCAGATGAGTGAATTGCTCATTGCCCACGTTAGCCAGGCGATGGACGAGATCGATCCGTTGATAAGCCCGGACATCGAAACACCGGCAAGGTTTTCGTTGACGAGCGCATGACGTGCTTGCGGGAATCCGGTGATGAACGCAAGAGCCAACATCGAGAGTCCGAGCAGGTTAACCGTAAGAGTGTGCAGATCGAGATGCGTTATTGACGTCATCAGATCATGGAGAAAGGTGAATTGGGGCGAGACAAAGGCCGAGCGCATGGTGGTCACATCAATTTTCATTTTGAAGGGGAACTAAGGCGGGACGGTGCGCACAGCGGCGCAACTCAACGCGAATTCGCGGGAGTGTGAAAGGCAGATTCAAAAGCGCTTAAGCGCGAACTGCCCCGTCCGGTGGAACCTTAGCCCGGTATGAAAACCCTGAGCCACGATGGGAATTGAAGATCTGTGCGCCAGCCTCGTCGCGCAAACGATTGCGCAACTCCTGAAGGTCGATGTACTGGCTCACACCGAAATAATACCAGCGATTACGGTGCGACTTCTCCAGCGTTAGCGCTGACCGAAAGGACGTCCGGGGCAGAATGGCGGTGCGGTAGTTGGGGTATCCCTAATGCGCGGCAACTGTTCACCTGCGTGTCTCGATGAGTTCACGCACCGTACGCCCAGATTGTTCACAGAGTTAGCGGCCTACCGAAAAACTGAAACTCCGAAGACAGTTGAGTAGGCCGCGCCGATGAGCACACGCATTCTGACGTCGGTACCGGCTGGAAAATCCAGGGCGGGTACCGGCGAGCTGCTGCATTTCCTCGCACCTTTCATCCAACCGGTTCGCGGTCGACTCGTTCTGGCTCTTGTACTCGCGACAATTGCTCTCGGATCGGCGGCCATCATTCCCTTGCGCGTAGACGCGGTACTTGCCGGCGAAGGAAATACAGCGCTGATCGTCCTTGGCATCGCCGCACTGATGGCCGCAAGCCTGATTGCATCGGGCTTATCACGCTGGATGTCGTATCGGTCAGCTGCTCAGATCGGCCAAGACCTGTCGGAGTATGTCTACGACCACACTCTCGACGCGCCAATGTTGCGTCAACAGGGGATGCGCCGAC